>Ga0181535_10000725_pt1 | contig 47388 bp, 29 predicted proteins | sample PEATcosm2014_Bin_44_FD_119774 | JGI IMG/M metagenome (GOLD analysis project Ga0181535, IMG submission 119774) | Peatland microbial communities from MTU Mesocosm Facility, Houghton, MI, USA - PEATcosm2014_Bin17_30_metaG | ecosystem: Environmental > Terrestrial > Soil > Wetlands > Peat | place... | reverse complement strand
CTTCGGGTAGAAAACGAAGTGCATCGTCGGCCATTCCGTGGCAAAAGCGATCGATGCACGAATCCTACCCTCCTACCGGGGATGGCGCAATAGGGGTTGGGAAGCTATACTGTTACGTCGGCGTGCTGAACCGATACGAACGTTCCCAGACCGCCGTTTGGCCCGGTGCGACTTCCTTATCCGCCAGAATTTCCGGGCACAACGCATCCTGCTGGCCGTACAGCGCGAACATCCGGGGGGCGAAATCACCCGTGACGGTGATCTGGCATCCGGATCCCGCATGACGCAGCGTCACGATGTTCTGGCGATCCGTCGCCACCAGGCGCTCTGAAAAATAGACGGGCGAACGAACGCGTCCCAGCAGATCAAAGCGGCCATTCTTGAAGGCACACCATGGCTTGTCGGGCGATGTCACGGCAAAGCCAACCTGAACGGAATACTGATCGTCGATCGGCATCTCATCGACGCGAAACCAGTTGTGGTCGTACTGCTCGAATCGAATCGGCCGGCGTCCGGCATTCCGCAGTTCATAGCGGATGGCAAGCTGATGGTCTGCGGGCCGAAGGCGATAGGTCTTGCGGTACTGATAAGCCCAGTCGCCCAGGCCGCCGGTCTGCTCCACGACCAGTCGATCGGATCGGCAATCCGTCACACGCGTGGGAAACCATTTCTTGGGGGGATAGCCATGAGAAAAGCGATACGCCTCGTCCGAGTCGCGCGTTAGTTCCCCAACGCCGATCTTGACGAACGACTGCCCGATCCGGGCCGATTCGTATCCCAATACGCCAACCCCGCTTAGTCCGAATTCATCGGTCAACCCATGCTCCGCCAGCAGGAATCGCCGCTTTCCCACGCATACCTGCTTGACCCACGCGGTGGCGTCAAAACGCGGGCCAAATTCCTTTGCCAGTTGCCGGCCGTCGAGGCCGATCGTGACCGCGAAATCCTCATTACCCAGCACGACCGATGCCGGCAACATGCGAGGTACCGCAACCTTAGCGTCCTCCTTGCCCGCCGCCATGAGATCCCCAATTCCGATCACGACAAGTACCGAAACGCAGCGCCAGAGCCGGTTCATCGATGAGTCCTTTCTCGGGATGTCTGAGAACAGGTGTGAGTAGATGACACAGTTGCCAGGAATCGTCGCCCAACGGCTGGGCTGTGAACGGCGGCCTGGCGGAGCGGCTACGAACATCGCTACTTCGCCGTAGCCTCGATGAACAGGTACAACTGGGGCGTGCCGGCAGCCTTCTGGTCGCCGGCCGACGGCTCGCAGGTCAGCCCACCGACCAGCGTTGGCTCGCCCAACGGCACTTTCAGCGTGGTGGCCAGTTGCGAGACAATCATGTTGACGCGGTCCAAGGTAACGGTGGTATGGCCGCACGCGGCCGCTGACTTGCCGGCGCCCTCCCTCTTGGTACCCGCGGTTTCGCTGCCGAGAAAATGAATCGGCTCGACCGGCCCCTCGGCGCGGGTGACGGAACTGCAAATATCGAGCAGCACGGCCTGGGAATTGGGCAAAAGTTGTGGCGTGACTTGCAGCACGGCGCCGGACTGCGGGTTGCTGATGACCGGCTGATAACCGACTTCCTCGGTGCCCACGACCGGTATCGCGCCGATCACCGCCGATCGGCTGCGCCCGGAAGCGATGTGCACCGTCTGTCCGCTGAAGCAGGTAATCGCACCGAGGTATCCTTTGGCATTCGTGGCCATCTCGTCCAATGCCTTGCGATCGATGCCGCCCGACTTTCCCCCGCGGCTGCTCAACAGTTGGTTGAGCTGCTTGAGGTCCAGCAGGAGCCAGGTGGCGCGGATGCTAATGACTTGGGACCCGGGGACGGAGGACCGAAGTTCCTTGAGGAGCTTCTCAATCTTCTGATGCGTGGCCGGCGTCTGCGAAACGACCACCATTCCGGCCATTGGCGCGATCGAACCGTCACCACCAACGTCGTCCCAGGTGCACGGTTCGATGCAGCTCTTGATGAGATCGATCAGCTCATCCGCGGCTATGTCCAGGGTGAAACCGGTCTGGCGCGGTTGCACCCTCTGCGAGTTACCGCTCCGATCGACCGCAGCACTACCAGCCGCGCCACGATTCGGCGATTGCGCCGATGGGCGCGGGACGTCCGGGCCGTTGGGGACCTGAGCCGGTCGCGAACGGTTGGACGCACCGAGAAATTCCATCTCACCGCCCGCCTCGCCGCCTCCCATCCAGCCCATGCCGCCTCCCATCCAGCCGGATCCGCTGTTGTCCGCGGCGCGGGAGGAAAGGGCTTGCGGAAATCCACCACCCATACCCGGAACATACATGCCTGTAAATCGGTAAGCCGGCTTCAGAATGAGCAGGTCAGTCACGTCGTACACCTGGGTGACCAGCGGCGTTTCTTTTTCCTGTTTCTGTGCCGCGGCTTTGGAGTGCGCGGTGCCCTGCGGCTTGCCCGGCGTAGCGGAGGCGTCTTGCTGTCCGCAGGCCGTTGCCGCAATCAGGATGCAGGCTCCAAAGGTCCAACAGGCACCGAATGTGCGCCCCAGTTTACGACTTTGAAGCTGATTCGCGTAATATGCCATGATCAAGACCTCCAGGAAGAAAGACTTTGAATTTGACGTTTGGCGTTCCACAGTACGGCCGAAAGCGTCGGATCCCGCGCGACGGCGGCCAGGAACTGCCGCGCCGTCGTTTCCGAACTTGACAACAGCGCAATCATCGCCTCCTGGCGATACATGCCGCGCACCACCATCGCGATCAATTGGCGGGAGACCACCGGCTGGTCCAGCCGTCCGAGGACCCGCGCGGCAGCCATCCGCCGGACGACAAGCGGACCGTGGAGGCACTGGAACAGGATCTCCACGGGCGGGTCCGGCACGAGTGCCAGGCACTCCAGCGCGTCGGCCGACGTGTGCGGGTCTTCCACGCGATCCAAGAAGACTTGCACCGATCCTGGATCGCCGCGTGCCAAGAGCATCGACAATAGTTCCTGCCGCAGCGACGAATGCTGCTCCTCCTGTGCCAATCGCCCCAGGCTCGGCGAATCATCGAGCCGTGCCATTCTGCGAACCACCTCGACGTGCACTTCCGACAAGGCGCTGCATTCCCGCAGCAGCGCGAGTGACCGCGGCGTGGCAATCTCGGCCAACAGCCGGATGGCCGCCACTTGCCGAGGGCCGCCGAGCCGGCCGATCCGCGCCGCCAACACGGCTTCCGACCATTCCCGGTTGGCAAGCAGCGGCTGGGCCGTTTCGCGCGTGCAACGGTCCGGCTGGATCACGAGTTGCTCGATGGCGAAGTCTACCGGATCCCCCTGCCGACCGGCTGCCTTTCTTGATTTGGATGGGGAGCGGGGCTGGCGGCCTCCACGGGTGCGCTGGTAGGCGGCAAGTGCCAGACGCTCGTATGCGTTCGGCGGACGCGGAGACGACGTCACTTCGGACGGATCACGCGACGGGCGCTTCTCCGCCGGCGGCAAACCCACCGGAGGCTTCGCGAGCTGGAGCGATTGCGGCGATGATGGCGTGGCAACGTCGGCCAGTTGCAGCTGGCTCGCTCCGCGATCGATTTGCAGCCAGAACGCCAGCCCCACGGCCACTAGGATCGCGGCCGCAGCCAGCAGTGAGGCCCGGTGACGCCGACGCCGGCGGTACAAAACGCGTACTTGGCCTGCGAGTTCGAGCGGCGTCGCATGGCAAGCGGGCGGATTGGCGTCGGCTTGCTCGATCAATGCTTTGAGACGATCATCATGCATGGCAGCCGATTACTCCATCAAACCTGCCAGGGGTTGTTCCAACTGCCGCCGGGCGCGATGCAGCCATACTTCCACCGTGTTCCGCCGGACGCCGACAACCTGAGCAACTTTGTCTACGCTCATCTGCTCCAGGTAATGCAGTACCATCACTTCACGATACCGACGATCCAGCGATTGGATTGCTTGGCGGACTCGGCCGGCTCGTTCTTCCGTTGCCAGTGGGTCCTCCGCCGCGACTCGCGGCTCTTCCAGAGGCGCCGCACGCAACCAACGAAACCAACGGGCACGCACGGCTTCCCGCCGCTGCCAACTGCGGCACTTGTTGACGGCAATCCGCTTCAGCCAAAGTTCCGCTCGCGCCGCACCCGGGAACCGTGCCCACGCCGCCCATGCCGACAGGAACACCTCCTGGACTACATCCTCACCGCCGTCTCGCCAGCCGAGCAGACGGAAGACCAGCCGGCGGATGGAGTTATGATACTCCACCACCATCCGATCAAAAGCATCATGATCTGTCTCAGCCGTAGGGTTTGGCGGTTCCATACGGCAACACTTCGCCTGGGGAGACGCGTCCCACCGGATCACAACGCGGCTGGTCGGCAGTGGTCGATGTATCACAATGCCTATTATAATAGACGCGGAGCCAGCCAATTACTTACAAGGCCACGATTGGAATTGGAGCCAGATCCGCTTCCCTATCGACCTTATCAAGAGCCAGGTGGCCGAGAAACAGGACTATCGCGATGAAGAACGACATGCAATGGTTTCGATCGCTGCGGCGCATGGCCGTCGTGGGGCTTGGCTGGCTGGTCACCGTGGCCGTTGCGTGGGCTGCCGCACCGCCGCAGCCGATCATCCCCGAGCTGAAATCGCTCGCGCCGGCCCGGATCGAGCGGGACTTCACCGTGCCCCCCTTTGCCGTGGAACACCAGGTACGGCTCAGCCTCGAAGCGCGGATCGAGTGGAAGTTCCTGGCCGGCTCCAACCCGTGGATCCGGGTGGCAGTGAACGGGAACTTCCTCACCAAGCAGGACCTGCTGAACAAGCGCGACGAGTTTCGACTGCAAGGCGGGATCGACGGCACCTGGTCCCACGGCGATCGCTGGCGGGTGCTCTATTCGCCCGACTTCGAGCAAGCCGTGAAGGACGTCAACCACCCCCACGCCTGCCCCGGCGGCGATCCGTACCACTATGTATGGAACATCACGCCCTACGTCCAGCCGGGCAAGAATCACCTGCTCATCGACAACCTCCAGGTGCTGGCCGAGCCCACCACGCTCGTGCTGCGCAACGTGCAGGTCGAGGTCGGACGGCCGCAGTCGCCGCCTCCCGAGGAAGCGGTGTCGCCGGCGCCGGTTGGCCCGCTGCCACGGTTCGTTGCCCGAGGACCGCAAGCCGTGCCCATCGAAGTGCGTCTTACGAGGAGCGGCGGGTTGCGCGTGGCCGTCGCCAGCCGGCAATTCACGCTGACGACGCGCACCAGCCTGCCGCAAGGCAAGTGGCACGAACCGCCCGAGGCGGCCAATCCCGGCCCGGCCATCGCCCGTGGGCAATCGGCCGAGGACTCCTGCGACACGACTACCTGCCGGTTCCGCCGGCGGGTGAGTGTCGAGAGCGACCACGTGGACGTCTCGGATACCCTCACCAACCGCACTAGCGAACTGATCGGCGTCGTCTACGAAAACCGGCTGCGGTACGCCGAGAAGCCACGCGAAGTGCGTCTGGCAGGGCGTCTGGTCACCTGCGAGTCGGCCAACGGTCACAATGCCGCGCATCCCTCGTCGTTTGCGGCTTGGAAGGACCTCGGGCTGGGCCTGGTGGCCGTCGACGACGTGCTCCGCGTGCACGTGAAGGGCTTTGCCTCCCCGGGCGTGCTGGGGCTGGCCGACGAGCAACTCGGACTCGCCCCAGGCAAGTCGATCACGCTCCAGTGGAGCGTTTACCCAGTTCTCCACGGCGACTACTGGGACTTCGTCAACGCCGTGCGCCGCGTTTGGGGGGCCAACTACACGATCCCCGGGCCGTTCTGCTTCACCATGCATTTCCGTGCCAAGCAATCGGTCGAGTGGTATCGCCAGTGGGTGCGCCAGCGTGGGCTGAAGATCGTCGCCGGCGGGATAGCGCAGTATCCCAACGGCCGCTACGCGCATGGCACGGGCATCCTGCATGCGCCCCAATGGGTCGCGCGTGAGGCCGACTGGACCAGGAAAATGCTCGCTGCCGCTCCCGAGGTCAAGGTGCTGGCCTATTTCCACGCGCAGTGTTCCACCGAGCCGGGCGGCGAAGAAAAGTACGCCGATTCGCGGCTGATCGATCAGCAGGGCGAACACCTCGGCTATCCCGGTCCCTACCGGCTCCCGCTTTATCTCCCCACACGGGAGAACAGTTACGGCAAGGCGCTCTGGGGATTCGTGCGCACCTGCCTGGAAGATATCGGCACCTCGGGGCTGTACTGGGACGAGATGTCGCACAGCGTCCTGGAGTTTGCCTACCAAGCGCCGTGGGACGGCTGCACCGTGCGAATCGATCCCAGGACGCATGCGGTGATCGGCCGTGCCAGCAGCGTGACCTTATTGATGCAGCCGCTGCAACTGGACATCGTCAGATACCTGCGCGATCGGGGGAAGTTCCTCATGGCCAACACCCAGGCAACGACGCGGACCATGCTGCAACAGCGGATCGTGCGTTTCGTGGAGACCGGCTCGTATTCGGCCGTGATCGGGACCCACCTGGGCTGCCCACTGGGACTGGGCAATCATCATCTGGAAAAGACGCAGGCCGATGCGGCGCGCAACGTGCGCGAGATCCTGCGCCAGGGCGGGTTGTACTACGGCTGGCAATACCAGCGGGAGCCGGCCGCTTGGAACTTCACCGACGTGATGTACCCGATTACTCCCGTGGAACTTCACGAGGGTGTGGTGTTGGGAGCAGAACGGATCCACACGGCCCGGTCGGGATGTTTTGGCTGGCCGGACGGTGCGGCCGCCCGGGTTTACGTGGTTGACGCCAAGGGGAACCGCGTGCCGACGGGCATGGTCCGCGAGATTAGCCGCGGCGGTCGCCGGCTTTACGAGGTTCGCATGCCGGGCGACCATTTTGCGATCCTGGTGAAGCGTTCGTAGCCCATGCCCCGCCCCACTAGGTTGACATGCTACACTTCCCATCCGCTCCGGTATTCCCGCCGGGCGAACTTGTTTAGCTCCGGCCTGTTGACGCACTCCATCTTCTCGACGTCCCATTCGATCTTGCCGCCGGGGCCGGCGTATTGAGCGAGGTGCCCCGTCAGGGCAATCGCGGTAAGCGGACCGCCCGCGTCGCTGAAATTGGAAACGGGCGTGCCCCCGGTGCGGATGCAGGCGTAGAGGTCTTCAACGGGCCCGTTGGCCTTGGGACGCACCAGCGTCTTGGGCGGGACCGGGAACTTCTGGTGCTCGGCCTCGGGGATGATGCGGGCGTTGTTGTCGAGATAGCCTTCGGTGCCGACGAAGAGCGTCGCTTCGGACCACTTGACCGAGTACTTTTTCTCTAACTCCTTCATCACCTGGGGGCGGAGCTCCTGGTGATCGTAGACGTAGCACTTGCAGGCCGGGAAATCGCCGCGGGCCGGAATATGGTAGCAGACGACGTTGTCCTGGGGATACTTCTCGTCGCTGCCGTTTTTCGTATGGAGGCACTCGACGGTAAACTTCTTGACCTCCCAAAGCCGCAGCGCCATGAAAGGGAAGGCCACGCGATGGCAAGCCATATCGCCGATGGTGCCTGTGCCGAAAGCCTTCCAGTCGCGCCACGAGAAGGGATGCAGGCCGTCATGGTAGTCGCGATAGGGCGCCGGGCCGATCCACTCGTCCCAGTGCAGGCCGGCCGGAACGGGCTTGGAGGGGGGCCGGCCGCCCGTGCCGCCGAAGTTGCGGTCCAGGATCGTGTGCGTCTCGGTGACCTGGCCGATGGCCCCGGCGGCAACGTACTCGGCAACGCGGCGGATCGGCTCGCCGCAATAGCCCCGGTTGCCCATCTGCGTCAGCACCTTCTTCTCCCGGGCAGCTTTGGCCAGCGCATAGCACTCGGCGATGTTCTGGGCGAGCGGCTTCTGGCAAAAAACGTGTTTGCCGTAGTTGATGGCCCGCATGGCCGCCGGGGCATGGTGGTGATCGGGGGTGGAGATCAGGACCACGTCGATATCGTCGTGGCACTCATCGAGCAGTTTGCGATAGTCGTAAAAAATCTTCGGCCTGGCCGCGTCCTTGACGCTCTCCTTCATGACCTTGGCAATGTTCTTCTCGTCCACGTCCGCCAAAGCCACGAGCTTCTCGCTCAGTGCGCAACCCATGGCGTAGGCGCCCATGCCCGCCGCGCCGATCACGGCCACCCGCAACTTGTCGCCCGACGACCGCTCGGCCAGCACGAAGGGCCCGCTGGAGATGCCGGCCAGCACGCCGCCGACCGCGGTCGCCGAACCTTTGAGAAAGCCACGCCGCGAGCAACTTTTGGACATGATGCCGAGCTCCCTTTCATCAGGATTGTCGATTCACAGCTTGCCGGATACGCCACCGTTACCCCTCAGTTTAGCCACTTGCTCTCAGGTATCAAGATATGTCTGGGGGCATGCTGCGGAAAGCGTCTGCCGCAAGCTGAGATTGTGCTCACCGTCCAAGGAAAATGGGGCAAGTGCCTGGGAGTAAGCCCGCGACGGCAACAGAGTTGGGGTCGGGAAGGCTGACGGCACCGATGCCCAGGAGGACGAAGCGGGACGGTTTAGCCAGCAGTGTCTGCGGCGTCCGTCGGGCGTTCCGGATTGCCGGCCGGACACCGGCTGCTCCAGGCGTCGGCCACTGGGGGCCAGGACGCCACGCTCGGTGACGGAACGGCAGGTTCCCCTGCCAGCACGGCATCGTGGGCTCTCACTCGATCCGCAAGAGCGCTCGCCGCCTGGTCTTGGGTCCGCGCCGGGCTCGTCGAGTTCTCGCCCGGCACCGAGGAAGATGATCCGTTCGCTGCCGGCAGCGCTTCGTCCCGCAGGCTCGTGTTGTCGATAGCAACTGGCAAAGGCTGCGTCGGCCTTTCGACAGTCGTGCTGAAATCACCCGCCCCCGAAAGCTGGGCAGCCGAAGCATGGAAAACGTCCGGTGCTTTGTTTTGCACCGGCACCGGCTGGGCTGGGAGGGCCGCGGCGAGCACATCCGGTCCTTCCGGCCCACGGTTATCAGCCACAGCCACGTTGGCGATCACGCCTGCCTGGCTCGGCAAAGTTATCGCGCTGTTCACGGTCGTCGGCATTGTGGCTGCCACCAACAGATCGGCCGCGGGGAACGCTCCGGCGGCCGGCGAGCCCGAGGGCAAGCTCTGGTTGTAATAAGTCAATACCACGTTCAGGTCGCTGAAGTTCACGGCCCCATCGCCGGTGACATCGCCCTGGCTCCAACTCATGCCGGTAAGGTTGTAATTCGTCAGCACTTTGTTCAAGTCCGAGAAATTCACGGAGCCGTCCTGGTTGGCATCGCCGGGAAGCACGTTGAAACGGAAATCGAAGTCGCCGCCGGCCACCCCGTTACCGGATGGATATATGCTGCCGCCGCTATCGCTGGTGTTCGTGGGATTCGTCCATTCGCCGTCCAGGCGATTGCCGGCAGGGTCCTCAATCGGGTTGCTCCCGTCGGCATTCAGGGCCAGCATGAGCTTGTCGGGCCCGATCGACTGCGGCAAGGTCCAGGTAGCCGTGAACGTGCTGGGATTGTAGCTGAACGTGCCGCCGCTGACGTTGTACGCCGCGGTATTGACACCGGATAGAAGCAGATCCGCCTGATTGACCGTCACATTCTCGCTAAAGACCACTTCGATCTGGTTGATGTTGTTCCAGGGCAACGTCGCCAATTGGGCCCCGCTGCCCACGGGGATCGAGTAACCGCCGGCATTCTGGCTGCCCAGCGACGCCAAGGAACTCAGGAATGTTGAGCTCCAATCCGTGCTGCTCACCAAGACGTTCGTTACGGTTGGCGCCGCCAGGTAGCTGAACTGGTCGGCCGTCGAGGTGGCCGACGTGCCGCCCGGCGTAACCACCGTGACGTCTACCGTGCCCGCGCCGCCCGCCGGGCTATTGAGCACGATCTGGGTGCCCGTATCGCTGGTAAAGGTCGTCACCGCCGTGGCGCCAAAATTCATGGCCATCGCATACGCTAGGTTTGTGCCCGTGATGGTCACCGAGGTACCGCCGCCCAACGGACCCGCCGTCGGACTGATGCCCGTCACCGTAGGCGCCGCCACCCCGACCAATGCCGGGACGAGCGAAGCGCCGACGGGACTGCCGAGTCCGGTAGCCAGATCATAGCCCGTCTGTGGAGCGTAGGTTGCTCCGCCAATGCTGTTTCCGCTCGTGATGTCGTGGAAATCCGTCGGCGTGGCCTTGTAGACTTGATAGAGTTCGGGCAGGGTCTGACCCGCGCCATTGAGCGACCCCAAGCCTGCAATCGCACGCTCCTGATCCACGACGGCGATCATGCCCGCCCACAATGGGGTGGCAAGACTAGTGCCCCCCATGGTACCCGGAACCCACGGCGTGGAAGTGCCAAAATCCCAGCTATCGTAGATGGGTACGCCGGTGCTCGGATTGGCGTCAGCAGACACGTCGGGGTACGTGCGCGCCGTGGTGCTGTACGCATTCACCACGCCACTTTGGTAGGAAGGTTGAGACTCATAAACGCTGATACCGCCACCCCCGCCACCCGCCGTTCCACTGCTGGTGCCGTTTCCCCAGGACGTCTCGCTCCCGTAACTGTTGTCGGCATTGACCGTCAGGCTCGTTCCGCCGACGGCGACCACGTTGGGTGAGCAGGCCGGGTATTGGGGCGTGATCGTGCTGGTGCCAGACGCGTATGCCCCGCTATCGCCGGCAGCGGCCAGGAACGTGATACCGGACGCGACAAAGATGGGATCGTCTGCCGTCTCGTGGCGGAACTCATTGCCACTCCAACTCATCGAAATCACAGTGACACCCGGTGTGTCCGCCGCCGTTTGAACCCCCGTGTACAACCCGCTGCCCGTATTGGAAGCTTCGACGAGAACGATGTTGGCCATGGGGGCCATGACGTGAGCCCATTCGATGTCCAACGACTCTTCCGTTTCCCAGCTCGTATTGCCGGTTGTGCTCCACGGCCCCGCGGGATCCGTCCCGGGCAGCGATGTACCTCCAGTTTGATTGAGTTTTTCGAATGTGGGGGCGCCGCTTCCGCCGAAGGTGGGCAATTCAAAGTAAGTTGAGAAGGCGTTCAGGTCGCTCAGGGCATTGGGATCGTCATAGGCATCGACAATGGCAATCGTCTGGCCGCTGCCGTTGCCTAGGATTCCCTGGCCATAATAAGCCCCGCGGATCTGGCTTGGCGTCAGTCCATAGGGAGTTGACGACCCAGCCGAATTGAAGCCGCTGAGGAAATCGGCCCTGATCGACGGCTGTGCCTCCCACCCAACGGGAAGTTGCACGGCAACCGACAGTAATGTCCTCACTTCGAGCGCCTCGAAGACCCGTCGGGCGTGATGAACAGAAGACGTGTTCTGCCGCCGCTTCTTGGCGTGCCGTTCCGATCGCGTGCGCCATTTCAGAGAATGGCCAAATGGACGCATGATGCCAGCTCTCGTGGTTGGAAAATGAATACTCTAAAGGTGCATCTTCCGCACCGTAACGGCCAACAAGCCGACCAGTCACAGAATCTGCGAAACTGGTGGCCGGAATTGGACCGGTACAATGCGTCACAAGCCGCGAGTGGACAAGTTACTCAGCCGACAGCCGAAATCATCTCGACATCTTACGGTGCCCTGAATTGGGCTCAGGCGATCTACGTGTAACTTAATCTTTTTTCGCGTTAAACACTATCCTGCCACAGGAGGGTTCTTTGGAGCACAATGTGATGTTTTCCTTGAGCGGCGGGATTTCCGTGTCGGCTGGCTGAAGTCATCCTGTGCGCAGCGAAGGATCTGGCCGGAAATCAGGAGAGATTCTTTGCTGCGCTCCGAATGACCGCTGTAGGAATTGAACAAGTTATTCCTTTACGAGTCCTTAGCGGGGCGTATGGCGCGTATTGAAGGTGAGTGTGCCGCCCTGTTGCGGCGGCAGATGACGCAGCGTCCCGTCCGGCAGATGAACGATGACAGCCTTGCAGTTGGCGGCCAGCGGCTCGACTTCCAACGTGGCTGTCTCGCCCTGTGGGTCCACCTGGACCGCCATCCGCAGCCGTCCGAAGGGTGTCCGCACGCCGTTCAGCCTGGTCGTCATGCCGGCTTTCAACCATTGGGCGGGCATGCCTTCCAGCAGGTGCAATTCGTCGCCGCGATCCAACTCCAGCAGATGCACGGCCAGGCGGATGAACTCGGCGCTCGCCCAGTTGTGCGGCATGTCGCCGACTTCCTCCATGCCCTTGCCTACCGGTTTTTGCTCCTCCCGCCAGACACGGGTGGGCGCGGCATGGTTGGCGAAGTCGTAGAGCACCCGGGCCGCTTCGTCTCCATGTCCCATCCAGAGGGCCGCATGGGCGTAGAACGAGGCGAAGTAGGTCCACAGGCCGTCCTTCAGCCAGCCGGTGTCGAAGATCAGCCCCTGGAGCTTCGCGGCCCGCAACATGGCCATCTGGCCTTCCACCAGCGGGTCGCCGGCCGGAAAAATCTGGCCGGGATAGACTGCCTGGCAAAAGGCCCATTGCCCCTTCTGCGGCGGAAAGCCGCCGGCGTTGCCCATCATGACCGGCACATAGGCGTTGCCCGCGGGGTCTTTCAGCGTATCGCGGGCGGCGGCCTTGCGGAACGCCGCGTAGAAATCGTCATATTCCTTTTGCCATGCGGCGGCGCTCCGGGCGTCGCCCAGCCATTGCGCCGCGGCGAGGGCCGCTCTTAAGCCGGTCAAGCTCCAACAGACGTTCGAGTATTCGGGCTTGGACCCGGGTGGCTTGTTGTCCAGTCCACCGTCGATGTATCCGCCGGGCAGCAGTCCGTAGCCCAGCGATGCCGGGTCCGCCAGCGTCTCCCGCCGCAATCGCTGAATGACTTCGACGACTTTCCGCAGTGCCGGCCACCTGGCCCGCAGCCATGCCTTGTCCTGCAACAGTTGGGCATGCCGGCAGGCCGCCCAGAGCATGATGCCGTTCTCTTTCCAAAACCCCTTGACGCCGTTATAGCGGTAAATGAGCTGAAAACTGCCGTCGGCCTCCTGATGCCCGAGAAAATACTCGACGCCGTCGCGGGCGTCCCGCTCGCGCCCCAACATGCACAGGGTTTCGTAAATGAACGTGTCGTCGACCATGGCCAGACTTCGATAGGAAGTGGGCCCGATGTGATAGGCCGGCTTGCCGCGCAGGATTTCGCGGGCCTGCCAGATGTTTCGCACGCTGGACTCGATCACGGCCTGGACGCCCGCATCAGGGACCTGGACCGTCTGGAAGGGCAAGTCGGCCGTTTCCCACCAGCGGCGGGCGGCGTCGCGCAGCAGGGCGGCCTCAGCGGCGCTCAGGGCCGCGGCGGGCTTGCCGCAATGGCGGTCGATGGTGAACGCCACCTGCCTGGCTTCGCCCGGGGCGAGCGTCACCGGCGCCAGCAGCAGCGTAAAGTCGGTATTCGACTTGCGCTCCCCTACCTCGACGCGGCCCGGGGCGGCGATGCGCGTTTCCTTGCCCGCCGTGACGGCTCCGTCCCGGGCCGAGAATTGCAGCGGAGCGACGCTGTGGATGCTGAGGGCGGGCCGTCGCACCGTCGCCGCGGCCGTCGTGTTCTGCAACGTCATCAGGACCACGATCCGTCGCGCCTTGTCGGCCGCGCCCTGCGGTTGGCCAGGCTTTGGCGTAATGACAAACGTCTCTTCGAGTATTTTCACGCCGGCGGCGTCTTTGCACGTCTGCATCACGGGCGCCCGGGGCGAGACGGTCTGCTGCCGCACCCATTTCGTGCCGCCGACGATGTCCGGCGCCAGGCAGATTCCATAGTTCCGGAACCAGCCGCGGCCCCAATCCAGTAGCACCTGGCCCTCCTTGCCCACCACGATCTTATCGGGGTCGTCCAACAGGCAGATGGTTGACTGCCACCACGGCTGGGCGTAGCGAAAGTCAACGCGGCTCTCGACGGCGGCCTGCTCGCCGCGCGCCAGGAAAGGCCACGCCGCCAAGGCAGCCGCGGCGAGGAACCGAGCAATTGTTCGTTTCATGTGGAATGCTCCCAAGGGCAAGGCGGGATGAACAGCAGTAGTGCCGCCATATTAACAAGGCAGGGCGTGACTTTCCAGCATTTCCGGGCCGCCGTTTTGCAACGGAGAGTTTTGCAACGCATGTTTCACTGTTGATTTGAGTTGCGGCGGCCGCGGTTGACGAAAAGCCCTTGGTTTGCCGGCTTTTCAGTCGATGCGTGTTTTCCTAACTTCAGTAGTTCTCCGGTGGCATCTGTTGCAAAAGCCCTACCTGGTGAGGGGGTCGCGGCTCGACTGAGCTTGTCGAAGTCCCGCTCGACTGAGCCTGCCGAAGTCCGGCTCGACTGAGCTTGCCGAAGTCCATTCTCCGTTCGGCTGGCTCCGTTTCAAGTCCGCTTTTCGGCCAGGAGAGCGACGGGGGGGGAATAGCAGCGACAGCGGCGTTTCGAAGCGTTTCTTGGCCATCTCATTGCTGGCACCGCGCACCGGTCGATGTGACCGAGGCACGCAAGCAAGATGCGTTTGGGCGCGTCGGTGGGGGCGACCGATGCGCGCTAGCGAATCGCACAGGACAACAAGAATCAGCCTTCGGTGTGGCGCGCGGCAAGGCGTGGTCAGCGGTTCGAACGTCGAAGCTCAGCGGGCGGCAACAATCGCAGCTTGTTGCCGGTCCGCTGGAGTGCACTGTTGGGCGGCGTCATACGGAAAACTGACTGGCCTCGAGACGTTCATCCAATGGTAGATCCAACAGCTCACGGACCAATTCTTCTCAAAACGAATTGTTCCTATCCGACGGGCGAGCATGAAAGGCGAATTTCGTCTTCAGATACATGGGCAAGCCCTGATCAGTTTTCTCCGCCCGCACAACCACCTGGTACTTCGTGCTATCTGGCGGCAAGTTCGCCACGTCACCTTGAATAATCATCGTCTCCCAACCGACGCCGCCTAGCCTACCATCCGCCTTTTGCTTATACGTCTCGTCACACACAATGATAACTTTCTGGGCCATAGCGAGCTCATTGCACATCCACTGTGGGAGGTCCATTCCGCGACGAAGGTGAAATCGGTCTAGTCGCGCCTGAATGCCGTTGTCGATCAAGAACAACGCCAACTCCTTAACCCATTCAACGGCTTCTGGTGAGCTTGACGTGTGGCTTATGAAGACACGCACAGAGCGTTTAGGCTTGCCAGCAATAGCCTTCCTGTTTCCCCGTAAGCGATCAAATACTTCTTTATGCAGGACATGGACGATGAGACTTGCTCCCGCATCTGCGGAACCCTCGAAACCCTTCTTGAGGGCCGCAACAACGGCTTCACTTTGAAGGCCGCCAGCCCCCGCGCCGAGCAATGGTACGGAAATTACACGTGCCGAAGGTTCTTGCGTCGTGAATTCGCCAAGCTTCGCTGCGATTGCTTCGATGGCACTCAGCGAAGATGTCATGGCTTTAACTGATGCGGCAAATGCAACAAATTGGGAGATGTTCTCGCCTCCTTCAAAAGGCAAAATCTCCACGTCGCCCAGCCGCATGCCTACACCAGGGTGCGGAAGTGAATATTGGCTTAGGGTGCGAGCAACGAAGCCCGTGACAGTACCGCCAGTTGAGCACGGGAGGACAATTACATCGGCCGGACCGTCGAATAGATTCCCGAGCCTGAGTTTTACAGAAGCGGTCATGTTTCCTCCCCATGCAGGTTAGACGCCCAACAACAGGGATAACGCGGCGGCGTACAGGGTCGCCATTGTCGGGGATGAGACCACTGCTCACGTTCATCCCCTGGTTACGCCGAGGCGATATCGAGTCACCTCAGTCAGCCCTTCTCCACTATCTCCTTAATGTGGCTGACTATCGCTTCTGCCCGAAGCCAGTGTTCCATTGGATCTGTGCCGTCTCCGCCGCCGCGGGACAGCTCGTATGCGACGTACTGCTGCAGGTGTTGAACCACGCTGTCCCGGACGATGCATTGACTTGTGGGGCTCTGCGGACCCTGCGCCTGCGTTGTCTCCGACCGGCGTACCGAAGCAAGGACCTCCTCCAGTATTTGTTCCGCTGAACGCTCAACCGGGGCGGAGACGTGCGTGAACGTTATCGATGAAAGCCGCGAATCGAGATCAGGCCAGAATCTCTCGAACGTTCGTTCGAGGATTTGAGGCCGCACGGCGCGGTCTCCGAGAGCCACGTTCAACGTCTGTAGCATCTTGAACGTGTCTTCACGGTTCGCATTCGCTGCCTGGAATTGAGCAAAGGGGCCAGCCAAGTTGGCTTTCGTGACGCCTAGAAGATAGGGACAGACAAGGGACATTTCCAAAGCCTTGGCGGCTGCCCCGACTTCGAAGTGCATCCAGTTTGAGTCGACGTTCTCGGGCGTGACGCAGACAATACAGGCGTTAGTTTTCTCGAGTTCCCGAGCAAGTTCAACGGCCCATCGTGCGCCTTTTTGGATATCCTCTTCCGACATCCACGGTTCCACAGCGTGAAGGAATGTGGGAATCCAGTCGCGCAGTTCGCGCGCAAGAGTCTTACCTCCGACGCCAGACCAGCTAAGGAACAGTCTCATGTTGCCCACCTTCGCGTACTGGGGGGAAAAAGGGGGATAGGGAAAAAAGGGGATAAGTCCAATTTCGGAAACCACGCATGACGAATGATTGGAGGTATCCACTCCTTCTTCAGGAATCACGAAGATTCGCCGCATGACACTTCTCGCTAACGATCTAAGTCCAGGAGTGCTCTTCTAGGCATCCCTAATGGGCCGCCACCCTCAACGTAGCCAATTTGCTCCTGAGGAACCAAGATCCGTAGACCGTCGCTCATCTTTCCGGGAGCTTCGAACCAGAAACAATCGCATTCACTGCCGGTGGCAGCGACAGAGCCATAATCTGCATCGCTGGCCAGTTCGCGGCAACACCCGCGCTGATTGCCGACCGATGAGATTGACACGTTGCCAGGTCGGCCTGAGCTGCCTTGGTAAGCCGATCGACCAGTTCCTCCAGAAGCGAGGCGGCTGCGCTACCTGCGACGGGCATAACGCAGCTCGTCCGACCCCATTGCACGAGACTTATCAGGGTTCGGACTTCGTCGGGTGGCGGCTGATCGCTCTTGTCGCGCACGTGGCACCAGTTCCCTGGCGTCCTCATTTCCGCCGTGATCGCTTTTTGCGCTGCCCAGTGAGCGATCTCCGACGCCTTTGACAGAAAATATTGGCCGCCGACCCAAGCCAGCGGTACGAGGTCGGCTGGGAGTGCCTCGTATTGGTTGAACAGGAGCAAGTTGCGGCCGCGCTCGTCAATGACTTTGATTTCACTTGCGATCTTGGCCTGCTGCTGGTGTAGGGCATCTAGGGCACGGCGGTACTCGACCACGGTCAGGCGCTTCATCTCGATTTGCTGCTCGAGGTCCCGGCGCGCGGCGTCGGTCAAGGCCGCCTGCTCGTCGGCGAGACGGGCCTTCGCTTCGTTCAACTCGGTTTCCCCGGCTGCCGTAAGAAACTTTGCCTGGGCCTCGACAAGGCTTGCTTGAGCTTGGGCCAGTTCGCTAAATATGTTCGGCATGATGATGGTTCCTGCTTTCGAGCGCGGGTGGGGGGCCCCGTCCTCGACGGGGGCTCTGCGCACCCGTCATGTAGCGTAGTCCTGCCAGCATAACGTGCCCCCGCGCATTGTCAAGAGGCGACCCCTCCGAAAGTGGCTGAATTCTTTACGTTGGGGCGGAGAACGGGTGCCGCGACGAAGCGACTATTCGAGTGACTCGGTAGCGACGCACCGACACGCTTTAACGCGGGAATCGATACCGCCAACCTCAGTCCTGCCGCCAGAGAGCTGTGGCGCCAGCGGGGAAATCAAGATGTCGCGAAACCGGCCGGAGAAAGCGAGCGGGCATACCCCGCGCAGAGCGTCGGCCGCCCTCACCCCCGGCCCCTCTCCCACTTGTCGGGCGAGGGGAGAAGAAGCGGCGATTCTCCACAGCCTTTGTGGGCAAGACAGGAGGAATAGGCTAACAATCAGCAGGATTCCACCTTGAATCTCCAGCACTGCCAGGCGTCTATTGATTCCGTGGTTGATTGTGGAACAATTGTGACGTTCTCGACCGGGAAAACGGGCTCGTTTCACTCGCCCTCGTTCGAGTAGCAGCGCAGGCCTCAATAATACATGGTAAGCAGCACCGCCCGCTTCCGCCCAGCGGTGGTAGTGGCACCCGCCGCGACCGACAACAAGGAATAGAGCGGCACTCAGCCCGAAGGAGAAAACCAATGGAGATCAAGCGAAGCGGTTCCCGGCCTTCCGGCAAGGGACCGGCGGAGTATTTCACTAAGGAAAACCCATAGGAGCATGAATCCATGTACAACACAAAGGCTTACTCCGCTGCCAGTGCAACATCGCCGCTGGCCCACACCCACATCAAGCGTCGCGATCCAGCGGAACACGACGTGCAGATCGAAATCCTTTTCTGCGGCATCTGCCACTCCGATCTGCATATGGTCCGCAACGAGTGGAGCGGCGTCCTGCCCACGGTCTACCCGATTGTCCCCGGCCACGAGATCGTCGGGCGTGTCACCAAGGTCGCCTCGGCAGTTACCAAGTACAAGCCGGGCGACCTCGCCGCGGTCGGCTGCCTGGTCGACTCGGACGGCACCTGTCCCCAGTGCAAAGCCGGGTTCGAGCAGTTCTGTCCGAACCTGACGCTCACCTTCAACTCCCCGGACAAGCACCTTGGAGGCGTGACCTATGGCGGCTACTCCGACAGCATCGTCGTCGATGAACGCTTCGTGCTGCGAGTTCCCGCCAACCTCAACCTCGCCGGAGCTGCGCCGTTGCTCTGCGCCGGGATCACGACCTACTCGCCGATGCGCCATTGGGGCGTCAGCAGTGAGAAGAAGGTCGGCATCGTCGGTCTCGGCGGGCTGGGCCACATGGGCGTGAAGTTCGCCCGTGCGTTCGGGGCCCACGTCGTCGTTTTCACCACCTCGCCTGGCAAGAAGGGGGACGCGCTCCGCCTGGGCGCCCACGAAGTCGTCGTTTCCCGCAATGCCGACGAGATGAAGAAGCACATGGGCAGCTTCGACTTCATCCTCGATGCCGTCTCTGCCGAGCACGACATCAACGCCTATATCAACCTGCTCGGCCGCGACGGCAACCTTACGCTGGTCGGCGTTCCTGCGAAGCCCCTGGGCGTCTCCGCCTTCAGCCTCATCATCGGCCGCCGCAGTCTCTCCGGCTCGAACATCGGCGGCATCGCCGAGACGCAGGAGATGCTCGACTTTTGCGGGGCACACGACATCACCGCCGATGTCGAAGTCATTCCCATCCAGAAGGTCAACGAAGCCTACGAGCGACTGCTCAAGTCCGATGTGAAGTACCGCTTCTCCATCGACATGGCTTCTCTCAAGTCTGAATAATCCAGGCGACACTCGAAGGAGAAACAATGCAAAAACGCAGACTCGGAAAGAGCAATCTGGAAGTCTCGGCCCTCGGCCTCGGCTGCATGGGGATGAGCTTTTCCTACGGCCCGCCCAAAGACAAACAGGAGATGACGTCCCTCCTGCACACAGCCGTGGAACGCGGCATTACTTTCTTCGACACGGCTGAGGTGTACGGCCCCTTCCTGAATGAAGAGCTGGTGGGCGAAGCCCTCGCTCCCTTCCGCGGGCGAGTGGTGATCGCCACGAAATTCGGGTTCGACCTGAGCCCTGATCTCGATCCCCGCGGGATGAAGGGAGCGCCCGGGCTGAATAGCCGGCCGGAGCACCTCAAGCAGGCCGTCGAGGGCTCGCTCAAACGTCTCAAGGTCGAGACGATCGACCTGCTCTATCAGCACCGGGTCGACCCGGACGTGCCGATCGAAGACGTGGCGGGAGCGGTCAAGGAGCTGATTCAGCAGGGCAAGGTCAAGCACTTTGGTCTTTCCGAAGCAGGCGTGCAAACGATCCGTCGCGCGCACGCGGTCCAGCCGGTCACTGCCCTGCAGAGCGAATACTCGCTGTGGACGAGGGCCCCTGAGAAGGAAGTGATACCGACCCTCGAGGAGCTCGGAATTGGCCTCGTGCCGTACAGCCCGCTGGGCAAGGGCTTTCTCACGGGGAAGATGGACGAGAAAACGACCTTCGACAGCACCGATTTTCGCAGCACTCTGCCTCGCTTCACACCGGACGCTCTCAAGGCGAATCAGGCCCTCATCCATCTACTCGGCAGCATCGCACAGCGGAAGAACGCGACACCCGCCCAGATCGCTCTCGCCTGGCTGCTGGCCCAGAAGTCGTGGATTGTTCCGATCCCAGGCACCACGAAGCTGGATCGCTTGGACGAGAACATCGGGGCCGTCTCCGTCGAACTCACGCCGGACGATCTGCGTGATATCGACAGCGCCGCAGCAAAGATCACGGTGCAAGGGGCTCGGTACCCCGAAAAGCTAGAGCGAATGACCGGTCGCTGATGGCACCCTAAAACTCATCGAAAGCGATCCGTGCCGGATCGACGCTGGCGGCTTGCAGCATCTTCTTCACCGCATACACCATGGCCGGGGGACCACACAGATAGTATTCGATCCGCGTGGGGTCGGGATGGGAGGCGAGATACTCACGCTTGACCACGTCGTGGATCAGGCCCACGTGCGACGGCCAGGCGTCTTCGGGGCGAGGCTCCGAGAGGGCCACGTGGAAACGGAAGTTTTCGTGCTGGGCCGCCAATCGTTCGAAATAGGTTTGGTAGAAGATGTCTTGCCGGGACCGGGCGCCGTACCAGAAGCTGATTTTCCGCCGGGTGTTGAGCGTTTCCAACAGGTGGGAGAGGTGGGCCCGTAACGGGGCCATGCCCGAGCCGCCGCCGACGTAGACCATCTCGCTCTGCGTGGGCTTGATGTGGAAATCGCCAAAGGGGCCAAAGGCCCGCACCCGGTCGCCGGGCTTCAGAGTGAAGACGTACGAGGAGCCGACGCCGGCGCTGCAGCGCCGCCCCGGGGTGGGCGTGGCAATGCGGACGTTGAAACGCAAAAGCGTTTCCAGGTGCGGATTGCTGGCCATCGAATAGTTGCGCCGAGTCGCCGCCGGGTTGACGGCCTTGTGATCGTACATGTGTTCCGCAGTCCAGACGCTCGCATACGGCGCGGGCACGCGAAACGACGTGAAGGCGATTTCATCGTAGGGGGGAATTTCAAGCTGGATATACTCGCCCGGCTGATACTCGAGCGCCGGCGATGCGGCCGCCGGCTCGAGCACCAGTTCCTTGATGAAAGTGGCCACGTTTTCGTTGCTCACCACGCGGAATTCGTAGGCGGTCTCGGCGGCGGCGCCGCCCGAGCCAAGGTCGAGCAATAGCTTTCCATCTCGCACCATCACCGGATAGGTCTTCAGCGCGACGCAGGCCGGCGGGCGCTGTGGGGAGCCGTCGCGGATGTCAAAACGGCCATTGTGCTTGGGGCACTCGATCTGGTTGCCGATCAGCAATCCCTGGGCCAGCGGAAAGTTCTCGTGGGTGCACATTCCCTCGGTGGCATAATAGTTGCCATCGGCGGTCCGGTAGACGGCAAACGCCTGACCGTTGTGGTCGAAGCAAAACACGGTCTGCTTTTCCAGCGCGTCGGCCGGAGCGACTTCGACCCAACCATCGACGACCGGCCGGTCGCAAGCGACGATCGCCGGCTTTGCCGCGCTCTGCGGGAGAACGGCCGGGCTGGGCAGCTTCCGCTGGACGTAATAGGTGGGATCTTTTCGCTGCCTGAGCACGGTCGGAATGATCTCGCGGTACGCCTCCACGAGCCCGTGGTAGGGCGTGGGCAAATGCTCTTTGACGGCCGCGTGCAGGGCGGGCAGGTTGTAATAAGGCACCAGCGGGAACAGGTGGTGTTCCAGGTGGTAGTTCATGTTCCAGTACAGATAGCGGTTCACGCGGTTCATGTAGACGGTGCGGCAATTGAGCCGGTGGTCCAGCACGTCCTCGGCCAGGCCGGCGTGCTGGGTGTAGCCATAGATCACCATCAGCCAAGCGCCATAAAGGTTTGGCAGGCCCACGTAGACGAGCGGCAGCAGGCTGCCCGAGCAGGCGGCCAAGGCGATGGCCGAGGCGTAGATCAGCAAATAGATGCGGGCCTTGAAACACACCTTGGCATGCTCTTCGGCCGGGATGTAGCAGCGTTCCTCGGCGTCGAGCCGGCCCAGGCAATGCCGGAGCACGTTTTGGAAGTAGAACCGCATGTTCTTCAGACCGACGAAGTTGCCGAGCAGAACCCTGAGTTGCGGCGGGCGGGGAACGGCGATTTCGCGGTCGCGGCCCACGACGATCGTGTCGCTGTGGTGCCGCATGTGGCTCCAGCGCCAGGGGGTCGACTCCCGCTGCACCATGAACGAGGCCATTTCGTAGAGGGCCGTATTGAGCCAGTCCGTCTTGAAAGCGGTGCCGTGCAGTGGCTCATGCCAGCGGGAGTCGGAAGTGGAACCATAAATGACGCCGTAAGCCAGCAGCGGCAGAATGGCCCAATAGGAGCCCCACAGCAGGAAGCCCGCGGTGCCGAAGCCGATCAACAAGCCGAACCAGAGCAGCGTGTCGCGGAGGGCCGGCCCGTTGCGGCGCACGAGCAGGTCGGGCATTTTTTCCTGCGGCACCGGGGGGCTGTACCAGACGGCGCCGGCCAGCCCCCGCTCGACGGCGCGGGCGCTCTCGGGGCCGGTCAGGCTATAGTCTTTCCATCGAAGGCCGCTCATCAGCGACTCCCTAACGAAGCTGTAAACTGTGGCACAGCCGCCCCCGGAAGTGCGGCAAAACCAGGGGTGGCAGTGCAACTGCCATCCCAACATGTCTCATCGCCGACTCCCTAATCCGAAATGTTCATTATATGACATAATACAGTGCCCCGTTGTCCGGTTCGGCCGGCTTACGGCGAGGGCAGGTATCGCAGACGTCGTCGCCCAGCAGTTCATATGCATAGCGCACGGCGGCCGCCGTGGCCGAGCCGGGCAGGCCGGCGTTCTCGCGAAAGATCCGCTCCGCCGGCAGCCAATCGTAGAAACGCAAGTTCTGCATCGCCTGGTCGAAATCGGGGCGCACCCCGCACAGCAAGACTACGATGGCCCGTTGCTCCATGTCTTGCAAAAAGCGTTGGAATCGCTCCATGCACACCATGTCGGGATTTCGCGTCCGCTTGACGCGCAAGATGACGATCCTCACGCCGTCCTTGATCTGTTGCTTCAATTCGGCGAAGCAGCGGTCCAATTCGGCCGCCGCCCCGAAAAATAGCTCGCCTTCCAGGTCGAGGATGATCATGCGGCCGCAGCGCGGGTCGTCCGGCTGACGATCGCGGAGGAACCGATCACCGCCGACAGTCAATTCGCTCACCGTGATTCGCGCCGCGCGGGGGACGAACATGATGATCGACAGCGCGACACCGATCAAGATGGACAGTTCGACGCTGACGAAGACGGCGGCCAGCGCGGTGGCCAGCACCAATCCGGCATCGAAGCGCGAAGCACGCAGCGCGTAGCGCAGCCGCTGCCAGTCGATCAAGCCGGCTGCGGTCACCAGGAGGATTCCGGCCAGGGCCGGCCGGGGAATGAAGCGGGCCCAGGGACCGAAGAGGACGATGACGAGGGCCACGGCGGCCGCGGCGAATACGCCCGACCAGCGGCTGACCGCTCCGGCCTGAAAGTTGATGGCCGAGCGCGTGAGCGACCCCGAACCGGGCAGGCACTGGAAGAAGCTGCCACCGAGGTTGGCCAGCCCTTCGGCCAGACATTGCCGGTTATAGTCCAGCGGCTCCCGCGTCCGGTTGGCAATCGACTTCGAGATGGCCATGGCCTCGAGCAAGCCGAGGCAGGCGATGGCCGCGGCACTGGTGGCCATGTGCGGCACCCAGGCCCAGGGGAACTCCGGGATGCGGGGCGCGGGCAGGCCCGCCGGTACGTCGCCAACGACCGCTACCGCCGGCTGGCCGCCCAGGCCGGCGTGCGACCAGCCCAGTGTGGCCGCTAACAGCGCCACCACGATCAGGGCGACGAGCATATCCAGCCGCGGCAGGCGGTACCTGTGCACGAACCTCCGCAAGACAAGCACGAGGACCACCGTGATAACGCTAACGCTTACGGTGCGCAGGTTGATCGGTCCGCCGTCGGTGACGGTGAGCCAAAGCCGGACGAGGATGTGCTGGTGGCCGGTGCCCCGGTCGGCCAGGCCCAACAGGTTGCCCACCTGGGTCAAGCCGATCAGGAAACCGGCCCCGCTCATGAAGCCCAGGATGACCGACTCGGAGATGTAGCGAGTCAGATCGCCCAGCTTCAGCACGGCGATCAGAATCTGGATCAGACCGGCCATGGCGGCCAAGAGAAACGTCGCCTGAAAGGCCGCCGATCGCGTTTCCGGCCCCAGGCTGGCCAGGGCGCTGAAGACGACCAGCGAAATCGCATTGGTCGGGCCGTTGATCAGATGGGACGACGAGCCGAACACCGAGGCGATGGCCGTCACCACCACGGCGGAATAAAGGCCAAACTTGGGATCGATCCCGGCGATCAACGAATAAGCCATCGCTTGGGGCACGGCGATGGCGGCGACCGTCAAACCGGCCACAAGGTCTTTGCGGGCGTCGCTCCGGCAATAGATCGAGGCCAAGGGTCACCCTTTTCTCGGTTTGACGGCCCGTCTTCATCCAACGCACATTCAATCGGCCTAGTCTTTCAGCCAAGCGGGAAAATCGTCGGTCACGCCGAAACGCACGCCCTCGAAGAACTTGCTTTCGGCTGCCTCGGGCGTAAGGTCCTGGACGAAGCGGTTGTTCTTCACTTCCAGGCGGCCGTCGAACGGTTGCAGCAATTGCAGATTGCCGGCTCGCACAAAAACGTTGTCGTGGAACTTGCAATCAGAAGAACAGAGGGTTTTGACCGACATGCCGACGCCGAGATTCCCAAAAACGTCGTAGTTCGACGAGCCGTCGTCCAGGTCGATCCCGAATTGATTGCCCGGCCGCGGATTGCCGCCAAGCCGGGTGGCGGCGAAGCGGTTTTGGCAGATCGTGGACGTTTCCTTGGCCTCCTTCAGGATCACCTCGCGGGGGCCGAAGCTGTGATTCGACGGCCCGTGATGCGGAGGTTGGCCTTGGGGGACGTAGCCGCCGTGGTTGACATGCTGGCACCAGTAGCGGTCCCGCCCATACGAATTGAACGGCCCATGGTCGGACGTCTCGCGCACCGTATCGTGGACGTCGTTCAGCGCGAACAGGTGGCCGCCAAAAACGCCGTTGTTGACGTTGATGCCGGCCCGCGGCGTGTTGTAAATATGGTTGTGGACAATGCGGATTCGCTGGCAATTGGCCAGGAAGACCCCGCCGCACTGCTTGGCGAAAACGCCCACGTCGTGCACCAGGTTGTTCGAGGCTTCGCAGTCCATGGGCATGTCGTCCGGCGAGAGGTCGTCCCAGCCCCACCAGTGCGAAAAGCCGCACACCGGACATTGGGATTTCTTATCGGGGCGATAGTTGTCCTTGCCGGTAAAGCAGATGCCGCTTTCGCCGACGTCCACCACACGGCTGTCGCTCAGTCTGACCCGCCGGGCGTAGCCGTTGACGTAAAACCCGTTGCCGCTGTTGCCCTCGAGTGAGCAACGGCGGAGCGTGATGTCCTCGGCGCCTTCGATGAACACCGCCCCGCCGCGCTGGATGGTGTAGTCGCCCATGCCCGCCGGGGAATAGGGCTCGAAATAGGTCGAAGCGGCGTGCGCGATCCACAGGCCGCAGAGCGTGATGTGGTGCACGGGCGTGGCCTTGGTTCCCCGGAACTGGATCACGCGCTGCTGGAGCGCCGGCTCGACGACCGCGGTTTTCAGGTCAACACCCGCGGCCGGCATATAGTAGAGTTTGCCTTCCCGTGAATCGAGGAACCATTCGCCGGGTGCGTCGAGCTCTTCGAACACGTTCTCGACGTAAAACGGCATATCCGGATAGATGCCCGGCTTGTACGCCTGCATATAGTGGAACAGCAGTTGCTGATGCCCGCCTTGGCCCAAGAGGAGCGCGTGGCGGGCCCGGTCGAGCCCGCGGACGTGCCACTGGCCGTTCCAGAAGGGAACCTTGTCGAAGTTGATCCGCTGGAAACAGAACACCACGGCGTCTTCGGGATGGGCCCACGTCTTCTTCGTAAAGCTGGCGGGATCGTAATACAGTTCTTTATGCGGCCATGGATCGGCCCCCTGGGCGCGGACGTAGCCGGCCGGCTGCGGCTGGCGACTATCACCGTTGGGATAGCGGGCGCGAATCTGCCGCCGGCCATTGACCATGAGATCGGAGAAGGTGAGCTTGCCTGCCTTGGCCTGCGGAAGGTCGCACACGCAAATGCCATTCTTGTAGGGCCGCCATGCACAGTTCAGCCGAGCCCCGCCGCTGAGAATTACCGAACCTTCCTTCACCGCACGATAGGTGATCGGCGCTCGCTGGCTTCCGGAATCCTCCGGCCCGAACACCAGCAACTCGCCCAAGTAATACGTGCCCGGCCCGAGGACCACGTCGATCGGGCGGTGCGCCGCCTTTTCGATTTCCCGCACCACGGCCCGCGCCTTCTGCAGAGTTGCCAGCGGGCGGGCCGCGGTTCCTTGGTTGGCGTCGCTGCCCTCGGGCGCCACGTACAGGGTCGTGCTGGCGGCGGAAGGATCGGCGGCGAACAGCGGCGCAACTCCTAGACACATCGCCGCGGCGAGAAGGAACTCGCACCGGCAGCCAAACTCTCGTCGGCAATTGGACATGGTGTCCTCCGGTATTGTCTGGTTGGACCCCGGTCGGGTACGCTCCGAGCGGTAACCCCATGTTCACCAACAAGTGCCTATACGTCAAGTGTTCGCGAGGCGTATGCTATACTTTCCGGTCCAATCTCCCGCGCCCGCGAAAGACATGCGGCAAAGGGAACCCAGGCGTTGCAGGGACCATCGTCATGAAGTTGCCCCAGAGCGTCATGGTTGCCGTCCTTGCCGCCAACGTTGCCTCTGCCGGCGCCCAAGTCCCGCCCATTCCGTTCGAAAAGTACGCGCTGCCCAACGGCTTGCAGGTGATCCTGCACGAAGACCATGCGACGCCGATCGTCACGGTGAACGTCTGGTATCACGTGGGGGCGAAAAACGAGCAGCCGGGGCGGACCGGCTTCGCCCACCTCTTCGAGCACATGATGTTCAAGGGTTCGAAGCATCAGCGGGAGCATTTCGGCCCCTTGCAGCAGGTCGGCGGCCGGCTGAACGGCTCGACCAGCCAGGACCGCACGAATTATTGGGAAACCGTGCCCGCCAATTATCTGGAGCTGGTGCTGTGGATGGAATCGGACCGGATGGGCTTCTTGCTGCCCGCCATGACGCAGGCCAAGCTCGACAATCAGCGGGACGTAGTGAAGAACGAGCGGCGGCAGAACTACGACAACCGGCCGTACGGCTTGGCCTACGAGACGATCCTGGCGGGCTTGTATCCGCCGGAGCACCCGTATAGCTGGCCCACGATCGGCTCGATGTCCGACCTGGACAAGGCCGGCCGCGAGGACGTGGCGGCGTTCTTCCGCCGTTACTACCACCCGGCCAACGCCAGCCTGTGCATTGCGGGCGATTTCCGTCCGGCCGAGGCGAAGCGACTGGTGGCCAAGTATTTCGGTCCGCTTCCGGCCGGTCCCAAGACGGCGAAACTCGATCCGCGGCCGGTGAGACTGGACGGCGAGAAGCGAATTCGCATGACGGATCGCGTCGGCCTGGCCCGGCTCTACATGGCCTGGCCGACGGTGCCGATGTTCGCCGCCGACGAGGCGGAACTGGAAATCCTGGCCGATGTCCTCGCCCACGGCATGACGGCGCGGCTGCACAAAGCGCTGGTCCGCGAAAAGCAAATCGCCCAAGACGTCGAGGTCTGCCAGGAATCGGCGGAGCTCGCCGGACAGTTCTTCATCATCGCCACGGCCCGACAGGGGCACGGCCTGGCGGAGCTGGAGGCCGCCATCCGGGAAGGGTTGCAGAGCATCCAGACCCAGCCGCCGACGGCCGACGAGATTGGCCGGGCGGTCCATCGTTTCGAAGCCAACTTGATCCGTTCGCTGGAGTCGGCCAGCGGTTTTGAGGGGCGGGCCGATCGCCTCAATCGATACAATGTCTTCACCGGAAATCCGGGCCGCCTAGCCGACGACTTCCAGCGGCACCTCGGGGTGACTCCCGAGGGAGTGCAACGGGTGGCCGGCACGTACCTGGGGCCGGGCCGCGTGGTGCTGGAGGTGACGCCGTGGCCGACGACACAAATCACGCCCGACCCGCGCATCGCCGCCGAGCAGGCCCGGGCGGAATTGGCCAAGACGGTGCGTGAGCCGCCGCTGCCGCCCCTCTCGCTGCCGCCCGAAGACCACGACAGGCAGACGCTTCCCGCGCCCGCTCGGTCCCCCCGGTTTGCTTTTCCGCCATTCCAGCGGGCCAGGCTTTCCAATGGAATGGAAGTCCTCGTCGTCGAGAAACACGCGTTGCCTGCGGTGACGATCAACCTGGTCATGCGTACCGGCCGCTCGTCGGATATGGCCGCCACGGCGGGGCTGGCTCGGCTGATGACCGGCGTCTGGGAGGATGGTACGTCGCAACGCAGCGGGGAGGAGATCGCCGACCAGTTGGCCGCCATCGGCGCGAGCCTGTCGATCACCACCGATTGGGATGCCACGACGGCGAGGCTCTTCAGCTTGAAGCGGCATTTGTCCGAGGCGCTGGCGATCTATGCCGACGTGCTCCGCAATCCGGTCTTTCCCGAGTCGGAGCTGGCGCTGGAGAAAGAGATTGCTTTGGGGCGAATGGTGCAGGTTCGCGATGACGCCAAGGCCCTGGCCCAATGGGTCACGGCGGCAACGCTGTATGGCCCGGCACACCCCTACGGCCAGCCACCGTACGGCACGCCGGCCACGATCCGCACGATCAACCGCGAGGATCTTTTGCGCTTCTACCAAACGCACATTCGCCCCGAGCAGGCCACGCTCGTCGTTGTGGGCGACGTTAGGTTGGCGGATGTGGTTGCGGAACTGGAAAGGGTTTTTGCCGGCTGGACGGCGGGCGCCGACGAGCCCGCGGCCGAAAGGCTTGTCGCACCGCCGGCGGCCAGGCCGACGCGGATCGTGCTGCTCGATAAACCCGGGGCGGCCCAGTCGGTCATCACCGTCGGCCAGATCGGCGCCGCACGGAACTCGCCCGACTACTATGCCCTGAGCGTGATGAACGCGATCTTTGGCGGGCAATTCTCCAGCCGGTTGAACTTGAACCTGCGGGAAGCGAAGGGCTACACCTACGGCGCCCGCACGGCGTTCGATTGGCGGATTCGGCAGCCGGGGCCGCTGCTGGCCACCGCCAGCGTCGAAACCGCGGCGACGGCTCCGGCGCTGGTCGAGTTCCTCAAGGAGTTTCGCGGCATGGCGGGCAGCCGTCCGGTAAGCCGCCAGGAAGTGGACTTCGCCAAGGCCTTCTTGGCCCGCAGCTATCCCGCCGATTTCGAGACGCCCGGCCAGATCGCCCTCAGCCTGGAGACGCTGGTGGAATACGGCTTGCCAGGCGATTTCTTCGGCATGTACATGCCGCGCATTCACGCCGTCAGCGGTGAAGAAGTTTCCCGCGTGGCGAAGAGATATCTCGACGCGGATCACCTGGTGATTGTCATCGTGGCCGACCGGGCGAAGGTGGGACCATCCCTGCGCCGGCTGCCGGTGGGCAAGGAGCTGGAAATCGTCCGCTGCGACGAGGACTTTCGCCTGCTGAGACAGGGGCAATGAAAAAACGGGATCGGTCCCCGGTAAAGAGGACCGATCCCTAAGGCATTTGACGAACGAAACCGGGAATCAGGACTCTGTAGGGAACGGGCTCCCTCCCGTTCCGGGAAACATAGTTGACACTCTCTTGCGGTGCCCGGAACGCCACGGAGGGCGTCCCCTACAGAACGAACTGCCGGTCTTGCGAGTCAAAACCCATCACGAAGGCCGGCTCAGCTTTCGGCGCTGCAGGTCACCGGGGCGGGCCGCCTTACTTGGCGCACGCCTTCTTGGCTTTGGCGGCCTTCTTCAGTTGGTCTTTCTGCTCGGGGGTGAGCAACGCCAGCACCTTCTGCTTGAGTTCCTTGTCCAGGCAGCCCACCTTCTTGTGGGTGTCGGCCATCTTGGTCTTCTGCTCAGCCGTCAGCTTGACGGCCGCGTCGACGGCCTGTTGGACTTCCTTTCCTTTCTTGCCGGCCGCCTTGGCCTCTTTCCGCGCCTCGGCCGCGGCCTTCTTCTGCTCCGGCGTCGTCACATCACACTGCTTGATGGCCGCCGTGAGCTTGGGGCCATATTCCTTTTTCAGAGCGGTGAGGCTTTTCTTCTGGGCGTCGGTCAGCGTGAGGCCGGCCGTGATCTTGTCGATCCGCTGGGTCGCGGGACACGGCGGGGCCTTTTTCTTGGCTGGGCAGCACTTGTCCGCCGCCAGCACCGGGCTGGTGATTGCCAGTGCTAGAACCAGGGCCAAAGCAATTCGTGCACTTCTCATCGTACATCCTCCTCATGGATCAATAGAGTCACATCGCGTCTGGCCGCTGCTGGTCCCTGGGGACCATTCCAACAGCAGACCAAGTCCGCGAAGGTATCTCACACGTTGGGTTTATTGGTTCCGTGGTTGATTGTGGAACACTTTTGACGTTCTCGACCGGGAAAACGGGCTCGTTTCACTCGCCCTCGGTTCAGTAGCAGCGCAGGACCCGATAGGTTTGTACCGGGCAAAAGGCGGGTAGGATCGGCGTGTGGGGGCGGGCCGGCAACCCGGACTTCGCAGCACCCATAGGATAAACCCCGCCGGGCACTGTTTGGTTTCGCGGCGAGAAGGCCGGGGAGCCAAATTCTGCAAAACTTTTCCGCGGCTGGGATTAACCCGGCTCTACGCTGTTCCGCCGCGTCTCGGTTTCGGCGACGGAAGGGCCCTTGCGGCAGATTCGCATGAGACGGCCGAGCGAGCTGGGACGTGCCGTACCGGACACCCCGCTCGCCGGGGGCTTGAGCGGGTGGTACCAAAAGAGGCACACACCGTGGCGAAACCTCAGGCCGAAGCTCGCGGCTGGATCGGCCGTAATTTGGTAACGTGCATCAGAGAGAGTATCGCCGCCTGGTCCGCCACTGGATCGGTGACGATGACCCGGCTCGGCATGAGGATGGCAAACTCCGGGTGTTTGACCAGGTGTCGCTCACCGCTGGACATCACCACCTCGAACGGCTCGAATGGCCGACAATTCAGCATTTCCCGAATTGCTTCCGCATTCATCGTATCCGCCGTGCAAAAACGACGTCTCAAATGGCTTTCCCCATGAGCAATTGTACCACGGCTGCCGTCGCCGCAAGTGCTTATCCCGTCAAACGAAACAACCCGCTGACAACGGCTGTCAACGGGTTGCTTGAAGAGCGGGAGACGGGGATCGAACCCGCGACGACCAGCTTGGGAAGCAATGACGCCCCCGTCATAAGCGATGATAGCAAAGCACTTACGTCAACACCTTTAGACGCTTGCACCTGTGCTTGCACCAGCGAACCGGAAAACGATAACGCCGACACGCAAGGCGGGGCAGAATCATCCGGCGCACTTTCGGATGACCCTGGATTGCAAGAAGTCGTCCGGACATGGCCGACGCTGCCCGAGCCAACCCGGCGGAAGTTGGTGGCGCTGGTCGAGCAAGCGCGCGACGGGTAACAATCCACGCGCGCGAAACAATCTAGCAAGCTCCCTATAGTAGCTTTAGCAATAATCCCGCGCACGCGAAGCGATACCTGACCCATCTCTTTGGCCAAAACAGTAAGTAGCAATAATCCCGCGCGCGCGAAGCGATACCTAAAACAGACTACCTTGGAGCGCGATACGGGTAGGAGGTAATCGCGCCTCTCGTGGCCGGCAATTTCCTGCCTCGTAACACGCGGCGTGGAGATGTGAACCGGCATGGCACTAAGCTAGATTCGCTACCCCCCCCCGAAAGGCCAGCATTACCTTGCCTCTCGTATTTAACTATTGAATTGTCAGGTTTCGTTCGGCATCTGGGGTGGCGCGGTGTTGTGGGAGCGCGATTCGTTGCCGATGTGATTACAATGGTCGGTAGGCGCCGTAGTTAGCTTACTCATGTTGCCCAGCCGCGTTGTACTTGCTGGCGAGTTCTCGTGCGGAGTCGAAGAAAGTCCCACTCAGTTCGTGGTACAACAACAAGTGGGCGTTTGCCCAAGAGTCCAGTAACATGGCGAGTTGTGCCGCGTAATCTGCTTGTCGGCTGTGGCTTAACGCCGAGAGAAACCCTAGCACATCCCGGACGCCCTTCGCATAGAAATCGCATCGCGGTTGAAGGCGTCCAAGCGTTTCGACCTCTGCCACCAAGGATCCGAGATCGCAGCAACCGACCCATAAGATCGCCGATCGCAAGAGACTGCTGAGCCGGACCCACGTATACTTGGCCACCAAATCCAAGTTATCACCGTCACGAAAGGCTTTGATATACTCCGCCTGCTGATCCGGCGTCAGGTTCTCTGCCCGATACTCATCGTAACCCGGCTGAGGCACGAACGGGGCGACATTATGCGAAGGTTTGAGTTGGGCGTCTGTCGGGAGAGAGGCGAGGAAGTTCGTGTCTGCGAGACAGGCGCGCCGTTCGGACCGGTCGGCTTCTTTCTTGCGTTTTTGCCCGGCCAAACGAGAAAGAGTCACCTCGTATCGTTTCTCATCAATCGCCTCTAGCCTGAACGCATTCTCGACCTGTCTCGCATCGTTCAGGAAGAAAAGTGGCTTGTGGGTGCCGGCCACAGTTTCCTCTGCCTGGCGAACATAAGGGTCGTAAAACAGGCCGCGCGCTTGTGCCATTCGGAGCCCCTCTTGCGCTACTGCAAGTGATGAGTTTGCCTTATCGGCACTCTTTGTGGCGCACAGACGTTCGGTGAGCTTACAGGTGGGCTCTATCAAGTCAATCAGGCGTTGGCCTTTGGACTCAGCACACCGCTGCTTGTCTGATGTCAGTGCCTCCAAGTGCAGTATCGCATCGTCCAGCCTCCACTGGTCAAGTGCGATTTCAAACAGCAATCGGCGAACGGCCCAGAGGCAGGCTGCTGGACTTTCATACCCTTTTGTCACGACCTCAGCGTTGTCCGGTCGCGTGATTAGGGCGTCTAGGAACGCAGTTCCAGATTCATTCGTAACCCTGAGGAGCCTGAGGAGAACCGGCCGGAGTTGATCGTGAAAAGCGCGCCGATCTTCAAGGTACAGAAGCGATCGGTAGTAGGTTGCGTGCTCACGAGCGACGAAGAATGCAGAAGTCATCTCGTCCTCAACGCCGTTGACATGGTGTGCCGGTGAGCAGGCGGCAGACACGGCCAGAATGTCCCTGTCCGATGGGTCGAACGGGTCGATGGGCCTCGTGTGATACATGCTCTTGGCCACCACGGCTAAGCGGCGCTCTTCGGTGGCCCGCAACTCTTCCAGCGCCACCACGGCTACGCGGCGCTCTTCGGCGGCCCGCAACTCTTTCAGCATGTCGGAGCGCAGGCCCGCCGACGACTTGACCTTCACCTTCTTCAACGCGTCCAAGATCAATTCACCGTCATAGTTGCCGCCCAGGATGTCGCCCGTGTGAATCAACTTGTGCCGTCCGCTGTTGCCTACAAAGTCCAAAACCAGAATGGATGCCTTGTCGCTGTTGGCGATGGCCAAGCGCCGGGCGCCCGCATCGGCTAAGCTGTCCACTAGGCCGGTCAGCGGGCGAGTTCCCCTGCCGATCATCTGGGCATAGTAAGTTCGGCTTATCGTCGGCCGGGCTATTGAGATCACCTTGATGCGCGGCTCATCGTAACCTTCCAACAGGATGCCGACGTTTACAAGGAACTGATAGTCACCGTTCTTGAACCCTTTGATCGCGTCACGCCGTTCGTCCGTACTACACCGCGTCTGATCTGCGCAAATCCAGCGGGCGCTACCTGACTTGTGCCGGTTGAATATCTCGGCAAGCCGCTCGGCTTGGTTCACCCGCTCGGTGAACACCAAGGTCTTTTCACCCTGTGCCAGTTCAATCGTCGGCCAAGCGTAGCCATGCAGAACCTCCTCTTGTTCGAGCACCTCGGCAAGTTGTTTGCCGTTTAGGTCGCCGGCTGTGACCTTCACGCTCGATAAGTCCAGCCCCTTGACGTGGACGAACTGCTGTTCGATAGGCACTAGCCAGCCGTCATCGATGGCTTGCACAATGGAGTAGTCATAGGCCACCGTCTGAAAAACCCTCCCGAGGGCCTGTTTATCGAGCCGGTCGGGTGTCGCCGTCACGCCCAGGATTTTCAGATTCGGATTCTGGCGGAAGTGTTCGATTACCTGGCGATATGAGCTACTGGGGGAATGGTGGCATTCGTCGATCACCAGCAGCGAAAAATCGGCGGGGTTGAAGCGGCTATGGCGCGATTCGCGGCGCATCGTCTGCACCGACGTGACCACCACCGGGGCGCGACAGCCGACATTGGACTGGTCGGCGCGGCGATCGGCCATTTCGATGTCGCAATCGAGCCCGGCGAAGCGACGGATTTTGTCGGCGTTCTGGTTTATCAACTCCTCGCGGTGAGCCATTACCACGATGCGCCCGTTGGTCCACCGCTCACAGACCCCCGCGAAAGTTATGGTCTTACCTGTCCCCGTTGGCATCAACACCAATGTTGACTGATTCTCGCGGAACTGTTCGAAAACGGCTTGCACGCACTCTTCTTGGTACGGCCGAAGCGGCACGGCACCGTTTATTGCGATCTTCGGCATGTTACCGTCATTACCGTGAGAGAGGCGGACCAGAGGGGCATTGGCCAGTCGCAACCAATCCGCAGGATGTTCCATCGGCCAACCGCGGCGCACAAAGCGAGAATTATCGCGGCAGCAATTCAGTTGAAACGCAGTTGAGCATACTAGCGTGGCGAAATACTTGCCAGCCCCCCCGAAAAGGATAGAATCGGAGGCGTTCAGGACGGCCGACAAGCTACCGGCCAAGCGGTTCGGCCCGACGTGGCGAGTTGTTCGCCTATCACGCCGACTGGCTCGGGTCGGCCGGTTTATCGAAAGGCGGAATCATGGTTGACGGGACCTTTCCAACCGAGCCCAAACGGCTGGCGCTAACCGATGCCGAAGCCAATCTTCTCAGGCCGGTAATTGCCGCTCATCTTCGGAAGATCCCGGAGGCGTGGGCTAGGATAGCCACGTTGGGCGAAGAACGTCGAGTAAACGCTTCGCCGACGATGTTGCCGCCGTCCGCCAACCCGGAGCAAAGCGGACGGAATCGCAATTCGCAGTGGCATTTCGGCTTAGCCCTTGGCGCTCTTCACCTTATCGACCAATGCAGACAACGTGGCGAGTCGCAAGAGGCTGACCGCATTTCGTCGGTGCTGTTTGCTCAACAAGGAGTAGATGCCTTACTGACTGTCTTCCATGCAGAGGAGCTACAGTTCACTTTCGACGAGGTGCGGAAATTGTGCTCGCAACAGACCCTTGGACAAAACCGCGCCCTATCTGACCTTGCTATGAGCGAAATGCCCGAGGGCGGCCGTATGTTGCGGGGCATTGTGGCACTAGTATCAGCCGCCAAGACAAAGCAAATCGAAGGGACCGCCGACACTAATCCGCCATCGCCATCCGCCTCCAAGAGCCCTATAGAAAAGGCAACGAACGATGAGACCGTGACAGACCTTATCGCGACGTTTATTATCCTTGGTGATGCTTACCACGATTTGCTACGCAGGATTATTCGTTTCGAAGAACTCAGTCGCTCCACTGACCCGACCGTGGCCCTTGCTCAGTATGAGTGCGAAAGGAAGTTTGCGGGCGTGCTGTCCGACTTTCTGGCGATCGGCAAGAAGTTGGCGGTAGCACTTGAAAGACGAGGCGAGGACTCGATGCCACTCTTGAACATACTTCCGATGCCCGGTTACTGGCCTTCGCTCGTTCCTCCACCGACTCCGCCACCTAAGCCTTGGCTTGACCTAAAGATCGCTCTCCAACAAACCGCCCTTCGTTCTGGCGTCAAGCAACGCGATGAAGGCGAACGGGATGGCAGGACCACGACCGCCGGCGGGGACCAGCAAAGTGAAGCTGAAGAGACCGAGACCAAGAAGGAACCGCAAGGCGATGAAATCGAATTGGACGGCACGGGGGAACTAATCGTTGACGCGATGCGCAGGAACGGCATTGATTCGGTTGGGGAACGGAAGCTCGGGAGGGATATTGCCAACCTTGCTAGCGCAAAGTTTAACACGCATTTCAAAGCGACACTTTCACACTTGCGGCAAGCGGGCGTGCTCGCCAATCCGGGGCGAGGGTATTACTTGACCGCCAAAGGTAAGAACCTCTATCAGCAACGAAAGGTCAGGACAAAGTCGGGCTAGGATATGACTTTGTCTCGGTCAGACTCTAGGTGTTACGCAAGCATTGGGCTTGCAACCGTGTGACACCTGTTCAAGGGAGTCTGAAATGACTACTGCTGTTTCTCCGGCGGACGCTTCCGCCAATGTTGTGTGCATTGCTGGTGGGCGGGCGACGAAGATAAAGGGGCAGATTACGCATCTTGCCCCGGGCGGTTCTCTCCTTCTCGATGTACAGGCCGTGGCCGAGATGCTCGGCTGTTCGACGAGGCACGTTTACCGTTTGAGCGATGCCGGCCGGATGCCCGCGCCGGTCAAGCTCGGCTCCTTGGTGCGCTGGTCTGCTTCGTCAATCCGCGATTGGGTCGACCAGGGCTGCCCTTCTTGTCGAAAAGGGGCTGGGCGATGAACCGCAAGACAACTGGTAGCACATGCCATTATGGCTCGGCCGAAGGCGAACATCACCAACAGAGGGACCGGTCTGCGAAGAAACCAGAAATCGGACTAGTCTCAATTTCGGTTATTCCGGTTGACTGGCTACGGCCGTCGCCTGAAAACGACGACCTCTATCGGCCCGTCGATCCCACCGATCCCGAGATCGTGGAAATGGCCCTCTCTATAAGGGCCCACGGCATTCAGGAGGCGCTGATCGTAACGGCCGACTTCTTCATCGTGTCGGGCCACCGTCGCCTTGCAGCGGCGAAGCTGGCCGGGCTGACAGCCGTGCCATGCAAAATCCTCGACTTCGACAAAGACAAAGACCACGAGCGATTTATGCAATTGCTGCGAGAATGCAACCGGCAGCGAACCAAGAGTTTCGATGAGAAGGTACGTGAGGAGGCAATATCGGCGCATCCCGAGCTTGCCTATGAATCGCTGATCGAACATCGACGGGAGCGGTCGCAATTGATCCTCGACACCCTCGACATTCGAGGGGAGAAACGGCGGGCCACAATCACCAAGGCCAAGTGGCCGTTCTTGGAGGCCATTCAGAAGATCATCGAAGAGCGTAGAGACTTCTGGCCCCTGAGTGACCGGCAGATTCATTACGCCCTATTGAACGGTCCACCGTTGACCCATGCCAGCAAGCCGGGTTCCACCTACCGCAACGACAAGTCAAGTTACAAGGCGCTGACCGATTTGTTGACCCGCGCCCGTATCGGCCGCGAAATCCACATGAACGTTATTCAGGATGCGACGCGGCCCGTAACGCTGTGGGACATTCATGCTGACGTGCAAGGTTTCATTCGACGCGAAACGGACGACTTTTGCAAAGGCTACTCGCGCGACCTTATGCAATCGCAGCCGAACCATATCGAAATCGTCGGCGAAAAAAACACGGTCGAGTCGATCATCCGGCCCGTCGCGGCACAGTATTGCATCCCCGTGACCATCGGCCGTGGATATTGCTCGTTGCGGCCCCGCCACGATATTGCCGAACGGTTCCGCAAAAGCGGAAAGGACCGGCTTGTTCTATTGATCCTTTCGGACTTCGATCCCGACGGCGAAGAGATTGCACACTCGTTGGCGCGGTCGCTGCGTGACGACTTCGGTATCGAGGAAATCGAGCCGGTCAAGGTTGCTCTGACCGCCGAACAGGCGGAGGAGTTTAGCCTGCCCCCGAATCTCGAAGCCAAGGTGACATCCAACCAGTACAACCGATTCGTGGCCAAGTATGGCAAGAATTGTTGGGAGTTAGAAGCCCTCCCGCCCGAAAGCCTCCAGCACGTTCTACAAGACGCTATCGACCACGTAATCGACACAGAGGCATTCAACCACGAAATCGATCAGGAAAAGGCCGACGCCACGAAGCTGGAGGGTGTTCGGCACGTCATGCTCGACACCCTCGGGGAGTGGAGGGGCGAAGAATGAACACTTGCCAAGGCGGGGGCGTCTTGGTTTGGCACGCTGAGAACCTCGACGTTGACGCCCTGCTCGCATCCTGCGGCCATCGCGTCGGTGAGGGCGTGTTGTGGCTCGGGCACTGCATTTACACTGGCTTGGCCGAGGATGCGCAGTGCCGTGACAATGGGCGCGTCCCGCTCAGGACCGAATACCTCCGCAACGCTATCGGGCGGCACCACCTCGATGCCGCGCGGGAAGCGGCGCGACAGATCGGCTACGTGGACCGTGACCCGTCCTATCGCGCCGGCAGCTACAGCCAAGCCTACTGGATTCTGCCGCCCTACAATGGCGCCCGGTTGGTCCAACGGCAGATCACGGACCCCGGATTGCGTCAAAACATGCGCAGGTGGCGCGAAGCTCGGCGCCGGACGATGTGGCAGCGAATCCAGCGCAACGAAACTCCGGTCGATGCGGCAGTCTGCGAACACCTCTGGCGGCATCTTCAGCGGGTTCGGATCGACGCCGACATTTGCTTCGGCAGCGATTTCCATCCGGCGCACCAGGTTGCCGTCGAACACCTTCGGCATAGCGAGTTTCGGTTCAAGCCTGACGATTACGGGCGACTTCACACCAATCTGACGAACCTCCCGAAGACGCTGCGGCAATACCTCATCGTCGAAGGCGAGCGACTGGCAAACGTCGATATCAGCGAATCGCAGCCACTTTTTATGGGACTCGCAATCGCCAGGGTCGAAAGCGGAGGACTCGCGGACGAGCAGGAGCAGCAAGCGGGAAGGCGGGAGGGAGGCAGTCGCGGGCCGCCCTCCCTTATGTTGGACGATACTATGATGGACAAGGACACCTTGCTTGGGGGAGGATTCGACCGCAAAGGGCTCCCGGCTGACCTACGACGCTACCTCGAACTCTGCGAGGCACGGGGCCTGTACCAGACCGTGGCCGATGGCCTGGGGAAGACACGGGATGAGGCCAAGCACAGCGTCATGGTCGTGTTCTTCGATAAGCCGTGGCACCGCAACGCGGGGTCTGCGGTGCTGGACCAACGGTTTCCGACCGTCATGCGCGCCATGCGGCGGATCAAGCAGGAGGATTACTGCCGCCTAGCTCACTTCGCCCAGCGGATCGAAAGCGCGTTCATGTTCGGGAGGGTCGTGTCGCGGATCATGGAACTGCGCCCGGAGCTATTCATCTCGACTATTCACGATTCGATTTTGACCACCGCCAAGGACGCGGCCTTTGTGCAGCAAGTGATGCTCGACGAATTCGCACGCCTCGGATTGTCGCCGCAAGTGAAGGTGGAATTGTGCTCGGCGTTGTGATGCCGAGAAATTGCCGCCCGACAGGGGGCACCGACAGAAAATCCGCCGGACGGGACGGAAGGCCACTTGACAGAAACACCGACACCTGTAAGACTAATTACATGGCAAGACCACAGAAGACCATACGAACGCTTTCGGCAGCCGACTTGATTCGTCGGAGCATTGCGGAGAGCGGATTGAGTTTCATCGAACTGGAAAGGCGAACCGGCGTCAAGCGCCAGTCACTAATGCGGTTCGCAAGAGGGGAACAGTCTCTTCGGTTGGATATGGCCGAAAAGCTGTTCGACTGTCTCGGGTTGCAGTTAGTGACGAAACGAAAGGTGAAGTGAATCATGGGCACTGTCTACAAGAAGACATTCACTAAGCCGCTGCCGGCCGGGGCGAAAATCATCGTCCGCAAGGGGCAACGGTTGGCACAATGGCAAGATGCCAAGGGCAAGACACGAACGGCTCCGCTTACTGCCGCCGGGGATCGGATTGCCGTGGAGGCTGGCACCTACACCGCGAAGTATCGCGATGGCTCGGGGATCGTGCGGGAAGTGGCCACTGGTTGCCGCGATGAATCGGCCGCCCGGTCGGTGCTCGGCAAGCTGGAACGTCGGGCCGAACTGGTCAAAGGCGAAGTGCTCACCGCTGCCGAAGATGCCACAATCGACCACCAGACAGTACCGCTGACGGATCATATTGCCGCCTATTTGTTGAAGCTCGAAGCCGAAGGGGCATCGGCCATGCACCGCGACAACGTGCGGCGGGCCTTGCATCGGCTGACGGCGGATTGCCAATTCAAGCGGCTTGGCGGTCTATCCCGTGAATCCCTGGAACGCTGGCTCGTGTCACAAGAGAAGGCCGGCATGGGGGCGCGGACCCGCAACACCTATCGGGCCGCGGCCGTGGCCTTCTGTAACTGGTGCATCGAAACGGGCCGGTTGCTGTCCAATCCCTTTGCCAAAGTGGCGAAGGCCGACGAAGACGCGGCCCCGCGCCGGCAACGCCGGGCGCTGACGGAAACGGAGTTGACGCGGCTGTTGGACGTGACGCGCCGCCGGCCACTGGCGGATGCCATGATGATTCGCCGGGGCAAACGCACGGGCGAGGCGGTTGGTAGATTAAGGGATGAAACCCGGCGCCGGTTGGAACGGCTCGGGCGCGAACGAGCTTTGATCTACAAGACGCTGGTGCTTACGGGACTCCGCAAGGGTGAACTGGCTTCGATTACCGTAGGGCAATTGGACCTCGACGCACCGACCCCCTTTCTGGTGCTCGAAGCCGCTGACGAAAAGAACCGCGAAGGATCGACGATTCCCCTTCGGCCCGATCTTGCCACCGATCTTCGAGGCTGGCTTGCGGACAAGGCGGCAGCTTTGCAGGAAGCCGCCAGCGAAGCGCCGGCGGTTCGATTCGACCCGAAACGCCAGAAACGGCAGGAACGCAACCAGGGCGATTCTGCGGGGCCAGAAAGGCAATCTTGTCTGCCGTTGACTCGGCTGCCGGCCGATACGCCACTATTCACCGTGCCAAGGGACTTGGTGCGAATCCTCGACCGGGACTTGGTTGCCGCTGGGATTGCGCGCCGGGTGAAGGTGGACGGCAAGTGGAAGATCGACAAGCGGGACGAACGCGGCCGAACGGTTGACGTTCATGCCCTTCGGCACACTTTCGGGACGCTCTTGAGCAAGGGCGGAGTCGCACCGCGAACGGCACAGGCCGCGATGCGCCATAGCGACGTGAATCTGACCATGAACACGTACACCGACCCGAAGCTGTTGGACGTGGCCGGGGCGATGGAAGCTCTGCCAGCGCTACCCCTCGGGGATGGAAGGCAAACGGCAGCAAACGTCTTAAGTGCAACGGGGACCGATGATTCAGCCGCCTCGCCGCTTGCACCAACGCTTGCACCAACTACCGGCAAAACGTGCATATTGGGGTCAATTCTGGACAAAGTGGCAGCCGAAGCCGGCAAGCCGAGACGCGCCGAAGCCGTTGCCGCAAGTGCTTGCCCCGTCAAACGAAACAACCCGCTGACAACGGCTGTCAACGGGTTGCTTGGAGAGCGGGAGACGGGGATCGAACCCGCGACGACCAGCTTGGGAAGCTAGCACTCTACCACTGAGTTACTCCCGCATAATCTCTTATCCCACAAGCACTTACGACTTGACATCAAGGGCTAAATTCGGCGTTTGTCCCTAATTCTGTCCCTGAGCTATGTTTGAATAGAACCAGGAGACAACGCCATGAGCGAACCCAAGATGTACTGGAAGGCAAGTCACAAGTGCTACTATGTCACGTTTGGAGGGAAACAAACGCGCCTTGACCCTGATGAGGAAAAGGCCCGTACCCTCTACCATACCCTAATGCTCGACAAGGCCCCCGTCAAGTCAACCTGCCCCGTTGTTGCCATCCTCGACAGGTTCCTAGAGCACTGTGAACGCAACACCAAGCCGGCCACCTACGAATTCTACCGCGACCCGGTCAAATCGTTCGCCAAGTGCATCGGCCCTAAGCTCCAGGTGAAAGACCTGAAGGCACACCACGTTACGAAATGGTTGGACGGATTCAAGACAAACCGGGGGAAAAACAGGGGGAAACAAGTCAACTCGGCGAACTACCACCACAACCTAGTCAGAGCAATCAAGGCCCCCTTCAACTGGGCTGTCAAGGAAGAGCGTCTAGAGGTTTCTCCGTTGCGAAACTACAAGAACCCCTACCGCACACGGCCCCGCGACGTGTACTTGATGCCAGAGCAATGGGACAAGCTGGTTGCCGCCGTTGCCGGCTGCCATGATCGGGGTTGCTTACTCGACATTATCACCGTAATGAAGGAAACCGGCTGCCGCCCGTTGGAGGCCCGGTCAGTTGAGAAGCACCACTTTGACCAGGGCGGCAAGTGCTGGGTGTTCCCCGCTGACGAATCCAAGGGCGAGAGGGAGCCCCGCGTCGTTTTGCTGAACGACAAGGCCCTTGCTCTTTGCCAACGCCTCGCCCTGAAGCATCCTGAAGGCCCCTTATTTCGCAACAGCGACGGGAAACCGTGGTCTCGCCAGACTCTCGATTACCGCCTCTACAGACTGAGTAAGAAGCTAGGCTTTCGTTGCTGCCCGTATGCCGTGCGCCATACGTTCTGTACTGAGGCAATCATTCGCGGCGTTGACATTCAAACCGTAGCAACCCTCATGGGGCATGTTGACCTGAAAATGGTGTCCCGTATCTACCAGCACATCCGCAAGCGTTCCGACCACTTGCGGGAGGGATTGCGGCGGGCGACCGGGGAGATTGCCTAAGCCATGCCCCACCACGATGACGACGGAATGAATCTGGCCACCCTGCTAGCGATCTTCCAGAGCGAAGGACCTAGCAGAGGGCCGGGGCGGGGGTGTGCTTGGCTTCTACTGATCGGCAGTATCATCGTGCTGCTTCTCTGGTGGCTGTCACGCTGACGCCCCGCCTTCTATCGGGCTATGGCAAGGCCCTGATACCTACCATTCTCGCCCCCTCTTGTGTCCACTCGCGGCGGACACTATCTTAAGGGCAACCGGGGAGGTTGCCATGAGGGGCCGTTCTTGGCGATGGCTGGTCCTGTTGCTGATTCTCTTGGCGCCCGCTATCGGGCTTGCCAAGGGCAAGAAGACCGATTCGGACGGTACGGTACACGTTAGCGGTTACTACCGGAAGGATGGAACCTACGTCCACCCTTACACCCGGAGAGCGCCGGGCACTGCTTCGCAGTCTGACACCCCGCCGCCCGATGCGAAGACTTCTGATTCAACCACGTCGCCCAGCCAGCAGACGCCCAGCGAGTACACACCTGATACGACTGACCAAGCCCCGCCACCGAAGACCGGCGAGAAGATAGAGGGCAAGGTGGTGCGGGTGGTTGACGGTGATACGCTGGTCCTACTGGCTGACAAGACACAGTACAAAATCCGGTTGGACGGGATCGACGCGCCAGAGAAGGACCAACCATTCGGCAACCAATCCAAGAAAGCACTCTCGGATAAGGTTTACGGGAAAACGGTCCGCATGTTATCACGAGGACAGGACAAGTACGGTAGAACACTGGGCATAATCTATGCCGATGGTTGCGTCAATACGGCGATGGTCCGGGAGGGTTGGGCTTGGCACTACAAGGAATACTCCGACAACAAGACCCTTGCTAAAGCAGAAGAGGAAGCGCGGGCGGCAAAGGCCGGATTGTGGGCCGACGCCCACCCTATTGCACCTTGGGATTGGCGACACAAGCCGGACGTAAGGAAACAGGCCGAGCCGGTTGCCGAGTCTGAATCACCTGGGCAACCTGCTTCCGAGGCAGCCCCCGAGGTCAAGGGGCAGGAAACAGAGAAGAAATTCTGGATGACGAATTCGAGCGGTAAACGTCACAATTCAAGCTGCCGCTACTATCACAATAGCAAGGGTCACCCCTGCGGACCCAACGACGGGATACCCTGCAAAATCTGCGGCGGTTAGGACGGTAAGCACTCCGGGAGATTGCAATCATGGCAGGGTGGTACGTCAGACGTGGCGAAAAGGTAATCGGGCCCGTTGATCTTGGAAAGCTAAAAGAACTCGCCGCAGCCGGAAAGTTGCTGCCGACTGACCAGTTGGCGAAAGATGCAGCCGGACCGTGGACAGAGGCCGGTCGCACGACGCTTTTTGCACAGCAATCAGCGGAAACGCCCCGGCTTGAACCCAAACCGCAATCGCTCGTGCCCAAGGTTGAATGTCTGCCCGTCCAAGACCAGCCGGCCCAAGACCAGGCTATCAGCGATCAAGAGCAACAGCCTACAAGTAAGGTGGCTATCGTTGTCCGGGGTGCCAATACATTCATGGCAGCAGTCGGTCGCGGTATGTTAGCTGCCGGCGGAACAGTCGTGCGTTCAATCTCTACCAGTGCAAAGCGCCGGCACGAGTTGAAACTTGCCAAGATTCAGGCTCAAGCCTTGGCCGATTCGCAACGACCACAGGCTGCCGCCATGCCCACCGGCCCCATCACGTTCGCGCCCCAGATGGTTCAAACGACAGTAGTGAAGGTAGTGAACCGTGGCGGCGGCTGCGGCTGTTCGGGATGTGGGATAATCCTCTTGCTGCTCCTGCTAGGCGTGTTGGTAATGGCCGTGTTCTCTAACAAGCAACCCTCTACGAGTACCACGCAGCGCTACACGCAACAAACGCCCCCACGCATTGTCCAGCCGCAAAACCCACTTCCGCCGCACGTAGAATTGGAACCTAAGCACTATCAGAAGGTGGGAACGCAAGGAAAACTTCAATTAGTTTGGATTGATCCACAATACAAATATGATCCGAACGTCTACGAACAGGCAATCAAGGAGTTGGGCGGGAGCGAAGATTTCTGCATGATCCACTTTTGGGATAACCGCGACCAAGTCCCTTCCCGTTGGCCCATGAGTGACCAACAAGTGAAATCGGAAGTTGCCCAATACGAACGCAATCAAACGACTGGGCACGAACGATTCTTTTATTTGCGAAAAGGAAACATGGTCGAGCCTTTTGGTAATCGACCGTCAACGACGCCCGTCCCGCCTACGAACCCCGCCCAACTCCCGCAACCCGACTTTAGAAATTGGACTGATGCGGGCGGCAAGCATACGACGGAAGCCAAGTATGGCGGGATAGCGTTTGGCAAGGTGAAACTGATAAAGCGTGACGGTTCCACGGTTCAAGTACCGCTCGAAAGTCTATCTGAGGATAACCGGGAATGGATTACCAACCGCCAGAGGCGACCTTGATTACGGTAGGCATCGGCGGCTTGCCCATGAAGAGAATCCTAATTGCCCTGGTCTGCCTCTGTTCTCTGACAGCTTGCGAGTCGGCCAACTCGCAAGCGCCCCCGCCGTCAATCGAGGTCTATTTCTCCCCGAAGGGCGGTTGCACGGAAGCAATCGTCGCGGAACTCGGCAACGCCAAGAAGATAGTCCTGGTTCAAGCCTACTCATTCACGAGCGCCCCGATTGCCAAGGCCCTGGTTGACTCCCACAAGCGCGGCGTTGACGTGCGGGTGATTCTCGATAAGAGCCAACGGAGCGAAAAGTATTCGTCGGCCGATTTTGTGGCCCACGCCGGCATCCTGACGTTCATTGATGCCAAGCACGCCATAGCCCATAACAAGATCATGGTGATTGACGGCGAGACGGTGTTGACTGGATCATTCAATTTCACCAGGGCGGCCGAGCAAAAGAACGCTGAGAACCTTCTAGTGATTCGTGACAGGGCGCTAGCGGAGAGATACACCGCGAATTGGAACGCCCACGCCGAGCACTCAGAGCGATACGAGGGACGCTGAAGCAGCCGGGCCACGATCAGGTTGGCCACCGCCCGCCGCCCGCCCGCCGCCCGCCGACTGCCGCCGCCGAACACGAGCGCGCCTGGATCGACTGCCGCGTCAGTCATTCATTTTGGCCGGCCCGCCCGCGTCTGAGGTGCCCGGCCGCCCGCACAACCGGCATTGTCGTACACAAGCGAGAAATTGACCCCACCCCTACCACCAGACCACCGAATAGCCTAGCCAGCTATTCGTTCTGTCGTCACAACCCATTTGCAGCGTTGCGGTTACGATGACCAGCGATTCGCTTTGTCCCTGGGTTTTAGGGACACACCGTCTGTGCAACGACCAGCGCTGCGCGTCGGTGCCAGCTTCGGGCCGCGGCGCGGCATACGGAGCCAGTCCCCTTTGCCGAGAGAACTGGCCCCATTGTCGTCACCCCTGATGCTCACTAGGATCGTCCATGAGTTTGTATCCAGGTCACGGTTTCGAGAGGGTGGGCGCGGAAGGCGACGGCGTCTGACGATAGGGTTTCCCCGCTTCGTACAAGACGATTTGCGTCCGCAAGGCAGCCGTCCAAGCTTGCGATTTCTGTCGCGCGGCAAGGTCCAATGCCTTGCGCGCCGTTGTCAAGGCCTCGGAAAAACGCCCTGCTTCGGCATACGCGGCCGCCAGCGTGCCCAGCACGTCCACTCGCTTGCCGCCGCAACGGTGGTCGGCCCATCGGGCGTGTTCGATCGCCTCGGCGCCGTTTCGCAGCGACGCCTGCGGGCAGGTCGCCCGCAACCAAGCGAGATTCTTCCTGGCGTCCACATAGTCGGGCTGGATTTGCATCGCTTGCTGAAACTGCCGCAACGCCTCGTCGAAGCGGCCTTGCACGGCCAAGGCGCCCCCCAGATGGTTGCGGGGCATCGCGCTGGCCGGCGACAGCTCGATGACTTTCCGAAGATGTTCCAAGCCCTCTTCCCCTTGGCCAAGGCTGAGCAAAGCGTTGGCCAGATTGGCGTGAGCCTCGGCGTAGTCGGGCTTGATTTCCAGCGCCTTCCGGTAATGGGCGACGGCCAAATCCACCTGGCCCCGGCCCGCCAGGAGTGCGGCGAGGTTGTTGTGGGCCTTAACGTGGTCTGGCTTGACGTCTAGCGCCTTCTGGTAATGGGCGATAGCCAGGTCAACCTGGCCCCGGCCCGCCAGAGCGTTGCCAAGGTTGTAGTGGGCTTCGGCGTAATCGGGCTTGATCTCCAGCGCCTTCCGGTAATGGGCGATGGCCAAGTCAACCTGGCCCCGGCCCGCCAGAGCGTTGCCAAGGTTGTAGTGGGCTTCGGCATAATCAGGCTTGATTTCCAGCGCCTTCCGGTAATGGGCGATGGCCAGGTCAACCTGCCCCCGGTCCGCCAGGGCGTTGCCAAGGTTGTAGTGGGCCAGCCAACAAGCAGGATTCTCCGCAATCGTCTGCGCATAGAGCGTTTCACTATCGGCATACATGTGGCTCTGCCGCCAGGTCAAACCGGCCAGGACGGCCAGCGCGGCCAGGCACACCGCATAGCCCACTCGCCGGGGCCAGGGCCGCCAGTGGGCGCACAGCCAAGCGGCGCCGACCGCCGCCAGGGTAAAGGGCCCCAAACTGGCCAGATACTGGTAATGATTCGCCACCAGGGAATAGCGGAACGTATACAGATTGAAGAAGCCGAGCACCGGGAAGAGGGTGCCGGCGAAGAACAGCAG
>Ga0181535_10000724_pt1 | contig 47397 bp, 32 predicted proteins | sample PEATcosm2014_Bin_44_FD_119774 | JGI IMG/M metagenome (GOLD analysis project Ga0181535, IMG submission 119774) | Peatland microbial communities from MTU Mesocosm Facility, Houghton, MI, USA - PEATcosm2014_Bin17_30_metaG | ecosystem: Environmental > Terrestrial > Soil > Wetlands > Peat | place... | reverse complement strand
CGAGAACAAGTATCAAAAGGAAGGCGGGCCGTCGCTCAAGCAGTGCTTCGCTCTGCTGCGCGAGGTCTCCAGCGCGCCGGTCCTCGACCTGGCGCGCCTGCTGGACGCAGTGATCTTCAACTTTCTGGTCGGCAACAATGACGCGCACGGCAAGAACTTCTCGCTGCTCTATCGTGGCGCAGGAACGGCAAGCCTGGAGACGCGGATTGCGCCCTTCTATGATGTCGTCAGTACACACTACTATCCTGAGCTGACCCGCGAGATGGCGATGAAGATCGGCGGCGAGTATTCCTCCGAGAGAGTCTCTAGCATGAATTTCGAGCAACTGGCGGAAGATGCCGGACTTGCCAAGCCGCTTGTGCGCAGCCGTGTGCCGGAACTGGCTGAAGCTGTCCTCTCGAATCTGGACAAAACCGGGATCGAACACTCTGTCGTCGATACTCTGACCGTAAAGATTCGCGAGCGATGCGGTGCTATTCGAGAACGCTTCGGTAAGTGATGATTTGGCGGACTCCGCGTTCCGTGAGCGCGGCTGGTGCATGCAACCAGGGTGGGATTCACTCGTGCCGATGAAGTGGTTAATCCTATGGTCTCCTCACCAACTCGTTCTTCTCAAAGCATTTCAATATTCTGTTGCGGTCGCATAGCCCAGGATTGCTCTATACTTCTTGGTTATGAAGCCCTTCATCCTCTTTTCTGCGTCTTCCTGCCTCTTTGTGTCTGCAATTCTCGCTGGCTGCGGCGGATCTTCTTCGAGTTCCAAAGGGACGACGCAGACAGCCCCAACGGTGAACTCGATAAGCCCAACCAGTGTGATGGCCGGATCAGGACCGATGACGCTGACCGTTAATGGAACCGGCTTTCTCGCTACGACGACGGTCGAGGTGGGCGGCGTGGCGGACGCAACCACCTACGTGAACGCTACGCAGGTGACCGTGGCGGTGACCGCCTCGCAGTTGGCGAGCGGGGCGCAGTTTTCTGTCATCGCGCTGAACGGAACAGAAAGCAGCGGAACGGGCACGGCGATCAATCTGCAGGTAAACAACCCTGTGCCCACAATTACTTCGCTCAGCCCAACTGTGGCTGTGGCCGGAGCTGCGCCGCCTACAATCGTCGTGACGGGTACAGGCTTTGTCCCCACGACCGTGATCGACATGAACACCAGCGCGCGGGCAACGACATATGTGAGCGCCACCCAGGTTAGTGTGACGCTAACGACTGCTGATGTGGCAACAGCAGGCAGCCTTTCGCTGACGGCGGTAAATGCGGCGCCGGGCGGGGGGACGTCGACGGCTTCGACGATTGCGATTAACAACCCAAAGCCGGGCGGTCAGATGACGGTTTCACCCGCGCTGGTGCTGACGGGTACGGCCAAGCCCACCACGGTGACTGTAACGGGAACGAACTTTGTCCCAGCGTCGACCGTTGAGCTGGGAGGGGTTGCCGCGACAACGACCTTCGTGAGTTCGACGCAATTGACATTTCAGCTTCCGGTGGCACAGGAGGCGACAACGCAACAAATTGTAGTGAGCGTAATGAACCCGACTCCGGGGGGCGGGACCACGGCTGGGGCATGGCTCGATATACTTCCGCAGACACCGACGCCGGTGATCACTTCGGTATCCCCTTCGCAGTTCATCGCTGGGTCCGGCGTGACGACGATCACCGCTTATGGCTCCAACCTCGTTCCAACGCCAGATTTCCCAGTGGTTCTCTCGTCGTTCGCGCTGCTATGGAACGGCACGGCGCTCACGGCCCAACAATGGGGCAGTACTGGCTATGGAGGAGAATTCATCTCGGCTGTGGTTCCGGAGAGCCTGCTGACCACAACGGGCGCCGCGACGATCACAGTAAATAATTCAACCTCGACGCCTGCCGTGTCGAACGCACTAACGGTGACGATTGCGAATCCTCCTCCGCCAACGCTGACTTCGATCTCGCCGCTTGGAGGGCCGATCAACACCGCTGCAGCGGTGACGTTGTATGGGACCGGATTTACGGCCAGCTCAACAGTGGCATTGAATGGAACGAATATTGCGGCAATATATGTGAGTTCCACTGAACTCACGGTTTTCGTTCCGCCATCGAGCGTTGTCCTGCCGGGCAATTATGGATTCACTGTGACCACCCCGGCGCCGGGCGGCGGAACAACGGCGCCACAGTTTTATACGGCGTATGTTGACCTTCCGAACAACAGCATGGTCTATAACCCGGTGAACGGGCTATTTTACTTGTCTGTACCGAGCGCGGCTGGCGCACCGTACGGCAACACCGTGGTGTCGGTCGATCCATTGACTGGCGCACTTGGAACGCCGATTCCCGTGGGCAGCGAGCCAGACAAGCTTGCCATTACCGCCGACGGAAAATATCTCTGGGTGGCTCTGGATGGCGCGTCTGCTGTTCGCATGGTCGATCTTGTCGCGGGCACTGCGGGGATGCAGTTCTCGATTTACCCGGAGGGAGAAGGCCAAATGGCGGCTGCCGCACTCGCAGCGCTGCCTGGCGCGACAAACTCAGTGATTGTTTCTACACCGGCTGGCAACACAGGACAGGCGCTTGCGATCTACGATAGCGGCGTAGTTCGTGGCACACCGGTCCAAGCTACGTATGACACGTATAATCCATGGGCTCTTTTGGCGGATGGAACCAACAGTGAGATTTATTCGGCGGGCAGCGGTTCGCTCGGCTTGGCGAACTATAACACCTACACCTACTCTGCTTCGGGTCTTACGCTCAAGGCTTCGAGCAACACGAGCCTTTCATACGCCAGTCAAAACAATGACGAAATACAGATTGCGAATGGACTTCTCTACACCGACTTCGGTCAAGTTGAAAATGCTGAAACCGGCGCGCTGATGGGCACCTTCTACACCAGCGGAACTACCGCTGCGCAAGGTTCAACTGCCGTCGACTCAACACTGGGACTGGCCTTCGTGCTTGAAGGTTATTATGAATCGACCCAGTATCAGCTTCAAGCGTTCGATCTCTCAAACTTCAGCGCCACGTCGGCAGCGACAATCCCCATCTACAATCCAACTTTCAGGGCCAGCTACCAGATCCAGGGACCGTCCGGAAATCGGTTGACCCGTTGGGGAGCTGACGGACTCGCTTTCCGGACTACAGGCGGCTTTGTCAGCCTCCGTACGAGCATGGTCCAGGACCTCTCCAGCGTCAACGCTGACATCGGTGTCTCAATTGCTGCAACTGGCACAAACAACACCGGCAGCACAACCACCTATACCGCGACTATCACCAATAACGGGCCCTCATCGGCGACGAGTGTTGCCCTCACGGCGATTATCCCAACGACTGGCGTATTAAGTTCTGTAACTCCGTCGGCGGGAACCTGCTCGACCACCGGTGTTGTCGTCTGTAACCTCGGAGGTCTGGGCAATGGTGCCTCGGCCACCGTGGTCTTCAACGTCCTGCAAACGAGCGCGGGCAGCATTGTGATGACCGTTCGGGTGAGCGCGTCGGAGAATGATCCGGTTCTGTCCAACAATCAGGCCACATCGACGCTCAACACCACTGGCAGCGCGTACAACCTTACGCCAACGCTTTCTGCTATCTCCCCACCAGTAATTGTCAGCGGGTCGAGCGACACCGTTATCACGTTGACAGGAACAAACTTCACCAACGGCTCGACTGTGCTGCTGAACGGCACCGCCCTGAGCACCAGTTTCAGCAGTAATACGGAACTAACCGCGACTGTGCCGCAGGCGGATCTTGCCAATCTCGGCTGGGCTGCTATCTCGGTTTCGAACCCAACGCCCGGCGGCGGCACATCTGCTTCCCTTCCTTTGAGCGTTTTCTCAGTGCTGAGTCTGGGAGCCAACCACATTCTTTACGATCCATACTCGCGCAAGATCATGGCCAGCATCGGAGCCGGCACATCCACAGTTGCCGGCAATTCCATTGTCGCGATCACGCCTGACACCGCTTCTATTGGCACCCCTGTACCGATCGGGGGAACGCCTGAGAATCTGGCACTCACGTCCGATGGGCAGATCCTATACACACTACTGCCCGGCACAAGTACCGCCAGCGTTGCGCGCTTCAATATGCTCACCCAGCAAGCCGACTTCACGGTCTCGGGATTTCAGGTTACCGGCTATAACACCGGTCTTCGCGACATTGCAACCTTGCCAGGAGCAGAAAATACTGTCGCGGTGGATCAGGGGGAAGACCCCGGCATCTCCATATTCGACTTCAACCCGGCAACTCAAACGGCGACAGCGCGCGGGGCTTCGACTGGCATGTACACCGGGACCTGCCTCGCCTTCCCGAGTGCGTCTACCCTCTTCTCCCTCGACCTGTATACAAGCCCGACGGCGTTGAATATTTACAGCGTTACGGCGGGCGGCCTCGTCACCGAGTCCAGCTACTACCAAGACGCCTCAATTCTTCAGAACGTGAACTGCTACAAACTGAACGGTGGCCTTTTGTTTGCACAGGCTGGTGGCGTTGCGAACGCCAACGTCATTCCTCTCACTCAGGTAGGTGTGTTTGAAGGAATGCCGAATATCAGCACTTATGGCGCCGGAGTGAAAGACTTCGATTCTGACACGTCGCTGGAACTGTCGTTTTACCTTACCGATGTGAGCCCGAACGAGTACTCGGCCATCTTCGACAGCATCACCACTTTCAGCAATGAGACTTTCGCGCCTGTGAGTGTGCTGTCACTTCCTTTCGAGACGATTGAGGGCAACACCGGGTTCACGGGCGTCGACGTTTTCCGCTGGGGTCAGGATGGCCTGGCGGTGCTGAGCAGTGGCGGGAATATCTACCTTGTTCGTGGTGGTGCCATCGTCCCGGAATTGCTGAGCGTAAACTCGGCGGCGAGCCTGACGGCGAGTTCGACAACATCTATCACGCATGGCGCGGGCAACACGCTGCTGGCGCTGACGGGAACGAACTTGCTTCCGGGCGTGGCAGTGACGTGGAACGGGAGCTATCGCACGACAACCATTGTCGATGCGGCTCACATAACTGTTGCGATTCCTGCCAGCGACCTGGCCAGCACGGGAAGTGGATCGCTGGTGGCTACCAATCCGGGCGCGCCGGCTTCGAATCCGCTGACGGTGACCATCAACTAGAACAACAGCCATTCTGACTACAACGGCCAGGTGTTTCAGGTCTCGATCATTGACAGAGAAGCACCTTGGCTGGTGGAAATGGAAAAGAGCGCTGCATGTTTCCAGGAAATCCCGGCACAAATTCGCTTTTTATGAGCTGCTGATTTCTCCTTGGCGAAGATTAGGTGTCCCTTGAGCGGGTCAGACGGCCCTTTTCGGGTCGTCGCTTATTGGAGAATTTGGACGAGTTTCTGGGGAGCCCTCAATATTTCCCAACCCACGTTACGGGCCGCGAAGGGCCGGGCAGAGTAAATGTTCCCAATGCCCGGACGCACCTAATTCGGAATGTGCCCCTGTAAACGCCGATTCCGCCCGCAGGAAGGACTCACGCTAAATCTCTTCCCACTCGGGAAGCCCAGATGCTGGAGAAGCCTACGTCGTACATCTTCTTCATTCCATGATATATATTGCACGGTATCACACACCCCATTCCACTGTTACGGTTCGGGAGAAGTGCAGCAGGCGACGGACTTGGGAGTTTCATTCAATCTCAAAGTCTCCCCGGCGATGCGCTAGGACCATCACCGAAGTCTCAGAACAGCTTGCGCGATTCCGTGGCAAGAAGGGGGATGATCTGTCAAAGCATCTCCGCCGAGTGCAATGGCTCGGTTCCCATGGGGACCGATTGACGCCAATCGTGGGAAAAGGTACGTTCCAATTTCGCTCCCTCCTTGTGACCAGCAAGATCGTGCCAATGAAGTACATAGCAGACCTTCCAGTCGAGGTATTTGCTGCTGACGACCTCAGTGCGCATCTAACGGCAGTAACATCGTGAGGCACCGATTGGGCAGGAAATCGCGCAGCACTACGAGAGTCCGATGATTTCAGCGATCTTTTCAGTCGAGAAGTATACTCGACGGCCCAATCGCTTCCGCGCTGCGTTGACTTGGCGTGAGAACTCCGTATCGGATCGAAGGCTGATGCGCAGCCCTTCTTCGGAACGGCTCAGGATTTTGGCAAGCTGCCCAGTAGTCAGCAGTGGCCCCGACGATTTGAAGAACTCCTCTTTTGCACTAGGCACCGTAATCTTCCCCCTTGGTTTCGGGATCTAGGAGATAGGGTAGCGATCATGAGGAATTGATTACAGGGTAAATTTTGGGCCAGATAATCCCGGCAAAACACGCCCCCGTTCCTTTCGCTACATCTGATATAACAAATGTCATTGTGGTATGGATGGTATGACGCTCATCTGGTTGTGGTGTGCCGCTGAGAGCAATTGACGAAAGAGGGCGCTCGTCGGGTCCATCAGCTTATCCGCTTCGGGTTTTGTGGTACACGAAATCCGATCTGGATCATCTCTCATTCTCCCCTGTGGGTATATAGCCCCTGCGATTTCGTCGTCGTTGATTTTTATTCTTGGATTTTGGTGTTGGGCTGCTTCGATGTCCACATAAAGCTGTAGGTCGATGTATGGAAGAACACCGTTTGTCCTCCACAAGGCAAACAGTTCCGGCTCTATCCTCTTGGCGTTCGTCTTTTCCTGGCACGTCTTGTAATATTTCTTGAAATGGATTTCTGCTTCCGCATATGGAACATTGGCATCCATTGCGAAGAAAGAAGTAAATCCCTCTGGAATGTGGCTTCCAATTGAATCACTCATGAAATCTCGGTCGGCCTCTACCGCATCATTGCCAAGAATAGAATTATGGAAATAAACCTTGGAATCCTTTGTCTTCCATAGCGATAAGAGGCTCTTGAACTTTTCCAGGTATCTCGCTATCGCTCCGTGCTCGTGAGAGATGCGAGTAGGCTTCGAATTGGATTTGTATCCTTCTGCATCGTCACGTCTGGCGTACCATATTCCGTTGTCAGGATATGGAGCATCGTGTTGGATGCGGCCAAAAACATGGTCCATGAAATCTCTTTTTTCGGAATCCAAAAGGGCATATATTGAGAGAAAATCTGTAACCGTCATCGGTCGTACTGGATCACGTCCTCTCTCCACTAGATTGACCGTCGCAAAGTCAATGCAGCGACCGTGCTTCCTAACGAGTTCGTCAACTGCAAGGATTGGGTCTTGCTGGATTTGTATAATAATCTGATCGAAGGCAAGATCGCGTTCGAATGGAAAGCCTATATCTGAAGAGCGCGCTACATGTCCATCTGCAATGTCTAGCCAAAAATGTTTCAGGTCGATACGGAATGCAAGCTGCTTCAGCCAATCAAGAGGTGCGGTTAAGTTCGCGAGGCCGTCATAGGCTTCCAATCTAAACCACGCTGGAATGGCAAGTTTCTCGCAACGCTTTCGATTTGCCATCTTTCTTCCTTTCGTTCTGCCAGCTATTTCAACGACTCTTTCTGCTCGGAAGAAGATCGAGCTTTTCAACCAAATCCTCTGCCCGCAGATGCGTGTAGCGTTTGAGCATCTGCATCGACTTGTGGCCGCTGATGGCGGAGACTTCCTGGTCAGAGAATCCAGCTTCGACGAAACGGCTCACGGCCTCATGGCGGAGATCGTGGAAGTGTACGTTGACCAGCTTCAATTCACGCTTGATATTCAGCCAAACCGGATTGAACTGGTAGGGGCGGCGCTTGCCGTCCCGCCCTGGCTCCCCGAAGAAGATCAGGTCTGTGTCTATTGGACGCACGGGATGATTCAGCGCCTCACGGAAAACTGCCGTTGCCGCCGCACTCAGCGGCACGGTGCGCGGCGACGTGTTCTTGGTTTCGAGAAGGCGAACTACGCGGCGTTGGAGGTCCACCTGCGACCTGCGTAGCGTCAGAATCTCAGATGCGCGCATTCCCGTGGTGAGCGCGACGCGCACAATCCAGCGCAGCATTGGATTCGAATGTGCATCGACGGCGGCCAAGAGCCGTTTTTCTTCGTCCTCCGTCAGTCGGCGATTGCGCCCTGGTCCAGGCGCTGGTCGGCGAATGCTCATCACCGGATTCACGACCAAGCCGATGCCCCACTCTTTGATGGCAATCGTAAACAAGTGTCCAAGGAGCGCCAATTCCAGCCGAACCGTGTTGTTGGCGCGGGGAATCGGCTTTCCGTTTTCATCTTTGCGGTCCTCTCCGGCAAGACGCACATCGCGGAAGTGTGCAACGATCTCCGGGTTGAGCGCGGCAAGAGAGTATTTGCCGAGATGCCGCGCAAGAAGCGCTGCGCGTCGAAGCTCGCCCTCTTGGGACGATGGCCGTTTAGTGGGAGTGACCTCGGCGGTGTAGCGCTTCAACGCTTCCGCCAGCGTCAGGCGCTCGGCGGCGGCGCGCACGATGTGAACGCCGCGCACCATTTCATCCTCGGTGCGGCGCGCCCAGTCTTCCGCGTCTCGCTTGGTCCGGAATGTCTTTGCTTTAAGCGGCCAGCCAGCCTTACGAATGACGGCCTTCCAGTTGCCCGAAGGCCTCTTGATAATCGTCGCCACTGTACCTCCAGAGCAGTGCTCACGTTCTGGCACTGTACCCAATAGTGTACCCGATGACTATATTAAGGCGCAAGTATGGCGAAGAAGCCTCTTTTGGTCTTTCCGGGAACTCGATATAACTTGTTCATATGGTTTTATTTATCTGTTTTTTACTGTGGTGGGCCTGCAGGGATTCGAACCCCGAACCAAGGGATTATGAGTCCCCTGCTCTAACCGTTGAGCTACAGGCCCGTCCTTTATGAACAATTATCTTCGAGCAACGTTTTGAGATTGGAAAACCTCTGTATCTAGAAACATAGTTTCCTTTTGCCAAACGACGTTTCCAGCGCCAGCAAATGGAGAGTTTCCAATCGGTCTAATGCAAGCTGAACCGTCTCGGCCGTCGGATGCGCGCACCGCCGAGAAACCCTCACCCTCGAGTGTCCAGCTACCTTCATGATTGTAAACGCGTCCGCTCCCGCTTCGCCCGTTCGGGTTAGTGCCGTGTGTCTCAAGGAGCGTAGGACGAATTCCCTGGAGAACCGATGTACCTTCTTGTCCTGCACGACCGGGCAATCAGGTGTCCCTGCTCTCACTCTTAAAGCCTGGGAATCCACGAACCTTCCCCTCGCTCCCAACAGAAAAGCGCCATGCGTTGGCGCTTCCCCTGTTTCCTCGGGACAGGGTCACCGGTCTATCCGATGGTGACGCTGTTACGGCCGGCTGTTTTGCTTTGGTATAGAAGGTCATCAGCTCGCGCAATCAGAGTTGCGGCATCGTCCTGGGCACGCGCAACCGTGCCTCCCACCGAAATCGACAGGGATACAAGCTGGTCGTCAATATTGAAATAAGAATCTCGCGCGACATTCGTGCCGCATCGCTCGGCAAGTTGACGGAGAACCCCCGTGCTCACTCCGGGGAGTATGGCGAGAAACTCGTCGCCGCCCCATCGCCCAACCGTGTCGGTGGGACGCACAGCCCCACTGAGAATCTTGGCTGCCTGGCTCAACGCATAGTCGCCATTTGCGTGACCGTATGAGTCGTTGATGTTCTTCAGTCTGTCGAGATCGATAAGCAGCGCGCCAAATGGCATTCTGGTGACTTTGTATGCGTGCAGCGCCCCTTCCAGAGACATCTCCAGCGAACGGCGGTTGGGCAATTGAGTGAGTGGATCGATAAAGGCTAGCCGCTCCATAGCCTCGACCTTGCGCCGGGAGGCCTCTCGTTGTGACTGGTCCTTGAAGATCTGGACCACCCCGATGATCGAGCCGTCAGCCGCCGAAATCGGCTGCACACTGGCTGATGCCGGAATTCGCCGTCCATGTTTATGGAGCAGGAAAGCCTTTGTCCGGCGGGCCGAGCCGTCCTTCAAGCTCTCCGATAGAAGACAGCCTTCCTCGCACACGCTGCGTCCGTTGTGGCCAATTGGGCAATGACCATTGTCATGGCAGGTTTTTCCCAGAATCTCTCCGGCTTCGTATCCGGTCAGTTCAGTGGCAGCTTTATTGCAATACAAGACTCGCCGGTCATCGCCCGCAATGTAGACCGCATCACTTACATGATCCAGCAGCGCCTTAAAGAGCTCCGGATCGGTTGGAGCCTTCGAAACCTTGAGCAGGGGAGGAAATTCAGATTTTGCAGTATTCTTGCTGTCTCGCATGGCTTTCGCTCCGTGGGTATCTTTGAGGAAAAGAGCATTGATAAACCAAAGCGACGATTTTAGAGGACGGCTGCGCAATCGCTCCGGGCCTGGTCGTCAAGCCGTTAGCAAGTGCATTCTCATCTGGGCGCCGACACCTGAAGCTCGCCAGGTTCAGGGGACGGATAGGGAACAGCGCATCCCGCCGCTGAATCACGGTATGACTGATTCCACGCCTGCTGAGATTCGGGAATGGGAAGAATCCCCCTAGGTACATTCCTCCCAAGGTAAAACGATAGCATGGATTCATTTCCGATTTCTGGTCTATATTGCACATTTCTTCCCTCTTTCACGCGATTTCCGGGTGTCCGGAGTCGAGGTTCCCAATGACAGGCAACACCCCGCCACGAACAGACTTGTCCGCATCGGCAACCGCTTCTGATAGTGGCGGAATGGGTTGCATTCGTTTCACAACGACGCGATAGATTCTCTCGTTCCGGCAAATAAAGTTCGCAGCATCTATAGTTTCAGTCAGCTAGATTGATCCAGTCGCCAGTTCCTTGATCCGGAAGGCCGAGAACTCCGCAGCGCGCCAGCGGATCGATCGCAAGCACGAGTAGAATGCTCAAAACTTGTCTCAATACGCCTGAACTCTGTGGCGAAAGACAGGTCTTTCAATCGATTTATCCGAGGAATGCCATAGCCAGATGGTTGACCGCGAAGGCCGCGATCCAGGCCAGCGCCAGCATATAGAGAAACTGCACTGCGGGCCATTTCCAACTGTTCGTCTCGCGCTTCACCACCGCCATCGTCGAAGTGCACTGCATGGCGAAGGCAAAGAAGATCATCAGCGCCAGCGCTCCGCCCAGCGTCATGTCGTGGTGCAAAGCAGTTTGCAGGCTCAGCGCTTGAGTTCCAGGGTCGGCGCCATAAAGCGTTCCCATCGTCGAGACCATCACCTCGCGGGCCAGTACGCTCGAAAGCAATCCGATACCGATCTTCCAGTTGAATCCCAGCGGCGCAATCACCGGCTCGATGAAGTGGCCAAGCCGCCCGATCAGGCTGTCGGCCAGTTGTGGTGCAGAGATCGCTCCGCTCGCAGCCTGAATCACCGGCAGGTGGGCCAATACCCAGAGTGCCATCGTGACGCAAAGAATGATGGTTCCGGCCTGACGGAGGAAGATCCGCGCGCGATCCACAAGGCGCAGCGCCAGCGACCGCAAGGTCGGCATACGATACTGCGGCAGTTCCAAAATGAATGGCGTCTCGCTGGATTTGAGAATCGAACTTTTGAGCAGCCATGCCGTAGTCATCGCACCCACAAAGCCCGCCAGGTAGAGGCTCAGCATGACGATCGTGCGCAGGCCGAGGAATCCGTGAAGAAAAACGATGTTGGGAATGAACGCGGCGATCAGCAGCATGTACACCGGCAGCCGGGCCGAGCAGGTCATAAAGGGTGTAACAAGGATGGTGGCGATGCGGTCTCGCTTGTTTTCGATGGTCCGCGTGGCCATAATCGCAGGCACAGCACAGGCGTACGCCGAAAGCAGGGGAATGAAGGCCTTCCCGTTCAGTCCAATCGTTCGCATGACGCGGTCGGCGATCAGAGCAGCGCGCGATAGATAGCCCGAGTCCTCCAGAATGCCAATGAATAGAAAAAGCAGCAGAATTTGCGGCAGAAAGACCAGCACCGACGAGATGCCTTTCCAAGCACCGTCGAGCAACAGCGACTGAATCCAGCCCTGTGGCAAGAGCGGTCGAATCAGATTGCCCAAATCGGCCAGGATCTTGCCAAATCCGTCCGAGAGTGGCTGCCCAATCGAGAAGACCACTTCAAAAACGCCAACAACAACCGCGAGAAAAAGCAATGGTCCCCAAATGCGGTGCAGCAGCACGTTGTCGATCCGTCGTGTACCTTCGATCGAGAGCGGCGCGCGATAGCCGGTACGGCGGCTGACCTGCGCGGCCCAGCTGTGAGCGCTTGCGGCGTTCCCGACAACCGGCAGCGTCAGCGGCATGGCTGCGGCGCGGTCTGTCTGTTGGTGCAGAAAGAGCGGCACGGCATCGAGCCCGGTTCCCTTGACTGCGCTGATCTGGGCCACCGGCGCGCCCAGTTCCCGCGCCAGTTTCAGCACGTCGATCTGGCCGCCGCGCGACTCCATCAGGTCGCTCATGTTGAGCAGCACAAGTGTCGGCAGTCCAAGGGCAAGCACCGGCGCAGCCAGCATCAGTTGGCGGGTCAGGTGCAGGGAATCCATCACCAGCAGCACAGCGTCCGGCTTGGGAGTGCCCACCATCTTGCCGCGCAGCACGTCGATGGATACGCGCGCGTCTTCGCTGTAGGGATCGAGAGAGTAGATGCCGGGCAGATCGATCAGCGTCAGATCCGCGCGACCCACGCCGGCCATCAGCCCCATGCGTTGTTCGACGGTGACGCCGGGAAAGTTGGCAACCTTTTGCCGAAGCCCCGTCAGCCGATTGAAGAGGGTAGACTTGCCGGAGTTCGGGGGCCCGATCAGCACCACAGTTTTGAGGGCGCCCGGCGAATGATGCGTGACAGGCGGCTTGAATTCCGGAGTCGTGCAGCAGGCGCTCATTGCGCAGCCTCGATCACTTCTAACGCATCCAGATCCGCTCCTTCGGCGGCTCGGACCCGAATGGCTGCGGCGGTTTCGCGCCGGAGAGCGATCTCCATGCCGTCCACGCTATATACGGTAGGATCCCCGGCCGGTGCGCGGCGCAGGGCTGTGACCAGTGCATCGGGCACAAAGCCCATATGCATCAGGTGGTTCTGCACGGATTCAGGCAAATCCAGGGTAATGACCACCCCGCTCTCACCCACGCTCAATTCGCTCAACACGCTCATCCGGCAGACTCCAATGGGCTGTTCAAGATAGCCAGCCCTGCAAACTACGACCATAATAGTCGTATTTCAGTATACGACGATTCCAGCCCAGGCCGCAAATGCTGGTTATCTCTTGTTTTGTCCCGTGCACACTCGTCCACCCAACCACCGAAGGGGAGCGGCTGGCACCTTCCATGCCAACCGCTCCTACCCCTCTTGAGGCCCCCTCTGGCTCTGTTATCGGATCGATGGTCTCTTTTTATCAGTGAAGAATATCACGCGATGTGACTTGGATCACACTGCCCGCGACACCCAATCGATTGCAAGATGGAAACGCCCAATGGTACAAGAAAGCCATGGATGTACAGGAGTTTCGTAGTTCGCTAGCTGGTGAATTGCCGCCGGGTGGGCTGCCCGTCCCACTGGCGGCGCTGTGGTGGGATGCAAAAGGGGACTGGGAGACCGCGCACAACCTGGTGGATGAGCTGGAAACCACTGAGGGGATGGCGGTTCACGCCTACCTGCATCGCAAGGCGGGGGCGGCTTCCAATGCCGATTACTGGTACGAGAGGGCTGGGCGGAAGTACTACCGGGAGGATTTTGAGGCTGAGTGGGAGGCGCTGATTGAGGGACTGCCTGGAAAGTGAGTCACCGGCGCAGGTGGAGCGGCCAGAGTAGAATTCACTTTGGTAACTGGGAAAGGGACGGGTAACCATGCAGGTTCGCAATTTTGGAAGGCTGGATTGGAAGGTTTCGGCACTTGGTTTTGGCTGCATGCGCTTTCCAACTGTGGATGGAGAACGGCTCAGTCCCAATATCGTCGAGGCTGAAGCGGTGAAGATGCTGCATCACGCCATCGACAATGGCGTGAATTATCTCGACACGGCTTATCCATATCACGGCGGTCAGAGCGAGATCGTGGTCGGGCGGGCGCTCAAGGACGGCTACCGGGAGAAAGTGAAGCTGGCAACCAAGCTGCCGGTCTGGATGGTTGAGAGCCCGGCGGATTTCGACCGGCTGCTCAATGAGCAGCTTGCCAAGCTTCAGACCGACCATATCGACTGCTATCTGCTTCATGCACTGAGTGGCGAGCGGTGGAAGAATGTTGTTCTGAAACACCATCTGCTCGATCGGGCCGAGGCCGCGCTTGCCGACGGACGCATCAGGCATCTCGGCTTCTCATTCCACGACGAGTACGAGAGCTTTCCTGAGATCGTCAATGGCACCGATCTGTGGAGCTTTTGCCAGATCCAATTCAACTACATGGACACGGAGAATCAGGCCGGAACGCGCGGGCTGAAACTCGCGGCGGAAAAGGGTTTGGCTGTGGTGGTGATGGAGCCGCTGATGGGCGGGCGCCTGGCCGATCCGCCGAAGGATATTGCAGAGGCGATGGCGAAATACCCGGTTCGCCGGTCGCCGGTCGATTGGGCGCTTCAGTGGCTCTGGGATCAGCCGGAAGTCTCGGTGGTGCTGAGCGGCATGAGCACGATGGAGCAGTTGGACGAGAACCTGAGCCTGGCCGATCGATCGCGCATGGGGGCCTTCAACGAGGCAGACCAAGCGCTGATTGCAGACTGCAAAGAAAAGTACAGCGCGCGCATCGCGATTCCGTGCAGCAAGTGCAGCTATTGCATGCCTTGTCCGAATGGCGTGCAGATTCCGGCCAACTTCGATTTTTATAACTATGCGCACTTGTTCGACGACGTCTCGGGAGCGCGCTTCAAGTACCAGGTCTTTCTCAAGGAGGCGCAGCGCTCGGGCAACTGCATCGCCTGCGGAGTTTGCGAACAATTGTGTCCGCAGAAGATCGCCATCAGCGACCAGATGGCCAAGGTCACCGCGCTACTGGCCTGAACGGAAGCGGTGAAATGAGTGCCATGTTCACCGCTTTTTCTGCTCAAAACCAGCCCCAGAGTCTGTCACGCCGCTGAAACTCTCACGTTTGCGCCCCATTTTTGCCTGGTTTCACCTGCTTTTCAAGCGGGGATTTTCACAAGCATACTCGCCGTAGGTAATTGATTTCAGACTCCTTAAGATCCCCTGCAAGGTTTAGCAAATAAATAATGGGGGGTGGGGGGTGCTTCAACGGGGACCAGGGACCAGGGACCAGGGAAATGGGAATCGAAAGCCCGTTCTTTGGTCGTTGGTCATTTTTCCATTGTGCGCCTGGGGAGGGTTATTTTCTGCAACCACGTTTCGACTTTGCTCAAGGCTGGCTCTGCGGCGGGGCAGACGCGCTTGCGCGCCACGGAGTTCGTGGTATCCCTGGTCCGATGGGGCACCCGGCGGGAGTTCGCAGCGGCCCTACGGGACGCTGGATCGATGCAGGGCCGCTGACCCAGGGTTTCACCCTGGGCTATTTTCGTGCTCTCCCTCCGGGAGAATTGGCGGCTGAGGGTTCGTGGTCTCCCAGGTCCCCGAACGCGAGGGACCTGGGGCACCCGGCCAGGAAGGAATGCGATACTATATGACGGTCTAGGTGTCACGAAATGAAAGCCTCGTTGAGCCCGATCAATATAGCTGTAGACGCCGTGGCTCTTTTTGTCGGAATGATCGCGTGGGTGTATATCGTTTGGGCTCCTCTTTTTTGTGCCGTTGTTCTGTTGTGTCTGGTAAAACAACCTGTCTCCGGACTGCTCGTGGTTCTCTCAGCCATAGCGACTGTGCTTATTCTCCTCGGCATACTCCTGAAATGGCTCTCAAATGGGCTGGCCATGCGTAAGCCCATCAGGACGTGTCTGTCGATATTAGTTCTCGCTTTTCTGAGCCTTAAGTTGGGCTTTATCCCCTTAGTAATGGGAAGCCATCCAGCACCGCCTCCGATTGATCAGTGCATGATTGGAATCGCATTCTTGTTAGCAGCCTCAATCGCGGCTCTGGGCTTGACTAAGAACGCGAGGCAATCAAATGGGCAGTGATGTGAGTAAAGGATTTGTGGATGCGCTGATTGCCTTACGTGACTTGCTTCAAGAATGGTTCACTTCTGCATTGCATCCAGTTAATACCTCCCGAGACCTGCTGGCGGTTGAGGATGAAGGCGAGCGGCTGATCAAGGCTTTGAAGATTTGGGTGACATCCTTCATCATTTCAGTCGGCGTATTCCTTCCCCTTTATCACCAATACGGAATTGGGTTGAGCAGCCTGGAGTTTCACTTATCCGTAGTTCTTTATTTGACTCTGGGGATGGTTGCGTGCGGATTCGCCATACAGTTTGGCCTTAGGATTTATGGTATCCGGGCCACCTTGCCAGACGTCGTGGCTGTATATGTCGCGTACGTCATGTGCTATCAGCCGATCTTGAATTTGCTTTCCTACTTCGTCTTCATTCAACTCTTCTCTCTTTTGGGCTCTGCGAAGGGCCAGGGATTGAATTGGGGCCAGACGACAGGCTTTTTTGTAGCCCAATCGGCGGCCTTTGCCAACAAACCGGATTGCTTTCAGATCTGCTCCAAACTCTGTTCATGGCCCTTGCTAGCTGTCTCCTGTGTGGGTTCTGCTCTGATGGCAACCTCGATTGCAGAGAAATACTCAGTACCCAGGATCAAATGCCTCTCCGCTTTCGCTTTCGCAATGGTGATCCTGGTGCCGCCAATCATATTCGTTCAGGGGATCCTTCTTGCGTACACAGAGTTCGCGTTTATTTCGGTAAAGAGATGAGACGTCTTCTTGGACTGGTACGGTAGGACGGGCGGGTGGCTCGCATCTCAACCGGCATCCTACAATTGGGTGCCCAAGGTCTGGAGATTCAGAGTTGGGAACGAACAACCTATCCCTGCGCGCTGCGGTCCAGGAGAATTCGATCTCTGCCGTTGCTTCGACGCCGGTCGCATCGTGGTGGATGCTGGACCATGGGCATTCTTCGGGTTGGTCAAGGTTCGTCGTTTCCCAGGAACACGCGAAGGGGTTCGAGTCCCCAGTTCAAGGCCCGTGGCTAAAGCCACATTCATTGCAAGATTGCATTTAGAGGCCTGAAGGCCTCTGCTCCCTCCGGGTTGCGTCCGCAGGGGCTAAAGCCCGGGCTCATTGTTGCTCTCACTGCGGCACGACTGAAGCCGTGCCCTGACACAAGGCCGAGACGCAGGTCCTTCGATTCCGCTGCTGGATGATAGAGCGATTTGTGGGGGATCTTCGGGGCGGCTCCGATTTGCTGTTGGATTTGCGCGCCAAATGGCACGTGAAAATCTGTTCGCAATGCGGGAATATTGGGCCGCCGTGTGTCTTACATCACAGCCACTCCAAGCTCCAGATATGAGACTCGAAGTAGCGGTTGAGTTTCCGCCTTCCGCGTCATGGAGCAAAGCGAATGAGTGAACAAGAAATGGTCATTTTGGATGGGAACGAGGCTGCCGCCTCGGTTGCCTATCGGCTCTCCGAAGTTGTAGCGATCTACCCAATTACCCCCTCGTCGCCAATGGCCGAGTGGGCCGATCAGTGGCGCTCGGAAGGCAAGAGGAATATTTGGGGCGCGTTGCCCATCGTGGAAGAGCTTCAAAGCGAAGGCGGCGCGGCGGGCGCGCTGCATGGCGCATTGCAGGCGGGTGCCTTCGGGACCACCTTTACGGCCTCGCAGGGCTTGCTGCTGATGATTCCAAACATGTTCAAAATTGCCGGTGAGTTGACCCCGGCGACGATGCACGTGACGGCCCGCACGCTGGCCACCCATGCTCTGTCGATCTTTGGCGACCACTCGGATGTGATGGCCTGCGCGATGACGGGCTGGGCGATGCTGGCTTCAAACTCAGTGCAGGAAGTGACGGATATGGCGCTGGTGGCGCAGATTGCGACGCTCGAATCGCGCATTCCTTTCATTCACTTCTTTGATGGCTTCCGCACTTCGCATGAAGTTGGCAAGATCATTCCGATCAGCGACGAGACGATTCGCGCGCTGGTGGACGATAAGTACATCATTCAATACAGGCAGAACGCACTGAGCCCGGATCGCCCGATCATTCGCGGCACGGCGCAGAACCCGGATGTCTTCTTCCAGGCGCGCGAGGCTTGCACGCCTTATCACGCCGCCGTTCCGGGCATCGTGCAGAGTGTGATGGATCGCGTTGCCAAGCAGACCGGCCGCGCCTATCACCTGTTCGACTACTATGGCGCGCCGGATGCGGAGCGGGTGATCGTGCTGATGGGCTCCGGAGCCGAGGCGGCCGAAGAGGCTGTGGACGCACTGGTCAAGCAGGGCGAAAAGATCGGCATGGTCAAGGTTCGCCTGTACCGGCCCTTCGATTCGAAGGCCTTCCTGGCCGCGCTGCCCTCGACGGTGAAGTCGATTGCGGTGCTCGATCGCTGCAAGGAGCCGGGCGCGACGGGCGAGCCGCTGTATATGGATATTGTCACCGTCCTGGCCGAGAATGAGGCCGCGCTTGGCTTCGCCAAGCCAACGGTGATTGGCGGACGCTACGGATTGTCGTCGAAGGAGTTTACTCCGGCGATGGTCAAGGGCATCTTCGACGAGCTGTCCAAGGCCGCTCCGAAGAACCATTTTACGATTGGAATCGACGACGATGTTTCGCATAGCAGCCTGAGCTACGATGCGGAGTTTTCGACCGAGGACCCGAAGACGGTGCGTGCGCTGTTCTACGGACTTGGCTCGGACGGCACGGTGGGCGCGAACAAGAATTCAATCAAGATCATCGGCAGCGAGACACCGAATTATGCGCAGGGCTACTTCGTGTACGACTCGAAGAAGTCGGGCTCGATGACCACATCGCATCTGCGGTTTGGGCCGAATCCGATCCGGTCTTCGTATCTGATTACTCGCGCAAGCTTCGTGGCCTGCCATAACTTCAGCTTCCTGGAGAAGATGGACGTGCTGGAGGCGGCAATGCCGGGCGCGGTCTTCCTGCTCAACTCGCCTTATTCGGCGGAAGAGGTGTGGGAGCATCTGCCCAAGACCACGCAGGAGAGCATGCTGCGGAAGAAGATCGAATTCTACGTGATCGACGGCTACACGGTGGCTCGCGACGCCGGCATGGGCACGCGCATCAATACCATCATGCAGACCTGCTTCTTTGCCATCAGCGGCGTGCTGCCGCGGGACGAGGCGATTGCGCAGATCAAGAAGGCGATCTACAAGACCTATGGCAAGCGGGGCGAATCTGTGGTGGCCAAAAACTATGCCGCCGTCGATGCCGCGCTGGCTCACATGCATAAGGTCGAGCTGCCGGCGGCTGCTTCATCCGGCTTCGATTTGATTCCGTCGATCTCACCCAAGGCGCCCCAGTTTGTGCGCGATGTGCTGGGCCAGATCGCCGGCAATCACGGCGATCAGCTTCCGGTCAGCGCCATTCCGGCCGGCGGCGCCTTCCCCACGGGGACTGCACAGTGGGAGAAGCGGAATATCGCGCAGTTCATTCCCGCGTGGGACAAGGACCTGTGCATTCAGTGCGGCAAGTGCGTGATGGTCTGCCCTCATGCTGTCATTCGCGCCAAGGTTTACCCGGCCGATCTGGGCGACAAGGCGCCGGCGACCTTCCAGTTTGCCAAGCCCAAATGGAAGGGCATGGAGCAGGATCGCTACACGCTGCAAGTCGCTCCTGAGGATTGCACCGGCTGCGCGGTTTGCGTGGATGTTTGCCCGGTGAAGAACAAGAGCGACGCCAGCAAGAAGGCCATCAATATGGTCGCGCAAGAGCCTCTGCGCGAGGCCGAGCGCGACAACTGGGAGTTTTTCCTCAACCTGCCCGAAGTGGATCGCTCGAAGCTATCGCACGGCCAGGTGAAGGATCTGCAACTTTTGCAGCCGCTCTTTGAATTCTCTGGCGCATGCGCCGGCTGCGGCGAGACGGCTTATGTGAAGCTGCTCACGCAACTGTTTGGCGATCGGCTCTATGTCGCCAACGCCACCGGCTGTTCGTCGATCTATGGCGGAAACCTGCCTACCACGCCCTATAGCAGCAATGCGCAGGGACGCGGGCCGACGTGGGCCAACTCGCTCTTTGAAGACAACGCCGAGTTCGGCTTTGGTATGAGAATCGCGCTCGATCAGCAAAAGGAGTTCGCCGAGTTGCTGGTGGGGCGGCTGGCCCCGCAGATTGGCCCCGAGTTGGTTGCGGATCTGATCAGCGCAAAGCAAAAGACAGAGCCGGAGATCGATCAGCAGCGCGCGCGCGTGCTTGCTCTGCGCGAGAAGCTGGCCGGCAACCAAAGCTCGGATGCGCACAACCTGTTGGCCGTCGCCGACTCGCTGGTTCGCAAGAGTGTGTGGATTCTAGGTGGCGACGGATGGGCCTACGACATCGGATTTGGCGGCCTGGACCATGTGCTCGGTTCGGGCAAGAACGTAAATGTACTGGTGCTGGACACCGAGGTCTACTCGAACACCGGCGGCCAGATGTCCAAGTCAACTCCGCGCGGCGCGGTGGCGAAGTTTGCCGCCAGCGGCAAGAAGAACAGCAAGAAGGATTTAGCCATGGAAGCAGTCAGCTATGGCTCGGTCTATGTGGCCAGGGTGGCTCTGGGCGGCAATGACAGCCACGTGGCGAAGGCCTTCCAGGAGGCCGAAGCGCACGATGGACCATCGATCATCATCGCTTACTCAAGCTGCATCGCGCACGGCTACGACCTGGTGCATGGGCTGGAGCAGCAGAAACTGGCTGTGCAGTCCGGCTATTGGCCGCTGATGCGCTACAATCCAGACTTGCGCGAATCGGGCAAGAATCCCTTCCAGCTCGACTCGAAGGCTCCCGCGATCCGGCTCAAGGAATACACCTATCGCGAAGCGCGTTACACTATGCTTGCGCGTAGCAATCCAGAACTGGCGGCACAGTTGTTGCTGGAAGCGCAGGACGACGTGGAGCGCCAGTGGCGTGTATACTCGGCGCGTGCCGCAATGCCCGGCCGTGGCGAGACGCCGAATATCGCTCCGGCGGAGAAGGTCGAAGAGAAAGCTGAACAGAAGCTCGTAGCAGAGAGTGCCGGAGGCCCAAAATGATCGATTTTTCAACACAGTATCTTGGTTTGAAGCTGAATGGACCGATCGTCGTCTCCTCGACGCCGATCTCCGAATCGATCGACAACGTTCGCCGTATGGAAGATTCCGGCGCCTCGGCGATTGTGCTTCATTCGCTCTTCGAAGAGCAGTTGGCGCTGGAATCCAAGGCGCTTGACGACGATCTCTCGCGGGGCACGGATTCCTTTGCCGAGTCGCTCGGCTACCTGCCTGACCTGAAGGACTACCGCATGACCCAGGAGAGCTACCTGGAGCACCTGCGGCGCTCGAAGGAGGCGGTGAAGATCCCCATTCTGGCCAGCCTGAATGGAGCCACCACCGGCGGCTGGGTGCGCTTTGCCAAGGATATGGAGCAGGCCGGAGCCGATGCCATCGAGTTGAACACCTACGCGCTGGCCACGGACAAGAGCCAAACCTCAGCGCTTCTCGAAGGGCAGTTGATCGAGCTCGTTTCCGCGGTAACCGCCGGGGTCAAAGTGCCGGTCTCGGTGAAGCTATCGCGTTCGTTTACCAGCATACCCAACCTGGTCTCTCAACTGGAGGGCGCGGGCGCGCGCGGCGTCGTACTCTTCAACCGCTTCTATCAGCCGGACTTCGACATTGAGACTCTGGAAGTGCGGCCTACACTGCACTTCTCGACGCCGGCGGAGCTGCTGCCCCGCCTGCACTGGGCTGCGATTCTCTACGGGCATCTGAACCTCGATCTTGCCATCTCCGGCGGCGTTCACTCGGCTGAAGATGTATTGAAGGGGATCATGGCTGGAGCCGGTGTGACGATGATGGCCTCGGCGCTGCATATCCACGGCATCGAGCACATTAAGCGGGTGCTGGCCGACATGCATTATTGGCTGGAGAAGCGCGAGTACACATCGCTCTGGGAGACGAGGGGCTGCCTGAGCCGCCGGTCGGTTCCGGATACCTCTCCGTTTGACCGCGGCAACTACATCAAGACGCTCAGCTCCTATAGCCTGCGTCAGACGGTGGGCGCGTTCTAAGTCGGACGTTCCAAGTCAGATTGACCCAAAGGCTGCATTCGTGCAGCCTTTTGGGTTTAACCCTGAGGAAGTCCATGAAAAGAGCCGTGGCTTTTGTGTTTCTGATCTGTGCGCCGGCATTTGCGGGCATTGCTCCCTCTGCGGCGAGCACGTCTTCGACTGCGGTCACGCAGCAGGAGGCGAACAAGGCCGTCGCCAGGCGGGTGTTTGACGAGATACTCAGTCAGGGAAAGTTCCAGGTCGCGGACGAGATCTATGCGCGGGATTTTCTTAATCATGGCTTGCACGGAAATGCCAGTCTGCAGGAAGACCAGGCAGCGGCTCGTTGGGAGAAGCAGGAACTTCCCGACATGAAAGTGACCTATGACTCGATGGTCGCCGAGGGCGATCTGGTTTCAGTGCTTTGGGTTCTGCGCGGTACCAACTCGGCTCCTGTGGGCTGGTTGCCGGCGACCGGCGTCAAGATCGAGCTACGTGGCATCACCATCTGGCGCATCGTCGATGGCAGGATTCGCGACGAATGGACCGCCTTCGATACGTTAAGAGTCGTACGCCAGATCGTAGAGCAGTTGAGGTGGCAACTCTTCGGGCTTGCTTGCGTGGCCGTGATTCTTCTCTGGGCTGCAGGCAGGGGCATTCGAAAGCTGCGGCGTAGCTATTCATCTGCCAAGGGATCATAAGGGACGCTCAAAGCCGGTGGGCGCGGTATGCTCGCCTTGGCGATATCCCTCGTCGCAAGAATGGAAACTGATCAACCTCAGCCCCCACACTCGGATCTCAAAAATCATTCTGAAAGTAGTCTTTGAAGTGTCTCTTCAATCAGACGGCAAGCTTCAGGCAGCGCGGCGGCTACGGCGGGGCTGAACTCTTCAGTTAAGCCTGTTGAGGCGGCGCCGATGGTGAGCATTTGTGCATTCCGGGGCAGGGAATTGTAGAGTCTTTGGGCCAGGGCGAGCAGTTCGGCGGCGCCTAGATGATGAGTTGCGCGGACCTGTGCGTCGGCGGCGGGCTCGACGGGAGTCAGGTTGACCGATCCGGGCGGGGAATCCAGGGAGCAATCGATGAACAAAACGGATTGTGCCTGTGCGACGTCCTGAGCGAGCTCCGGGGTCCATTGATGGTCGGCGATAATGCGTACGCCGGGCTGGTCTGAGAAGCGTCGCTCGGCCCAATCGGCAAGCCAAAGCCCGACGCCGTCATCTCCGCGGAGCGTGTTGCCGCAGGCGAGGATTAGGAATCGGGCTCTCATGGTGCTCATAGCTTTGCCAGTGTAACGCCGGACTCCAGTCCTGCTGTACTGGCGGCGTCTACGCCGACAGGGGAGACGATGTCCCAACCCTAGGGAGAGTGCGGGCTTGGATGCCCGCACGACAGCCGGTCTGGAGACGGGCGCTACTCCTTAGCTGATGAGCTGGTCGACGATTTCGCCGTCGGCGTTGACCAGAGTCATGGCCAGCGGCATCTGGCCGAAGGCGTGCGTGGAGCAACTGAGGCAGGGATCGAAGGTGCGGATCACGGCCTCGACGCGGTTGAGTGCGCCTGCTGTGAACTTGCCGTCCTTGACATAGGCCCTGGCCGACTGGAGAACGCCCTTGTTCATGGCGTTGTTGTTGTGACCGGTGGCGACGACCAGGTTGGCCCAGGTGATCTTGCCGTCCTCGTCCACTTTGTAGTGGTGATTCAAGGTGCCGCGCGGAGCTTCGATCTGGCCTGCTCCATCGAGCCGGTTGACGCCGGCGGTGGCGCGCACGTGCTTGTCGAGAATCAAAGGATCGGTGAGGATCTGCTCGATTTTTTCGATGCCATAGAGGGCCTCGACCAGGCGCGCATGATGATAGTGGAAGGAGCTCTCGACCGGACCGGCGGAGATCTGCTTGAAGAGTGCCAGTTCCTTGTCGGCCTGGGGGGTTCCCATGGACTTGACTATGTTCAAACGCGGCAGCGGGCCGACGCGATAGCTGCCCTCGGGATAGCCGAGCGGCTTGAAGTATACAAACTTGGTGTAGCTGAAGTTCTCGTCCGCCTCGCCAATGGCTTCGGCAAATCGGGTCGCTGTCATGCCGTCTTCGATGATCGCGCCCTGGGGGTCGATCAGCCGCAGCTCGCCGTCGGTGAATTCGATGGACTCGTCTTCGTTGATCAGGCCGAGATAATTGGACGGGAAGTTGGCGAATACCGAGATCTCCTGCGAGAAGCTGTCAGCGATCTGCTTGTAAGCGGTGAGGGCCAGGGCAACATTTGCGTAGGCCTCGGGCAGCATGGCCAGGATCTCGTCGCGATGGGCCGCGGACAAAGGCTCGGTCACGCCGCCGGGAATTACCCAGCCGGTGTGGATGCGCTTGGTGCCGAGCAGTTCAATGATGTGCTGGCCGAAGCGGCGCAGGCCGATGCCCGCGAGGCCGAGGTCGGGCCTGGCTGCGGCCACGCCGAAGATGTTGCGGGCTTTGGGGTCTGACTCCATGCCCAGCAACAAGTCAGGCGACGAGAGATGGAAGAAGCTCAGAGCGTGCGACTGCACCATCTGGGCCAGATTCAACATGCGCCTAAGTTGCGCGGCGGTATGCGGAATGCGGACCGACATGATGGCTTCGCAGGCCTTGGCCGAGGCAAGCAGATGCGAGACCGGGCAGATGCCGCAGATGCGCGCCATGAGGCTGGGCATCTCGTAGAAGGGCCGGCCTTCGGAGAACCGTTCAAAGCCGCGGACCTGGGTGACGTGGAAGTGCGCGTCCTCGACCTGGCCCTGGCTGTCGAGCATGATGGTGATTTTGCCGTGGCCTTCGAGGCGCGTTACGGGATCGATGGTGATCGTCTGTGTCATGGGAAGCTCCGGGATTCTTAAACAAGTGCGGGCGCGGACGCCCGCACGACAGCCGGTCTGGAGACCGGCGCTACGTTATGCTCCAAAGCGGGTGAGCGCTGGAATATCCAGCGGCGCACCTGTGACCAGCGCCGTGAGCGCTGTGTGAAATGTGTCGGCGGAGGGCGGGCAGCCGGGCAGGAAGACATCGACCGTCACAAACTCATGGATAGGTCGCACGATCTTGAGCAACTTGGGCACCACGACACAGGGAATCTGCTTTTGCAGGTCGGCGTTTTCGATGTATGCGCGGTCAAGAATCGCCCCCGGGCCGATGGGATTGCGCATCGAGGGCACGTTGCCGGTGATGGCGCAGTCGCCCATGGCGATCAGCATCTTGGAGTGGGCGCGAACCTTCCTGATCTTCATCTCGTCGTCCACCGATGCTACGGCTCCCTCGACTAAAGCGATATCCACATGGTCGGGGAACTCTTTGGCGTCGACGATGGGGCTATAGACGACATCGATCAACTGGGCCAGTTCGAGGAGCCGCTCGTCCATGTCGAGGAACGACATGTGACAGCCGGAGCATCCATCGAGCCACACTGTTGCAACTTTCAGTTTGCTCATCGCGCTTCCCTCATCAGATTCAGGTAAGGCAGAAAATCAGGATATTTGGGATGATCGGAGCCGACCTTGCTCTTGTCGAAGAGAGCTCCGGTGGGGCAGACCTGGACGCACTTGCCGCAGCGAGTGCAACTGGACTTTCCCCAATCGTCGTGCAGATCGGTGATGACAATCGAGTTGATGCCGCGCCCCATGACGTCCCATACATGCGCACCTTCAATCTCCGCGCAAACCCTCACGCAGCGCGTGCAGAGGATGCAGCGGTTGTGATCGGCGGTAAAGCGCTCGTGCGAGGCATCGAAGGTCAGCGCCGGGTTGCGATAGGGCAGGCTGATATGGGTCAGGCCCAACTCCTGTCCCATGGCTTGCAGTTCGCAATGGCCGTTGGAGACGCAGACTGCGCAGATGTGGTTGCGCTCGGCAAAAAGCAGCTCGACGATGGTGCGGCGGTGCTTTTGGAGCCGTTCGGAGTTGGTCGTTACCTCCATGCCTTCATGGACGGTGGCCACACAGGCGGGCACCAGTTTGTTACTGCCCTTGATCTCGACCAGGCAGAGGCGGCAGGCGCCGACATCGCTCAACCCTTCAAGGTGACAGAGGGTGGGGATCTTGATGTCGTTCTCACGCGCCACTTCAAGAATGGTTTGACCGGCGCGGGCACTGAGTTCGTGTCCGTCGATCTGAAGCGTTCTTACATCCATGTTTTCGCTCATGCCAACACCTCGACCGCGGCTTCGGGCACGGGCGCTTCCATGTTGCAGACGCCAGCCGGACAGCGCTTATTGACAATATGTTCGACGTATTCGTTTCTGAAGTACTTGATCGTGCTCAGCACTGGGTTGGGCGCTGTCATGCCCAATCCGCAAAGGCTGGTGTCCTTGATGGTGTTGCACAAGCCGATCAGCAGATCCAGGTCCTCCATGGTTCCCTTGCCATCGCAGATGCGGCTCAGCAGAGTGAACATCTGCGCTGTGCCCGCTCGGCAGGGAATGCATTTGCCGCACGACTCGGTCATGCAGAACTCGACGAAGAAGCGCGCCACGTTGACCATGCAGGAGGTGTCGTCCATGACGATCATGCCGCCAGAACCCATGATGGAGCCGACCGCCATGAGCGCATCGTAGCTGACGCCAAGATCGAGCATCTCGGCGGGAATGCAGCCGCCTGATGGACCGCCGGTCTGGACCGCCTTAAATGTATGCCCGCCGGGTACGCCGCCGCCGATCACCTCGATGATCTCGCGCAGCTTGATGCCCATCGGCACCTCGACCAGGCCGGTGTTGGTGATTTTTCCGGTGAGGGCGAAGACCTTGGTGCCTTTGCTTCGCTCCGAGCCCATGTTGGCAAACCACTTCCCGCCGTTGCGAATAATGGGCGCGATGTTGGCGTAGGTTTCGACGTTGTTCAGCAAGGTCGGCTTGCCCCAGAGACCGCTTACGGCGGGATAGGGAGGCCGTGTTCTGGGTGTGCCGCGCCGGCCCTCGATTGAGGCCAGCAGAGCTGTTTCCTCGCCGCAGACAAAAGCTCCGGCGCCCAGGCGAATCTCCACATCGAAGTTGAAGGGCGTGCCGCAAATTCCGTTGCCCAGCAGACCACGCCGGCGCGCCTCGCGCAGTGCGGTGGTCAGCCGGCTCACAGCCACCGGGTACTCGGCACGGACGTAAATGAATCCTTTGCTGGCACCCACCGCGTAGGCGGCAATTGCCATGCCCTCGATAACGCGATGCGGATCGCCTTCCATGACGCTGCGATCCATAAACGCTCCGGGGTCGCCCTCGTCGCCGTTGCAGATCACATACTTCATATCGCCGCCGGCCTTGGCTACCGTTCCCCATTTCAGTCCTGTGGGATAGCCGCCGCCGCCACGGCCGCGAAGGCCGCTCTCGGTGATGCGATGAACAACGCCGCTGGGAGTCATCTCGGTCAACGCCGTTAACAGAGCCTTGTAGCCGTCGCGGGAGATGTAGTCGTCGATCTTCTCCGGGTCGATGTGGCCGGCATTCTCCAGAACCACACGAACCTGCTTGTCGAAGTGATCGTTCAAATCGCACTGCAATTCGGGAACCGGCGAGCCGCCCAGGCTGTTGACAATCGCCTCAGCGTTTCCGGCTTTCACATGGTGATAGAGGTGCTCTTCGGGGTCCACGCGAACCAACGGGCCGGAGGAGCAAGGCCCCATGCAGCCGGTACGGCGAACCAGCACCTTCTTGCCGCTTGCCTCGGCGGCTTTGATCAGCGACTCCCGCAGGCGGTCCGCTCCCTGGCTCATGCAGGCCAGGTCCATGCAGACATTCACCTCAAAATCGTACTTCTCGTTCTCCTGGGAGACGCTTTTTGCTATCTGTTCGAGCTCTTCAATCGTCATTCCACGGCCCACCTTTCCAGTTGCTCGAGCATCGGCTCACCGCCCATTTCGCCGGCCACTTCGCCGTCGAAGAGGACCACCGGAGCGCGGCTGCAGGCGCCTACGCAGCGGGCCGTCATCAGGCTGATCTGGCCGTCGCTGGTGGTCTGTCCCTGAGAGACGCCCAGGCGCTTTTCCGCCGCGGCGATCAGTTTGTCGGCTCCTTTGTTGTAGCAGGCGGTACCGGCGCAGACCGTCATGGTGTGCTTGCCCGGCGGCTTGAGGCTGAAGTAGTGATAGAAGGTCACCACCCCATAAGCCTGGCTCAGCGGCACGCGCAGCGAGCGGGCCACAAAGCGAATCGAGTCGTCATCCAGGTAGCCAAAGGCGGACTGCACGGTGTGCAGCGTCTCAATGAGCGCGTGACGGGCAAAGCCATTCTTGCGCATGGTGCCGTTCACGATCTTCCATCGTTTGTCGTCGCTGGGCAGCGGCGGCGGTGTGAATGCTGGCACGATTCCCTCCCAAACACAGACTTTGGATCCAGGGAGAAAAGTGCCTGCCCTGCTCCGCTCTTCGTCTGAAGTGAGTTTAGGTTGCGATGCGAAGGATGGTCCGTGACAACGGTCACGAGGAAAGGATTAATTTCTCAAATCGATAATTTATTATCGATAAATGCAAAGATCCAGATCGAGAGGGCTTTTTCCTTCCGATTCACCAACCTGGCGGCGGCTGATAATCGGGAGATTCCGATAAGAAAATGAGGTTCTCATACCGATTTGTCTTGAATCGGGAAAGCTCGATGGCAAATGCAGTTCATTGGCACAATGAGCCAAGGTCGATCTCTGGAGCCGGCATTTGAGGAACAGGCAGTCCGCGCGTCCAAGTAGCCTCTTCCAACGAATCGGGCACGGGCGAAAGAGAGAGATCCAGGTCGTTTTTGTAGAAGGGATCGCTCTCAGCCTGCTCCAATGTTACGAAGCTGAAGCCTCTCTTGCGATAAAGCTTCAGCAGGCGTGGCAGCATGCGTGCATCGAAGGCCCCGACATGCATCAGCAGGACGTACGGAATGTCATGGCCGTAGAGGGTCTTGGCCATCCCGCGACTATACTCAGCCGCAGCCCCGGCGGCGTCAAGGTAAGTTGTTTCCAATCGAGCGATGGCGGCGGTGTCGTTTTTCGCAACGCAGCGCGCGTACGGTTCGTTGTAGGCGTAATCTGCGAAGCTCATGGTTACGGCGGCAATTCGATAACCGTGCTGGGCAAGAAAGGTCCGCGCAGCCACTCGCTTTTGGGCAGTTTCGCCTTCGCCGAGGTATGGAAACCTGATCCAATGCCAATCGCCATCGCCCACGTATTTTTGAAGCACGGATTCATTCTTCAGCAAGTCAAGCTGCCAGTCTGCAAGCGAAATCTGATTCAGATTGGGATGCGACCAGGTGTGGTTTCCCAGCGGTAGGCCTGCGTCTCGCCACATTTGAAGCACCGGCGTCGAGAGCGGCTCCCGATCTGCTTGTACGCCGTTCACAAACCCGTAGGCGGGGGGCATATGCGCCTTTTTCATGGCGGCGATCAGCTTACGGCCAACATCGACTCGGGTCTCCCCGGCCGGCAAAGCGCCATGTGCGGGCAGGTCGTCCCAGGTGAACGCAATCTGCTGCGCAGTTGCTGGAACGGAGATGACCGCCGATAAGACAGTGCATAGGAGTAGCGGCGTGCGCAAATACCGGAATACGCGAAAAACTTTCCCCATTAATTCACCTTGACTGTAGCCTTCTTTCCAAATCATAGAGGCTGCTGAACGGGAGGTGCGACTCATCTTTCATTTTGTCCATTGAATTCGATCGGGAAAGCAGGCCGAGGTAACCGCTAAAGATCCCATTCCGCGAATGGGCATCTTGACAAGGCGAATGCACCAGCGCTATAAATGACCAGTGGTCAGAAATGTCCAACACTCGGAAATGAGCAACAGTCAAACCATTCGCACCTCTGCGCCCGCAACGGCTCTGGCCGCCGGAGGTCTTCTGCATGCGCCCGCTGCGGGCCGGCGAGAGCGCCGCGCCGCTGAAACGCGGGTGCGCCTCTTCCGTTGCGCGTTGCAACTGTTTGCAGAGCGCGGCTTTTCTGGCGTCACGGTCGAAGAGATCACGGAAGCCGCGGACGTGGGCAAGGGGACTTTCTTTAATTACTTCGAGAGCAAGGACCACGTGCTGGGCGTGATGGCCGAGATTCAGCTGGGCAAGGTTGCAGAAGCCGTTGCCCGGGCGGCGGATGGCAAGCAGACCATTCAATCGGTCTTGCGCCGATTGTTTCTGCGCGCGGCGGAGGAGCCGGGAAGAAGCCCGGATCTGGCTCGCGCTCTGATCTCCTCTTTTCTGGCCAGCGAAGGCGTACGCGATCTGATCGCGAGCAATATGAAAGAGGGCCGCAGGATGATCGCGGAGGTAGTCGCCGCCGGACAGAAGCGCGGAGAGATCGATCGGCGTCTGAAGAAGGAAAAGGTGGCGATTCAGGTGTTGCAAACGTTCATGGGCACGGTGCTGTTTTGGTCGCTGCACGAGAAGCCTGCGCTCAAGGTATGGATGGAAGACAGCTTTCAACATTTCTGGAGATCGATTGCCGACTCCGGACAGAAGCAGGAACCATGAAATTCAAATTGCGCACGAACGTTTGTGTAATGCTGGCCTGCCTGATTTCAGGGTTACTTTTGGGCGCGAAAGCGTTGGCGCAGCAACCCGCGCCGGTTCGACTCACGCTCGAGGAGGCGATTCAAAAGGGGCTTCAGGAGAATTTGAGCGTGCTGGCTGCCGGCACGCGGGTTGAGGAGGCGGAAGGAACGCGCATGCGCCGGTTGTCGGCCGCGCTTCTGCCGCGCGTGAACGCCCAAGCCTACGACAATGTGCAAAACCGCGACCTGCAAGCCTTTGGAATTTCGGCGCCCGGCTTTCCCGCTGTGGTAGGGCCATTTTCGAACTACGACTTTCGCATTTATGCGCAGCAGAATTTGATCGATCTCCAAAGCTATCGCGGATTAAAGGCGAGCGAACGCGCCATCGATGCCGGCAAGATGGATGAACGGGACGCGCGTGATCTGATTGTTCGCGCTATCGCCCAACTCTATCTGAACGCGCAGTCCGCAGAGGCTCGCGCAGGTTCGGCACAGTCGCGAGTGACCGATTCGAGCGCCTTGTTGAAACTGGCCAAAGACAAGCACGACGCGGGAACGGCAACGGGCGTGGATGTGCTGCGCGCCGAGGTCCAGCTGGCCAACGATCGCCAGGCGCTGCTGATTGCCGAGAACCAAACCAAACAATCGCTGCTTGAGCTGGCGCGCAATATCGGCGTGGATCCGGGCACGCCTCTGGAGCTTGCCGAACCGCTCGTTTTTCATTCATTACCCCAGCCGGAGATTGAGCCGCTTGCGTCTGCCGCGCTGCTGGCGCGCGCCGATTATCTCTCGCTTGCGCAGCAGAGACAGGGTCTGGTCGAGCAGCAGAGCGCCAACCGGGCGCGCTCCTATCCGAAGCTGAGCATCAACGGAAACATCGGCGAAATTGGGCGCAGCATCGGCGGCGTCCGGACCACAGGATTAGTGCAGGGCCAGATCGACTTCACCCTATTCGACCGCGATCGCAATGGAGAAGCCCTGGAACTGGCGAGCCGAGTGAAGCGCATCGACGATCAGATTGCGGATCTGCGGCGCGGTATTGAAGAGGAGCTTCGCGAGGCGCTGCTGAATCTGGACTCCGCGGCTGAGCAGGTGGCTGTGGCGCGTGATGGCCAGGAACTGGCGCAGCGAGAATTGGAGATGGCGCAGGATCGCTTTCAGCAGGGAACGGCCAACAATGTCGAGGTTGTTACGGCGCAGGACGAGTTGGCGCGCGCCGAGGAGAACGCCATTCTCGCCGTCTCAGCTCATGTGGACGCAAAGTTTGCGCTTGCGCGCGCCATGGGCGATACGGAGAAAAACATCGGGAAGATTATGGGAAATCGATAGGCTTGACGGCGGAGCTACTTATGCATGCGAGGTAGGAAGTTATGAAGCGAATCATTCCTGTTGTGATTTTACTGGCCGCGGCTGTTGCGGCGGGCGTTTATTTCTACCCACGCCTTGCGAAGAAACCCGAGCCGGTGAACCAGCTTGCGCTCTCGGGCAACATTGAGGCGCATGAGAGCCTGGTGGGATTTAAGGTCGCCGGTCGCATCGTTGACCTGCCCGTCGAAGAAGGCCAGCAAGTGGAGCAAGGCGCCCTGCTGGCGCGGCTCGATGATGCCGACTTGAAACAGCGAGTTCGCATCGACGAGGCCGGCATTCACGTGCGCGAATCGAACCTCGCACTCACTGAGGCTGGAACCCGTCATCAGGAAGTGAAGGCCGCGCAACAGACGATGATGGATGCCCAAGCCGATCTGGATGAGAAGAAGCTCGATAATGACCGTGCCCAGAAGCTCTTCGCCAAGGATGAGGTTTCCGCGCAAGACCGCGATCTGGCGGCAACCGCGCTGAAACGCGCGCAGGCCATCTTCGAAGGATCGCAGCAGCGCTACAACGAGGCCGTCGAAGGCAGCCGCAAGGAGGACATCGCGATTGCGCAGGCCAACCTCAACGAAGCCAGCGCAAATCTCGGCCTCTCGCAGGTGAATCTGAGTTATACCGTCTTGCGCGCTCCCTCGGATGGTGTAGTTACCGTGCGCCAAGCGGAGTTAGGAGAGGTGGTCTCGCCGGGCTCTCCCGTGATTACTCTCGCCGACCTTGACCACATCTGGCTGCGCGCCTACATTGACGAGACCGATCTGGGCCGCATCTCCTGGGGCCAGGAAGCAACCATCACCACAGACACGTATCCCGGCAAGCAATACCACGGGCGCATTTCATTTATCTCATCGACCGCAGAGTTTACGCCCAAGAGCGTGCAGACAACCAAAGAGCGGGTTACGCTCGTCTACCGGATCAAGATCGACATCGACAACCCAAAACACGAACTGAAGCCTGGCATGCCTGCCGACGCTCACATCGCACTCGCCGCCCAACCAGCCGCGCAATCTTCAGGATCGGCGCCAGCCAGGCAATGACAGAGCCAATCCAACCCGCGATCGTGGCCGAGGGATTGACCAAGGGCTTTCCTGGTGTGCGCGCTGTCGATGGGCTGAGCTTTGACGTGCGCGCCGGAGAGATCTTTGGCCTGGTCGGCCCCGACGGGGCAGGAAAGACGACGACCCTGCGCATGCTGGCGGGCATCATGCCAGCGGATGCGGGCAAGGCCACGGTCGCCGGATTCAATGTGGCGCGCGATCCGGAGAGCGCCAAGCACGCTCTCAGTTACATGCCGCAGCGTTTCGGACTCTATGAGGACCTTACTGTTGATGAGAATATCCGATTCTATGCGGATCTCTTCGGAGTTGGAAAGGCTGAGCGCACGGCGCGGTCTGAGCAGTTACTCGTCGCAGCCGGCATGAGTGAATTCCGCAAGCGGCTGGCCGGCCAACTCTCCGGCGGCATGAAACAGAAGCTCGGTCTGGTCTGTGCGCTGATTCATCGGCCCAAGGTGATTCTGCTGGATGAACCGACCACGGGGGTCGATCCTGTTTCGCGGCGGGATTTCTGGCGCATTCTCTACGAATTGATCGCGGAGGGCGTTGCAATTCTTACTTCCACTGCCTATCTCGACGAGGCTGAGCGGTGTCATCGCGTCGCCCTGCTGAATCAAGGAAAACTGCTGTTCTGCGACACGCCGGCACACCTTAAGGCCGGGTTGGGCAAAGGTGTCTTGTCGATCACCTCGCCCGAGCCGCGGCGTTTGCGCGGCGAACTCGAAGGCGCCGAGGGAATATCAAGCCTGCTGCTGACCGGCGACGGAGTGCACGTGGTTGTGGATAACTCGGCTCGGCGCATTCCTGAGTTTGAGGTCCGGCTCAAGCGCGCCGACATTTCCTTCGATGCGATCATCGAGGTCGCGCCATCGATTGAAGACCTGTTTGTCGATGCGGTCGAGGCGGGAGTCGCTCATGGCTGACGTGACCAACTCGGTCGTTGTGGAAAGCCTGATGAAGCAATTCGGCAGTTTTGTCGCCGTGGACCGGATCAATCTTGAAGTTCGCAAAGGCGAGGTCTTTGGCTTTCTTGGCCCCAACGGCGCGGGAAAATCAACGACGATTCGCATGCTCTGCGGATTGCTGAAGCCCACCGCCGGTCATGCGCAGGTTGCCGGCTTCGATGTAAGTCAGAAGCCCGAAGCCGTGCGACAGAATATCGGTTATATGTCGCAAAAGTTCTCTCTTTACAACGACCTCACGGTGATCGAAAACCTGCGCCTCTTCGCAGGGCTTTACGGCGTTCCATCGAAGGAGTTACAAGGACGCATCGAATGGGCGCTGACGATGGCCAATCTCAAGGGGCAGGAAAGTCTCATTACCGGAACTCTGCCGGGTGGGTGGAAGCAGCGGCTGGCGCTGGGATGCGCAGTGCTGCACAAGCCGCCCGTTATCTTCCTGGATGAGCCGACCTCCGGCGTCGATCCCATTACCCGACGTCAGTTCTGGGATCTGATCCATCAAATGGCCGAGGATGGAGTTACTGTTTTTGTAACTACCCATTACATGGAAGAGGCCGAATACTGCAATCGACTTGCCCTGATCTTTCGCGGAAAGATTGTCGCGCTGGGGACGCCATCTGAGCTTAAGAGGGATTCGATGAAGGGCGAGCTGCTTTTTGTGGAATGCACCCCGCTGGGCGATGCGGTCGAAGCCTTGCAATCGGCGCCAGGCGTGATGGATGCTGCCGTCTTCGGCAACGCCCTGCATCTTGTGGTTGGGGATGCGAAACTTGCGGCGCCTCAGCTTAGGAGTTATCTGGCCGAACGCGGCATCACAGCGAGCCGTATGGAAAAGATTCGCCCCAGTCTCGAAGATGTCTTTGTCTCGCTCACGACAAACAGCGAAGCGGTGGAGGAGCCCAAGCCATGAGCCTGACCCGCCTGCTGGCCATTGCGCGCAAAGAGCTTGTGCAGATTCTGCGCGACACGCGCAGCCTGATCATCGTCGTCCTCATGCCCGCGGTTCTTGTGCTGCTCTTCGGCTACGGCGTCAATCTCGATCTCAAAGGTCTGCCCGTATATGTCTACGATCAGGACGGCAGCCAGCAGAGCCAAGACCTACTTAAACACTTTCAGTCCAGCAAATACTTTGATATATCTCGCGTAGTCCAGAGTTATCCGGAGTTATCCCGCGCCTTGGACGACGGCCACGCGAAGATGGGCATCGTGATTCCTTGGGACTTTTCGCAGCGGCTGCGCGATGGCCGGCCGGTCGAGGTGCAGGCCCTGGTCGACGCATCGGACGATAACACAGCCAATGTGCTGATCGGCTACTCGCAGGCGGTGGTCCAGAGTTACTCGGGGCAGATTCAGGTTGACTGGCTGCGGCAGCGCGGCCTGGCGATCGAGCCGTCCGCGATGAACATTGAGACCCGCACCTGGTACAACGAGGATCTTGAAAGCAGCGCCTTCATCATTCCCGGCGTACTGGCGCTCGTGATGTCGGTGATCGGAGCGTTTCTCACATCGCTCACCATTGCGCGCGAGTGGGAGCGCGGCACGATGGAGCAACTCATCTCGACGCCGGTGAGCGCGATGGAGATCATGCTCGGCAAGCTGGCGCCCTATTTTGTGCTGGGAATGTTTGACACGATCGTCAGCGCGCTGATCGCGATTTACTGGTTTCAGGTTCCGTTTCGCGGCTCATGGGTCACGCTCATGTTTGCGTCTGCGTTGTTTATGGTCGTGGTTCTCTCGCTGGGATTCTTCATCTCGGTGATTGCGAAGACTCAATTTGCGGCCAGCCAGATTGCGTTGCTGATTACCTTTCTACCGGCATTTCTGCTGTCGGGATTTCTATTTTCAATCGAGCAGATGCCGATCGCTCTTCAGTGGATTACGCGTGTTCTGCCGGCACGCTATTACGTCTCGGTGCTGAAAAAGATCTTTCTGAAAGGGACGCCAGCATCGATGCTGCTGGTGGATCTTGTTCCACTGGCTGTCTTTGCGTTCGTATTGACGCTGCTGGCTACTCGCAGCTTCCATAAGAGGCTGGAGTAAAGGAGCCATGGTTTGCCGTCACAGTTTCATATCGCCATGGGTAGCGATTTCGCACCGTCCCTACGGGGCTGTAGCCGGTATTTTGACCCATACCCAGGACTGCGCTGCGCTTGTCATGGGCTAATATCGATACTCCCTCCGGGAGAAAAACCTCGGCGGTGTCATTCTTTCGTGGACGGGAACGCGGTTGGGCGACTGACACAATACCGCGATTTCTAGAGTGAGCAAGGAGCGAGCGATGCTGGGCCGTTTGAAGCAGATGTTGATCAAGGAGTTCATTCAAGTCTTTCGCGACAAGCGGACGCGCTTCATTCTCATTGGGCCTCCGATTATTCAAATGATGGTCTTTGGCTACGCGGCCAACTATGAGATCCGCCATGTGCCAACTGTCGTGCTCGACCTGGATCACTCCGAGGAGAGCCGCGAACTGGTCTCGCGCTTTACTTCGAGTCCATATTTCGGTGTGCAGCGGCAACTCACAGATTCGCGTGAACTCGGTGACTCGATCGAGCGGGGAGACGCTACCGTCGGCCTGGAGATTGACGCCGGTTTTGCGCAGCAACTTCGCAAGGGCCAGACGGCGCCTGTGCAGGTGATTGTGGATGCAACCAACTCCAACACGGCGCTGATCGCCTCGGGCTACATTTCGCAGATCGCGATGGGTTTCGCGCAGGAGGTTCAGAGAGACCGCATTCTTCGCATCGCGCCGCAGTTGATTGAGATGATGCCATCGGTGGAACTTGCGCCGCGGCCCTGGTACAACCCCGATCTCAAAAGCCGCTGGTTTTTTGTGCCGGGAATCATCGGCAGCCTGACGCTGGTTCTGGTCATTACGCTGACCGCATTTGCGGTGGTGCGCGAGCGCGAGATCGGAACGCTTGAACAGATCATGGTCACGCCGATTCGCCCGGTTGAGTTCATTCTTGGCAAGACGCTGCCGTTCTTTCTGATCGGCCTCTTCGATGTGACGCTGATTGCCGTGGTTGGGTCGCTGTGGTTTCAGGTGCCGTTTCGCGGGCATGTCTGGGTGCTGGCGACGGGAGCTGTTCTTTTTATTCTGTGCATGCTTGGCGTGGGCCTGCTGATCTCCACTGTTTCCTCGACGCAGCAGCAGGCGATGGTGACCTCGTTCTTCTTTATCATGCCGGCAATCACCTTTTCTGGCTTTGGATTTCCTATCAGCACGATGCCGCAGTGGATGCAGCAAATGAGTTATGTGATTCCCCTTCGCTACTTCCTGATTGTGGTTCGCGGGACGTATCTGAAGGGTGTGGGGATGGATGTTTTATGGCCACAAATGGCGGCGATGGCCGGCCTGGGAGTCGCACTGCTTACGGCTGCCGTTTTGCGCTTCCAAAAGGCGCTCGACTAAGAGCGCGGCGGAATCTGAAGCGCGCGGGATAAAATCAAGCTACAGCACCGCTGCCTTCTTTGATGTACCTTTAATTTTGGCTTTGTTTGTGCGTCCCAGCGAAAAGCAACCGCAGGTCCTTGGACTCCGCTCCCCACCCCGGCGAAGAAGGCCTGTCGCCGGGGACCCCGGCGCGCTTCGCTCAGGATGACAGTGTATCGATGGTTTGGGAGTTCGATTTCTTATGATGGAATTCCATATTTCCCGGAAGGCGCGTGAGCGGTACCAGTTCGCGGAGTTGTTGTTTTCTTACTCCGGGAACGTGGTTTTCGCCAATCTGACCGCCTGCCGCGAATTCGCGCACCGGATGAACACCGTTCGGGAGGTCGAAAAGCACCCCGAGTTGGCGGTTCATGCCGGTCAGCTTTACGCCATGGGCCTGATCGACGAGGCCAGCCACGTGCTCATGGCAAGATACCGCGAGCAGTTTGACCCCCAGGTGATGACCGGCGCGATCGATTGGTTCTCCAGCATTGTCGGCCCCGAGGCGCTGGGAAAGATGCTGCTGACGTTTGTCGAGGATTTTCCCGGCATTTCGGTGATGCGCGGCGAACAAAAGCCGCTGGAATGGCTGGCGGGGCAGACCGATGGTACTTCGCATTATGCCGTCGCCTTTGAAGAGCTTTTGCTGCTGTGGACTGCCAACCGCAACGAGGCTTTTCAGCCATTCGATGAGCTTTTTGAGGAGAAGAGCCTGGCCGAGAAGACCGTTTACCGCCAGGTGACCAAGCAGCTTCCGGAGTACTTCGCCACCCGCCCGCTGATTCCCGTGCCCGACGCCAAGCCGATGAACCTGCTGGAGTTGCTGCGCGCTCCGGCGGTAGGAGCCCCTCGATCTCTCAGCGATCAGCTAGCCCTCATTCGCAAGCTTTGGAAGCCTTTGCTTGGCGACAGGCTGGAGCATCTGCTTGCCATCGCCACCGAGATCTTGCATGAGGAAGAGCTGGCGATCTGGATGCAGTTCAACCCTCCCGATGAGGCGGCCCGGCGGCGGCGCGAGAGTGGGAAGCAACAGTGGCCTGGGGTAGTCAGCACGGCCGACGTACCGGAGTTCGGCGACCCTGCCCACGAGTACGAGAAGTTCTCGCCAGACCAGGCGTGGATGCCTACTGCGGTGCTGATCGCCAAGAGTACCTATGTATGGCTGGCGCAGATGAGCCGGCAATATGGCCGCTGGATCAAGCGTCTGGATGAGATTCCCGACGAGGAGTTGGCGACACTGGCGCGCCGCGGGCTGAACACTCTCTGGCTGATCGGCGTCTGGGAGCGCAGTCGCGCGTCGAAGACCATCAAGCAGCTTTGCGGCAATTCGGACGCCGTGGCTTCGGCTTATTCGCTTTTCGACTACACAATTGCGGACGACCTGGGTGGCGAGGCGGCTTATGTAAACCTGCGCGACCGCGCCTATCGCCACGGGATTCGGCTAGCGAGCGATATGGTGCCGAATCATATGGGCATCGATTCGCCATGGGTGGTCGAGCATCCCGACTGGTTTATTTCGAGGCCGGACCCGCCCTACCCGGTCTATAGCTTCAACGGCCCCGACCTGTCGCATGATGGGAGGGTCGAGATCAAGATCGAAGACCACTACTTTGAACAGTCGGACGCTGCGGTGGTCTTTCGGCGGCGCGATCGTAGTAGCGGCGAGACTCGCTACATCTACCACGGCAACGACGGCACGAGCTTTCCATGGAATGATACGGCACAGCTCGATTACTTGAATCCAGCTGTCCGCGAACAGGTGATTCAAACCATTCTTCACGTGGCGCGGCTGTTTCCGGTCATCCGATTTGATGCCGCCATGACGCTGGCGAAGAGGCATTTCCACCGGTTGTGGTTCCCAGGGCCGGGAGCGAGCGGAGCCATTCCGTCGAGGGCTGAGTACGGCATGAGCCAGGCTGAGTTTGACCGCTGCATGCCGAACGAATTCTGGCGCGAGGTGGTGGATCGCGTGGCTGCCGAGGTTCCGGGCACGTTACTACTGGCCGAGGCCTTCTGGCTGATGGAGGGCTATTTCGTCCGCACGCTGGGCATGCACCGCGTCTATAACAGCGCCTTCATGGTGATGCTGCGCGATGAGGAGAATGCCAAGTACCGCTCGGTGATCAAGAAGACGCTGGAATTCGATCCGGACATCATGAAGCGCTATGTGAACTTCATGAGCAATCCCGACGAGCGCACGGCGATCGATCAGTTTGGCAAGGGCGACAAGTGCTTTGGCGTGGCCACGATGATGGCCACGCTGCCAGGCCTGCCGATGTTCGGCCACGGGCAGATCGAGGGATTCACAGAAAAATATGGCATGGAGTACCAGCGCCCGCGCTACGACGAGAGCCCCGATCCGTGGCTGGTTGAGCGCCATGATCGCGAGATCGCACCGCTGCTGAAGCGCCGCCGGCTCTTTGCCGAAAGCGGCAGCTTCATGCTCTACGACTTCTTCACGGATTCGGGCAAGGTGGATGAGAACGTCTTCGCTTACTCCAATCGAAACGGCAACGAGCGCGCGCTGGTTGTCTTCAACAATCACTACGGCAATACGCACGGGACGATCGATTACTCGGCGGCCTATGCCGATAAGGGCGCGAATCAACTGCGTCAGCAAAAGGTCATTGAAGGACTGGGGATCGGCGGCAACTCGAATTCGGTCTTGGCCTGGCGCGACTCGTTGACGGGCCTGGAGTATCTGCGGCGGGCCAACGATTTAGAGCAGCGCGGTCTGACCCTCGACCTCGGCGCCTATCAGTGCCACGTTTTTCTGGATTGGCGTGAACTTTACTCGACACAGGAAAGGCCCTGGGACCGGCTCTCGGACCAACTGAACGGACGCGGCGTGCCGAGCCTCGAAGACGCACTGGTTTTCCTGGAATTGCAGCCGGTGCATGACGCGCTGCTTGCTCTGCTTGACTCCGGCCTGGTGCGCCAGTTTGCCGATCTGGCCGAGCATCCCCGGACCGTCACAGTTGGAACGAACACAACGATCGAAGCCGAGCGTGCGGAGTTCTTCAACGAGGCGTGGACGCGCTGCGAAAACCTATTGCGCGCGGCGCAGAAGGCTTATCTGGCACTCATCGGAGGGTCCGGCAAGCTGGCCGGAGACCAACCCGCGAATCCCGTATTGCTTGGAGCGGCCTTCCGCGGACGGCTGCGTGCCGCCATGCGGATTCCGTCTGTTGAAGTTCTCTTCCCGGCGCCGTGGAGCCCTGCCGCTCGCCGCATGCTGCCCAGTCCCAGTCCGCAGTTGACGGCTACGGCCATGTGGGGTCCGGTGCTTGGCTGGTGCTGCCTGGAACTGCTGGCCGAGTCCTTCGACGCGGAGAAGCCGGAGCCTATCGCGCTGGATCTCTTTGACCGTCTCCGCTTGCGCGAGCCCTTCGCCCAGGTTTTTACCGCGCTTGGGTTCGAAAACGAAGAAGCATGGCGTGTCGCTGCAAGGGTCAAAGTGGGACTGCTCACCGGTGCGGGCGCCGGTGCGGGCAAGCCAGAAGAAACATCTGTTGAAGCCATTCCCCTGGCCGCTGAGCCGGCGCCATTCCCTGTCGAACGGGAGGCGGTCGCGCCGGCCTTGAGTCCCACATTGTGGCTTGACCCGGATGTGCGCTGGTTGACGGGGGTGCACTCCGCCGGAGGGTATGAGTTCCTGGTTCGCGAGCCCTACGAGGAGCTGCTCTGGTGGCTGCTGATGCCTTCGCTGCTTCGTCTTGCCAGCGAGACGGCTCCGGGCCGTGCGGCGCGCAATCGTGCGGCGGTCGAAGCAATGAGTGGGAGCATTGAGGAAGCTTTAGCGACCGCAGAGGCCGCCGGGTATCGCGTCGACCTGCTGATGGCTGCTGAAGCTGGCGAAGCGGCAGAGCCTGGCGTCGAAGCAGTTGCCTCAACTGCCGCCGAACCGGCTATTGAAGCTGTGATTGAACCCGAGGTGTCAGCCGAAGCTGAGCCTCTCGTCGCTGCCGAAGTGTTGGAAACGGTCGAGCCCAAGAGCGATGCTCCTATCGAGCCGGAAGTTGATGCTGCGGCCGAAGCCGAGTCGCCTATAGAAGCGCAGCCTGAGGCTTTCGAGCCGTTGAAGGCACTGGATCTTGAAGCCGAACCCGTTATCGAGCTCGCGAATCAACCTGCCATTGAAGCTGAAACTGAGCTCGAACCGGCAGCGGGAGCAGCTCCTGCTTCAGCGGAGGAGACGGAGTTAGTCGAGCCGGAATGTGAGACGGTTGGTGAACCGGTTCCCGAATCTGCCGTCGAGCCTCTTGCTGAAGTTGCGGCTGAGGCCGAGCCGTCTGCGGATGCCGAGCGTGCAACTGCCGACCAGCCGGAACCGGTCGAGGCGGGGATTGATTCGGATGTCGAGTCTGTTGCGGAGACGGAGGCTGAACCCGAGGCGTCGCTGGAAGCTGCGCCTTGGCTTGGCGAGGAGTTGGAGCCGGCCGACCCTGAGACGAGACTCGCCGTCAACCCCTCTACCGAAGCGGTTGTTGAGGCTGAGACTGAACCAGCTGCCGTGCCCGTTATCGAGTCCGTAGCTGAGGCTGGAGCCGAGCCGTCAGCGGAAGTCGAGCCGGTGCCTGTCGAGGAACCGGAGCCTGTCGATCAGCAAAGCAAAGCCACTCAAGAACCCACTGCCGAACTCGCTGGTGAAACCGTCGCCGAATCCGTTGCCGATTTCACGCCGGAAGCTGTGGTTGAATTCGAGGCCGAATGCGAGGCGTCATCGCAAGTCGGGCCAGCGCCGACCGAGGATGCGGTGCAAGTCGAACAGGCGAGCGGTGCCGCTATCGAACCCACCACTGAAGCCGGGGTGGAAGCCTTCGCTGAACCTGAGCTGCCAGCACAAATCGAGCTTGTCTCTGTCGACGCGTTGGGGCTGGGCGAACCGGCGATAGAATCCGCCATCGAGCCGGTCAGAGGGGGCGTGACACAGGAGGCTGTTGAGCTGGAAGGACGCGAGGGTTTCCGCCCCCCCATCGAACCGCAAGAGGCGCTGGAGCCGGAAGAACCAACGGCGGCTTTAGTCACTGAGGAATTCGTTTTGCCTGTTTCACCCCTGCCCCCTGGCTTTTTTGCATCCGCCGAAGCTGAGACCGGACCGGAGCAGTCAGCAGCAACCGAACACGTTTCTGGCGAGGAATCGGAACCCATCGAAGCCGAGACCGAAGCAACTGTCGTGCCCAATGTTGAAATCGCCTTTGAGCCCTTTGAAAGAACTGAGGTTCAACCGGCCCCGGCGCCAGAATCTGAGGTTGAATCCTCAGAAGATCAGGCGCAGTTTGAGTCTGCTGATGAACCGGCTTTCAGATTGTCCGACTACTTTATCGCTAAAGCTGAAGCTGATCCCGAGCCAGATGAGCACCCCCAAGACGATTTCTCTGCTGCCCTGAAGCCAAGGCCGGTTGTCCCCGAATCTGAGTACGCTATTGAATCCGCCATCGAGCCGGCCTCAGACGCGACACCAAAGCCTTCGTCCGACGAGCGGTGGGAGCCGGATGCGCCGAGGCTTGAATTCACCGCGCGACTGGTCTCCGAAGCCAGGACGATCGCAAAAGCGCTGCATTCGTTCACCGAGCGGTGGGAACCTCCAGCGCCGAAGATCGAGTTTGCCGCCCAACCCCCTGCCGAAGCCACTCCGGGGGCAGATAAACCTCCTTCAGCCGCTCAGCGGTGGGAGCCTCCAACGCAGAAGATTGAGCAGCCCGCCCAGCCCGTCGCGGAACCGAAGACGATGGCGGAGTTGCTGCGTTTGCTCAATGAGCATTGGGAGCCAGATGCTCCGAAGGTTGAATTTGCCGCCAAACCCGCTGCCGATGCCGAGGTGTCCAAAGAAGAGCAGGCTCCGGAGCCTTTGAAATCGCCAGAGCAGGGCGTCGGTTCGGGGAAGAGGCCAGCGGACGAGAAGTCCGAGCCAATGTGATAGGCTGCGCCAAGTGCGCCGGAGTACTCCATCTCAGGTCCTGCTTTAGCCGTTCGGCTTAAGCAGAGTCTGCCGTGTTAGATTGTTCGCATGAATTCCGACGCATTTTGTCTGCGCTGCGGCTCAGCGATGATCGATGGCCTGTGTCCCGCCTGCGAGACCTCCGGCGCGGTTTCATCCGACGCCGTAGCACAGCCCAGAAGGCCGAAGGCATTCCGAATCTGGCTCATTGTTTGCGCTGTATATCTTGTCTGCAGTGTAGCCCTGATTGTGTATGTGGGCCATCTTTTGATGCAGAGAGCGAAGGTGCGCGAAGCTTGGAATCAGGCGCACCCAGCCCACAGCCTGCTTGAAGTACGAACTGCCACCGAACGCCACGAGGGGCCGGTTGCCCGCGTGGATGAGCTGAAAGGCAATGGTCGCATCTATCTTGTGCAGATGGGCGATCACCCAGCTCCATACTCGCTCGATGACTTCGCGCAGTGGCTGCGCTCGAAGTATGCGCTCGACGTGCAAGTGCTTCCGGCGATGACCGTGGCACAGTCTGCCTGGGATTCCGACCGGAAACAGTACGTCGCCGAATTGCTCTATGAGCAGATCAAGCGGGAACATCCCGATCTCGCGGCCAACCCGAACGCTCACCTCATCGGCTTCACTGACGCTGACATGCACTCGATCCGAAACGACTGGTCGCGTTCACGGACTCAGCGTTACTGGCGCGATGCCGTCATCTCGGCCAATCAGGAAATGACTTGGTACAACAAGGAGCAAGGGAAAGAGGATGCCAACATCGCTTGTAAGGAATTCCAGGCGCGGGTGCGGCGTATTCTGCTGAAGGATGTAGCCGTCCTTTATTGGCATCTGCCAGCGAACAATGATCCTACCAGCCTGCTTCACAACTATCTCGATCCTGGCATTCCGGCCGAGGATATCTATGAATCCGACCTCGATCCAGCCCGCACATCTTCGGGCGAAGCCATAAGCAGTCCGGGCATCTTTCTGACATATTCGGCAAACAAGGGCATCAAGCCGCTACCCGGAGCTTCGATTCAGGAATACGATGATGAAGACCCGAATCTCCCAGACCAAGATGAATCGCGGGAAATCTTCAAAGTCAGCGTAGCCTCAGGCATACTTGTCGACAGGCACATTGACTTCAGCCTTCCAGACGCGGTTCCGATCCAGTTTGAGCGCGTAACTCGCGCCGGTTGGGGCGGCTCGCATCCCTTCGGGATCAGCGGCACCGACAACTACGACGATTTTTTGTACTCAAATGACAATATCCGAGACTACATTGCTCATGCGGATGGTTCCCGGGACGAACTGCGGCGTGTCCCGATTTGGATGCCGTTTCAGTCATTCGCCAAATACATCGATACAGGATACTCGGGAAAGTACTACGAAATGCGCTGGCGGACAATTCCATTTGGTCACTACGATCTGAAACGTTATGACGGCGAAGTGAAGACCTTTCTTCCATGCAGCGATTCCAAGCTTCTCTGTTATTTGATCGGTATCCGCAATGCTCTGGGCCAGGAACTCAAATTCAATCGCGATGAAACTCGCAGGCTCACTCAGTTGACATCTCCAAATGGAAGTTGGCTGCGACTCAGTTATGGGCCGGGCGGCCACGTTGCCGAAATCGTTGACAGTCGCGGGCGAAGGGTGCGCTACGGCTATGACGGGAGCAACCGGCTCACTACCGTTACCTATCCATCCGGCGAAGTCTTCCATTACGAATACGACGACACACAGCACCTGCTGACCTTCAGTGTCGCTTCGGATGCGAAGAGCGAACCGCGTGTGCTGCTGCGCAACGAATACGATCATGGCAGGGTTGTGAAGCAGACTCTCGACGATGGCACTTCGTATTCCTACAAATACACCGTGGCCAGCAACGGTTCAGTGATCGGGGCTGTGGTCCGTACTCCAGAAGGCAGGGTATTCAATCTCGAAATCTGCGAAGGGTACTCCGACTCGACTGTCCGCGAGCAGACTCCGCAGCCTGGCGCTCGGGAAAGGCGGCCGGATTCCAAGTAATGGGCAACCGGAGGCCACCCACGGCTGCCAGTTTGTCCAGGGCGCCTGCACCCCGTAGAATCGGCACAGGCGGCAAGTGTGCGACCGTCTTGAGCCCCACCCAATCTGGACCCGACAAGGAATTGATGAGCGAACAGGAACAAGGGAACTCCACCGAGGCGAAGGCGGCCTCGCCGGCGTGGATCAGGATCGAGCGTGCACGGCATCCCGAGCGGCCCTATCCAATGGACTTGATCGAGCGGATCTTCACCGATTTCAGCGAGATTCACGGGGATCGCGCGTATGGCGACGACGAGGCCGTGGCCTGCGGCATGGCGCGGTTGGCAGGCGAAGAGGTGCTGGTGATTGGCAACCGCAAGGGAGGAACAACCAAGGATCGCGTGAGGCGCAACTTCGGTATGCCGCATCCCGAGGGCTACCGCAAGGCGTTGCGGGCCATGAAGCTGGCTGAGAAGTTCGGCCGGCCGGTGATCAGCTTCATCGATCTTCCCGGCGCGTATCCGGGCCTGGGCGCGGAAGAGCGGGGGCAGGCCGAGGCCATCGCTCGGAATCTGTTGGAGATGTCGAGGTTGCGCGTGCCCACCATCTCTGTCATCAGCGGCGAGGGCGGATCGGGCGGCGCGCTGGCTCTGGCCGTCAGCGATCGCGTTCTGATTCTGGAGAATGCGCTCTATTTTGTCATTACTCCCGAGTCCTGCGCGGCCATCATGTGGCGGGACGCGGCGCACAAGCAACTTGCCGCCGAGGCCATGCGCATCTCGGCGCCTGAGGTCGCTGCTCTGGGCTGCGTGGACGAGATCGTCCAGGAGCCGGCGGAGGGTATTCACGTGGACCGCGAAGCAGGCACGGGGCTGTTGGGCGCCGTGCTCAAGCGGCACCTGGCCGAGCTCAAGGCTCTGCCGGTCGATGAACTGGTGGCCGCTCGCCAAGCCAAGTTCCGCAACATTGCGCAGTTCTACACGGAAGGATAGTTGCACATGAGTCGATACCCGGCTGCCGGCGGCCGCTTCCGCGCTTACTTGCGATTCATCCTCGCCGTGCTCTGGTTTTTCCTGGCGCGGACGCTGGCTCACCATGCGGCGCTGGGGATGGCGAGTGAGCAGTGGCGGCCGTTGGCCGAGCAGGCCATGCTGGTCTTGTTGCTGCTGATGGGCTATGCGAGCATGGGCTTCACACTCGACCGCCAGCAGCGTCCGTTGAGCGCGCAGGGATTGCCAAGGCGTGCCGGCTGGCAGGGCGAGATCGGATTGGGGCTGGCTGTGGGCTGGGCGCTGGCCGTGGCCTGTGTGCTCCCGATGGTTGTGAGCGGCGGAGTCGCCATTGTCTTGATCCTTGAGCCCTCGGCCTGGGGATGGCTGGCAGCCGACGCCGCGTTCTTCGCGCTGCTCGCGCTGGCAGAAGAAGTGGCTTTTCGCGGCTATGGATTTCAGCGCTTCGAGCAGTCAGTCGGCCCGCTTGGAGCGACGCTGGGCTTTGCTGCCTTCTATGCCATCGTACAGGCGCTGCTGCCGGGCTCAGGCCGATCAAGCGTCGCCGTATCCCTGGTGTTAAGTCTCGTGCTCTCGACTGCTTATCTGCGAACGCGCGCTTTGTGGGTAAGCTGGGGAATCAACTTTGGCTGGAAGGCCAGCCGCGCGCTGGTCTTTGGGCTGGCCATCAGCGGCGACAGCAGCCACTCGCCGGTCGTCGAGGGCAATCCCATGGGATCGTTCTGGCTGACGGGCGGCGGTTATGGCCTTGATGGCAGTTGGGTGGCCTTCGTTGCGCTGCTGGTGGCGCTGCCGGTGGTCTACCGCCTTACGCGCGAGTTGGACTTTCGCCATAACGCACCGGAGATCGTGGGGGGTGGTATACCCGTGGATCTGGACGCGGCCGCCCGCCGCCAGCACGAGGCCGCCATGGGGCCGGCCGAGGTTGCGGCTACCCCGCTGGTGCAGATCTTGCCCGTGTCGGGGCAAACGGCCGATAGGGAGCAGCCCAAATCGACTGACGAATCTTCTCGGCAATAGAACTGGTTGCGTAAATCCCATCAAGGTGGCTGGAAAACATCTCTCATGGGCCATTGGCTACTGCGTAAATAATCTGCTTGCGCCGTCCCGATGGGATTCCGTAGCAAATTCGTGGAATCCCTTTTCCCCACGCTGAAGCGCTTTCAATTACCCACATTTTCAGCCCCCATGATGACGCCGAGTTGGATGTCGACAAGGCGTGTTAATCCTCTCCAGATCGTTTCGTTGCCGGGTGGAGGGTCTGAGTT
>Ga0181535_10000723_pt1 | contig 47429 bp, 24 predicted proteins | sample PEATcosm2014_Bin_44_FD_119774 | JGI IMG/M metagenome (GOLD analysis project Ga0181535, IMG submission 119774) | Peatland microbial communities from MTU Mesocosm Facility, Houghton, MI, USA - PEATcosm2014_Bin17_30_metaG | ecosystem: Environmental > Terrestrial > Soil > Wetlands > Peat | place... | reverse complement strand
TTCATCGCCACGGTGCAGGTGACGGTGCTGGCAGAGGTGCAACCTGTCCACGAGGAAAAGGTGTTGCTGCCGGAAGTGGCGGGCGCAGTCAGCGTGACGGATGCCCCTGCATCATAGGTGCGCGTGAAGCTCGTTGTGCCGTTCGTTGCGCCGTTGATGTCCGCGGGTGCAACGCCGACAGCCAGGCCGCTGGAGGGGTTGGATGAGTCAACCGTGAGCAGGTACGTCGTCACCGGAACGGTGTAGTTGGCGGTGACCGTCGCATTGGCGTTCATCGCCACGGTGCAGGTGACAGTGCTGGCTGAGGTGCAACCTGTCCACGAGGAAAAGGTGTTGCTGCCGGAAGTGGCGGGCGCAGTCAGCGTGACGGATGCCCCTGCATCATAGGTGCGCGTGAAACTCGTCGTACCGTTCGTCGCACCATTCGTGTCGGCGGGAGACACACCGATAGCGACGCTGCTGGAAGGGTTGGATGAATCGACCGTAAGCAGATACGTGACTGGGGGAGGGGGGGTGCTTCCGCCACCACCGCCGCAGCCCGTTATCAACACGCTCAGCCCAATTCCCATCCAAGCCGCCGCGTTCCACCGCAACTCTCTCATGCCGATTCTCCCGATCCGTTCAAAGCCCTCACCCCAGCCAAACCGGAATGCAAGACAGTTCTTCCCATGGTTACATTGGAATGTGCCCTTGCAGCGTTCCTTAGTCTTGGGGGTGGTTCGATGCGCGTATGAACCCGCATATTTTTTGACCGGGTTTGCAACAATGCGGGAGCGATTTCTCTCTCCCGCATTGTTCTTCCCGGATGGGTACGTCAGTTCTATTGCACGGTCACATTAATCGTATACGGCAGAGATATCTGGTTCTGGCTTCCATATACGGTTATGGGTCCCTGGGCTCCTTGAACCACCACGCCGCCAACTTCCTGCGCAGTTATAATCACCGAATATGTTCCTGACGGAGTTGTGAGGACTGGGGAAGTTCCAAGGATCTTGGTGCTGCAGGCGGTCATACCGACAATCGCGCCGGTAAGAATCACCAAGCAAAGCAACATCAAGATACGCCCCTTGCGGCCCGACTTGCGGCCAAACGCAAGGCCCGCCAGACCCACCCCGAACATGGCTGCAAATTCGTAGGGTGAAGGCTGGGAGTTTTGGCTGGTGGTGGTTCCCGCGGATACATTCGTGTTAACGGTGACCTTGATCGTTTGCGTTACCGCTGGATCATTGTTGACATTCAGCTCATCCGGATGGAGCACCCCGTTCGAATCCGTGTAATTGCCGCCGCTAAATGTACACGTTGCACGAGCCGGTAAGCCCTGGCACGCAAACGCCAGCGGAAGGGTGTAGTTGTTCAACGATTGGCCTACGCCGGATAGAGGGTAAGCGGAATTTGTGTTCACTCCGCCATAACCCAAGACTGAGGCTATGGTCAGCGTGGCGCTTCCCGACCCGGACGAGGAAACAGTAAGTGTTCCCGGATTGGGGGTGATCGCTACGGCTGGATTTCTGAGTTCCTCAAATAGGATGGGTTTGCCAGCACTGGTGGTTGTTGCCGTCGAGGCCAAATAATTTGCATCACCGCTGTAAACAATAGAGGAGATAAGCTGGGGCGTAACCAGGTCCGGTGCGACGGTGTCTTGTGCAATCGGAAGGCAGCCGGGGTTGAAGGTCATCGTGCCAGGGGCATTTGGAACCTGAGCGGCATTCGAACCGGAACCCAAGGTAAACGAGCCATCCGCATTGTTGCCGCACACTGAGGTTGTTCCCTGCATAATAAAGATTTCCCCGGTCGGAATCACCGAACCAGCGCCCACCACCGTCACCAGATAATTGGTGTAGTAAGCCGCGCCAAACACAGTCGTGTTGTAGGGTATATCTCCATCTTGCGTCGTACTTATACTGTACGGCGGCGGCGTAGGAAGAATCAGTGTGGGGGCCCCTTTCCCAATCGTGGCGGTAGTCGAGGCTGTGGACGTGCCGTATACCCTGTCGCCGATGTACACAACGCTGAATGTGTGGCTCACGGCCGTGATCCCAGTGTAGGTAATCGTAACCGTGCCGTTCTTCAGGGTAGCGGCAGCCTGCGCTACGCCGTCCACAGAGATAACTACTTGCCCTGTCGGAGCAACGCCGGTACCGCTTGCCGAAACCACAGTGACGGTTACCGGGATACTGATAACATTTGCGGTGCTGCCCACGCTAATGGTGGTCTTGCTATTCGCCAGAGCCGCCCCAGTTCCCGAGGCGTCCACAACAGCGGAATTCGCTGCATTGCTCTGAATCGTAATCACGGTGCTCAGGGGGCCTTGAATTCCAGGTCCTGGATTCATGGTCACGTTCACCGTGCACGTTCCTGCCGGGTTCACGGAACTGGCGCAACCTGCCGCGCTGAAATCCTCCGCATCGCTGCTGAGGAAGCCGGTAACGGTCAGCGCGGAATTTCCAATGTTCAACACATCGGCCACCGCCGTTCCCACAGACCCAAGGGCCGGTGAACCCGTACTGACTAACCCATTGATGCTCACCATGTGCAAGTTCAAAGCCGTTCCATCTGCCAGGTACACGTTGCCCTGCTTATCCAGAGCCAGGCCCGCGGGATTGGTCACGCTGGCTCCGAGGGCTGTCAGGGCGCTCGGATTCAGCGCGCCGTTCTGATACGGGATGCGCACCGCACCGCCGCTCATGGCAACATAGACAGCGCCCGATGGGTCAACCGCCAAACCGGTGGCCGCGCCCAGCGAGCTCAGCAAGACCGACTGCGTACCGTTCGGTTGCAATTCGATGAGGTTCGCGTTGTCGGCCACGTATAGATTGTTGCTGCCATCAACGGCTACCACCGATGGGGCGGTAAACCCGGCGGTCAGATCGGTTTCCGTCTGAGCCGTGGAACCGAAGGTTCCGCCGGCGTTGCGCAGTTCGACGACCCGCGCATTGGCTGGGTCAGCAATATAGAGGTTGCCCAGTCCATCGGCCGCCAGCTTGGCGTTGGCGCCCAAGCCTGTCTTCAGCGTCATCTGGCCAGCGGCGTTCAGGCCGTTGGAGGTCATGGGCACTTCGAAGATGCTGCCGCTATCGGCAATGAACACATCTCCTGCGCCATCGACTGCAACTCCCGTCGGTGCCGTCAACCCTGTGCCCACGGGAACGCCAACAGTGGCTGCAGCGGATCCCGCAGGATACTTCAGGACTGTTTTCAGACCGGCATCCGCCACATAGGAATTGCCCGCTGCGTCGGCTGCCACTTGGCCCGGTTTCATTAGACCCGATCCGATCGCGGATTCCAATGCGGGGGTAACGGAAACAGCCGCGGCTTGTCCAATGCCGTACAGCGTCATCGAGGCTATAGTGTTGCCCCGCGCATCCGCCATCAGTAGTTTGCCAGAAACCCCGCCAGCAGCCTGCGGGCTCAAAGCAACATTCACAGAGCAAGTGCTCTGCGCTGTATAGGCCGTTCCTGTCGTGCAGGTTCCGCCGCTGACAACGGCGAAGTCCGTAGTCTTGGAGCCTGCTTCTTCAATTGTTATGGTGGCTGGAGTTACGCCCGCGCCCAACCCGAAATTGACAGCAGACGCCGTCCCTGGCGTCCCGGGAGCGGCAGACCCCAGGTTCACATTCGCCAAAGCAACCGCGGCGACGTCGTTGATTCCGTTCCAGCCGCTCCAGGAGCCGGGCTTGGTCGGGACATACATGATTCCACGAAGGAGATCAAAGTCGACATTCGCATAAGTTGGAATCGCAGCCAGCAGATACGCATCATTCGGATTCGGGGTGCCGTTTTCGTTGGGAACCAGATACACCCCGTCATTATTATCGCCAACATAGACGTTCCCAGCGGCATCTACAGCAACGCCCGCCGGATTAGAAAGACCCGGATCCACACGCATGAGGGATTTCTCATTGGCCAAGCCAGTTGTTCCGGCAGGAATACGCAGAACGGCGCTACCGCCATCTTCGAGGAAGTAGATATTGCCGGCGTTGTCGATGGCCATTGTCTTGGCACGGCCCGATAATGAGACAACCGTGTTGCCATTGCTAAAATTCCCGTTGGAATCGACCGAATACGAATAGATAGCGGGCGCATTCTCCGCGCTCACTACCATGGTCGCGGTTCCATTAGTCACATTGGAGCTTACCGCGAGAGCTCCCGCCTGGAACCAGTTCGGACTGGCGCCAAGGTTGGCCCATGTATAGATGGTGTTGTTCGAGCCTGAGAGATTCCAAGTGTGGTTTACATTATCATAAGGAATTCTCATCAAATCGGAGTTCCAGTTTTGCCCGATCCATAAATTATCCCAGGGATCGATGGCTACGCCCATATTGCCCCAGCCACCAGCTGGACCGGAATTACCGGGAGAGGCAAGCGTGATCATCGCCCCGCCGCCTGCCGGAAACTCATACAAGGCGCCTTGTTCAAAGTCATCGATGACAAGATCGCCCTTGCTGGAGATCGCTGTGTTCCATACCTGCCCCCATGTTGCCGGATGGGACGCAACGGCGCTGGGCGGGCCGGATACCACCGCTGGAACCAGGCCAAGACCAGACAGCGCAAACGAGGAAAGAACATTGCCACTTGCATCCAGCAATTCGAGTTTGCCGGAAACATCGCCAGTTGTCTGCGCGTTCAATGCAACTTCCACTGTGCAGGTACTGCCTGCGGCATAGTACGTGTTTGCCTTGCAAGTACTGCCGCTGAGAACGGTGAAATCCGTAGCGGTGCCTGTTTCTACAATCTCAATATTGGCTAAAGTTGTGTTTGCGGCAAACCCGAAAGTGACAGTTTGCGCCGTCCCTTGTACTCCACTAGCAGCCGTCCCAAGACTCACGCTTGACAAGGCAACTGCGACAACGTCGTCGTATACTGTGCCGCTGGGTGATTTCCAGCCTTTCTTCGAAGTCGGGGTGGTGGGAACATACATGATTCCACGCGTGAGATCAAAGTCGACATTGGCATCGGCAGGGATAGCGGCCATCACAACTGCGTCATTCGGATTCGGAGTCCCGTTTTCGTTGGGAACCAAGACCACACCGACCACTGAATCGCTGATATAAACATTGCCGGCCGTGTCCACCGTCACGCCGTCAATGTTCGACAGCACCGCCGACCCGCCCACCACGGGATCAACCCTGGTCATCGACGCTTCGCCGGTCAATCCGCTTTGGCCGGCAGCAATCATCAGGATCCCGGGCGCGCCGCCATCCTCAAGAAAGTAGATGTTCCCGGTGTCATCGAGCGCTATCGATCTCGGCCGGCTTTTTAGGCCCGTAGCGATAATGACGGCACTCGCTGCCGGAGCGCCCGCCGGGATCTCGATGATCCCGTCGAAGGAGTTTTCATTCCCGAAGGCCACCGTCCCGCTGGTGTTGAAGGAGATGGCGTCAGGATGGCACCATCCGCCCACTGGCGAGCCACTCGTTGCGTTCTGCCCATACTGGTAGGCAGCGGCCGCATTCCATGATTTGGTGGCGGGAACATACGGAATGTCCCAGAGGTAGCAGTTTGACCAGTTGTTTCCCACAAGCACATCGCCTGTCAGTGGATTGACCGCGACGCCGTTGACTGTCCAGCCACCGTCGCCGCCGAGTATGCTGCCCGATGGAATTAGCGTGATCATCGCCCCGCCGCCAGCCGGAAATTCATACAAGGCGTTCGCTGAAAAGTCCATGACGAAAAGGTCGCCCCAGGGGGAGATGGCTGTGTTCCATACCTCCTCGAATGCCGGATGGGGCGCAATGGCGCTGAGCGGGCCGGTTGCAACCACTGACGAATTTGCACCTGCCCAGGCTCCCTCGCACAGACAGACACTGAAGAGCAGCAGCGCTAGAGCAATCTTGGCGAACCCGCGCAAAGAGATGATCGACTCGGTGGCCATAACAATCCTCCCAAAATCTTCTTCGAGCAACATCGCGAGTGGCCTTGTTCCACCCGGGCATTGAGGCTTTTTCATTTGCTGCTTTCAGGGAGCTGCCTCGCGCCCCCCAAAAGCCCTGTTCCGGCCGCTTCTCTACTTCAGCGGCCCTTATTGCACGGTGACAGGCAATATTAAGTTCGGCTGCGGCAGCGGCAGCGTAGCATTCGCGTTGTACTGGAACACCGCTATACCGACGTTGTAAGAGCCTGCCGGAGTCTTGACAACAGGCGCTGGCGGCGTATGGGTGTAACCGCTATTGTTGCAAGCGGTCACGCCGAAGAATGCGCCCGCGAACAGCAGCATCAAGCAGATGATGGTGAGAGTGCGTCCGTTGAATCTGCTCTTCCTGCCGAACACCAGACCAATCAGGCCGAAACCGAAGATACCGGCAAGAGACCACGGCGGCGTCCCCGATCTGAGAACGGAAGCCGTGCTCACATTGACGGGCACATTGGTGCTGATGGTCATGTGGATTGTGGCCGACCCGCCGCTAACGAGCGGAATCGCGTTATTGTCGAAGGTGCACTCCGCGTATTGGGGAACGCCCGATATGCACTGCGGAACGAGCGATATATCATGCCCGCCATATCCGGCGATCGATTGCAGGGTAAGAGTAACCGTGCCGGGTGTGCCGGCGGTCACCGTCAGTGTCGCCGGTGTGGCTGTGATCTGCACGCTTTCAGGGACAACCTCGAAGGCAGGGACCGCTACACTCGCCGGCGCGTAATTCTGATCGCCCGAATAGACAATCGTAAGCGAGTATGCAGCCACCGCAAGATTGCTGGTGTTGAAGACCGGGTTATCCAGGGCGATCGGATCCTGGGTGGGATCTGCCGGCTTCGATCCATTCATGACCCGCAGAGTCCCGGTCGGCGTTCCCACGTTAGAGGACACGCTCATCGTCAGTTCGGCAGTGTCCTGGTATTTCACGTATGTGGTCGACCCAACCTTGTATGTGGTTGGTACAAGGACGCTGACACTGGGGGTAGCCAAGCCTACACTGAACGCCGCCGAAGCAGTACTGACTGCGAAGTCCGGAGCGGTCCCAGCCGTACCGGACCCCTGGTAGACAACGCTGACTTTGTAATTTCCGCCCCCGAGCTTTGTGAACGGGAAGTTGGCGACACCAGCACTATTCAATGTCGCGGTAATCGACCCGTGGCTGGTGAGCGACAGTTTCACTACCCCCTGCGGGGTGCCGACACAACTTGATGGATCCCCCGCGGCGAGGGCAACTTTCACAGCTATCGCCTCCGCCCCCGGGTACGTGGTAGCTCCGACTCCCGTGATGGTGGTCGTCGTCGTGCAGCGGGTATCATTAACCGCATTGGCCGAGATTCCCAAGGCGGCTGAAGCATCACTCGTGGCGTTGCTCTGGATGGTAAGTGTCGCGCTTTCATATCCCAGAGCGCTGGGCGTCACGCCAACGCCCAAATAGCAGGGCGTTCCCCCAGGAATGGAATTCGTGGGACCGCATGCCGGAGAATCACCCGCAGTCTCCGCGTAGAAGTCGCTCAAGGTTGTGGAGTCGCTCGCCAGCGCTGAAAGCGTCAACGGAAGATTACCGATGTTGTAAACCTGAACTTCTTGGTCGGTCTCGACATTCGGGATCACTTGCCCAAAACCGTAATTGCCATTGACGCTCAATTCGGTCACGCCGGGAGTGGCTCCGCTGATGGAGACATACAGGTTTCCCACTCTATCCAGCGCCAAACCGGCTGGTGTGACGATGGCGCCGACCGCAAGGGGAATCGCGTCATTGACGTTGAGTGTGCCGACAGGGTTGGTTGAGGTGGCCACTGCGGGAATCCAAAGCAATCCTCCCGACTGTGCAATATATACCGACCCGGAAGCATCTACGGCGAGCCCTGTGACGGGTTCCGTAAGCGTATCGGTGATCGTAGTCTGGACATTCCAATCCGAGGGCGTCACTTCATCCAATTTGTTTCCATCGGCTACGAAAAGATCTCCCGATCCATCAACCGCTAAAGCCGACGGCGCGGTGAAGCCGTTGGCGCTGAGGCCGGCGTCCAGGATGAGGGTGGATCCAGTGAACACCGTGGACCGCAGGGACGGATTCGAAATCTTCACGACCTGCGCATTGTCCTTGTCCGCCACGTACAGGTCGCCCGCGCCATCGACCGCCAGATTGAGGTGATCGCCAAGGCCGGTCTGGAGCACGGTTTTGTCTGCGGGATTCAACGCGCCTGAATAATAGGGGACTTCAATGACTTGGCCGGTATCGCCGATATAAACGTTACCGGATCCGTCCACGGCCACCCCGGTGGGCGCCGTCAGTCCGGAGAGAATCGACACCGGTGTCGTTGAGCCTGTCGATCCGGCGGGATATTGCAGCACCGCCTTCAGCCCGGCATCCGCCACATAGGTGTTGCCTAGAGAATCCTCCGCGACTTGGCCCGGCTTTGAAAATCCAGAACCGATTGGCGAGGCGGCGGAAGACCCGAGGAAAGACAGCTCCGGCCCGTTGCCTACGCCGTAAACGGAGACCGCGCTATTGTCAACGAAGGCCCCCTTGGAATCCAGCATCTGCAGTTGGCCCGATACGGCTCCTGCCACGCGCGGATTTACGGCAACCCAGTAAGGGCATGCACTCCATGGCGTGTAGGCTTTTCCGGTCGTACACGGCACCACGGTGGTATCGACTGTGGCAGGGCTCGTCTTGGTGGCAGGATTCATCAGGGGATTTGTGGTCACGATGCTGAAATCCGACCCGCTGCCGGGCTGCGAAAACACAAAACTGTTGGGCGTCACATCCCCGCTAAATGCGTAGTACACAATCGCGCCAGTGCCCGCGGTACCGACTGTAGATGCGCCCAGGTTGACGCTTCCCAAAGCGTAGGCTGCCCAGTTTTCTGTATAAGGGGTAGGAGGTGGTGTCCCTTCCGATGAGCCCAAGGACGACCAGCCGGTGTTGGTAAAAGTTGGGATCCAGAGGAAGCCGCGCGGATCGATGGCCACTGCTCCACTGGTGGAGATTGGCGACACCACCACCGCGTCAGCCCAAGTGGGGCTGAAAGTCGGCGCCTTCGGGTTTCCGCTCTCGTTCGGAACCATCAGCACGCCGCTTTCATTGCCACCATAACTATCGTTCGCGGTGGAGAGGTAAAGATTGCCGGCCGCATCGACGGTAATGCCCTTAAAGTTGTAATTAGCTGCGGGAGGATCGATGCGCGTCAGACCTGTCTCGCCCACAAACCCGCTTTTGCCGGCAGGGATCATCCACACACCCTCCGCAACGGATGAGCGTGCAGTCCAGCAACCTTCGATGAAGTAAACATTCCCTGCATGGTCGACCGCAATCTTGTCGGCTTCCGCGGTCAGAGTCTTGACCAGAGTTACCGGGCTACCCGAAGCGCCGTTCGTTCCAGGGGCGCCCACCTTGGTCCCATCGGCAGAGATGGAAAACTCCAGAATGTCCCCTGGGGATTCGGTGCTGACAACCATGTCGCCATTGTCGAGGAATGCTATTTCGCGGGTGCCTACCCCTTGGACGACCAAGTCCCCCGGCGACCAGTCACTGCTACCGGTCAGAGGCCAGGTTCCCGTCGAGGCATCATAGGGGACGCGGTAGAAGTAAGGTGTTGCCCACTCGGTCCCGATATAGAGGGTGTCGTTGGTATCGAGCGCCATTCCAACGTTCCAGTCGCTATTGCCGCCCTTGAGCACCGTGCCTGGCGCCGACACCGTGGTCACGCTCGTAGCGCCGGGCGCCAACTGATAAACGGCGCCGTTCGGCGTGTCGAGAAAGAGCACATTCCCGTTCTTCGCGACTACGATTCGGTAGATTTGAGGAGAGCCGCCCAAGGTGATCTGTGGCATATTCAAGATCGAGCCGGCCGTAACCACCGGGGCTTGCGCCGCTGTAGTTACACACCCCAAAAAGGCGGCGATCAAAACCAAAGTCACGATCCGGGCAACCCGGCGAAGAAAAGCTGCGGACTCGATGGCCATAACGTTCCTCCCAAACACACTCTACTAAGCAACTCGTGAGCGGCAACCTGGCCAGCCAACATGCGTCTTGCCGGCCTGCCGCGGGGCCCGTCTCTTTTTCAACAGGGAGGCGGCGCTCTTGTTTCGTCGTCTCCCTATCCACTTTCGTTGCGGCCTGTTCCAGCAGACACAGGCTGCCAGCAGAAAACCCGAGTTAGAACTGGTACTTCACGCTCAGTTCGATCAGCCGATTCCCGTACTTGATCCCGGCAATGCCAAATCCTTGTTCGGTGAGATCCGACTGGGTGAGTGTCTGACCCGCCGTGCCGCCCTGTTGAGACAATGACAGGTCGGATTGGGTGTTGTTGTTGTTGAATGAAACCAGGGGATGGTTGAGGAAGTTGAAGGCCCCCGCTCTGAATTGCAGGTTTCGCTGCTCACCCATGCCGAAGTTCTTCAGCAAAGACAGGTCATGGTTCATGTACGCCGGTCCGCGAAGATACGGAGGCCGCAGTTGGCCATTCGTCCCGGGAAGCGGAATTCCAAAGCAAGCCCCGTTGATGTACTGATTCTTGGCCGGCCCCCCTCTGGGATCACAGGTGATCGTCGGCAACAGTTGGATGTCGGGGGTGCCCAACCAGGTCGCGGGGTTCAACTGCGTGACGCAGTAGCGGTTTCCATTCGCATCCTTGGGAATGTGATAGGTGTTTACGCAAGTGTTCGACATGCCGGAACCCATCTGATTCAGGGTCGCGACCTGGACCGGCTGAATCAGGCCATACCCGAAACCGAAGTTCTCGCCATTGATGGATGCCAGCGGAGGTCCGCTTTGCACCGTCGAAATTCCGGAGACTTGCCATCCGTTGAGCACTTCACTCAGCGGTTTAAACCCAAGGTGGTGGATCCTGCCGAAGCTGAGGTCAACCAGGTAATGCACGTTGAATACCTGAGTGTGATCGAAAGGCATCGGATTGTACTCGTCGCGCAGGTTAAAGGGGTTCGCGACATTGTTGTTGTAGGACGCCGCAATCCCCAAATTCTTTGAGAAGGTGTAGTTCAAGCCAAACTGGACGCGGCCGCTCGGCTTGTTCCAGCTGAGCTGTCCACTGTTGTAGGTCGAGTAGAAGTCGTGCCTGAGCTGGTAAATGTTGCTGTAGAAGGGGTAAGTGCGGAAGAAGTCCTGCTGCGCGGTGTTCATGCCCCCGATGGTCAAGCCGGAGTTATTACCCAGCGTCCCGGGGAGGAGGCCGAAGTTGGCGGCAAACAGGGTTCCCTCGGGGATCAGGTTGAGGTTGGAGATGGAATTGTAATTGCCATTGTTAAACGAACTCAGGTGGTGGCCATCGTTGGCAACGTAGGATACCTCCAAAAGCGAACGCCAGGGCAGACTCTGTGAAACCGTAAGGTTGTACTCCATGTGAAGTGGGCGGGCTGTATCTGATGGAGAGATGGTGTAGGCGCTGAAATCGGGAGGGTTGATCGGCGACTGGTTGTCGATCTCGGCAAAGGAGAGCTGACCCTGAAGGAGACTCGTTTTGTAGCCCTGGGCCGTTGCCGCCGCCAGCGCGTACGGATTGAATTCCTCTTGACTGCGATACACTCCCCAGCCGCCGCGCAGTACCGTCTTCCCCTTGCCGAAGACATCCAGTGCAAAGCCAAAGCGCGGAGAAACAACAACCTTTGTCGGCTGATTCACGGAATTTGACACGCCCGAATTGAGGCCGTGCCATGTCAAGCCAGGCATCTGAGTACTGCTGCAGGTTCTGGCTGCTTCGCCGGTGGCGCCGGCTCCGCCGCACTCGCTGGCATACAAGCTAGGAGAAAACGTTGCCAGACCGTTGCCATGACGATCATCCCATGCGCCGATGTGCTCCAGCCGCACACCCGCGTTGAGCGTGAACCGGTGGAGTTTCATGGAATCGTTCACGAAACCGGAGAACGTCGTGTACTGCATATCGACCGTCGGAGAGAAGTTCGTCTGCGTGAACGTATCCGCATACCCTATGTACATCAGGGCATTCGGATTCATGCACTCTCCAAGGTAGGAGGCGCCGGATAGACGATCATTTCCGGCCGGATCGGAACTCTCACAACCGGTAAACTGGGCCACTGTGCCTATCGAGGGCCCTTGGCCGTTTTGCGTATTGTTCGGGTTATATTGGTAATACGAGTTACCGGGATTGAATGTGAACTCTCCCTGGGGATAAGCGCCGTAGTCCGCCAAGCCGTTCAGAATGCCCTTTTCCGCGTAGAAGCCGACTTTGATCAATTGAGTTCCCTTGACCCAAGTGAGAGTATCCTGAACGTCCGGAACTGCTTTCTTCATGCGGACCTGATTGTTGTAAAAGCCGCCGGGCATCAGCATGCTCGGGAAACCAAATCCTGTGCCGGGGTTCAGGGCCGGAACGGAATAATCGCCGCCATTCTTGTACATGCCAAGGTAGTTGTAGTTGCCTTTGCCGCCGTTATAGGTGTTCATGTCGAAACGGTCAACGGCCGCAGGGTTTCCCATGTTTCCCGGCGAGGTCACGTAGGACATGGCAGCCGAGGCTTCGTTGGTCAGGGTGTTGCTAATGGTTCGAACGTAGCTGGCATACAGGGAGTTTGAAATGTCGCCAGTAGTCACTGCCCCGGGGTAGAGGATTGCCGCGTTTGGAACATAGTTGAAATTGACGGGATCTTGCGCAATCTGCGACTGCCGGTTGTAACCCATAGTCAGCGTGTCGTTTTTGGTGATGTGGTAGTCGAGTCTGGCGTGGAACTGCGAGCCGTTCTGGCTCTGCATAACCACCTTGATGTAGTTGAAGCCAGAAGAATTGGTGAACGGATCGGCATTGGGCTGCGGCAGCCAGTTGATCAAAGCCACGCCACTGGGATTGGCTGCGGGCTGGCCGTAGAAATTGACCGTACTGGCAACATTGCCGTTCAACACCCCAGTTCCGTCCGGCAGATAGTTTTCCGTCTGGCACATGGGCAGAATGGCATTTGGGTTGGCCTTGCCGTCCGGGCGGCTGCCACAAAGCTGGGCATTCAACGATGACTGGCCGAAATCTCCCTTGCGTTCCGCCTGTGTGGGGACCCAACTGCCCAGGGTTTGGGGCGAGTAGAGCTGGTTGGAATACTCATATCCGACCCAAAAGAACATCTTGTCTTTGTTCTTGTTGAAAGTGGTGCGAGGAAGGAGCACCGGGCCGCCGATTTGGCCGCCGGGATAGAAATACCGCCCATCCGGTCTGGACTGTTGCAGATCGTTGTTATACCAGTCGTTCGCATTCAACAAGGTGTCGCGGGCGTAAAGATAGGCCGAACCGTGAAAGGCCGAAGTGCCCGACTTGCCAATGATGTTCACAATCGTAGGCCCTTTTTCACTCTCGGCGCCGTAGGAGGAGGCCGAGACCTTGACCTCCTGGACCATGTCGATGTTCACGTTTTGGATCGTTCCAGAGTTGGTGGAAATATCCGTGAGCGAGACGCCGTCGGAAACAACGGTGATACCATTTGTGCCGCTGCCATTGGCCGAAAAGCTGCTTGTAGCGCCGCTCAAACCGACGACGGCGGTGTTGTAGCCGGGTTTGTTGCCGACCCCGTTGTTTCCCGAAGACATGTCGAAACCGGGCAGCATGCGTACCAGTTCCGTTGCGTCGCGACCGACTACAGCCAGCGTCTCAAGCTCTTTCGAGGTGATAACATCGGCACGCTCGCCAGTGTCGAGATCCTTCATGCCCGTGGAAACGGCCTCAACAGTCACCTGTTCGGTGGCCTCGCCCACTGCCAATCTGATATCCGGGATGTTGATCTGATCGCCGGGGCGCAAGGCGAAAGGTTGGGATTCCCAGGGGCGGAATTTCGCTACGGTAACACCAACCGTGTAGCTGGTGCTGGCCTCCACGGATGCGAATGCGAAGTATCCAACGCCATTGCTGACTGTGCTGCGCGAAGTGCCGGTATTTTGATTGGTCAACAGGACTGCCGCATGCGGAATAACGGCGCCAGTCGAATCGGCAACGATGCCGGTCACGCTTCCGGTGGTCGCCTGTCCAAAAAGAGGGGACTGCAGCAGCAGGAGCACGGTGATAAGCAGTACCGGCAACGCGGCTTTCGGCCTGATCCTAGGAAACGACTTCATAGCGAATACCCTCCGTCGACTACGTTCCATTTGCCTCTATGGCACCCCTGATTCGTAGCGAGCACGACCCTGAACAGCATCGGGCCGTGCCGACACAATAGATCTCTTGCTGCAAGTTCAATCTCGACTGATTCGTATACGTAAACGTTTTAGCTGAGCCTGTCAAGCAGAAAATCTAAATATTTTTTGGGGTGAAAACGGTGTCGCAAAGGGAGCCTCAGGAACCCGAGGCTTGGCTCTGGAAGGTAGGCTCATCGGGCCACCGGGCTAGTACCCTGCAAACGGCTGATTTTTCCGGCAGCTCCAGCCCCATGGCGATCCAGGGCATGGCAGTGCCGGATAAGCCTCAGGAAATATCTGCGTAAGTGCCTGATTTTGCAGCGTCAGAGTGCTGCCGGTTTACCGTGAATTTGCGAGCAAGATTCTCCTGAATTCAAGGTTGCACTGGCTTGTTGCAGTCTCCTGAGGCCGTTTTCCGGCCTTCATCCATAGACGCTACGTCCCAGCGAGGCCAGCCGGTTGCGGTGCGGGTTCACCTACTCGACTGCCACACAACCACTGGTAAATCTTTCACAAGCCCCGGTTTGCGCATCAGCGGAAATCAATTTATCGTTGACCCGCCACAACTTTGGAGGTGCGGAATGCGCCTGAGGGTTCTTGCCACCGCTTGTGTCGTTGCCTTTAGCGTCACTGCCTCTGCTCAAACTGTGCCAATCCGGCCAAGAATCACGGGCATCTCGCATCTGGCCACCTATACGTCTGACCCCGCAGCCACCGATCACTACTACCGCGAGGTCATCGGTGCGGCCAAACAGCCCGACCCCGAGAATCCGCTGGGCGTGCGCTACGCGTTCAATGATAAGCAGTTTGTTGAGGTTCTCCCGTTGCCTCCGGGCGCGGGCGTCAATCGGCTCGATCACACCGCCTATAACACCGACAACGCCGAGAGTATGCGCAGATACCTCGCGGCCAAGGCATGGAAGACCCCGGCCAAGGTTGAGAAGGGCTCTGACGGCAGCCGCTGGTTCACGGTGCTCGACCCCGAGGGCAACAAGGTCGAGTTCGTCCAGCCTCCCCCTCTGCCCGGAGCCATCGACGCTCCCAACGTTGTTGGCCGCCATATCATCCATGTCGGTCTTCTGGTTCACAGCCGGGTTGTCGAGGACAAGTTCTACCGCGATCTGCTCGGCTTCCGCCCTTACTGGTTTGGCGGCATGGTGGAGGGCGAACTGGACTGGGTAAGCCAGCAGACCCCGGACAGCCATGACTGGCTCGAATACATGCTCATCAGAGGCCAGCCGGGCTCGGGCATCCCGGCCAGCATCTCTCAGCACCAACTCGGCGTGCTCGACCACCTTTCCATCGGAGTCGTGTCGGTTGACGCGGTCTACAAAGCGCTCTCGGCCGGCAACCGACTGACCGGCGTACATGATGCGCACACCCAGATCGGCAAGGACGGCAAGGGCCAGTTCAACCTCTATGACCCCGATGGTATCCGCCTGGAACTAATGAACTTCCACGCCACAGAAAAGCCCTGCTGCTCGCCCTTCACGGCAGACGATCCGGCGGAGTAAAGTTGGAAACACGTTGCCCGGTTTCCACTGAAACCGGGCAACAATGGAACCGCATAATCACCCTGAAGGGAAGACTGATCGCTGCGGGCGCTGGCCGCGGCAGAGTGCGCAGAACCGGGAATTGTTCTAGCTGGCCGCAATCGTCAGCGGAACTTCGAGTGCCCCGACACGGCCCGCGGCAATGTCGTGGACCACGATGCGCAGGGAGATGCGCCCAGTGGGAAGATCGAGCGCCATGCGCAGGCGAATGCCATTGGCAACGGTCTGCGCGAATTGTTCTGACTTGATCTTGATGGCGTAGCTGGGGTCAAGGTAGTTCACGCGGTTGCCCTCCGCGTCATAGGCCACCAGCGCAATCTCCAACTTGGTCTGGTGCGCGCCATCGGGCATTTCGTCGAGCGCCAGGGCTCGCGCGTCCACAATCAGGTCGACAACGTAATGATGTGCCGGCTTTTTCAGGGCCGCGGCCATCGCTCCATGGGCATCCGGCAACTTTGCGCCTTGGAAGAGCGGATCGGTAGCGGGCAGCACCCGAGCCTGGAAGAGGATCTGCGTTGCTGGTGGTGCGCCGTACAGGGCGGCGACCGTCATCGGGCCGGCGGTTGCGGCCGAACTGGCGGAGGGCTTGTCCGGTGGGTCGGCGTAGTACCCCTGCTGATAGGCGAGCTGGTAACTGCCGTTGTCCAGGTGGACTCTGACCTTACGGTACTGCCCGTTGAAGTCTTTCGAGGCGGGAACATAACCGATGGTGTAGTAACTTGAGCCGTTCTCGACGGCGTGGGCCACGGCCTCCTTCAGGCCGTTGGTGTTGATGTATGCCTTGCCGCCGGTCTCGTCGGCAAGCTGCTCCATCCCAGCCTGCGAGGTCTGGAGTTCCCGCAGGAAATTCTTGTTGTCCCTGGCCACGCTGGAGGGTTGCCTGGCCGCGACATTCTTGATGCCTTGGGTGCGGACTGAACCGCCGGTGTCTACCGCGGGAGCGGCGCCAGAGTAGGCTGCGTCAGAGGCGGGCAGGGTCATCAAACCCCGCGCATCCACGGGATAGACGGCTACCCGCGCGGCCGACAGCATTTCGCTTGCCTGCTTCATCTGGTCGGAATAACTTCGCATGGCCTGGAACGGGCTCCGCAGCGAGTCGTCCGGGTCGAGCGCAATCGGGAACGAGCCGGAGAGCCAGATCAGGTTTTTGCGCCCCGGGATCGCGCTCAGATAGCGGGCCAGTTGTTCCATCGCCTCGATCGTCATCCGTACCCGCTGGTCGGCTTGGTAAGCGGTCAGATCGGCCTGGAACTGGAGCATGGCGGGGAGAGCATCAGGGGACATCCACGGTGTAGAACCTACGCCGAGGTTCATCGTGTCCAGGTTCTGATCGTTCAGAGGGTCGAGCACGATGGATGGCTGTACTCCGGCCTTGGGGCTTTGAAGGACTTTGGTCAGCTCGGCGACGTTGGTTGTGAACCCCTCCACCAGTCGCAGCCGCGACGAAAGCGTAAAGATCGCCAGTGAAGTTCCCGGCGCAATCTTGCCCAGGTACTGGATCATCTGACGGCGCACTTCCAACTGGTTGCTCGCCGGGGTGTTCAACCCATCCAGGAGCAGCACGTTGAGTGCACTGGCCTCGGCGTACACGGGGACGTTGCTGTAGACGTGGGGTGAAAGCGCGAGAGGCTTGACGGCAACCGCCGGCCCTGTCTGTGGCCGGTGTTCGTCAAAAGAGCTGATGGTCTGCTCGCGGTCGTCCTCGAAGATGCGAAACTGCCGCTGTTCCAGGCCATGAACGGCGATGCCGCGGTCGGTGGCCACCACATCGACCAACACCAGGTTGGCGTTGGCGTGCAATACCGGTATATCCGGTGTTGAAACGGGTGATGCAGGGCCGGAAGTGGGGGTGGATTGCGGTCCCGCGCTCTGACCGGACGCTGCATTCAGAAGAGCCGCAAGGGCCAGAGCGGCAATAAAGCGGAACGGATGCATCAGGTGTCCTTTCATGGAACAAACACACGTGACTGGCTAACATGTTGACACATGGCAGCCAGTCGTTTGGAAAATACCGTCCGGCGTTGGGGATACACGCCTGAAAACAGCGCCACATCGCGGTGGCCCCGCAGTGGTGGCGGCCAAGTTGCCGGTTATGGCGATTTGACCGATATGAATTCGGCCACAAGAGGCTCTTTCAGCTCGTTTGGTTTAGCCTTTTCAAAATTGGCTTGGTCGCGCTATCATGTCGGCGGCGCGGCGCAGGAGTCTGATCTGCGCTCCGGGCTGAACATCAACTCCAACGTTTTACCACGCGGCCGAATGCCGGTGAAGCAATGAATTGCACGCGCAAGCCGCGGTGGCACTGGGAAAACAGCTTTCGTCTAAGTATCAAGGGAGGACAATTCATGCGCGTACGCCTATGGATCCTCTTCGCGGCTTTACTCGTGCCTTTGCATCTTCAGGCAAAGGTGGTTGTGCTGTGGCAGCCTGGCTTTCCCACTGTAGCCAGCCAGCCGATCGATCGAGCAAGCCTCGATAAAGCTCTCGCAAGCCTGGAACCGGCATTCGAGGATGTGGCAACTCTTGCCGCCCCTGAAACGCTTTCGAATGTCGATCTTCTTGTGCTGCCGTATGGTTCAGCCGTCCCGGTCGAGGCGTGGAAGAGCATTGAGCGCTATCTCGACTCGGGCGGAAATCTGTTGGTGATCGGCGGCCAGCCGCTGCGTGTGCCTGTTAGTTTGGTGAATCAGCAATATGTAGCCGCCTTGCCGCAGGATACTTATTCCCGCGCACTTGGGTTTCGTCACACCTATGAGGTGCCGGTCGCCAAAGGCGCCGCGTTTCACTGGAGGGATGGCTATTCGTGGCTGCCCGCGCTCGAGGTCCGGGCGCAGCGATTCTTCGCGGTGGAAGGCCTCCTCGATGGCTTGGGGTATATGGCCGATTCCACTGGTCAGTTGGTTGCCGCTCCGGTGATTGTTTCGAACCACATAGGTGGAGCTTCGGATCGCAGGATGCTGGGCAGCCGTGTCGTGGCGCTCGACTTCGATCCCCAGCCCGGTTACTGGCAGAGCGCTGACGGCATCGCGCTTGTTCAGCAGGCCGCCCGGTACGCGCGACAGGGCGCCGCCGACTTTTCAGTGGAGACGCGTTTCGCTGCCATCCGTCCCGGTGAGCCGCCCTTGATCACTGTGCATTTGCGCACTCCGCGCGAGGAGAAGCTCGGCATCCCGGTAAGTGGCGAGATCCAACTACGGCTTCTGTCTGAGAAGGAAGTCATCGCAACAGCTACGCTTCCCGTCACAGGTAAGGGAATCGCGGATCTCGATGCGCCGTTCCATCAACCGCTGCCGGCGGGATTCTATAAAGTCTCCGCCGTCTACAGCGAAGGAGGACTTGCACGCGAGTTCTATCAAAACGGATTCCTGGTGATAGACCGCAGTGCGCTTGCGTCAGGGCCCGTTCTAGGTGTTCATGGCGACTTTCTTACGCTGGACGGTAAGCCCTTCTTCCCAGTGGGTACCAACTACTTCACCAGCGAAGATAATAACTGGGATTTCTCTTCCCCAAGGAACGCATGGATCTGGGACAAGGACTTTGCGGAGATGGCTGCCCACGGCGTCAGCCTTGTTCGCACCGGTGTCTGGATGCCGAACGGGAAGTTCATTGAAAGCGATACCGGAGGCGTAAACGAGCGGTTTCTGCGCAATTTTGAAGCATTTCTCGATTGCGCTCAGCGGCATAACATTGCGATCAACTTCACCTTCTTTGCCTTTGCTCCGCACTCGGGCGGATTTTCCAGAAACATGGATGCCAGCGTAACGCTGCCCAATCCATACACTGACCCTGCCTCAGTGGATGCGGAACAGGCTTATGTCCGCTCCGTGGTGGAGCGATTCAAAGATGTTCCCTGGCTCTCCTGGGATCTGATCAACGAGCCGAGCTTCTCTAATCCCAGGCAAATCTTCAGAGGCAACTATCCCAATGCCGATCCCACAGAGATAGCCGCATGGCATAAGTGGCTAACTCAAAAATATGGCAATCTTTCCGCATTGGGCGACGCATGGCGAGTGCCTGTTGCGGATCTGGTCGGCTTCGACGCTGTTCCATTGCCGTCAATCGGAGATCTACGCTATGAGCGATATGGCAACGCAAACCAGGTTCGCGCCCTCGACTATAACTTGTTCGCTCAGGATATGTTCAGCGCATGGGTAAAGTCCATGGTCTCGCTCATCCGGTCGTCCGGAAGCAATCAACTGATTGACGTGGGGCAGGACGAAGGCGGAGTAACTGACCGGGTGCTGAATCAGTTTTACAGCGGCGCAGGCGTATCCTTTACAACAAACCACACTTATTGGCAGGACGACTCGCTGTTGTGGGACTCGGTCGTAGCTAAGCGGCCAGGAATGCCCAATATCACGGGTGAAACCGGGTACCAGCCGGCCTGGGAGCCCGATGGAAGCTGGCGCTACGATGAGTTCACAGCCTTGGGGCTGTTAGAGCGGAAATGGGCGCTGGGCTTTGCTGCTGGCACGAGCGGAGCGATGCAATGGGACTGGGAACGCGAAGTCGATTTCGGCATGCAGCGCAGCGACGGCTCGGAAAAAGCCTGGGAAGATATGTTACGCGACCTGGGCGAGTTTGCGCGTCAGGCCGCTCCTTTAGCGGAGGCCCTTATCGAACCCGACGTTGCCATTGTTTTGCCACAATCCTATCAGTTATCTGTGGCGAACTCGTTGGGCCTTGAAGCACAACAAACTGCCGTGCGGGCTCTTTATAACTACGCACATAGCCAGGCTTATGCGGTCGGCGAATACCAGAGTCAACTGCTTGGCTCTCCAAAGCTCATTCTTCTTCCGTCTCCCTTTGGACTTACGGATGAAGCGTGGCAGGCGATCGAGCAAAGAGTGCGAGCCGGAGCGGTTCTTCTGGTCACCGGTCCCTTTAACGAGGATGCTCATTTTCATGCGACGGGCAGGAAAGACTCTGTCGAGCTTCCATACATCAATGGACCTCTAACTACCCGCGAAAACCTCTTCGACTTCCCGGGCGGAAAAGAAGTATTGGAGTATTCCGGCATGAAGACTACAGTTCTGAGCCGGGCCATCCTGCCCAATGGAGAAGATTGGGTTGAGAAACCGCTTGGAAAAGGCAGGATTCTCTTCGCCGCGCTTCCGCTGGAGTTGAGTGGCAATCTGCAGGCCGTGGCCGATGTTTACAGCTACGCACTCAAGGTTGCCAACATTGCTCCGGTCTACTCCACCACGTTGAGGGATCCTGGAATCCTCATTTGCCCGACACGCTTTCCCAGGGCAACCTTGTATGTTCTCGCCTCTGAGTCCAACCGGAGTGATGTTTCATTCCAGGACCTGCGCAGCGGCAGGAAGTTTTCGGGTACGCTACCAAGCGGACGGGCCGCACTGCTTATGGTTGGCACGGACGGTAAACTGCTAGCGACTTATCATTGGCCGAATCAATGAGTGCGCTCGCGCGATGTTGAAGCATCCGGCATTTCATTCCGATCCGCTTTAAGATGCCGCTGCTTCTGTGAGCACAAGCTCGGCCCGTCGGCAACTACCGCTTCTTTGCTTTCGCGGGTCGGGCGGCTTTCTTGCTGGCTCGCTGTGCGCCGGGCGCCTTCAGATCGTTCAGCACGGCGCGGTTCTTCTCGATGAGAGCACATCGCTGTTCAACGCAGGCGCGGGAGCGCAGCGGATCGGCGGGCGTGTTCAGCACATAGTCCAAAAGGCGGGGGACGGTGCTGGTGGCCACATGCATCCGCGTGTCCGACGAGGCGTAGTAGATGAACACATCGCCATTCTTGCGCTCGATCCAGCCACCACTAAAGACCACGTTCGAGACATCACCGATGCGCTCTTCGCCTTCAGGGGCGATGAAGTAGCCGGCGGGCTTGTGCGTGACGACCCACGGCCGTTCCAGTTCGGTAAGGAAGAGATAGAGCACGTAACGCAGACCGGCAGCGGTGTTGCGCACGCCATGCGCCAAGTGTAGCCAGCCCTTCGATGTCTTGATAGGCGCCGGACCGAGGCCGTTCTTGACCTCCTGAACAGTGTGGTATTCGCGATTGTCGATGATGATCTCTTCATCGATGACGGCGCGCTCGATGCTCGGAGCGAGCCCCCAGCCAATGCCACCGCCCTTGCCGGCCTGGATGAAATCATCCTGGGGGCGGGTATAGAAGGCGTACTTGCCATTGACGAACTCGGGATGCAGAACGACGTTGCGCTGCTGCGGAGATTTGGATTTCAGGTCGGGCAGCCGTTCCCATATCTTCATGTCTCGGGTGCGGACAATGCCGCACTGCGCCACAGCCGATGAGGTGTCCCACTCGGGAGTTCCGGGGTCTTTGCGCTCGGTGCAGAAGAGGCCGTAGATCCAGCCGTCCTCGTGCTTCACCACGCGCATATCATAAACGTTGGTATCCGGTTCGTCGGTCTCGGGCAGCAGAATGGGGTAATTCCAGAAGCGGAAGTTATCAATGCCATTCGTGCTCTCGGCAACGGCGAAGAACGACTTGCGGTCCGCACCCTCAACACGCGCCACCAACAGAAACTTGCCCTCGTGCAGAATTGCTCCCGCGTTGAAGACGGCGTTCACGGCCATGCGCTCCAGCAGGAAGGGATTGGATTTCCGGTTGAGGTCATAGCGCCAGGGAATGGGCGCGTGCGCCGCAGTCAGGACAGGGAATTCGTAACGGTAGAAGATGCCATTGCCGCTGGACGACTTGCGGTTGCGGCGGGCAAGAAGTTTCTCTTGCTGCTTGAATAGGCTTTGAACGCTTTTTCTGAATTCAGCCTGAGTCATGATCGTTCTCCGATCCCTTGCTGCATAGCTTCGGTGTGAGAAGCTTTGCCGGCATCCAACCGTTTCATCACCTCAAAGCATGCGCGTCCGTTATGGTAAGGACACTTCCATGAGTCGACTTTGTTGAGCTCCATGGCGGGCACTCCAGACCGCGACACCATCGAGAACCATTCGCCATGCTCGCGATCAATGATGTATTTCTCGATGAACGCCCAGCTTCTTTCCGCGGCATCCAGGAATCGACGTTGGCCGGTAAGCTGGTAAGTGTTGAGGAAGCCGACCACGGCCTCGGCTTGCGGCCACCAATGCTTGTTGGTGTCGATGATACCCGCCGGATCGACTTCGTAAAGCAGGCCGCCGTCGCTGTCGAGTCCCTGCTCGAAGACGGCCTGCGCCATCTTCACTGCCGCCTCGCGCACTCGCGCCACAAGGCCGGCATCACCGAGAATCTCAGCGGCCTCGCAGAGAAGCCAGCTTCCTTCGATGTCGTGGCCGAAGGATATCTTTGTGGACCGCGGGCGCCACTCTTCGTCGAAAAACATGATGAAGTGATGCGTCGTGGGATCGATGATGTGGTCCAGACAGATTTCGATCAGTTCACCGAGCCGCAGGCGAACTGTCTCATCCTCGTGGAAGCGCAGCAGCCCGGCGTATGCCTCCAAAAGATGGAGGTGCGTGTTCATTGACTTCTTTTCGTCCAGGTCCACATCGCTCAGGCGCTGGTCCGCGGCCAGCTTCCAGTCGCGCTCATAGGTCTCGAAGTAACCGCCGTGCAAGTTATCGTGGCTTGCGGATTCGATCTTCTCTACCAGGCGCAGGGCCATGGCAAGCGCTTCGGAATCGCCGCTGGCGTGCGAATACTCAGCCAGCGCGTAGACGGCAAACGCCTGTCCATAGATACGTTTTTTTGTGTCGATGGGGCGGCCCTCAAAGTCGAGCATCCAATAGACGCCGCCAAACTCCCGGTCCCAGAAATATCGCGTGAGGTAATCGTAGGCGCGCCGTGCGGTGGCCAGATACACCGCATCGCGATAGACGTTGAAGGCCCTCGCGAAGGTCCACAGAATGCGCGCGTTGAGGATGATCCCCTTGGGGGCGTGCGGGTCAATGGTCAGGTCATTGGCAATCTGGCCGCGGAAGCCGCCATACTGGTCGTCGATTGTGTTGTTGATCCAGAAGGGCAGGATGTCGGAGAGTAACTCCGTTTCCACCTTTTGCCGCAAGCCTTGCACGTGGGCACCTCCTGATGAGCGGGATATTGGTTGAGGTTCAATGATGCAGCGACTGGACTATGCAGGCTGACTCAGAATCGCGTCTATGCCGGCAAGTTCTTCCGCCGTGAAACTGAGGTTGGCGAGCGCGGCGACATTCTGCTCGATTTGCTCTACGCGGCTGGCCCCGATAAGTGCTGAGGTCATGCGGCCGTCGCGGAGTACCCAGGCCAGAGCCATCTGCGCCAGCGACTGTCCGCGCTTGGCGGCCAGGACGTTCAAGTTGCGCATCTGGGCGAGGCGGTGTTCGTTGATGTCGTCCTTCTTGAGGAATCCGTGCGGCTTGGATGCACGCGAGCCGCTTGGGATGCCTTGCAAGTAACGGTCGGTCAGCAGCCCCTGCGCCAGCGGACAGAAGGCGATGGCGCCCACGCCCTCCTCGCCCAGCACATCCAGCAGGCCATTCTCCACCGTGCGCACGAGCATCGAATACTTGGGCTGGTGGATGAGACAGGGTGTGCCGAGAGTGTGCAGAACCTTGACGGCGGCAGTGGTTTGTGAGGCGCTGTAACTGGAGATACCGGCATACAGCGCCTTGCCGGAGCGCACGGCCTGATCCAGCGCGGACATCGTCTCCTCCAGAGGCGTCTCGGGGTCGGGGCGATGGGAGTAGAAGATATCTACGTACTCCAACCCCATGCGCTTCAGGCTCTGGTCCAGGCTGGCAAGCAGGTACTTGCGCGATCCCCAGTTGCCATAAGGGCCGGGCCACATATCCCAGCCGGCCTTGGTGCTGATGATCAATTCGTCGCGATGGGCGGCAAAATCAAGGCGCAGAATCTCGCCGAAGTTTCTTTCCGCGCTTCCTGGCGGGGGGCCGTAGTTGTTGGCCAGGTCAAAGTGAGTGATACCCAGATCGAAGGCTCGCCGTACCATGGCGCGGCCATTCTCAAACGTGTCCACGCCGCCGAAGTTATGCCACAGGCCAAGGGAGATGGCCGGAAGGCGAATGCCGCTCCGCCCGCAGCGGCGGTACTGCATGGTGTCGTAGCGTTGTTCGTCTGCCATATACACGTTCGTTCCTCCTTGTTCGAAAGCAGGGGTGCGGCAGGCAGCCCTACGTAAGAATCCCCTTGATCGAAATGGTCTTTCGCCCGTCCGCCGGAGGAGCCACGATATTCCCTTCGATGGGGACGCCGTCCACAATGAGAGTGATCGAATTGCCCTCGCCTTTCCGCTCGATGGCGATTTTGTATGCCACGCCACGGAAGATGCGGGTAGCGGTGAAGCCCGGCCAGCTCTTGGGAATCACGGGGGCAATCTCCAGGCCGTCGAGCGTGGCGCGCACGCCTAGAATCCACTGCACGATGGCGTAGTAATTCCACGCCGCCGTTCCGGTCAGCCAGGAGTTCTTGGCCTCTCCGAAGTTGGGCGCGTCCTTGCCCGCGATCATCTGTGCGTAGGCATAAGGCTCGCAGCGGTGCAGGTCGCTGATCTCCTCGCGCGCCGAGGGGTTGATGCGGCTGTAGTAGTCGTGCGCCAGGTCGCCGTGGCCCAGCCGCGTTTCCCCGATCATGACCCAGGGATTGACGTGGCAGAAAACGCCGGCGTTCTCCTTGTATCCCGGCGGATAGGAGGAAATCTCGCCCAGGTTGAGGTAGTACCGGGAGTAGGCTGGCTGCTGCACCACGATGCCGTGCCGGGTGGCCAGATGCTTGCCGGTGGCGGCCAAGGCGCTGGCGGCCTTGCCGTCTTCCAGGCCGATGCCTGCCAGCGTGCAGAAGCCGTTGGACTCGATGAAGATTTTGCCTTCCTTGCATTCCTTCGAGCCGATCTTGGCGCCGAAGTCGTCATAGGCGCGCAGGAACCACTCGCCATCCCATCCGTGCTCGCAGACAACCTGCTCCATCTTCGCGGCCTCGGAAAGATACGATGAGGCGTCGGCATCCAGGCCGCGATGCTTCGCAATGGCGGCTAGTTCGCGGCCCGTGTACACAAAGAGGCCGGCGATGAAGACCGACTCGGCTACTTTGCCCTCCTTGTTGGTAGTGGTCTGGAAGCTCTGGCCAGGGGTATCGGAGAAACAGTTCAGGTTAAGGCAGTCGTTCCAGTCGGCGCGGCCGATCAAGGGCAGCCCATGCGGACCAAGCCGAGTCAATGTATAGCGGAAGCTGCGCCGCAGGTGATCGTAGAGCGGTTTTTCGGAGCCGGGTTCGTTGTCGTAGGCGACAGGCTCGTCCAGAATGCTCCAGTCGCCGGTTTCCTTCAGATAGGCTGAGAGGCCGACGATGAGCCAGTGCGGATCGTCGTTGAAACCGCTGCCGATGTCGTTGTTGCCGCGCTTGGTGAGCGGCTGATACTGGTGATAAGCGCCGCCGGTCGGCAGTTGTGTGGTGGCCAGGTCGAGAATGCGCTCGCGGGCGCGCGCCGGCGCCATGTGCACAAAGCCGAGCAGATCCTGGTTGGAGTCGCGGAAGCCCAGGCCGCGGCCGATGCCGGATTCATAGAAGGACGCGGAACGGGACATATTAAAGGTCACCATGCACTGGTAGGCGTTCCAGGTGTTGACCATGCGGTTGGTGTGGATGTCGGGCGTATTCACATGGAAGATGCCCAGCACGCTCTCCCAGTACTGGCGCAGGCGCTCGAAAGCAGCATCGGCCTGCTTGGGGTCGAGATACTTTGCAATGAGCGGCTTGACCGTTTTCTTGTTGATGGTCTGGGAGTCGGGCGGATCGAATTTCTGGTCGGCCGGGTTCTCGTGGTAGCCGAGCACAAAGACGATTTGCCGGGTCTCGCCGGGAGCCAACTCAAGCTTGGCCTGATGGGCGCCGATGGGCGACCAGCCGTGGGCAATGGAGTTGGTGAGCTGGCCGGTTTCCACGGTCGCGGGCTTATCCCAACTGCGGTAGCGGCCCAGGAAAGCCTCGCGCTGGGTGTCGAAGCCGTCGCCGGGCTGCGAGGTGGCAAAGTAGGCGAAGTGGTCGCGGCGCTCGCGGTACTCAGTCTTGTGATAGATGACGCCGTCTTCGACCTCGACCTCGCCGATATTAAAGTTGCGCTGGAAGTTGGTGGCATCGTCCTGGGCGTCCCACAGGCAAAATTCGATGCTGGCGAAGGCGGAGATGGAGGCCTTGGTGGCGCGCCGGTTGGTGACCGTGAGCTGCCAGATTTCCAGATTTTCGTCCAAGGGCACGAAGTAGCGGGTCTGTGCCTCGATGCCGCTGTATTTCGAGCCGATGATGGTGTAGCCCATGCCGTGGCGGCAGAAGTAGTCTTCGAGGTCGTGACGCGTCGGCTGCCAGGAGGGAGACCAGAACTCCTTGGATTCATCGTCGCGCAGATAAATATAGCGGCCGCCGAAGTCCATGGGCACATTGTTGTAACGATAGCGGGTGATGCGGCGCAGACGAGCATCGCGATAAAACGAGTAGCCTCCGGCGGTGTTGGAAATGATTCCGAAGTATGCCTGGCAGCCCAGGTAGTTGATCCACGGCAAGGGCGTATCCGGTCGCGTTATCACGTACTCGCGGCTGCAATCGTCAAAATGCCCGTACTTCATGGCGCTGCTCCCTCGAAGAAAGCGTGTGGGGAGTATAGTCCCCGCCCCAAATGCTAATCAAACGTTTTTTTAGCACATTCCGCGGCATTCTTGAAAGTAGGGGAGAATTTGCGCAACGCGGCGCGAATGTGAAAAGCTATCTGCGCCAGAGAAATGAGGCAATCGGCCGCGGTGTCGGAATTGTTGTCGGGATTCAGGAAAATGTAAGGCAAAATCTTCTTGTGCTTATCCTTGGGGCTTCCGCGAGGTGAAACTGCAAGCATGGCCAATTCTTTGTTCCTGCCCTTTATGAGTCCTCGATCCGGCCGGGAGTTGCTGCTGCCCGTTCTCCTTGCCGGTCTTCTCCTTTGCTCCGCCGCACGGGTTCATGGAACTGAAAGCATCGGGGATGAAAGCGCCTGCCTGGCCATTAAAGTGGACCAGGCGGGCTATCTGCTGAACGGCCCCAAGGTGGCGCTGGTCAGTTCTCCTGCCACGACCTTCGAAATCAGGCGCTCAAGTGACGGCGGGGTGGTTTTCCGTGGGAAACTGGCGCCTCCGCAGGGCGACCCAGACTCCGGCGATCAGGTGCAGGCCGCGGATTTTTCCGGATTGCGACAGGCTGGGAGCTTCTACCTGGTGGTTCCCGGCGTGGGGCGAAGCTGGAACTTCGCTGTGGGCAAGAATGTCTTCGAGCACACCTACTACCTGGCCATGCGCGCCTTCTACGGCCAGCGCTGCGGGACGGCGGTGGACCTGGGGCCCGAGTTCCCTGGGTACTCGCACGCCATCTGCCACCAGCATGGCGAATTCCACCCCAGTTCGGGGGCCAGCGGATCGCGGGACAACATTGGCGGCTGGCACGATGCGGGGGATTATGGCCGCTACATGGTCAACTCCGGCATCACCACCGGCACCTTGCTATGGGCATGGGAGATTTACGGGCGGAAGCTCAGGAACATCCCGCTCAGGATTCCCGAGTCGGGCAACGGGACGCCTGACATCCTGAATGAGGTGCGCTGGAACCTGGAGTGGATGCTGAAGATGCAGGACGGCGACGGAGGCGCCTGGCACAAGCAGACGAGTGAGCACTTTTCAGCCTTTGTTGCGCCAGAGGGCGACAAGCTGCCGAGCGAGGTGATCGGAACCGGCACGGCGCCCTACAAGAGCACCTGCGCAACTGCGGACTTGGCGGCCGTGGGCGCGATTGCCGCGCGGGTGTACAAGCCCTACGATGCGAAGTTTGCGGCGCAGGCGCTGGAGGCAGCGCGGCGAGCCTGGGCGTGGACCGAGAAGAACCCTGATGTTACCTTCAGGAATCCGCCGGGCGTGATGACTGGCGAGTACGGCGATGCCAGTTGCAAGGATGAGCGCCTGTGGGCGGCGGCAGAGCTGTGGCGCACCACGGGTGAGGCAGCATACAACGACTTCTTTCTGAAGCAGTATGCGCAGTTTCTTCCCAATCTGGATTCGCCGCCGGCAGAGAACTGGAGTTCGGTGGGATCAATGGCTCTGTGGACTTATGCGCTGTCCGCGCGCAGGGGCGCTGATACCAAAGCGGTTTCCGCGACCCGGGAGCGGACCCTCGAGGCGGCGCGCGCGGTGGTGGAGCGCACGCGCTCCAGTCCCTACCGCATGAGCATGCAGGCCAGGGATTATGTGTGGGGTTCGAACGGCGTTGCGGCTGGATATGGCATGTATCTGCTGATTGCCAACGAGCTTAAGCCGGACAACAGCTTTGTGGATGCGGCGCAGGACAATCTGCACTACCTGCTGGGGCGGAACACTTTTTCGCTGTCATGGATGACGCAGGTGGGTGAGCACCCGTTCCAGCACCCGCATCATCGGCCCAGCGGTTCAGGCAAGCAGCCTGGACCCTGGCCGGGGTTATTGTCGGGCGGGCCGAATGCACACCGTCAGGACGCGGTGCTGGCAGCGTTGCCCAGGGATTTGCCGCCGGCGAAAGTCTATGCCGATCAGTTGGCCTCGTACGCAAGCAATGAGATTGCGATCAACTGGCAGGCATCACTGGTGTTTTTGTTGGCTGGAGAGTTGCAGTAGGAAGTTTTTTCGAGCCGGATCAAGCTGAAGGCACGGGGGCGAAGTTCGATGCGCAAGCCGTCGCATTTTCGCTCCTCAACGCGGGGGTATATCCGACCATGATCGGCCAGAAAGCGGCATTGCAGTTCCCTGTGAAGTGTGAAGATGCGATGCCGGTGGCGGAAGTTGAGGGTTCCAAATGCACCTGCACATTCTGGATATCGTCATTATTGTGGCCTATCTGTTGAGCACAGTGCTCATCGGCTACTGGGTTTCGCACCGCGCTTCGCAAAACATGCAGGCCTATTTCCTGGGCGGCAACAAGATGCCCTGGTATGTGCTGGGCATCTCGAACGCATCCGGCATGTTCGACATCAGCGGCACCATGCTGCTTGTGTACTGGATGTTCATCTACGGCCTGAAGAGTGTGTGGATTCCCTGGCTCTGGCCGACCTTCAACCAGATCTTCCTGATGGTCTACCTTTCCGCATGGCTGCGGCGCTCCAAGGTGATGACCGGCGCGGAGTGGATCAAGACGCGCTTCGGCACCGGACGAGGCGCTCAGTTGTCGCACTTCATCGTGGTCGTCTACGCCTTCGTCAGCATCATCGGATTCTTCAGCTATGGTTTCAAAGGCATCGGCAAGTTTGCCGCCACGTTTCTTCCCTGGCATCTCTCGCCCAATGAGTACGCGCTGATTCTGATCGCCATCACGGCTGTTTATGTCATCAAGGGCGGCATGATCAGCGTCGTCATTACCGAGGTGGTGCAGTTCTGCATCCTGGCCATTGCTTCGTTTGCCGTGGGCATCATCGCCATGCTCAAGGTGGCGCCGGAGACGCTCCACCGGATGGTCCCCGCCGGGTGGGACAATATCTTCTTCGGATGGCATTTGGACCTGGATTGGTCAACGCTGCTTCCGGCGGCAAGCAGCAAGATTGCCCAGGACAGCTATGGCCTCTTCGGTTTCTTCGTCATGATGCTGTTCTTCAAGGGCGTACTGATCTCAGCGGCCGGGCCGGCTCCGAACTACGACATGCAGCGCGTGCTCTCCTCGAAGACTCCGCGCGAAGCGTCCATGATGAGCGCCTGGGTGAACATCGTGCTCACTTTTCCGCGCTATTTTCTGATCATCGGACTCACAGTGCTGGCTGCGGCTTTCTTCTCCGGCAACATTCGCGCCATGGGCGCCAACATGGACTTTGAACTGGTGCTGCCCATGGCACTCGGCCGGTTCGTTCCCGTCGGCCTGCTGGGCTTCCTGATCGCCGGTCTGCTGGCCGCCTTCATGTCCAACTTTGCGGCCACGGTGAACGCCGCGCCGCCGTATTTCGTCAACGACATTTACAAGCGATACATTCGCCCCGACGCACCGCCCAAGACCTATGTTCGCCTTAGCTACATCAGTTCGTTTGCCGTGGTGGTGATCGGCGTCCTCATCGGCTGGAACGTCACCTCCGTAAACTCGGTCGTGCTGTGGATCGTCTCCGGCCTGTGGGCTGGCTACACCTCCTCCAACGTCCTGAAGTGGTACTGGTGGCGCTTCAACGGCTACGGCTACTTCTGGGGCATGGTCACAGGCATCGTGTCCGCACTGGTGCTGGCGTGGCCAGATCTGCTGAACAATGTACCGGCAGTGCAGAGTCTGCTTGCCAGGTATTCCGTTAATCTTGATGTCTCAATCGTCTTCCCGCTGGTTCTGGCCATCTCACTGGCCGGCTGTCTTCTCGGCACGCTGCTGACCAAGCCAGAGGACGAAGAAGTGCTGAAGGACTTCTATCGCCGCGTGCGGCCGTGGGGCTTCTGGGGACCCGTGCTGAAGAAGGTTCTGGCCGAAGACCCCGGCTTCAAGCGCAACAAGGACTTCCTGCGCGATATGTTCAATATCGTTGTCGGCATCGTTTGGCAGATTGCCCTGGTGGCGCTGCCGCTCTACATCGTGATCCAGGAGTTCCACCGCGCTGCTATCACCCTGGCTATCGTCCTGGGAACCTCCGCGATTCTGAAGTTCACTTGGTTCGACCATCTGACCGAGCGTGAGGTTGAGACCGATCTGGCCGCAGCCGGAGACAAATAACTGAACTTGACCTGGTGACTGCATTCCCTTTAAGAACGGCATCCGCCAACTTACGCGGTTGCGCCGGACTTATACTGTTAAAACATCGATTGGATGAAACGGAACCAATGACTTCTCCTGCTCTACTTGTGCTGGCCGCCGGCATGGGCACCCGCTACGGCGGCTTGAAACAAATCGATCCGGTCGGTCCAGGGCGAGAAACGATCCTGGACTATTCAATCTACGACGCCCTGCGTGCCGGATTTGGAAAAGTCGTGTTTGTTATTCGCAAGGAGATAGAGCAGCCTTTCCGGCAGATCATTGGCGCGCGATTTGATAAGCGCATTGCGGTTGAATATGTTTTTCAGGAACTCTGCAATCTTCCCTCGGGATTCGCCGCGCCAATTGGCCGCACAAAGCCATGGGGCACGGCGCACGCAGTCCTGGCGGCATCGGGCGCAATCCACGAACCTTTTGTCGTAATTAATGCAGACGACTTCTATGGAGCCGAAAGCTATCGATTGCTGGCCCACCATTTGCAGTCGGGCACAGTGGATTATGCGATGGCCGGATTTGTTCTGCGCAATACGCTATCGGATTTTGGCGCGGTGGCTCGCGGCATCTGCCAGGTGAGCGGCGATAACTTCCTTCAGCGCGTTGTTGAATTGACAGGGATCGAACGCGACGGCGAGTGCGTCAAGAATACCGATGCTGCGGGCCATGTGACCCGGCTGACGGGCGACGAAGTGGTTTCGATGAACATGTGGGGCTTCACTCCCAGTGTGTTTGCTCAACTACAGGAATATTTTGAGAAGTTTCTTGAACAAAGCGGTTCGGATCTGCGCTTGGAATGTTATTTGCCGAGTGCGGTGAACGAATCGCTTCTGACGGGGCGGGCGCGGGTGAAGGTCTTGCACACAAAGGATGCCTGGTTTGGTGTTACTCATCGCGACGATCATCCCCGCGTGGTGAAGAGCATCAGACGCCTCATAGAGGGCGGCTATTATCCGGAAAGGCTTTGGTCATGAGCAAGGAACACAATGTGGCGGCGGTGGCGCGCCAATTTGAAATCAGCGGCGAATATCTCGGAGCTACTCCTTACGGCAGCGGCCACATCAATGACACTTACTGTGTCGTCTTTGATCAGGATGGCGTACCGGCGCGCTTTATCTTGCAGCGCATCAATCTCAACATCTTCAAGAATCCTTTTGCCCTGATGGAGAATATCCAGCGCGTGACGGCGCATCTGGCCGCGCAGGTGGCGCGTGAGCCGGACAGTAGCCGGCGCGTGCTCACACTCATTCCAGCGCGTGACGAGCGGGCTTTGTATGTGGATGCTAGTGGCAACTATTGGCGCATGTATCGCTTCATCGAGGGAAGCCGCACGTATGATGCCGTTGAGTCAATGGAACAGGCGTTTCAGGCGGCAAAGGCGTTTGGACGATTCCAGCAGATGCTCACCAATCTGCCCGCGCCGCGATTGCACGATACCATCCCGGACTTTCACCACACGCCGAAACGCTTCAGGGCATTGGAGCAGGCCATCACGGCGGATGTGGCTGGCCGCGCAATCCTGGCCAAGCCGGAGATCGACTTTGCCCTCACGCATCGAGCCATCGTCAGCGTTCTGCTAAATGCAAATCTTCCGGAGCGCGTTACGCATAACGACACCAAGTTCAATAATGTTCTGCTCGATGACACAACAGGTGAAGGCCTGTGTGTTGTAGACCTCGACACTGTCATGCCCGGATTGGCTCCCTACGATTTTGGCGACATGGTTCGTACAACCACAAGTCCGACGAATGAGGATGAACGGGATCTGTCGAAGGTAACTATGCAGTTTCCCTTGTTTGAGGCGCTTGTGCGAGGGTATCTCACTTCGGCTTCCGGTTTTCTGACAAAGGCGGAAAAGCAAAGCCTCGTCTTCGCCGGGAAACTTATCACTTTTGAGCAGGGCCTCAGATTTCTCGCGGACTATTTAATGGGCGACACGTATTACAAGGTGCATCGCGAAGGACACAATCTCGACCGCTGCCGTACACAGTTCAAACTGGTCGAGTCCATCGAGCGTCAGGAAGAAAGAATGAACCGGTTAGTGCAATCCATTGAACAGTGATCGGCCCTGGAATTCTGGTATGGCAGACCTGATAAAGAGTACAAGACTGACCAGGCTTGCGTATTGAAAAACGCCGCGCCCAGAATTCCAGGCTCGTTTCATTCCTGCTATCTGCTTTCTTCTCGAAATGTTGAATGCGACTATGAATCGAGCTTGTGTCAACACGCTCTTGGCTGTTGGGTAATAGCACTTAATAAGTGCTACTCAAGCCGCAACAGAACCCCTCCGCCTGGCGCAATCCAATTCTGCTCGCCGCTGAAAGGTTCCTCCTGGCCCGAGTATGGATTGATGCGCAAAACGTGGTTTACTTTCCGCGCAAACTCAATGTCGAAGCGGAAGGAATACGTCAGATCTTTGTTAACCACCATGAGGTACGTCGCCCCTTTTTCATCTTCGAATTCACCGATCAGAAAGCGTGCGGCGACGGAGGGTGGCACATAGCCATCTTCGTCCTTCACCATTCCGACCCATCGAACCAGACGGCTCTCGGAAAGAGGCCTGCCTTGTTCAGGCACATCGGGATAGTGGTAGACGCCGGTGCTGTGCAGCTTGGCAAGCGTTGGCGCAAGCGCGCTGATCTCATTGTTGACGCGGCGCAGAGCGTCCCAAGTCGCGGTTTTGTTACCGAACTGATCGATCGCTCCCATCCGGTAATTGCCCCTTTCGGGCGTAAAGTACGTAAAGTACTCGATGCCTCGTCCCCCGTAGGCCAGCGTGCTGTATACCTGCAAATGAAGGGTGGCGTCCGAGGGCACGAGATAGCCAAAATGCGCAACCGACTGGATGCAACTCCAGAAGGGAGTGTTACTTTCCAATCCTGTTTTGCGCACGATTTCAAGATTTGTAAAGAACTCGTCTCCCATTCCCGCATAAGACAACGAATAGTTATCGAAACTTAGGAAAGGTTGATGCGCGGTATCGACGAGTAATTTGGCATAGTCTTCATAGTTTGTGTACCATGCCACTTTGCCGTTGCGATAGGGGAATAGGTTCACATAGGTGAGCTTGTTGGGCATGGCCTCGCGCAGTAACGTGATTACGCGGCCGATTGCCGGCATCTGGGGCGTCTTTGGTTCATCGGTAAGGAAGAATCCCAGCACTGCAGGATTGCTGCCGAACTTACCCGCCAGTTCCGAGGCGTCCTTGCGCAACTGGTCCTCGGGTGGCAGTTTGTCCCAGTCGTAGCTGCTCAGCCGCGAATCCTCCAGGAAGCATGTGAGACCGGCGGCCTGAATGTGCTCAACGTCCTTTGCTTTGCAGAACCCGGCGATATTCATTCCTGCATCTTTCATTTCTTGCAGTAGCGCCGGGTCGGAAGGTGCGTTGTCCCACGCCATAATGGCAAAATCGTTCGGCGCCACGGGCTGTGGATGAGGAAACTGCTGAGCAAAGCTATGCTCCAGAAATGAGCATACCAACACAGATAGAGCCAATATAGGTTTCATCGCGCACCCTACGGTTAGTTGCGGTTCACAACCTGAGTTATGGAAAGCATAACTGCTGTATTGCCTTCCGGCTTCAGGGTGGGCCCCGCGCAGGCTCAGCGAAGAGCTGCGGGGGCCCATGGGAAGATCATTGTGAAGAAGCCCGCTAGAAGGCCAAGCTAGCTCCAAACTGCATGGTGCGGGCCGCGGCGGAGCTGGAAATTGTGCCGACAGCGCTGCCTGTCCCAATCGCCGCGTCTGGAAGCCCGAAGTTGGGGTGATTGAATAAATTCGAGGCTTCCGCCTTGAACTGCAGCTTTGACTTTTCACCAAGGCGTTTGATCGCGAAATTCTTGAGCAATGCTCCGTTCACGTTATTCCAGCGCGGGCCATACAAGATGTTTCTGCCGGAATTGCCGAAGGTATTCGCTGCCGGCACTTCAAACGCGCTTGGGTCGAACCATTCATTGATTGTTGGGTTAGACACCGTTCCTTTTGCGAGGCGGTTCGGACGCCAGGATCCAGCCAGAGCGCCGGAGTTGTTAGCCGTACCAACATAGGGCGTAAAAGCCATACCCGAGTGAAGTTGGAAGAGAGAAGAAATCTCCCATCCGCCGGCAACTGAGTTCAACCACTCATTCTTGATTGGGTAGCGCATGCCTTTTCCAAAAGGAAGCTCATAGACGAAGCTTCCATTAAAGAAATGCCGGAAGTCAGTGGTCGAAGGAGCATAGTTGGATCGCGGATCGTATTGGTTCTGCAAAGCGCCGCCATGTTCGGCGTGGCCGCCGCCGCCGCCGACGAAGCCGGAGTTTGTAATCTCGTCCATGGTCTTTGACCAGGTGTAATTGGCATTTAGCAACAGCCCGTGGGATAACTGTGCTTTCAGGCTGGTTTGGAGAGCATTGTAGTTGGAAATCCCGTCGAAATACGCGGCGTGGACGGCCAGATATTGGGGATATGGCTGATTCCCTGACCCTAACTCGTTCGCCGGTACTTGGTCGATATTCCGTGTATACGCAAGATGGATTCCACGGTTCCCTACATATCCAACGTCCGCAACGAGGCCTTTGAACTGGCGCTGGATGCTCAACTGATATTCCTCGGAGTAGCCGAGCGGACTGTGAAACAACGGATAATTAACACTCTGGCCGTTCAGCATGTCCGGAGTGAGCGTTTTAGAACTGGGATAGATGGCCGCGGGCGGGCCGTCGGACAACTTGAAAACAGGCGTAAGTCCATCGGTAGTGGTCAAACTGCCAATGGGCGCCCAACCCTGTCCAAATCCACCGGATGCGTAAGTGTTCCACCCTGCGATGACGTTGTATATCCCGAATCCACCGCGAATCGACATGTTAGGTCGCGGCGCCCAGGCAAATCCAAATCGAGGAGCGAAGAAATCGTAGATCGTGTCCGTTGGCGCGTTGTGTCCAAGCTGGCCGGCAAACCACAATGCGCCTGGCGTGTCCGTGGCGGGGTTCATGATGTTCGGCTGGAATCCGGATATCCTGTTCTGAGTTTCACTCCATCCGCTCTGAATGATGTAGCGCAGTCCCAGGGTCAAAGTGAGGTTGGGGGTGATTTTGTATTCGTCCTGCGCGAAGCTCTGCGCACTCCAATTGCGTGCCCCGATGACCGGCTGCGGATCGATGTACCAACTATCGGACAATCCCAGGAAGAAATCCGCATAGCCCGTTCCCTCGGACGGCGGATTATCGAGAAGTTGGTCTACCGGATTATCGGTAAAACTGGCGTAACCGCCGCCGAAATCAAAATTTCCCTCGTTGGCCGTCGGCCAGCCTGTATTAACTCGCCATCTCTCAAATTCGCCTCCGAATTTGAAGATATGATTACCCTTTACCCAAGTGAAGTTGTTGGAAGGCACGATCGTAGTTTCGGCATCGATTGCCGGACCGCCAAAATATGCTGCGTCAACACCTATCGTGGTGTAGAAGACACCGCCGATCATGATATCGGGAAAGAGATCGCCGGCAGGATTGTTCAGTTTAAGCTTGGCCGGATAACCTTTGCCCATGCTGGCATCGTCGGCGATAAAATGTTCGCGCGCCAGTGAAACCCGGAATTCGTTCACCTTCTGTGCGCTGATCGTCCACACATCGGTAATTTCCGCTTGTATATCGTGTTGCGGGGTGGTCAGGCAGTCGATGCTGCAGATGGGATCGGAGTAAGTGGTGTTTTGACGAACCATCATAAACGATCCTGTCAAACGGTTCGCCCTGGAAAGGTCGTAGTCCACTTTCCCCGTGAACCATTTTGTGCCGATCGGAACGGTGGAACTGGCATTGTAATTGTTATAGAGCGCGGTTGTCTGGGGCGTGGGGAAGTACTGTTGTATAGCCTTAGCTACGGAATCAAGCCTGCCGATAGGAATCTGATTATTTTGAAACGGCAGACGAGTTGAAATCTGGGTCTCGGGGTCCGTGACGGTGGTAGCGGGATCGTAAAGTTGAACGGCGGTGAGGCTCGATCCTGGCGGCGCGGGGATGCATACGCCGTTCGTATCGAATCCGGTTTGACACAGCGCCGAGAAATTACCTCCACGCATATCTTTGCTGGGGTAAGAGTAGTAGGTGTTGCTTGGAGAGCTTGTAGGGTTACCCTGAAAACTGCCGTAGAAGAAAGCTTTGTTGCGCTTGATCGGACCACCGAGCGTGAAGCCAAATTCGTTCCAGCGAAGAGCCGGTTTCGTCTGGGTAGGATCTTGAAAGTAATTCTCGGCGTCGAATTTGTCGTTCTCTACGTATTCGAATACTTTTCCATGGAACTTATTTGTACCGCTCTTGGTAGTTACGTTGAAGACGGACAAGCCGGTGCCACGTTCGGCGCCGAAGTTAGCCGTGCTGAGATCGACTTCTTCAATGGTGTCCAACGGGGGTTGCAGGATGTCGGGGTTCTGAGAGGCTCCGAGCATGGCAATTCCGCCGTCGATTTGCCAGTTGGACTGATAGGCTGTTTGGCCGTTTACGCCAACGCCTTGTCCGGTAGCGCTTGCACTGCCGCCGCCGTTCACGCCCGGGAGGGTTCCCAGCAATTCGTCCCAACTGCGCCCGACATTCGGAACGTCTTCGACCACCTGTGTCGACAGCGTTAGACCCCGCTCGGCATTTTCAGTCTGTACCAGGGGCTGGAGGGCTGTGACCGTCACGCTCTCAGTGATCGACCCTACTTTCAGCGTGGCATCGACCTTGATGGTTTCGACATGCAAGACGATTCCGTTGTGGACGTATGCCTTGAACCCCTCTTTTTCAAAGGAGATGGAGTACTCGCCGGGCTGCACAAAAGGTGCTTCGTAAACTCCTGTCGAATCCGTTGTGAGCTGCTGGACCACGCCAGTTTGTACGTTCGTGATGGCAACCTGCACACCTCCGAGAACCGCGCCGGATACGTCCGTGACCGTCCCGCGAATCTCTCCGGATTGCCTGCTTTGAGCGGAGGCTCGATAGGATGGCAGCAAAATGAGCAGGACCAGGACGCATACGCATTTCAATCCCTTGCCTGGAGACAGTGGGCAAAGCCGGCGTCGATTGAATTTCATTTACTTTCCCTCCTTTAAAGAGAAGCAAAAGCCGCGCGCTTTCGTCGTTTTTTGCGTCTGCGGGGGCTCTGGGGGGACTCTCCATCCTTACGATGCGGCAAGTCAAGGCGTGTAACCGTGTGTAACCGTCCGCATAACGGTTGAACGGAAACAGGCAGCACCTCGGAGAAGCACATTATTTTTAACAATATGCGCGCTTACAGCTCATTTGGGCAAGACACAGGCACTACCAATAATGGGAGGCAATCACCTGAGGAGAAGCCGGGGCATTGGCAATTACCCTCATGTGCAGCACAAGTTGCAGATTCTTTTTTTGCCATCCATCCGGGGCGTCATGAAGCGCCTCCGCCAGCAGCACCGGATTCGTGATCAATTCCGCTGCCGCATCCGTGCCGTACTGAGTGAAGCCGCTGACCAGAACGATCATTGTGTGGGTCTGGGAGTCAAATGAGCGGGAGAGAACCGCATAGTCTTCGTCTGTATGAAAATCCGGGGTTAGATGATGAGGGTGCCAATCGGTGGGTTTCCCATTATCTTCGATGGTGTCTTGATTGTGGTCGATGAAAAAGCGGAAGCCTTTGGTGACATCTTCCCAGTGAGTGCTGGAATAGCCAATCAAAATGGCGGGAGCGCTGCGCAGGTCCTCGAATGTCACCGCATTGCCGATCCGGATCGTGTAAGGATGACCCATGCGGCTCAGCATTCCAGAGAATCGGGCTGCGGCAAGCAGATCACCCCCGCCGACATACTGATCCGTTAGCAAGACGAAGTCATTCTTTTGTGGCGAATCGACTGTGCGCGGGGGGCCGAGGTAGCTGCTGGGATAGTAAACCGGCGCATACGACGTGGCCACAATGATGGGAACGTTGCTGCGCAAAACCGGCTCCCAGAACTGATCGAGCACGGTGCGTGGCCTGTTGGCTCTCCACAGGCCGACTGCAAGGACGGCAATCGCTGCCACTAATCCGAGGGTCCACGCGAGCTTCCACACAATGCCACGGACACGAAGCGCCCCGAAGAGGCGTTCTCTCCGGTTCATGCCCGCAGATTGCGCAATTGGGCTCTTCGTCAACGAAGGAGGATCCGCGCCGTGACCATTTCTTTGTGTCAGGGAAAATGTCGGAACATAGCTGCCAATCGGCAGCTCGATTTCAACCTCGTCCTGGCTGCCGGGACCGGCATAAAAAAGCCCGAGCCGTTTACGGACCTCTCCTGCCTTGATCCGGACTATTCCATCTTCATTTGTGTTGTAGGATGCATCGCGCCCAAATACCCCCGCTCCGACCGTACGTTCTTTCAGCGGGAGGCCAGCCAGCGTTTGCTCGACTACAAAGGCAAGAAAGTCCTGGCAGCGTTTGCTTGCACGAAATTCAGGACTCTCCAGAATCCGCCTCAACTCCAGCCGGACGGCCTTTTCCGGAACACTTCCAGACGACGATCCCGGTGGCGACGACCTGTTCGTCGCGGAAGCCTCATCATCGAGCATTGCACAGCAATTCTAGCACTGCGACAAATGTTGTATTGGCTATGTCAACGACGCATCGGCGCAGCTTGACGAATAGACTCCGAACGCCTTGATTCACTAGAGGCCATTCGGAATCTACAGCCTGTGAATTTCCAAGAGGGCTGGCGCCAATCAGCGCCCCCTCTGTGAACGCGAAAGCAGAAGACGCTTGATCTCGAACTCGGAGCGCGTCCTGAAGTATGCTCACTGTCCGGTGATGATCGTTCACTGACTTCGCGGATAGAATGTGAACCCTGGTCGAAGGCTCGCTACTCAGGAGTCAGTATCCAGGGGTGTTGGATATCAGGGCAATTGCATGAATGACATCTGTTGCTGGAGATGGTTCGGCCAGCCGCCGGTCCGGACAAGTGAAGTCCTCCTTCCCGGAGGGAAGACGTGAAAATAGCCCAGGCTGGAGCGCAGCGGAAGCCTGGGAAAGCATCCCCGTCATCCCGGCGCGCCCCGGAGGGTAGCGTCGAAGCTCTTCACCGGCGCTGAACCTCCTTCATGCAATTGCCCTGCGTTGGATACGGCTTCCTGATTCTGGGGCCACGGTCCACCAGGTTGGCTATATTGTTGATTTTATTGGTGGCGGGAGGCAGGATCGAACTGCCGACCTACGGGTTATGAATCCGTCGCTCTAACCATCTGAGCTACCCCGCCGGAAGGGATATGCATAAGGCGCGAGCTTCGAAGGCTCTGCCGGGGAGGGGGCGAACACAGAATTCGCGCACAACTCCCTCTTCTGATGATACGGGCGGCTGGATGAGAGGTCAAACTTGATGGGCAATGCGTTGGCGGCCAGTCATGTGCCGCGGATGAACTCCGCCGCCTCGCTCGTGTAAACTCGCCAGCATGAACACGTTTCGAATTGCCGGAGTCATTCCGGCCCGGCTCAGTTCCACGCGGCTCAGCCGCAAGGTGCTGCGCATGATTGCCGGCCGTCCCATGGTCGAGTGGGTTTGGCGCGCCGCCACGGCCAGCGGCCTGATGGACCCGGTCGTTGTGGCCACCGACTCGGACGAAGTGGCCGGCGTCTGCCGTCAGCGCGGCATTCCCGTGGTGATGACTTCGGCGGCCTGTCCCAGCGGCTCGGATCGGGTGAGGGAAGTGGCTCGCCAGATTGACGCCGACATCTATGTCAACATTCAGGGCGATGAGCCGACGCTGACACCGGAGTTTTTTTCGCCGCTGCTGGCGCTTTTTCGCCGGCCAGAGGTCGAGGCGGCCACACTGGCTGTCCGCTGCCCCCCAGAGGAGTTCGCCGACCCCAATGCCGTCAAGGTGGTCACGGCTCTCGATGGCCGCGCGCTCTACTTTTCCCGTGCGACCATTCCGTTTGACCGCGATGGGGCTGGCTTCAGCGATTACCGCAAGCACCTGGGGATATATGCCTATCGCAAGGCCGCTCTGGAGCGGTTCGCCGCGCTGCCGCCCTCGCCGCTGGAACTGGTCGAGCGGCTGGAGCAGTTGCGGCTACTGGAAAACGGCATTGTCCTTTACGTGGCCGAGGCTCCGGGCGACACCATCGGCGTAGACACTGAGGCGGATTTGCTGCGGGCCGAGGCGGCGTTGAAGCAACGCGCGGCGCGGAGTGGAGAGTAACTGCATCCAAAAATCCGAATTGCGCGCAAGAAGCGGGTAGCCTGCCGGGCCTACAATCGGTGACGATGGTTTCCGTGAACAGCAGACCCAATCTCGCGCACACCGGCTCAGCGCAGGCCATCGACCCCGAGGCGGCTTGGCAGCAGCTCGTCAGCCGCGACCCGGCGGCCACTTTTTTCTATGCGGTCACCACCACGGGCGTCTATTGCCGGCCCGGTTGCCCGAGCCGCCGTCCGCTGCGGGCGAATGTGCGCTTTTTTCGCACCGCGGAAGAGGCGCGCGCCGCCGGTTTTCGCCCCTGCAAGCGCTGCAAGCCTCCTGTGGAGGGCGGGCCTGTGGACAAGATTCGTAACGATGTGGACACGTTGCGGGGACACATTGAAGCCAACCACGACCGTCCCGTCCCGCTGGCCGAACTGGGCCGGCTCGTCCACCTCAGCCCCTTCACCGTGCAGCGGATCTTCAAACAATCGCTCGGCGTAAGCCCGCTCCAGTACCAACGGGCCCTGCGCGCGGGCTCACTGCGCACCGCGCTCAAGCAAGGAGAGACCGTGACCAACGCCATTTATAACGCAGGATTCGGTTCATCAAGCCGTGGCTACGACGGCGCGCAACTGGGCATGACGCCCGCCCGCTTTGCCGCCGGAGGCCGCGGCGAGCAGATTGGCTGGGCTTCCGGCCTCTCTCCTTTTGGTTGGGTGATTGTGGGAGCAACAGCGCGCGGGCTTTGCTGGCTGGCGCTCGGGGCCACGTCGGCTGAGGCCGAGGCCAGTCTGCGCGAGGAGTTTCCATTGGCCAAACTCAAGCTCGATACCTCACTGGCAATCATGGTTGAAGCCGCATTGCAATCTGTCAGTGGCCAGATAAACTCATCCAAAAAGTTGGCCCCACCGCAGGTGGCCGCACCGGAGGTGCCTCTGGACCTGCGCGGAACCGCCTTTCAGCTTCGCGTCTGGCAGGCGCTGCGCCAGATTCCGCGCGGCGAAACGCGCAGTTACAGCCAGTTGGCGCGGGAACTGGGCAATCCCAACGCCACCCGCGCCGTAGCCCGCGCCTGCGCCACCAATCGTGTAGCGATTGTCGTCCCCTGCCATCGCGTAGTGGGCGTCAGCGGCTCGCTCACCGGCTATCGCTGGGGCCTCGACCGCAAGCGTCAACTGCTGGAAGCCGAGGGCGTGAAGCGCTGACCGGGGCTGATCGCCCGTCTGCTCCGAATCCCACGGATGATATTCTCAAGGGGTCAGGAGCAATCACCCATTATGGCAACGTCAACACACGAAATTGCAGCAACGGACTACAAAATCGCCGACCTCAAGCTGGCTGACTGGGGCCGCAAGGAAATCATCATCGCCGAGCAGGAGATGCCGGGATTGGTGTCGATTCGCAACAAGTATGCGGCGGCCAAGCCGTTGGCCGGCGTGCGCATCACCGGCTCGCTGCACATGACCATTCAGACGGCGGTGCTGATTGAGACGCTGGTCAGCCTGGGCGCTGAAGTGCGCTGGGCAAGCTGCAACATCTTCTCCACGCAGGATCACGCCGCCGCGGCCATCGCTGCCAGCGGGGTTCCGGTCTTCGCCTGGAAGGGCGAGTCGCTGGAGGATTACTGGGAATGCACCTATAAAGCGCTCAGCCACAAAGGCGGCAAAGGGCCGCAGCTGGTGGTGGACGACGGCGGCGACGCAACCCTGCTGATCCACAAGGGCTATGAGCTGGAAGCGGGCGACACGTGGGTCAATGGGGCCGCGGAGAACCACGAAGAGAAGGTCATCAAGGATCTGCTGAAGAAGGTTTATGCCGAAGACCCGCAGCACTGGCACAAGGTGGTCAAGGAGTGGCGCGGCGTCTCGGAAGAGACCACGACAGGCGTGCACCGGCTCTACAAGATGATGGAGCAGGGCACGCTGCTGGTGCCGGCCATCAACGTAAACGATTCGGTGACGAAATCCAAATTTGACAACCTCTACGGCTGCCGCGAATCGCTGGCCGACGGCATCAAGCGCGCCACGGACGTGATGGTTGCCGGCAAAGTCGCAGTCATCTGCGGCTACGGCGATGTGGGCAAGGGCTGTTCACACTCGCTGCGAGGCATGGGCGCGCGGGTCATTGTCACGGAGGTCGATCCCATCAATGCGCTGCAGGCGGCGATGGAGGGCTTCGAGGTGACCACCGTTGAAGCGACGCTGGGCCGCGGCGACATCTACGTCACCTGCACGGGCAACGTGGACATCATCACCCTCGAGCACATGAAGCGGATGAAGGATCAGGCCATCGTCTGCAACATCGGCCACTTCGACAACGAAATCCAAATGGACCGGCTGAATGCCGAGCCGGGCGTCAGCAAACTCAACATCAAGCCGCAGGTGGACTTTTACACCTTCCCGGACGGGCACGGCATCTTCGTACTGGCTGAGGGGCGGCTGGTGAACCTGGGCTGCGCCACCGGACACCCCAGCTTCGTGATGAGCAACAGCTTCGCCAACCAGACGCTGGCGCAGTTGGACTTGTGGGAGAAGCGGGAGAGTTACAAGGTCGGCGTTTATGTGCTGCCCAAGAGGCTGGATGAAGAGGTAGCGCGGCTGCATCTGGAGAAGATCGGCGTAAAGCTGACCACGCTCTCCGCCAGGCAGGCCGACTATATCGGCGTGCCGGTCGAGGGACCTTACAAAGCTGAGAATTACCGCTACTGACGACAGCGAACAGTGGTCAGTTTGAATGCTGGCCACTGATCACTGACTCAATTTCACTTGCCGTGGACCAGCCGGTGGTAAAGCCGCCAGGTGGAGCTATGCAGCAGGTGGGTCTGTTCGGCTTTGAGGGCCGCATAGGAGCGCGCGACATAGACGTCGAACTCCGGCGGCCAGCCGATGGTCGAGCGGCGCTCGGCGTAGTCGCCCGCTGCCCACTTGGCCAGCACCGCCTTGTAGCCCACCACATGCGTCACAAAGTCGAGCAGGCACTGGGGCATCTGCTCTTCGATAATGAGGTTGGCCTTCTCGATGATGATGTTCTCGCGAATGTCGTTGAGGGGCATGAAGATGGTCGTCATCCACAGCATCCACTCCTTCATCTCGCCGTCGAGAATCGGAAAACTCTGCGTCTTGCCTTGCTTTTTGAGCAGCGACCGGTATGCGATGTTGCCCGCCTGTGAGGCGACGTAGAGCGGGCCGTAAAACTCGTTCAGGCGCCGGTTCACCAACTCCAGCTTGTCCTTGCGGCGGGCCAGCATTCTGGCGCTCCAGGACGTGGCCAGATAGCCGACAAACGCCAGAAGAATGGTCAGCGTCGTCGCGTTTTCCAAAAATTGCTCTAAAGAAGGCATGGGTAAGTCCCTGGCTCGTGCTGGCAACGAGTATACCGCCGCCGGGATGCTGGATCAGCGCGGACCTTCACAAAAAAGCCGGCTTACATCCCGCCGTGAAAGCGTCCGAATGTGCGCGCCAGCATCAGCGACATGAGCAGGATGCCCGCTCCGAGGACGAGCACATGTTGTGTCTTGCGCAGATTGAAGCTGCCGATGCGGCAGACGAGCAGGTAGCCGATGGCAAGGTTGAAGAACCCCCAGAGGGCATTCACCGTCGCGGAGGACAACCCTACGCCGGGAGGGGACGCAAATGGGCTCTGGAAGGCGCTTCCCGATACTCCATTGATCAAATGGGGCAGGCTGTTGGCGAGAAACGCGCCCCCGAAGAAGTATGCAATGTAGTGATACCAGCGCATGAGGTTTTCCTTCCGGCTTTTGAGCCGATGATAGCAGACCCTGGAAGCTATCCCATAAATCGGTTTTGAAAGGGCACGGCTTTAGCCGTGCCGCTAAATGTCCAATGAAACCAGGGGTTTTAACCCCCGAGGGATGCTTTGCGCGGACTGAATGGCATCGATGAGATCGCCCTTAGCTTGCTCCCAGGTAGATAAAGCGGATCAGAAACAGTGCGGCCAAGACATAGAGCAGCCAATCCTGCTTGCGGAGTCTGCCGGTGGTCAGGTGGAGCGCGGCCCAGGCGATGACGCCGAAGCCCAGCCCGTTGGCAATCGAATAGGTAAAGGGGATCAGCACCAGGGTGAGAAACGCGGGAACCGCGACCAGCGGATCTTTCCAGTGAATCTCGCTGATGGTGGAGAGCATCATGGAGCCCACCAGGATGAGCGCCGGGGCGGTGGCGGCTGAAGGCACGATGCCCACAAACGGAGCCGCGCCGATGGCGGCCAGAAAGAGCACTCCGGTCACGATGGCGGTGACGCCCGAGCGGCCTCCTGCCGCCACGCCTGCGGTGGACTCCACATAACTCGTCACGGTCGAGGTTCCGGTCAGCGAGCCGAAAATGGTGGCCGTGGCGTCGGTGAAGAGGATGCGATTCAGCCGCGGAATCGTGTGGTCGGCCTCGATCAGCCCTGCCCGCTTCGTGACGGCGACCAGTGTGCCGAGGTTGTCGAAGAGGTCCACAAAAAAGAAGACGAAGACAATCTCCAGCAGGCCTTTGTTCAGCGCGCCGCGAATGTCGAGTTGGAAGGCGGTAGCGGCCAGCGAGTGAAGGCCTCCGGCGGCGGGCACCCAGTGCGTCAGGCCCAGCGCCCAAGCCAGGCCGGTGATTGAGAGCACGCCAATCAGTATGGAGCCGCGCATCTTCCGCACTTCCAGAATCACCATGAGAAGCAGACCAAGAAGGGCCAGCCACGCGGTGGGGTTGCGGATGTTGCCCAGGCCGACCAGGGTATTCGCGTCGCTCACCACCAGGCCCGCGCTGCGAAAGCCGATCAGGGCGATGAAGAGGCCGATGCCGCTGGCCACGGCGGCGTAAAGCTCGTGAGGAATGGCGCGCAGAATCATCTGCCGGATGCCCCCGGCCGTGAGCACCAGAAAAATGACGCCGGAGAGGAAGACCGCGCCCAGAGCTGTCTGCCAGGGCACGTGCATCTTGATGCAGACGGCGTAGGCGAAGTAGGCGTTCAGGCCCATGCCGGGAGCCAGCGCAATCGGATAGCGCGCGACGACGCCCATGAGGATGGAGGCGAATCCGGCCGAGAGGCAGGTAGCCGCGGTGACGGCGGCCAGCGGCATTCCGGCGGCGGCCAGGATGGCCGGATTGACCAGCACGATGTAGGCCATCGTCAGGAAAGTGGTGACGCCGGCCAGTATTTCGGTGCGCCAGTTGGTTCCCAGGCGCGTGAATTCAAAGTAGCTTTCGAGCTTTTTAAGCATGATCAGGTGTCTCTAGAAGACCACACCCAGCCGCATCCGGCCAACCACCCGGCAGGTGGCCCTAGTCTCATACATCGTTTTATCAAGTTGAGGGTGCCCCCGGTCCCTCGCCTTTGGGGACCGGGGAGGAGGAGCCGAACTACCGGTTCGCAGGTGTCCCACCCTTAAACTAACCAATAAGCTGGGTGCCCCATCCATCCCGGCAGGTGGCCCACTCTTAAACAAACCAATAAGCTGGGTGCCCCATCCATTCCGCGTTTTTTTGCGGAATGGGTGGGATACCACGAACCCTGATTTATTCATTTTCAATTCCACACAAGGTGAACGAGAGAGAATGGCCGGGGTGCCCCACATCTCGATTTTGAGATGTGGGAAACCACAAACCCAATGAAACTTCTTCATCCGGTCTGAGATCTAGAAGACCACACCCAGCCGCATCCGGCCAAACACCCGCCGGGGCAGACAGCCTGCGGCGAGAAGACCGCGAAGTTCACAGCTTCACAGTTTCACGGTAAATAGGGGAAATAGTTCGCCCGGATCGCCCAGGTAGTTGTTAGAAAAACTCCGGTCTTGTATCAGGGCACGACTTCGCAGGACGCGGAAAAGCTCGTAGAACGTATTTCATAAAGCGGTCTTGTATCAGGGCACGACTTCAGTCGTGCCGTAAGTGCTGCAAAATCAAAGGGGCTTCAGTGTCTGCGTGAGAACTCGACGAAGCACTTGATATTCACAGGCAAAATGGGCGACAAGATAAGTATGTCGCGATTCAAGTCTTACAGTCCAGATCAGGCGTATTTGCTGCCGCCGAGT
>Ga0181535_10000719_pt1 | contig 47624 bp, 47 predicted proteins | sample PEATcosm2014_Bin_44_FD_119774 | JGI IMG/M metagenome (GOLD analysis project Ga0181535, IMG submission 119774) | Peatland microbial communities from MTU Mesocosm Facility, Houghton, MI, USA - PEATcosm2014_Bin17_30_metaG | ecosystem: Environmental > Terrestrial > Soil > Wetlands > Peat | place... | reverse complement strand
TCGGCGGCGTCCCGCGGGTTCATGGTGATCGGCTCGAACCCGCTCACCTTGCTGAACTGGTGCAGCGACTGGACGTTATCGTAGGAGGAATGGCGCCGCCACTTCGGGTGCTTGTTGATGATGTGCAGCGGGTACTGCGCGGTTTTGGCGCTGCCCAGCCACTCGAAGGGCTCCAGGAACTGCGGCGTGCCCGGGCAGTCCGCGTATTTGTAGTTCGCGATCGCCTCAGAGTGGATCTCGAACTTGCCGGACGGTGTGGTCAGCGGGTTGGCCTTGGGGTCGCGGCGGAAGGCGGCGAAGCCGACGGTCGGCGCCTCCTGCACCGGCAGCTTGTAGGAGCCGGCCCGCCTGAATTCCTCGTAGCTCATCTTCACATCGGACATCGACAGCAGCCGGCGCAGCCAGGCCTCCTCGGTCTCCATGCCCATGACGAAGCGGTCGTAGGTGCCGAGGCGCTTCGACAGATCCTTGAAGATGTCGAAGTCGGTGCGGGCCTCGCCGACCGGCTCGATGATCTTGTGCTGGTAGACGACGTAGCGCCAGAACTGGGTGATGTCGTTGCGCTCGAACAGGCAGGCGACGGGCAGCACGATGTCGGCCATGCGAGCGGCCGGCGTCCACCAGCTGTCGTGCACGATCATGGTCTCGAACTTGGCGTAGGCGCGCAGGTTGAGGTTGATGTCGTCGTGCTGGTTCAGCATCGAACCGCCCATCCAGTACGACAGCTTGCACTCCGACTTGCCGGGCTGCGGGTAGGTGTAGGCCTTGCCGTTGAGCTGCACCGTCACCGGCGCTTCCAGCAGCATGCGGGCGGAATGCTGGTCGATCAGCGCCTGGGTGACCGGGTTGGCCACCGCCGGGAAGTTGCCGGGGCCGCGGCCGATGACCTGCTGATCGCCGGTGCCGGCGGCGCCGCACGGAATCTCGAAGGTGAGGCCGCCACCGGGCAGGCCGACCTCGCCCTTCAGCAAAGCGAGCGTTATCAGCATGCGGACGTTCTGCTCGCCGTGGTCGCAGCGCTGGAGGCCGCGCGAGCAGGTGATCTTCACGCGCGGCGTCTCGGCGTAGAATTTCGCCAGGGCGGTGATCTGCGCGACGCTGAGGTCGGTGATCTTCGAGGCCCAGTCCGGGGTTTTCTTCACCCCGTCGGTCTCGCCCATGATGTATTTCCGGAATGGCTCGTAGCCGACCGTATAGGTGTCGAGGAAGGCGGTGTCGGCCTTGGTTTCGCTGATGAGGTAATAGGCCATCGCCGCCATCAGGGCGGCGTCGGTGCCCGGGCGGATGGCGAACCACGCGTCGCACAGGCCGCCGCTTTCGGTCAGCATCGGGTCGACGCTGAACAGCTTGACGCCGCGCGCCTTCAGCTCCTCGATCCAACCGCGGGTGCGGCCATAGCCCACCGCGAGCGGCTTCAGGCAGTCCATCGGGTCGGAAGCCCAGAAGATCAGCCCGTTCGTGTTGGCCATGGTGTCGGCCATCGAATCGTCGGGATACATGACGCCCCACGAATAGGGGGCGGCATACTGCCAACAGGCGTAGCTCTTGTTGCCGATCCTCGGCGTGAAGCCGCCGAACAGGCCCATGAAGCGATTGAACTGGGCGACCTTGGAATGCAGCGCGCCGGCAGTGGACCAGCCGCCCACGACGCCGCCGAAGATCGCCTCGTTGCCGTAGCTTTCCTTGACCCGCTTCAACTCGCCGGCGACCAGGCCGAGCGCCTCGTCCCAACTGGCGCGGCGGTACATCGGCACGCCGCGGGTGGCGCGGTCGCCGCCGCTGCCGCCCGGCTTCCAGTCGACGCGGATCATCGGATAGAGGATGCGGTCCGAGGCGATGGCGCGGTCATACCAGGCCAGCCCCATCGGCGAGGCCTCGTTGGCGGGCGCGTCCAGGCTGGTGACGCCGGTCACCCGGCCGTCGCGCAGGTGGACGTCGATCAGGCCCTCGTTGTCGGCGGAGGTGAGGACCTGTTCGCCCCCGGCGGGGGGCAGGATCAGGTCGGTGGAATTCGGCGCGGTGCCCATCAGCGGCAGCGCCGCCAAGGCCGCGGTGCCGGCTAGCAGGCGGCGGCGGGTGATCCTGGTTGCGTCCAGGGCATCGGGCGAGTGGAGGCCATCGATCACGGTCGTTTCCTGCCGGTCAGTTGCCGGTCTTGGGTTTGAGCGATTGGGTTTGCAGCCATTTCAGGATGGGCATCGCGTCGGCGGGCTGGAGATTGGCGTTCTTGGCCATGGTCGGCATCTCGGCGGCCCACTCGGCCGCGGTGTGGTCGTGCGGGTCGTGCAGGTCGTGGCATGCGCCGCAGGTGAACTCGTAGTTCATCTCGGTGGCCTGCCAGACCGGCTCGATATCCGCGACGACGGCATCGGCGGCGACGATGCCCTCGATCTCGACGGGGATCCAGCCGTTTGCCGGCGTGCCGGCCGTGGCCTTTGCCGCGGCGGGGTCGACGAGGCGGCCAAGCTCGATGCCGTCGGGCGCGGCGAACATCGGGCCGGCGGCGGCGTCGCCTTTCATCCACAGTTTCGTCGTGACATGGGTGCCGGAGGCGTCCGAGCCGGTGGTGACGACGGGGGCCGAGACATCGAGCGTGGCGACGGCGGTGCCGCCGGGCGTGGCGGCGAGTGGCACGATGGGCTGGCCGATGAAGCCTTGCCCGCCGGCGGAGGGCGGTGCAGCGGCAGCGGCCGGGGCGGCGACCGGCGGCGCGGCGGTGGCTTGCGCGACCGGCGCGGGGAGCGGCCGGACCGGCGGCTGGGGCAGGTTATGGGCAATGCCCTGGTGGCAGTCGATGCAGGACTTGCCGTCGGCCATGCTGGTGTGCATCGCCGCTACCGCCTCGGGTCGCTGGAGCCTGGCGTCCATCGCCTCGAAAGCGTGGCAACCGCGGCATTCCCGCGAGGCATTCGCCGCCATCTCGGCCCACACCCGCTTGGCCAGGACGAGCCGGTCCGCGCCAAATTTTTCCGGCGTGTCGATGACGCCGGTAAAGTGGCCGATGATGTCGCCGGTGGCGCCGATCATGTGCGCCACCCGGGCGACGAACGGCTTTGGCACATGGCAGTCGGCGCAGGTCGCGCGGACGCCGGTGCGGTTGCTGAAGTGGACGGTGTGGCTGAACTCATCGGCCGCGGTTTGCATCTCGTGACACGATACGCAGAACGCACTGCTGTCCATCAGGCCCGAGGTTCCGGCATAGCTGGCCCACACGGCCAGGCCGCCAAACAGTCCCACGAACAAGGCAATCGCGACAGCCGCGTAGCGATACAGGAACCGCACACATACCCCCAAGCACGTGCGCCGGAGGAAGCGCTTCGGCTGGCCACGCTCGCCAATGTCAGGAACGTCAGGGTGAGGCAATCGCATTCAGCCGGTCAACGCATTCCTTCCCAGGAGCAGGGCACCCCGACACGCATGCCGCGCCTGCGCGGGATTTCGGGGTTGCATGCCGGGCCGGAAGTCCCTACGACACCGCCCTCCGCACGGCCACAGGGCGATTAGCTCAGCGGGAGAGCGCCCCCCTGACACGGGGGAGGTCAGTGGTTCAATCCCACTATCGCCCACCATCCTTGCGCTGACGGACGAAAATGCGGCCAGGCGGTGGGGCGCCTGGCCAGGTTGTCCGTCGGATTACGGATAGAGGCCGCGATCCTCCCTTGCCATCAGGACGCGCGTGCAGGCCACGATGAACGCGGCGGTACGCAGCGGAACCCGCTGCTGTTCGGCGGTTTCCCAGATGTTGGCGAGGGCATCGATCAGGATCTTGTCGAGCCGGTCGTTGATCAGGTCCAGGTTCCAGAAATAGCTGTCGAAATCCTGGACCCATTCGAAATAGCTGACGATCACCCCGCCGGCGTTGCAGATGACGTCGGGAACCACGATGACGCCACGCCTTGCCAGGACATCGTCGGCCTGCGGCACCGTGGGACCGTTGGCGCCTTCGAGAACCAGGCGCGCTCTGGTTCGCTCGGCGCGCTCGACGGTGACCGACCCTTCCAGCGCCGAGGGGATGAGCACGTCGCAGGCGACATCCCAGAATGCCTCGCCATCGAGCGGCTCGGCGCCAGCGAAGCCGGCTACCCTTCCCTGGGCGCGCTTGTGGGCCGTGAGCTTGTCGACATCCAGGCCACGAGGGTTCCAAACGGTGCCGGTACTGTCCTGCACGGCGACGACCCTGGCGCCCGCGCGGGCGAACAGCTCGGCCGCCGTCACCCCGACATTGCCGAAGCCCTGGATGGCGATCCGGGCGCCCTCGACCGGCATGTTCAAACGCCGCATGGCCTCGATGCCGGTGACGAACACGCCGCGTCCGGTGGCTTGCACGCGACCGAGCGATCCGCCCAGGTGGATGGGCTTGCCGGTCACCACCCCCGTCGCCGTGGCCCCCACATTCATCGAGTAGGTGTCCATCATCCAGGCCATGATCTGGGCATTGGTGTTCACGTCGGGGGCGGGAATGTCCCGCTGGGGCCCAATGATGATGCCGATCTCGCTGGTATAGCGGCGCGTCATCCGCTCGAGTTCTTTCAGCGACAGGCTCTTGGGATCGACGCGAATGCCGCCCTTGGCGCCGCCATAGGGAAGGTTGACGGCGGCATTCTTGGTCGTCATCCAGGCCGCCAGCGCCATCACCTCCTCGAGCGTTACATTCGGGTGGAAACGTATCCCCCCCTTGCCCGGTCCGCGGGAAAGGTTGTGCTGGACGCGATAGCCCTCGAAATGCGCGACCGTCCCGTCGTCCAGCACGATCGGGACGTCGACGATGAGCGCCCGTTTGGGCCGCTTGAGGGTGTCGATCCAGCGCGCCAGCGGTCCCAGATGCGGGGCCGCGCGGTCAACCTGGGCAAGATATGTCCCCCAGGGACTGTCGATCGAAGGGCTGACATAGGACAAGCCGGTGACTGCACTGCTCGTGACATTCATTTTCCTGACTCCTCCCGTCTACTCAAGGTGATCTCCCGCTTTCTGTTGAGGTGGATGAAGCGGAAGCTGAGCGGTCAAATATTACTCGGCAAGACCAAGATGCGCAAGCCGGTCTTTACTGGCGCGATCCGCTCAGGCCGGAATCGGAGTTGGGGAGGTCGGTGGGTTCGGCGGCAGTCCGGGTAGTGGTCGCCGGACGGCCTATTGAAGGAACGGGTTGCCCCGGCGTTCCTCGCCGAAGGTGGAACCCTGGCCGTGACCGCAGATGAAGGCGATGTCGTCGCCGAGCGGCAGCAGCTTCGTCTTGATGGCAGAGATCAGCATGGCCCTGTTGCCGTAGGGGAAATCGCTGCGCCCGATGCTGCCGCGGAACAGCACATCGCCAACGATGGCCAGACGTGCCGTCTTCTCCACATAGACCAGGCTGCCCGGGGTGTGGCCGGGGCAGTGCAGGACGTCGAACCGCAGCGCGCCGAATTCGACCACGTCGCCCTCGGTCAGAAAACGGTCCGGAGTGACGTTGCCCATGCCGGTCAGGCCGAGCGCGGCTTGCTGCGCCTCGATCTGCTCCAGCAGGAAACGGTCGCGCGCGTCGGGACCCCAGATCTCGACGCGCGGCTCACCCAGCGTGTCGCGCAGGGCGGCGGCGCCGCCGGCATGGTCCAGGTGGCCATGGGTGAGCAGGATACGCCGCGCCGTCAGTCCCTGGCGGCCCAGCAAATCCCTGATGCGGTCGGGCTCGCCGCCCGGGTCGAACACCATGGCCTCGGTGCTGTCCTCGTCGAACAGCACCGTGCAATTCTGTTGGAAGGCGGTGACGGGGATGATGGCCACGTGAAAGCCGGACATGCGCCGCTCCTTGCCGGGGTCGTTACGCCAAGGCCAGCAAATCCGCCGCCGCGCCGGCCAGCACCTGGCAGCCCAGCGCGATGTCGTCTTCGGCGGTGTCCTCGCTCCAGTGGTGACTGATGCCGCCGATCGAGGGCACGAACAGCATCGCCGCCGGCATCACCCGGGCGAGTTGCTGGGCGTCGTGGCCGGCGCCGCTGGGCATGCGCTGGTGCAATCCCGGGGCATGGCGCTCGGCGGCGCGCTCCAGCGCGTCCTGCAGGTGCACGTCCATGACTTTCGGCAGCGAACGCGACAGGGTGTGCAGCGTGGTCCGGCAGGGCCCCGCGTTCGACGCCACGACCAGCTCGGCCAAGGCGGCCTCCAGGCGGGCGAGCACCTCGGGGTCGGCGTCGCGGAACTGGAACAGCATCTCCGCGCCGCCGGGAATCACGCTGGGGGCGCCGGGGTCCAACGTGATCCGCCCGGTGGTCCACACCGTGCGCGGCGCGCAGATCTCGGGGAACCGGCGGTCGATGGCGTCGGCCAGCTTCACCAGCGCCAGTCCGGCGTCGCGGCGGATCGCCATGCGGGTGGTGCCGGCATGGTTCTGCACGCCTTCGAAGGCAATGCGGTACTGCCAGATGCCGACGATGCTGGTGACGATGCCCAGCCGCAGCGCCTTCGCCTCCAGGTCGTCGCCCTGTTCGATATGGGCCTCGATATAGCCGAGATAGCGGCCCGGCTCGAAGCCGGCGCGTCCCCGTCCGGCCAGGCCGGCCTCCGCCAGCGCCGCGCGCAAGCTGCGAGCCTCGTGGCGCCCCTGCGCGGCGTCGATGTCGGCGTCGGAAAAATCGCCGACGAAGGAGCGGCTACCCGGGAAACTGGCGTAGTGGCCTTCCTCGTCGGCCCAGGAGACGACGTCGACGCCGCCGCGCACGCCGTGCCGGCGCAGCGCGCGGGCGACCTCCAGGGCAAAGACGACGCCGAGCGCGCCATCCAGCCAGCCCGCGTGCGGCTGGGTCTCGCTGTGGCTGCCCAGCAGCAGGCGCGGTCCCGCGCCGGGATCGCGGCCGATCACGTTGCCGATGCCGTCGATCTCCGCCACCAGACCGGCCTGCTCCATGCGGGCGGCGAGCCAGCGGCGGGATTCCATGTCGACCGGCGAATAGGTCGGCCGGTGCACGCCGGTCCGGTAGGCGCCGAAACCGCGCAGCGTGTAGAGATCGGCGAGCAGGCGGGCGGCGTCGATGGGCGGGTCGGTGAGGGACATGGGCGCCTACCGGTTCAGGTGCCGCTGCACGAACTGCCGGCAGCGGTCGGTGGTGGGATCGCGGAAAATCTGCGTCGGCGGGCCTTGTTCCTCGATCCGCCCGTCGTGGAGGAATACCGCGTGCGTCGCGACCTCGGCGGCGAAGGCCATTTCGTGGGTCACGATCAGCATGGTCCGGCCTTCCTCGGCGAGGTCGCGGATGACCAGCAGGACCTCGCCGACCAACTCGGGGTCGAGCGCCGAGGTCGGTTCGTCGAACAGCAGGGCGCGCGGGCGCATGGCGAGCGCGCGGGCGATGGCGGCGCGCTGCTGCTGGCCGCCCGACAGATGCGCGGGATAGGCGCGGCACTTGTCGGCCATGCCGACCTTTTCCAGGATTGATTCGGCCTCGGCCACCACTTCCGCGCGGGGCCGGTGTTGGACGTGGATCGGCGCCTCGATGACGTTCTGCAGCACCGTCATGTGCTGCCAGAGATTGAAGCTCTGGAAGACGAAGCCGAGCTGGGCGCGCAGCCGGTTGACCTGGGCGGCGTCGGCGGGCTGGCGCACGCCGCGGTGGCTGCGCATGCGCACGGTCTCGCCGGCGATCGCAACCTCGCCTTCCTCCGGCACTTCCAGCAGGGGGATGCAGCGCAGCAGCGTGCTCTTGCCGGAACCGCTCGCGCCGATGATGGCGATCACCTCGCCGGTGCGGGCGGCCAGGGTGACGCCCTTCAGCACCTCCAGCGCGCCGAAACGCTTGTGCAGGCCGGTGACGGCGACGGCGATGTCCTCGCTCATCACGCTGCTTCCCGGCGCAGATGCGGGTTCAGGCGGCGCTCCAGCGCGCCGATCGCCCGCGTCAGCAGGAAATTCAGGATCAGATAGATCGCGCCGGCACACAGGAATACCTCCAACGCACGGTAGGTCTCGGAAATGATGGCATAGGCGATACCGGTGACCTCCATGAGGGTGACGATGCTGGCGAGCGAGGTGGACTTGACCATGATCACCATCTCGTTGCCGTAGGCCGGCAGCGCCTGACGCAGCGCGATCGGCAGCACGATGCGCCGATAGACCGTGAAACGCGACATGCCGGCCACGCGGGCCGCCTCGACGGCCCCGGCGGGCACCGAATTCAGTCCGCCGCGGACGATTTCCGAGCCGTAGGCGGCGGTGTTGAGCGTCAGCGCCAGCAGGGCGCACCACCAGGGCTGGCGCAGCAACGGCCACAGCACGCTGTCGCGCACCGCGGCGAACTGGCCGAGGCCATAGTAGATCATGAAGATCTGCAACAGCAGCGGGGTGCCGCGGAGCACGAACACGTAGCCGCGCACGAACCACTCGGCAGGCCGCGAGGCGGCGCGCGCCACCGCCATCAGCACCGCCAGCACCATCCCGGCGGCAACCGAAAGCACCGCCAGTTGCAGCGTCATGGGCAGCCCCGCCAGCAGCCGGCCCATCGTATCGGAAAGGAAATCGAGCTCGCTCACAGCCGCCGCTCGCTCAGCGCGCTGCGGCGCTCGGCGGCGCGGAAGAGCACGCTGGAAAGGGTGGTGAGGATGAGGTAAAGGGTGAAACCGGTGATGTAGAACTCGAAGGGGCGGCGGGTGGAACCGGCGCCGATGTGGACCTGGCGCATCAGTTCGACCAGCCCGGTGACCGAAATCAGCGCCGATTCCTTCAGCACCTGCTGCCACACGTTGCCCATCCCGGGCAGCGCGTAATGCAGCAGGCGCGGCGCGATGACGCGGCGCAGCATGAGCAGCCCGCCCATGCCGACCGAACGCGCCGCATCGATCTCGCCGTGCGGGATGGCGTTGTAGGCGCCGCGCAGCACCTCGGTCTGGTAGGCGCCGGAGACCAGCCCGACCGCCAGCATGCCGACCAGGAAGCCGTTCAGCCCATAGAACCCCTCGGCGCCCAGGGCGTGCGCGATGGCGCTTAGCCCGGTGCTGCCGCCGAAGTAGAACAGGTAGATCACCAGCAGGTCGGGAACGCCGCGCACGACGGTGGTGTAGCCGTCGGCGAGGTGGCGCGGCAGCGCGGTGCGGGCCGACTTGGCCCAGGCACCGAGGGTGCCGAAGCAGATGCCGGTGACGAAGGCCGACGCCGAGACCGCCAGCGTCATCAACGTGGCCAGCAGAAGCTGGTATCCCCAGCCCTGCTGGCCGAAGCCGAGCAGTTCAAGAGTGGAAGACACGTCGGTACTTCAGTCTATTGCGGCGTAACGTCGCTCTTGAACCATTTGATCGCCAATATCTTCATCGAGCCGTCGGCCTCGGCGGCCCGGATCGCCTTGTCGAATAGTGCCTTGAGGTCGGTGTCGCCCTTGCGCAGGCCGATGGCGCTGCCCTGGCCCAGCGGTCCGCCGACAAACAACGGACCGGCCAGCTTCATCTGGTCGCCGCCCGGCTTGGAGAGGGTGGAAACGAAGTAGTTGGTGGAGGCCATCACCAGATCGACCCGGCGGGCCTGCAGGTCGAGGTCGTGCTCCTCGGTCTTGCCGTAGGTCCGGATATCGACGAGGCCCTTGAAGTAGGTGTTCAGCACGTCGGCCTGGATGGTGGAAACCTGCACGCCGACGATGTGACCCTTGAGCGCCGGGGCGAGGTCCTTCACCGCCGCCTCGGTGGCCGCCTTGTCGTCGAGCGAGACGCGCTTGCCAGTGTCGGGGAGGTTGGCGAGCGGGCCGTCCTTCATCACCGCGAAGGTCGATGGCGCCTGCGTGTAGGGCAGCGAGAAGTCAATCACTTCAAGGCGCTTTGGGGTGATGCTCATACCGGACATGATGGCATCGAACTTGCCGGCCTGAAGGCCGGGGATGATGCTGTTCCAGTCGGAGACGATGAACTCGCATTGCAGCTTGAGCCGGGCGCAGAGGTCGGCGGCAAGCTCGATCTCGAATCCGTCCAACTTGCCGTCGGGGCGGACCAGGTTGTAGGGGGCGAAGGCGCCCTCGGTGGCGATCACGACCTTCGTCCACTCTTTCGCCTGCACTGGCGGGGCCAGCACGGCGGAGAGCGCCACCGCGGCGGCGGCGCCCAGCAAAGTCATTGCCTTCACGTCGGGTCTCCCTTGCTTCGGGTGGGCTGGAAGCTACGAGAACGGACGGAGTTTGCAAGCCAGTGACAGCGGGCGAGGGGCTTTTCCGGGATTTTTCGCGTCAGCGGATGGCCGCTGCCACGGCAGCACGCAGCTCCGGAGTTATTTCGGGCGCGACGCCGAACCAGGCTTCGAACGACGGGCGGGCCTGATGCAGCAGCATGCCGAGTCCGTTCACCGTCGGATTGCCGCGCGTCCGCGCCGCGGCGAGCAGCGGGGTTTCCAGCGGGTTGTAGACGATGTCGCAGACCAGGGCGGCGACCGGCAGGTCGTCCAGGCGCAGGTCGAGCGCGGGCTGGCCGACGGTGCCCTGGCTGGCGGTGTGTACCAGCAGGGCGGCCCCGGCCAGGGCCGACTCGCGCGCCTCCCAGTCCAGCACGCGCACGAGGCCGCCGAAGTCGGCGGCAAGGTGTTCGGCGCGGGCACGGGCGCGGTTGACCAGCCGGATTTCCCTGGCCCCCTCGTCCAGCAGCGCCACCACCACGCTGCGCGCGCTGCCGCCGGCCCCCAGCACCACCGCCGGGCCGGTGTCGCCGCGCCAGTCCGGACGGACGTCGCGCAAGTTGTGGATGAAGCCGTAGCCGTCCGTGTTGGCGCCGCTGAGCGAGCCGTCGGGTTGCACCACGATCAGGTTGACCGCGCCGATCCGCCGCGCCGCCGCGTCGAGGCGGTCCATCAGGCCAGCGGCTTCCTCCTTGTGCGGAATGGTGACGTTACAGCCGGCGAAGCCGAGCGCCGACAACCCCCGCAGCGCCGCCTCCAGCCGTCCGGGCTGCACCGCCATCGGCACGTAGACTCCGGGAATACGGTATTTTTCCAGCCACCAGCCGTGCAGCTTCGGCGAGCGCGAGTGCATGACGGGCCAGCCGATCACGCCGGCGGCACGAAACGGCTTCGAATCGCTCATGCGCAGATACCTTCCTCTTCGGCGGAGACAACAACCCGGCGACAGCCCGCCCGCGGTGCGCCATCATCGGTGCCCTAACACGGACAGGGATGGCAGGCGATGGGCGATGGGGGGAAGTGGCTGCGCGTAGCGGCGACCGGCGAACTGGCCAGGGGCACGATGAAGGCGGTCGAGGCGGCGGGATACGAGCTCGCCCTTTACCACCTGGACGACGACAGCTGGCGTGCCAGCGATCTTTATTGCACGCATGCCGAGGCCCGGTTGACGGACGGCTGGCTGGAGGGCTGCACCGTCGAATGCCCGCTGCACGCCGGGCGCTTCGACCTGCGCACGGGAGCGGGGCAGGGCGCGCCGATCGAGGCGGATCTGCCGGTCTATCCGGTCCGCATCGAGGGCGACGACGTGTTGGTCCAACTGCCGTGCGGCTAGGCGGAGACGGACGCGGTGGTTAGGTTGCCCGAGCAGAGGAGAGGACAAGCGTTGACCAATATCGACATGACCTTGCTGACGCGCCGCGTCGGGGAACTGGTGGCGCCGTGGGCGGCGCCGGAAACCCCAGGCGTCGCGGTCGCGGTGGTGCGCGACGGCGAGCTTGTGCTGCACCGCTGCGCCGGGTTCGCCAGCCTCGAGCTCGGTGTGCCGGTGGGACCGGGCACCACCTTCCGCATCGCCTCGGTGAGCAAGCAGTTCACCTGCGCCGCCGCCCTTCTGCTGGCGCAGGAAGGCAGGCTGGACGTTGAGGCACTAGCGCGCCGCTACCTGCCGGAGTTGCCGGAATTCGGCACGCCGGTGACGGTCGCGCAGCTCATGCACAACGTCAGCGGCATCCGCGACATGCTGGAGATCATGCGCCAGGGCGGCGTCGATCTCGGCTATCCGGTGACCCAGGCCGACCTGCTGGCGGGCATCTGCCGCCAGCGCGGTCTGAACTTTACGCCGGGTAGCCGTTACCTCTACAGCAACAGCAACTTTCTGCTGCTCGGCCTGATCGTCGAGCGGATCAGCGGGGAAGCGCTGCCCGGATTCCTGGCCCGCCGCATCTTCGCGCCGCTCGGCATGCGCCGCACCCGGATGACGCCGAGCGTGGCCGAACCGGCGCCGGGGCTGGCCACCGGCTACCTGCCGAAAGACGCGGGTTGGGTACGGGCCGCACACGCTTTCCCCATGGGCGGCGAGGGCGGGCTGGTCTCCTGCGTCGAGGACCTTGCCCTGTGGGACCGCAATTACATCACCCACCAGGTGGGTGGCGCCGCGCTGACCGAGGCACTGGAGACGCAGGTCGACTTCACCGGCGGCGCGCGCTGCTGCTACGCCTGCGGGCTGCGGGTATCGCCGTATCGCGGCGTGCGCACGGTGGGACATGGCGGACTGTGGCCGGGCTACAAGACGGAATTTCTGCGCGCGCCCGGTCGCGGGGTGACCGTCGTCTGCATCACCAACAACGGCGCCAGCGATCCCTATCATCTCGCGCACGATATCCTGGACGTCGTGCTCGATGGCTTGCCGGGGGTGCATGCCGTGCCGCCCATGCCCGCGCGCGAATCGCTGGAGGCGCTGGCGGGGCGCTGGCTCGACCGCGACAGCGGCATGACCGTCGATATCAGCGTCACCGCCTCCGGCCAGCCGATGGGCAACACCCACGGCGTGCCGTTCCGGCTGACGCCGACCGAGGATGGCCGGCTGGAGGCCGCCCGGTCCGGCGGCGACTTCTGGTGTGCCCTGGCGCCGGACGACACGCTGGCGGTCGAACTCGATGCCGGGGTTCGGGGCACCTATCATCGGGTGGTGCCGGGCGCGGCCCTGCCCGAGGGGTTGGTGGGGCGCTATGCCAACGCCGATATGGCGGCCATCTGGACCATCGGCGAGGACGCGGACGGCATGGCGGTGCGCGTGCACGGGCCGGTGGCGGCCGAGGGCGGTCCCTGGGTGGTCGAGCCGGTCGAGGGAGACATCTTCCGCATCTGGATGCCGGGGACGTTGTTCAAGGGCTGGCTGGACGTGCGGCTGCTGCGATCCGGCGGCCGGGTGAGCGGGCTGCGCGTCACCGGCAACCGCGCTCGCCAACTGGTCTACGCGCGACTGGCAGGAGGCGAAGGATGATCACACCGGCCTATGCGCGCATGATGGCCGCCTACAACGCGGAGATGAACCGGCGCACCTACGCGACGGCGGCCGGCCTCACCGACGCCGAGCGCCGGGCCGACCACCGGGCGTTCTGGGGCTCCATCCACGGTACGCTGAGCCACATCCTGTGGGGCGACCGCATCTGGATGTCGCGCTTTGCCGGCTGGCCGAAGCCCACCCAGGAGATGCGCGACAGCCCCGCGCTGCACGAGAATTTCGACCAGCTTCGGGCCGCCCGGGAAGTGGCGGACAGCGGCATCATCGCCTGGGCGGAGGGGCTCGACCAGGCCTGGCTCGACCAGGATCTGGTCTGGTACAGCGGCGTCCTGCAGAGCGAGGTGCGGCGCCCGCGGGTGGTGGTGGTGACACATTTCTTCAACCACCAGGCCCATCATCGCGGCCAGGTGCATGCAATGTTGACCGCCCATGGCCGGGATACCGGCGATACCGATCTGCCGATCGTGCTGCGCGACCTCGAACGCGCGGGCCGGGCGCCGTCATGACGACGGATTGAGGCGGCGGGGTGCCGCGCGGGGATTATCCGTGGTCGATGCGCGGCCGTGCGCTGGGCGTGCAGTGGGCGGTGCTGCTGGCGCTGTCGGTCGTCTTCACCACGGTGCTGGAGTGGGCGGGCCTGCCCGCCGCCCTGCTGCTGGGTCCGATGATCGGCGGCATCCTGGTGGTGGCAGTCTGCGGCGGTTCGGTGGGGGTGTCGCACTGGCTGTTCCTGATCGGGCAGGCCGTGGTCGGCTGCATGATGGCGGCCACCATCACGCCCGCCATCGTCGGCACGCTGTTGCAGGACTGGCCGCTGTTCCTGGCCGCGGTGGTCTCGGTGATCGTGGTCAGCAGCATCCTGGGCGCGGTGCTGGCGTACTTGCGGGTGCTGCCCGGTACCACGGCGATCTGGGGCACCTCGCCGGGCGCCGCCACCGCCATGACGCTGATGGCCGAGAGCGGCGGCGCGGACATGCGCCTGGTCGCCTTCATGCAGTACGCGCGGGTGGTTCTCGTCGCCGTGGTGGCTTCCGGGGTCGCCCGCTTCTGCACGACGTCCGCGCCAGGCGCGGTCGCCGCCATCGTGTGGTTTCCGCCGGTCACCTGGGACGCCTTCGCTGCCACCCTCGCGCTGGCCGGGGCGAGCACGGCGGTGGCCCCGCTGCTGCGCATCCCGGCGGGGTCGATGCTGGTGGCCTTCGTCGTCGGCGCGGTGCTGCACGCCACCGCCGTGATGACGATCGAGCTGCCGCAGTGGCTGCTGGCGGGGAGCTACGCGCTGGTCGGCTGGACCATCGGGCTGCGCTTCACCCGCCCGATCCTGGTGCACGTCGCCCACCTGCTGCCGCGCATCGCCGCCTCGACCCTGGCGCTGATCGGCACTTGCGGCGGCCTCGGAGTGGTGCTCGGCCACTTCGCCGGGATCGACCCGCTGACCGCCTATCTGGCGATGAGCCCGGGTGGCGCCGACTCGGTGGCCATCATCGCGGCCTCGACGCGGGTGGACATGCCGTTCGTGATGGCGTTGCAGACCGCCCGCTTCATCCTCGTCATGTTCATCGGGCCCGGCCTGGCCCGGCTGGTCGCCCGGCATTTCGATCGGTGAAGGTTAACCGGCGGCCAGGAAGGACTCCACGACGGCGGCGAAACCGGCGGGATTGTCCGCGTGCAGCCAGTGCCCCGCGTCCTTCAGGGTGACGAAGCGGGCTTTGGGGAACAGCGCGCGGATCGGGGCACGGTGCTCAGGGCGGATGAGGTCCGACCGCGCGCCGGCGACGAACAGGGTGGGGCCGGCGTAGGGCGCGACGTCGCGGTCGGGCCAGTCCTCGAGGCGAGGCAGGGCGGCGGTGATCGCGGGCAGGTCGATGCGCCAGTGCGGCGCGGCGCCGAGGCGGAGATTCTGGAGCAGGAAGGCGCGCACGGCCGGGCCGGCGACGGCGGCGAGCGTGGCATCGGCCTCGGCGCGGGTCAGGCCGGGATGCAGCGGAATCGCCGCCATCGCGGTGGCGAGGTCGTGGAAGGCCGGCGGATAGCGCACCGGGGCGATGTCGGCGACCAGCAGGCGCGCGACCGCCGCGGGGGCTTCCAGCGCCGCCATCATCGCCACCTTGCCGCCCATCGAATGGCCCACCAGCGCGGCCGGCAGGGCGCCACGCTCGCGCAGGGTTTCCAGCACGTCCTCGGCCATGGCGGGGTAGGACATGGCAGGGGCGTGGCGGCTGTCGCCGTGATTGCGCAGATCCAGCGCGATGACGCGGCAGGTGGCGGCGAGGCGGCGCTGGAGAGCGCCGAAATTGCCGGCCTGGCCGAACAGGCCGTGGAGCAGGGCGACCGGCGCGCCGGTGCCGGATTCCACGGCGTGCAGGATCATCGTTGGCCTCCCGGCCAGGCCGCGCAGGCCACGCCGCCGAGGATCAGGACGGAACCGGCGATCAGATCGGGGCCGAGCGGCTCGCCCAGCCACCAGGTGGACAACAGCAAGCCCACCGCTGGCGTGGCCAGGAACCCGACGGAGGCCACCATGGACGGCAGCGCCGCCGAGGCGGCCATGACGCACCAGGTTCCGACCGGCCCGGCCAGGGCGCCGATATAGGCCATCGCCCACAGCGAGGGCGCCGGCCAGGTGCCGAGGCCGCCGCCCTCCAGCAGCGCCAGCGGCACCAGCACGAGGGTGGCGATGCCGAAACACCAGGGCAGCAAGGGCAGCATCGACCCCTGCGGCGGCAGGCGCCGCACCACCGTGATCGCGATCGCAAAGCAAAGCCCGGCGCCAAGGAGGAAGGCATGCCCGATCAGCAGGTTTCGCGACGACCAGTCGATCGCCCAGGGGCCCATCAGCACCGCCACGCCGAGCACGCCCAGGGCTGCCGCCAGCCAGCGCCGCGGCGGAATGGGCTCGCGCAGCACCAGCATGGACAGCGGCACGATCCAGATGGTGGTGACATTGGACAGGATGGCGGTGCGACCCGCCGGCACCCAGGCCATGGCGGCATGGGAGAGGGCAAAAAACCCGGCGAGCGAGAGCAGCCCCACGCTGAACACCGCCGGCAGGTCGCGCCGTGTCGGGGTGCGCAGCCGGCCCAGCAGGATAAGCGCGATGGCCGCGGTCAGCCCCGAGAACCCGGCGCGCCCCGCGGCGAACCACAGCGGCGAGGCGCCGGCGGTGATGGCGGCCTTGGTGACCGGCCAGGCCACGCTGAACAGCAGCACCGATCCGCCGAGTTGCACGAGCCCGAGCCTGGGCAGCCGCGTCGCCGGCGCGGCGCTCACGGGCGCGGCGATCCGGGCGGGTCGAGGAAGCGTTGCAGGAACACCAGGTCGAGCCATCGTCCGAATTTGCGCCCTACTTCGCGGAATTTCGCCACCTGGACAAAACCCAACCGCGTGTGCAGGCGCAGCGAGGCGGTGTTGGTCGCGTCCACCCCGGCGATCATGACATGCTTGCCGCAGGAGAGCGCATAGGGAAACAGCGCCGCCACCAGGGCGTGGCCGATGCCTTTTCCCCGGGCCTGCGCGTGCACGTGGACGCTGTGCTCCACCGTGTAGCGGTAGCCCGGCCAGGGCCGGAAGTCGCCGAAGCTGGCGAAGCCGAGCACCTGGCCGTCGGCGCGGGCCACCAGCACCGGGTAGCCCTGCGCCTGGCGGGCGGCGAACCAGGCCGTGCGGTCCGCCAGGGTTGCCGGGTCGTCGGCGTAGATGGCGGTGGAGGTGGCGATGACGTCGTTGGTGATCGCCAGGATGGCGGGCAGGTCGGCTGGCGTCGCGGGCTCGATGCGCATGGGGTTGGCCTGGGGTGGGGAGGCGACGATAGGGGAGGCGTTGATATAACGTGCGGCTGGCGGGGGATGAACATGGGAATGAAAGGGTCTGCGGGCCGCGCGGTGGTGGTGTGGGACCTGCCCACTCGGGTGTTTCACTGGCTCACCGTCGCCCTGGTGGCGGCGGCCTACGCCACCTGGCGGCTCAACTGGATGGACTGGCACGCGCTCGCCGGTGACGCGCTGCTGGGCCTGCTGTTGTTTCGGTTGGTCTGGGGGGTCGTGGGCAGCGAAACCGCGCGCTTCGCCAGCTTCCTCGCCTCCCCTGGCGCCGCCGCGCGGCACCTCGCGCGGCTGTTTCACCGCGAGCCGGATGCGGAGGTCGGCCATAATCCCGCCGGCGGCTGGATGGTGGTGGTGTTGCTCGCGCTCTTGCTGGGGCAGGTCCTGACCGGCATCGTGGTCAACAACGACGTGGCGGATGCGGGCCCACTCACCGACATCATGCCGGCGGCGGTTGCCAATCTGTTGACCGACCTGCACGCCTGGTTGTGGGACGCGCTGCTGGCCGCGGTGGCACTCCATGTCGCGGCGATCGCGCTCTACGCCGCCGCGAAAGGACACAACCTGCTGCCCCCGATGGTCACGGGCCGCAAATGCCTGCCGGGGGACCGCGCGCCGCCACGCCTCGCCTCCGCCGCGCGCGCCGTTGTCGTACTGGGCGGTGCCGCCGTGGCGGCAGCGCTGCTCGCGACTTATCTTTAGCCGGGATTCAGCCCTTGGGCGGCATGACCTGCCCGCGGATCTCGCCGGCCGGGTGATCCTGGGTGTGGACGTTGATATACCAGTCGCCAGCCATGAACTGCTCGGCCTGCGCGGGCGTCAGCGTGGCTTGGCCGGTCATCGGGCTGGGCGCCGGCTCGCCGCGCCTGGAGATCCAGATCAGTACCCCAGCGTTGTTGCCCATGGCCGCCGGGCCATGGAAATGGGCCATGGACACCGGGCCGGAAAGCCCGCTGTAGGTCACCGACCAGGTCAGCTCGCGCGTGCTCGCGTCATAGGTGAGCGCCGCGTTGCCGGTGCCGGCGGTCTGTACCGGCGGCACCTGTTGCGCCCCGGTCAACGGCACGGTGAAGGCAACGGGCGCGGCCCGGGCCACCGCCATCGAGCTCGCCCAGGCGCATGGCACCAGGGCAAGCAGAGTCCGTCGAGAAACTGACATGGACACCCCCCTTTCCTGCGTTTACTGCAACCCCGCAATAATAGTGTCCGGGAGCATAGGAGTTGCCGTTCGGGACGCAAGCAGTCGTCGCCCCGGCGCCATTCCCGTTTTCGCGAGTTGGCGCGTTCAACCCCCGGTGCCGTGGCCAGCGCTGGTCACAGCCGGAAGACCGCGCGCGCATTATCCTCCCGGATGGCCTGGTACACATCCCCCGGCAGGCCCGCCGTGTTGGCCATCGAGCCCTTCATGTCGTGCACCTGGTGCGGATAGTCGGTGGCGAACAGCACCCGGTCGGCGCCGACGATCTCGATGAGAAACCGCAGCGCCGCCGGATGGTGGGTGATGCAGCCGCACCAGATCCGTTTGAGATACTCCGAAGGCCGCGCCTTGATTTTTCGGCGCGACGGGATCTCCACCTCGTCGCCCTTGTCGAAACGGCCGACCAGATAGGGCAGCACGCCATCGCCGCTTCGGCGAGCGGAAATACCGAACGTCCGATCCGGAAATTCCCCCTCCGCCTATCCCTCCACCCCGCCCCGAGCTACCGCCGCGTGAACCAGGCCAGGTCGATGGCATTGCCCATGGCGGCGTAGCCGGCACGGTTGGGATGGAGTTTGTCGCCCGGCCCGCCGGTGGTGCTCTCCGGCACGAACATGGGCTTCATGCCGCCGCTGGCGGCGTCCAGCGTGACGGCGTCGAAATCGATGACGCCATCGAACAAGCCGCCGGTGCGGACGAAGGTGTTGAACAGCTTGCGCTGCGCATCCTCCTCTGGGGAACCATGGTCGGGATTGCTGCTGCCGAGCGCCGAGGTCAGGGTGGCCCCGAACACCCGCACGCCGGCAAGACGGGCGCGCAACTTCGCCACCCCTTCCTTGGTGCCCAAGATCACCGCGTCGGCGGCGAGGTTGCCGGACTTGCCGAAGTCGTTGATGCCTTCGAACCAGATCACATGCGTCACCCCGGGCAGGCTGATCACGTCGCGCTCGAGCCGCGACAGCGCCGACGGCCCGCCCGCGAACGGGTTGGCGGGGGTGTAGTCGGCGGGGCCGACCACCCGGTTGCCGCCGATGCCGGCATTCACCACCGCGATGCCGGGACTGACGGCCTTCAGCCGCCGGGAAAACACGTCGGGCCAGCGGTCGTCGCCGTTCAGCGTGCTGGCGGTTCCGTCGGTGATGGAATCGCCGAACGCAACCACCACGCGGGTGCCGGCCGGTGCGCTCATTTCCACCGCATCGAGGAAATACCAGGAGGCGGTCGAGAACAGGAAGGCGCCTTCGTCCTCCCGGTTGGCGTGCGACCCGGCGTCGGGCGGCGTGACGTAGGAGCTGGTGAGTGCCTTGGCGTGCCAGGTCATCGGCCCGCTCTCGCCGACGATGTGGAAACTGACGGCGAGCTTGCGCCCGCTCAGCAGCGGGTCGGCGTGCTCGCGCACGAAGGGCAGGGCCACCGGGTCGCTGACCAGCCATTTACCCGGCTCGATGGTGACGCTGTGCTTGCCGGCGAAGGTGACGGGCCGGTTGCTGCCGGCGGTGAGCGCGCTGCCGCTGCTCTGCAGGCCGACGTAGACGTCGTCAAACGTCACCGGCCTGGTGCCAAGCGCGTTGGACAGGCGCAATCGGGCCTGGCGGCCCCAGATGTCGGGCCTGACGATCAGGCGGAATGTCTGGTCGCGCGCGCCCTGCGCGGGGTTTGGAAAGGCCCAGCTCAGGTTGGGCTGCGCGCTCGGATTGCCGATAGGATACGGCCCCTGCACCGAAGCCGCCCAGGCCGCGACGAAACCGCTGCGACGGGATTGCGCCCGTGCCGGCACGGACACGGCGGTGAACAACGGCAGGACGAGGCCGATGGCGGCGTCACGACGTGTGATTGCGATCATTATGAGGTCCTCCCCCCGACAGCATGCTGTGGGCACGCCGTGAGCGCAATGTTCAGGTACCAGCCGACAACATTATTTTGCCGATATGCACGCCGCTCTCCATCAGCGCATGCGCCGCCGCCGCTTCGGCGAGCGGGAACACCTGCTGGATTACCGGTGCGCATCGTCCCGCGTCCAGCAGCGGCCACACATTCGCCCGCAGCGCCTCGGCGATGGCACCCTTCTGCGCCGTGCTGCGCGGGCGCATGGTCGAGCCGGTGACGGTCAGGCGCTTCGTCATGATCGGCAGCAGATCGCAAGCTTCCACGGTCGCCCCGCCGAGAAAGGCGATCAGCACCAGCCGCCCGCCCACCGCCAGAGCGCGCAGGTTGCGCGGGAAATAGGGCGCTCCCACCATGTCCAGCACCACATCCACCCCGCCCTTGCCGGTGAGGCGCTGGATTTCCGCCAGAAAATCGGCGTTGCGGTAGTTGATCGCCGCGTCCGCCCCCAGCGCCAGACAGGCTGCCGCCTTGGCGTCCGACCCCACGGTTACGTACGCGGTTGCTCCGAACGCCTTGGCCAGTTGCAGCGTGGTGACGCCGATGCCGGACGAGCCGCCATGCACCAGCAACGATTCCCCCGCGGCGAGGCGCCCATGGATGAAAACGTTGGCCCAGACCGTGAAGTAATTCTCCGGCAACGCTCCCGCGCGCACCGCGTCATAGCCGCGCGGCCAGGGCAGCGCCTGGGTCTCCGGGGCCACGCAATACTCGGCGTAGCCGCCGCCATTGGTCAGCGCGCAAACACGATCGCCAACCCGCCATTGTGTCACCGCCGCGCCCATGGCCACCACCTCGCCGGCCACCTCCAGGCCCAGCAGCGGGCTGGCACCGGGCGGCGGTGGATAGCGGCCCAGGCGCTGGTGCACGTCCGGCCGGTTCACCCCGGCGGCGAGCACGCGGATCAACACCTCGTCGGGCCGGGGCACCGGCAGCGGGCCGGCGGCGGGCCGCAAGACCTCGGGTCCGCCGGCGCCGGCGGCCTCGATGTAAATCATCTGGGCGGGAAGGGTCATGCGGGCGCCTTTCTGTCCGGCGCGCAGGCTCCGTCCGACCGCCCCCGTCGTCAAGCGCGCACCGATTCCTGCATGGACGCTCGCCGCGTTGTTCGTTAACCTGCGCGCCGAACATCGGAACGGCCTCGCGCCAGCGCGATGGTTGTGAAAAAAGGGGAACTGACGATGAAGGCGGCCGATCCACAGGTGCTGGCTTTTCTCAGCACGGTCCTTGCCAATGAACTGACGGCCGTCAATCAATACTTTCTGCACGCCCGCATGCTGGACAACTGGGGCGTCACCAAACTCGGCAAGCACGAATACACCGAATCAATCGAGGAAATGCGGCACGCCGACGTCCTGATCCAGCGCATCCTCCTGCTGGAAGGGGTGCCGAACGTCCAGCATCTGGACCACATCAAAATCGGCCACAGTCCCGAGGAGATCGTGCAGTCCGATCTGGCACTCGAGCAAAAGGCCGCCGTGGATCTGCGCCAGGCCATCCCGCATTGCGAGAACGTCCGGGACTACGTCAGCCGCGACCTGTTCGCCACCATTCTGCGCGACGAGGAACAGCACATCGACTTCCTCGAGACGCAGCTTGACCTGATCGGGCGTATCGGCGTGCAGAACTGGGTCAAGCTCAACAGCGATCCGGCCGGATAGGAGTGAGGCCCCGCTATTCGGGGGCCTCGTACCAGCTCCGCCCGTCCCGTTCGATCAGCGCGATGGCGGCCGAGGGTCCCCAGGTTCCCGAGGTGTACGGCTTCGGCCGGTCCGCGCTCGCCGTCCAAGCCTGCTGGATCGGGTCAATCCAGGTCCAGGCGGCCTCCACCTCGTCGCGCCGCATGAACAGGGTCTGGTTGCCGCGGATCACGTCCATCAGCAGGCGCTCGTAGGCATCCGGGTTGCGCACCTGGAACGTGCTGGCGAAGCTCATGTCCAGCGGCACGTAGCGCAGCCGCATGCCGCCCTGGCCGGGGTCCTTGATCATCAGCCACAGCTTCACGCCCTCGTCGGGCTGCAGGCGGATCACCAGGCGGTCGGCCTCGATCGGGCCACCGCCGTTGTCGAACACCGAGAACGGGATCGGGCGGAACTGGATGACGATCTCCGACACCCGGCTGGCCAGCCGCTTGCCCGTCCGCAGGTAGAACGGCACGCCGGCCCACCGCCAGTTGGCGATTTCTGCCTTCAGCGCCACGAAGGTTTCCGTGTTGCTGGCCTCGTTGCCGAGTTCCTCCAGGTAGCCCGGCACCGGCCCGCCCTCCGAAGCGCCGGCGCGGTACTGGCCGCGCACCGTGCGCTCGGCGATGTTGGCCTCGGTGATCGGCAGCAGCGATTTCAGCACCTTCAGCTTCTCGTCGCGCACCGCGTCGGCATCGAGCGAGGCCGGCGGCTCCATCGCCAGCAGGCAGAGCAGTTGCAGCATATGGTTCTGCACCATGTCGCGCAGCGCCCCGGCGGTGTCGTAGTAGCCGGCGCGGCCCTCCACCCCGAGCGTCTCGGACACCGTGATCTGCACGTGGTCGATATGGGCCGCCCGCCACAGCGGCTCGAACAGGGCGTTGGCGAAGCGCAGCACCATCAGGTTCTGCACCGTCTCCTTGCCCAGGTAGTGATCGATCCGGTAGACCCGGTCCTCGGTGAAATGCGCGCCAACCGCATCGTTCACTGCGCGCGCCGAGTCCAGGCTCTTGCCGATCGGCTTTTCCACCACCACGCGCGAGCCGTTGTGCGACAGGCCGGCATGGTCGAGCCGGTCGCAGATCGGCCCGAACAGCTCGGGCGCGGTGGCGAGGTAGAACACCCGCGCCATGCCGGGGCGCTCGTTCAGGCGGTCGGCCAACGCCGGCCAGCCCGCGTCGGCGCCGGCGTCGGCGGGGGTGTACCCGAGGCGCGCGAGGAAGCGATCGAGCGCGGCCCCGTCGATCGCGCCGCCCTCGCCGCACACCGCCTTGCGGCCAAGCGTGCGGAATTCGTCGTCGGTAAGCGGGCGCCGGGAGGCGCCGAGGATGCGGGCGCCGTCGGGAAGCTGGCCCGCGGCGTCGCGATGATAGAGCGCCGGCAGCAGCTTGCGCTGGGCCAGGTCGCCGGTGGCGCCGAAGACGACGAGGTCGAACGGATCGACCGGAATAACGCGCGCGGTCATGCGGCTCCCCTTTTCAACCGGGCTGGACGGGTAACCTGCCAGATGGGCGGTGCGGGCGGAATGGGAAGCGCCGGCTCAACATTCCGTGACGTGAACGGCCAGCCCGCCGCGCGCCGTTTCCTTGTATTTGCTGTGCATGTCGAGCCCGGTCTGGCGCATCGTGGCGATCACCTCGTCCAGCGGCACCCGGTGCGAGCCGTCGCCCGACATGGCCAGCCCGGCGGCATTGATCGCCTTCACCGCGCCCATGGAATTGCGCTCGATGCAGGGGATCTGCACCAGCCCGCCGAGTGGGTCACAGGTCATGCCGAGATGGTGTTCCAGGCCGATTTCCGCCGCGTTCTCCACCTGCGCCGGTGCTCCGCCCAGCGATGCGGCGAGCCCGGCCGCGGCCATGGCGCAGGCCACCCCCACCTCGCCCTGGCAGCCCACCTCGGCGCCGGAGATCGAGGCGTTGCGCTTGGCCAGCGCGCCGATGGCGGCGGCGGTCAACAGGAAGGCGTCGGTCCCCGCCGCCTCGTCGCCCGGGTACCAGGTCTGCCAGTAGCGCAGCACCGCGGGCAGTACGCCGGCGGCGCCATTGGTGGGGGCGGTCACCACGCGCCCGCCTGCCGCGTTCTCCTCGTTCACGGCGATCGCCCACAGGCTGGCGTGGTCGGTGGCATCGCTCGGCGCGCGCTGGTTGCATCGCCGCGCCTCGGCCAGATGCGCTGCCAAGGCGGGCGCGCGGCGACACACCTTCAGCCCGCCCGGCAACTCGCCCTCGGTCGCCAGGCCGCGCGCGATGCAGCCCCGCATGGTCGCTGCCACCTGCGCCAGGTGCGCGCGCACCGCCGCCTCCGGCCGCACCGCGCACTCGTTGGCGAATTGCAGCGCCGCCACGCTGAGCCCGTGCCGTACGGCCAGCACCAGCATTTCGCGCGCGGTGGCGAACGGGAAGGGCAGGGGGGCGTCCGCTTCCGCCGCCGCGGCCTCGCCCTCGCGGACGATGAAGCCGCCGCCCACGGAGTACCACACTTCCTCCGCCAGCACCGTGCCGCCGGACCCCAGCAGCGCGAGGCGCATGGTGTTGGGGTGGGTGGACGTGGGCGAGAGGCGGTCGAACACCAGGTCGCGATCGAGCAGGAAAGGGAGAGGGCCGAGGCCGGCCACATCTAGCAGGCCGCTTTGCCGCACCCGGGCGGCCAGCGCGCGCACGGCGGCGGGCTCGGCGGTGGCCGGTTCCATGCCGGCGAGGCCCGCCAGCACCGCCACGTCGGTACCGTGGCCCTTGCCGGTCCAGGCCAGCGATCCGTACAGCGTGACCCGGATCCCCTCGGCCCGCCCGGCATGGGCGGCGGAGCCGCGAATGAAGGTGCGGGCGATCCGCATCGGCCCGACCGTGTGCGAACTCGACGGCCCGAGCCCAATGCGGAACAGGTCGAAAATGCCGATCAGGGCGGGGCCGGTGCGGAGGGTCATGCCCGACAGATAGGCGTGCCAACCACTTGTTGCCAGCCGCGGGGCGGGACAAGGAGGGGTCAAGCCGGTATATCGGTCCCGATCGCCTGAGGAATCCGACCATGGCAAGCGCCGACGCCATTCACCCACTGCTCGCCGAACTGACCGAAATCCGCCACGACATCCACGCCCATCCCGAAATCGGCTTCGAGGAGCATCGCACCGCGGCCCTGGTCGCCGGCAAGCTGCGCGAATGGGGACTGGAGGTGCACGAGGGCATCGGCGGCACCGGCGTGGTCGGCGTGCTCCGCCGCGGCAACGGCCAGGCCAGCATCGGGCTGCGCTGCGACATGGACGCGCTGGCCATGCCGGAGGCGACCGGCCTGCCCTATGCCAGCACCAACGCCGGGCGCATGCACGGCTGCGGCCACGACGGGCACACCACCATGCTGCTCGGCGCGGCCGGCTACCTGGCACGGAGCGGCGGCTTCAACGGGTGCGTCAATTTCATCTTCCAGCCCGCTGAGGAAGGCCGCGGCGGCGCCATGGCGATGCTCAAGGACGGGCTGTTCCAGCGCTTCCCCTGCGACAGCGTGCACGGCATGCACAACAAGCCCGGCCTGCCGATCGGCCAGTTCGCCATCCGCTCGGGCGCGGCGATGGCGGGGTGCGCGTTCTTCGATCTCGTCATCACGGGCAAGGGCAGCCATGGCGCCCGGCCGGAGGCCAGCGTCGATCCGGTGGTGGTGGCGGCGCACCTGACCGCGGCCCTGCAATCGGTGGTTGCGCGCAACGTGCCGCCGACCGACATCGCGGTGCTGAGCGTGACCCGCATCGCGGCCGGCGACGCCTACAACGTAATTCCGCAGACCGCCACACTGTGGGGCACCGCGCGCACCTTCAAACGCGAGACCATGAACCTGATCGAGGCGTCGATGCGGCGCCTGGCCAGTGGCCTCGCGGCGGCGTTCGGCGCCACGGCGGAGCTGGATTTCCGCTTCCTGTTCGCCCCCCTGGTGAACGACCCCGCCGAGGCCGGGGCGATGGCCGACGCCGCCGCTGCGGTGGCGGGCGAGGCGGCGGTGGAGCGCCACGACGCGCTCAACAACGTCTCGGAGGATTTCAGCGACCTGATGGAGCAGGTGCCGGGGGCGATGATTCACATCGGCAACGGCGCCAGCGCGGACCTGCACCAGCCCACCTACAACTTCAACGACGAGGTCATCCCGTACGGCGTCGCCCTGTGGGCCACGCTGGTCGAACGCAAGCTGCCGAAAGGAAATGCCTGACCATGATCATCGACGCCATCGTCGCCTACCGGGACGAACTGACCGCCATTCGCCACGACCTGCATGCCCATCCTGAACTCGGGCTGGAGGAACACCGCACCGCGGAAATCGTCGCCCGCAAACTGGAATCCTGGGGCATCGAGGTACACCGCGGCGTCGGCGGCACCGGCGTGGTCGGCGTGCTGCGGCGCGGCAACGGGCAGGCCAGCATCGGACTGCGCTGCGACATGGATGCGCTGCCCATGTCGGAGGCGACCGGGCTGCCCTATGCCAGCACCAACGCTGGGCGGATGCACGCCTGCGGCCACGACGGGCACACCACCATGCTGCTCGGCGCGGCGAAGTACCTGGCGGAGACCGGCAACTTCAACGGTTGCGTCAATTTCATCTTCCAGCCCGCCGAGGAAGGCGTCGGCGGCGCGCTGGCGATGCTCAAGGACGGGCTGTTCGAGCGCTTCCCCTGCGATGCGATTTTCGGCCTGCACAACCGCCCCGGCGTGCCGGTCGGGCAGTACGCGATCAGCAACGGCGCTTCGCACGCCGGCGGCGCCTTCTTCGACATCCGCATCACCGGCAAGGGCAGCCACGGGGCGCGGCCCGAGGCCAGCATCGACCCGGTGGTAGTGGCCGCCCACATCACGGCGGCACTGCAATCAGTGGTGGCGCGCAACGTGCCGCCGGTCGACACCGCGGTGCTCAGCGTGACGAAGATCGTCAGCGGCGACGCCTACAACGTGATCCCGCAAACCGCCGTGCTGAGCGGCACCTGCCGCGCCTTTGACCCCCGGGTGATGACGCTGATGGAGACCGCGATGCGCCGGCTCGCCGAGGGCATCGCCGCCGGCTTCGGCGCCACCGCGGAGGTCGACTTCCGGGTCATCTTCGCCCCGCTCATCAACAACGTCCCCGAGCACATCGACGCGCTGGCGGACGCCGCGGCGGCGCTGGTGGGCGAGGCCAATGTCGACAGGGAGAAACCGCCGGGCATGGGGTCGGAGGATTTCAGCTTCATGATGGAGCGCGTGCCCGGCGCCTATATGCAGGTCGGCAACGGTCCCAGCGCGCAACTGCACAACCCGCTCTACGACTTCAACGACGCCGCCATACCCTACGGCGCCGCGGTGTTTTCCGCCCTCGTCGAGCGTAAGCTGGCGAAAGGCGCGGCCGGCGGGTGATCCGGCGGCCGGCAACCGTCTTTTGACAGTTGACGCCGTCAGGGCCTGGCGCCGGCCCGCATCAACAGGGCCTTGACGTCGGCGCGCTCTTCCGCCGTCGCCACCGCCAGCGCGGTCCCGCCATTGCGCATCCTGGCATTAACGTCGGCCCTCCGGTCAAGCAGCGCCTGCACCACATCGGGGTAGCCGCCCTCGGAGGCCACCATCAACGCGGTCGCGCCATTGCTGTCCCTCACATTGACGTCGGCCCCCCGGTCGAGCAGCGCCCGCACCACATCGAGGTGGCCTTGCCAGGAAGCCAGCATCAGCGCGGTCGCGCCGTCGTGCCTTTGGGCATTGACGCCGGCTCCCCCGGCGAGCAGCGCCCGCACCACGTCGAGCCGGCCGTTCCCGGCGGCGACGATGAGCGCGGTCGTGCCGATGCCATCGACCGCCCTGGCATTGACGTCGGCGCCCCTGTCGAGCAGCGCCCGCACCACGTCGAGGCGGCCAGCCCGGGACGCCGCCATCAGCGCGGTCGCGCCATCGCCCGTCATGGCATCGACGTCGGCGCCGCTGTCGAGCAGCGCCCGCACGACGTCGACGTGGTTTTCCCGTGCGGCCGTCATCAGCGGGGTCCAGCCGTCGTTCGTCCTGGCATCGACGTCGGCCCGGCTGGCGAGCAGCGCCCGCACCATCTCGAGATCGCCGCTCCTGGAGGCCTCCATCAGCGCGGTCCAGCCGTCGCTCGTCCGGGCGCCGACATCGGCCCCCGCGGCAAGCAGCGCCTGCACCACATCGATGTGGCCGCTCCTGGCGGCCTGAATCACCGCGGTGGCGCCGTCGCTTCTCCTGGCGTTGACGTTGGCCCCCTGGTCGATCAGCGCCTGCACCGCCGCGCCGTCGCCGTGCAGGGAGGCCGTCATCAGCGCCGCCGCCCCGTCGCCCCGCTTCTCGTCCACCTTGTCGAGCGCCGTTTCCAGCAGGTCCCTGACCTCGGCATGTCCTCCCGCCGTCGCCACGTCCACCGCGGTCGCGCCATCGTTCGCCATGACATTGACGTTGTCCGCCTTGTCGAGCAGGGCCTTCACCACCTCGCGGTTGCCGTACAAGGAGGCCAGGAACAGCGCGGTCACGCCATTGTTCGCCTTGGCATCGACGTCGGCGCCCTTGGCGAGCAACGCCTGCACCACATCGAGGCGGCCATTCCGGGAAGCCACCATCAGCGCGGTCGTGCCATCGCTCGCCTTGGCGTTGACGTCGGCGCCCTTGTCGACCATCGCCCGCACCACATCGCTGCGGCCGTTCTGCGCGGCCAGGACCAGCGCGGTCGCACCGTCACTCCTCCTGACGTTGACCTGGGCCTGCTTTTGCAGCAACGCCCACACCACCTCGGCGTAGCCGTTCTCGGCAGCCGCAATCAGCGCGCTCGCGCCATTGCTCGTCCTGGCATTGACGTCGGACCGGTTGGCGAGCAGCGCCTGCACCACGGCGAGGTGGCCGTTGTGGGCGGCAATGATCAGCGCGGTCACACCGTCGTTCCGCCTGGCGTTGACGTCGGCTCCGCGGTCGAACAGGGCCTGCACGATATCGAGGTAGCCCTGCTGGGACGCCATGATCAGCGCGCTCGCGCCGTCGCCTCGTTTGAAATTGATAATGGCGCCCTGGTCGATCAGCATGCGCACGATATCGAGGTGGCCCTGCTGGGAGGCCTGGATCAGCGCGGTCACGCCGCTCGTCGCGGTGGCATTGACCACGGCTCCCTTGTCCAGCAGCGCCCGCACCACGTCGGCGTGGCCGTTCTGGGCGGCCAGTATCAGCGCGGTCACGCCATTGCCCGCCTCGGCATTGACCTCAGCCCCCTTGGCGAGCAGCACCCGCACGACATCGAGATGACCCTGCCGGGAAGCCAGTATCAGCGCGCTCACGCCACTGATGTTCTTGGCGTTGACCTCGGCGCCCTTGCCGAGCAGCGCCCGCACCACATCGACGCGGCCCTGCTGGGAGGCCAGCATCAGCGCGGTCGCGTCATCGCCGTTCCTGGCGTTGACGTCGGCCCCGGTGGCGAGCAGGCGCTGGACGGCGGCCGCATCGCCGCGAAATGCCGCGTCGAGCAGATCACCCGCAGGCGCGGCCACGACGGCCCCCGCCCACACGATCGCCAGCGCCCCCAGCAACACCGAAAGCACCCGACCGATACGATGGGTCCTTCGTTCCGGAGCGCTTCTCATCTGGAGATCTCCGTACAAACGAAATCAAACCCTAGCACCCGTCGGGGAGAGCGCCAGTCACTTTTGGCTGTACGCCGCGACGAGCGTTACGATTTCGGTTTGTTATATTTCATCTATATATGATGATATTTATCAAAAAAATTGTATGGCACGAACGTGGAATTTTTTATATCCGCAAGGAGTGAGAACGCTTGCCCGGCGGCGAGGGACGGTTCCTCCCATTCTGCGCCGGCGATCATTCGTGCCGGCAACGCGGCCAGCCCAGCCATCGTCCGTCTTTGACACCCGCCCGCTATCTCGCCAACGTAACGCCATGACCCTTGCGACCCTCGAGCCGTGCCGGACGCCCCGCGCGTCCTGATCGCCGGCGCCGGCCCCACCGGCCTCGCCGCCGCGCTACGCCTCGCCCAGGCCGGGGTTGCCGTCGTCGTGCTCGAAAAGCGCATGCAACTCGGCCGGGTGGTGCGCGCCTCGGCCTGGCTGCCGCCCACCCTGGAGGCCTTCGAACAACTCGGCATCCTCGACGGCATGCTGCAAACCGGGTTGCAAGCGCCACGGATCGCCTGCCTGCGCAGCGGCACGACGGCCCCGCTCGCCCGCTTCGACCTCGGCCTGCTGGCCGATGAGACCCGCTTCCCGTTCCGTCTGCATCTCGACCAGGGCTCGGTGACCGCCGCCCTGGCCGCCCGTCTCACCGCCTTCCCGAATGTCCGCCTCGCCTTCGACACCGAACTGCTGCGGCTGGACCAGGACGATGCGGGGGTCGCCGTGCGGGTGCGCTCCGCCCTCGGCGAGCGGGTCGAGCGCGGTGCCTACCTGCTGGCCGCCGACGGCGCCGGGAGCATGGCGCGGGCCTGCCTGGGCATCGGCATGGACGGCAGCGCGGCGACCGGGCGGCTGCTGGAGGTGATGACGCCGACCGATCTCAGCGACCTGGTGCCCGGCGCCGAGGCCACCACCTGGATCCAGGCGGCCGGCGGCTGCTGCGGCCTGCTGCGCCTGCCCGAGCTGTGGCAGATCGCCATGCCGCTGGCCGAGGAGCAGAGCGATGGGGCGGCGCTGGACGAGGTCGCGCTGCGCGCCCGGCTCGCCCGGCTGCTGCCGTTCGGCGCCGCCGGGCTGCCGCTGGTTGCCCGCGAGGTCCGCCCGGTGCGCCGCCAGGTCGCCGCCAGCTACGCCGCCGGCAGGGTGCTGCTGGCCGGCGACGCCGCCCATATGGTGCAAACCCGGTTCGGCCTGAACATGAACTGCGGCCTGCACGACGCGCTCGCCGCCGCCGAGGCGCTGCTCGCCGCGCTGCACACGCCGGCGGCGGCGGACGGCGTGCTGGACCGCTACGGGCGCGAACGGCGCCTGATCGCAACCGCCCAGCTGCTGCCGCACGCCGACCGCGCAGTGCCGGGCGAGGAGACCTGGGCGGCCGAGCTGGCCGCCGCTGCCGCCGACCCGTCGCGCGCCCGCGCCTGGCTGCGCGCGGCCTGCATGCTGGACATCCCCGGCTTGCGCGCCGCCCCCGCCGCCCCCGCCGTGGCGGGCTGACGGTCTCTCCGATCAGACGTGCTGGCCGCCGTTGATGTGCAGTTCGGTGCCGGTGACGTAGCTGGCCTGTGGGCCGCACAGGAAGCGGATGCAATCCGCCACTTCCTCGGGCCGGCCGAGCCGGCGCATCGGCACCTCGCGCTCGGCGAAGGCGGCGCTGCCCGGGGAGAGGATGGCGGTGTCGATCTCGCCAGGGCTGATGGCGTTCACCCGCACCCCGCGCGGGGCGAACTCGGCCGCCATTTCCCGCGTCAGCGTCAGCAGCGCGGCTTTCGAGCAGGCGTAGGCGGCCCCGGCATAGGGGTGCACGCGCGATCCGGCGATCGAGGTGACGTTGACGATGGCGCCCTGGGCCGTCGACAGCACGTCGATCAGCCCGCGCGCCAGCAGGGCGACGGCGAAGATGTTGACGTTGAACACGCCGAGCCAGGCGTCGCGGTCGGAATCGAGCACGCCGAGCCGCGACCCGCCGACGCCCTTGGGCGAGATGGCGGCGTTGTTGACCAGCGCATCGAGCCGGCCCGCGGGCAGGCGGGTGCGGATGGCGGCGATGCCTTCCGCCAGCGAGGCGGCGTCGCCGAGGTCGCACTGCACATGGTCCTGCGGCCCGCTCGCCCACGGGCAGCGGGGCGAGAAGGCTTGCCGCGACACGGTGATGACGCGCCAGCCGTTCTCGGCGAAAGCGCGCGCGGTGGCATGACCGATGCCACGACTGGCACCGGTCAGCACGAGGGTCTGAGGGACTGCCATGGGCACCATCTTCCCCCGGCCCGCGGCCGGCGGCAAGTGCCGCGCGCTTGACGCCGCCGGCGCCGGATGCCATCGCGGCGGTCATCGAGAGAGAGGAGCGGCGCATGGACAAGGTTCTCATCGTCACCGGCGGCAGCCGGGGCATCGGGGCGGCGGTGGCCCGCGGGGCGGCGGCGCAGGGCTGGACCGTGGTGCTCAGCTACCTCGCGCGCGTGGTCGAGGCCGAGGCGGTGGTGCGTGACATCACGGCGGCCGGCGGCCATGCCCTCGCCGTGCAGGCCGACGTCGCGCGGGAGGACGACGTCGCGCGCCTGTTCGACGAGGCCGCCCGGCACGGTCGCATCGCCGGCTTGGTCAACAACGCCGGCATCAACGGGACCCCGGTGCGGGTGGCCGACCTGGCGCCGGCCGACCTGCGCGGCATGTTCGCCACCAACGTGACCGGCGTGTTCCTGTGTGCCGCCGAGGCGGTGCGCCGGATGTCGACGGCGCGCGGCGGCGAGGGCGGGGCGATCGTCAACATCGGCTCGGTGGCGGTCCGGCTCGGGGCGGCGGGCGAGCGGGTGCATTACGCGGCGACCAAGGCGGCGGTGGTCGCGATGTCGCACGGGCTGGCGCTGGAGGTGGCGCGCGAGGGCATCCGGGTGAACTGCGTCAGCCCCGGCCTGTTCGCCACCGAGATGAACCCGCCCGAGCGGGTCGCCCGGCTCACCCCGACGATTCCGATCGGGCGTGTGGGCGCGCCGGACGAGCTAGCGAACGTGGTCCTGTTCCTGCTGTCGGACGCCGCCAGCTACGTGGTCGGCACCGAGGTCACCGTCTCCGGCGGAAGGTGAGCGGCGCGGCTCACTTTTTCCGGCACACCAGCTCGCCCTTGCAGATCGGCACGATCAGCCCGTCGACCCGGTCGTCGTTGAGGGCGCGATCGAGCATGGGGCGCAAGGTCGCCTCATGGTTGATCGCGTTGTCGGCGACGAGAAGGCCGCCGCGGACCAGGTTCGGCACCACCGCCTCGTAGCACCGGCCGTAGATTTCCTTCTCCGCGTCGAGAAAGCAGAAGGCGATGCCCGTGCAGCGGGGCAGGTGATCCAGGGCGTCGCCGTGAATCAGCTCGACGACATCGCCAACCCCGGCGGCGGCGAAGGTCTGCCGCGCCAGTTCGGCCTTTTCGTCCAGTATTTCGTACGTGGTGATTTTCCGCTGGGCGGCCCGACACGCCAGGGCAAGCCAGAGCGTGGAGTAACCGGCGCTGGTACCGATTTCGATGCAGCGGCCCGCCGGCGCGGTGGCGGCCATGAGGGCGATGAACCTGCCGACCTCGGGGGGGATCTGGCGCATGCGCCTGAGCCGCGGCGTGCCGTCGATGCGGTCGCGGGTGTCGATCCGCTCCAGTTCCGCCATCCGCGCCAGGATCGCTTCGGGTATGTCGTTGAACATGCAGTCCCCCGCCTTCGCTGTCCGCTGTCAGCCGCCTGGCTTGCGCTCCGGCGGGAACACCGTGCCGGCGCGCTCGCGCAGCATCTCCACGATGCGCTCGAACGCCGCCCGGTCGGCATCGTTGAGATCGGCCATCAGACGCGCCGCATAGTCGCGCGCCAGCGGCACGATCTCGCCATAGGTCCGCCGGCCCGCGTTGGTGAGCGACAGGAACGCCTCGCGCCGGTCGATCCGGTTGAGCAGGCGTGCCACCAGACCATGCCGCTCCAACTCGCCGACCGCGCGCGACACCATCGTCTTGTGCATATGGGTCCGCTTGCCGATCTCCTTGGAGGTCAGCCCGCCGTGCTGGCCCAGCACCGCCACCACCCGCCACTGCGGGATGCTGATGCCGAACCGCTCGGAATACAGCCGCGCGAAACCCTGGCTGACCGCGCTTGACAGCACGTTCAGCCGATACGGTGGAAAATCCTCCAGAATGAGCACGCCCTCGGCCGGTGGCGGCGGGACGCCGGGCTTGGGGCGGGTGGGAAGCGTCATGGTTATCACCCCCGGCGGCGCCCTGGTTCGGGCGGCGCGCATCGATCACGGTAGCATACCGGCCTGATGCGGTCCCGCAATGCCGCCGCCGATTTCCATGATCCGTCAGGAGTGATGTCCTATAGTGGGCCGCGACCTTGATCCCGCTGTGGCGATCGGTCATAGCGGCGCGTCTTCAGGGGGATATCGCGTGGGTTCACTTCTGGCCGGCGGGGCCGACGGCAAGCCGGGTGCAACGACCGGAGCGCAACACGATGGTCGTCTGTCCGGCCGCGCCCCGATTCTGCAAATCCGTGGCGTTTCCTGCGCACCGGAGGGCGGTGCCGCCGGTGCCCTGGACCTGGATGTCCGGGACGGCGAGTTTTTTTGCGTCGTCGGACCGCCGGGTTGCGGCAAGACCGCCCTGGTGCGCGCTCTCGCCGGACTTGATGCCCCCTCGTCCGGGTCGATGCTCCTGAACGGGCGACCCGTCGCCTGGGGTGTGCCTTCGCTGGGGTTCACGCTGGCGGAGAGCACCCTGTTTCCGTGGCTGTCTGTGCGGCAGAACCTGTGGCTGGCATTGCGCGTCGGCCACCGCCGCGGCGCCGATCCGTGGCACGTGGACTCCCTGCTCGGCACGTTCGGCCTGCTCGAGGTCGCCAAGCGGCGCCCCGACCAACTGCCCGCGCCGACCCGGCGCATGGTCGAGCTGTGCCGCGCGGTGGTGCGCGACCCGCTCCTGGTGCTGCTCGACGAACCCTTCCACGGCCTCGACTTCAAGGATCGCTATGTCCTGGCCGACGAGCTGGAGCGGGTCAGGGGGATCTGGCGGAAGAGCTTCGTGCTGTTCACCCAGAACATCGCCCTGGGGGTGCGGCTGGCCGATCGGGTGAGCATCATGTCCGGCCCGCCCGCCCGCATGTCCGACCCGGTGGCCGTGCCGCTGCCCCGACCCCGCCGGAACGGCACGCCGCCGGAGCAGGCGGACCTCATGCGCCACCTCCTCGACCTCTACGAGCGTGGCCCGCGGGATCAGGCGGCATGAGCCGCACGGTTCGCGGGCTGCTGCTGGGCACGGCCGGGCTGGCCGGCGGCATCCTTTGCTGGACGCTGATCCAGGGGCTGCTCACGCTGCCGCCATCCATCCTGCCGTCGCCCTTGGCGGTGCTGCGCGCGCTCGGCAATGGCTTCGCCGTTGCCGACGCGGACGAGAACTGGATGCCGCTGGTCGCCAAGACGTTCGGCAGCGGCCTGGTCGGCTGGATCGCCGGCGGTGTGACAGGAATCGTGATCGGCGCCCTGCTGATCGCCTCCCGCCCGGTGGAGGCGCTGTTCAGGCCATGGCTCGGCATGTTCGGCGGCCTGACGAGCGTGGCCGCTTCGCCGCTCGTGCTGTACTGGGGCGGCTTCGGTGCCGGGTCGAAACTGCTGCTGGCCGCCTGGCTGGCGTTCTTTCCGGTGGTTCGGGCGACCCTGGCCGGATTGCGCGCCGCCCCGGCGAGCTGGCAGGACGTCATGCGCGGCTTTTCGGCGAGCGGTCTGGAAACCTTCCTGCGGCTGCGTCTGCCGGTCGCCTTGCCCGGTCTGTGCGGGGCCCTGCGTGGGGCCTGGACGCTGGCGCTGGTGGGCGTCGTCATCGCTGAGTTCCTCGGCGCGCCGGGCGGACTGGGGGCGCAGATCGCCCAGCACGAGGTTGCCTTCGACCTGGCCGGGGCGATCGCCGGCCTGACCGTGCTCGGAGTGGTTGCCACCGCCGTCGCAGGTGCGCTGTGCTGGGCCGAACGCGAGGTTACCAACTGGGTCGGCCTGCCGCGCGGCACCTGAGGCCGGCGACGGTTCAGCCGAGCCGGCCGCCGAATTCCTGCGCGGCGACGCGGCGCAGCGTGTCGATCGAGCGGAACACGCGGACCAGGCGCTGGCGGTCGCGCCCGGTGAGCCCGCCCAGCCCCACAAAGTTGCCGATGGGCTGGCCGCGTTCGAATTGGCCGACCTGCTGGCGCACCCGCAGCCCCGTGAGGGTTGAAAAATCCTCGGCGAGCATGGCGCCGAAGCTGGCGCTGATGCGCCCGGCCGCGATCAGCGCGTCGAGGCGGTCGCGGGTTCCGGTGGCGGCGATGCCGGCACGCAGCGCGAGGGCGCGGATCAGCCCGACCAGCGGCAGGTTGGCGCGCAGCTTGAGGTCGATCTCGTGGTGATGCCCGGCGCCGGGCTCGCCCTGCAATCGGCCGAACAGGCCGAGCGGGACATCCTGGCGGACGTGTTCCCAGGACAACTGCTTCAGATAGACCGGCTGCTCCGCACAGACCTGCAGCACCGCCGCGCGCAACGCATCGCCCAGCTCGGCGGCGCGGCCGACGGCGCGGAAGTCGAGGAAGATATCGGCCCACAGCACCGATTGCAGGCTACGCCGGTACGCCCAGCCCGCGATCTGCGCGCGCCATTGGCCGATCGACTTCCGCCACACCGGGTTGGTGGCCATGACGTTGCCCCGACAGAGCGGGAATCCGGCCTCGTCGAGGGCGCGGGTGAAGCGCCCGGCCAGCTCGGTGAACCAGCGATCGACGGCCGTGTGCTCGGCGTCCGGGTAGTCGTCAAGGATGAAGCCATTGTCCTGGTCGGGGTGCAGGAAGCTCTCGTGCCGGCCGGCGGAACCCATCATCAGCACGGTGAAGCGGACCGGCGGCGGACCCCAGCCAGCCTCGGCCATGGCCCGCACGCAGGCCTCGGTGACGCGGGCGACGAGGCCATCGTTCAGGCTGCCCATGGCGGACTGGACGGCGACGGCGTCCTGCCCGTCGTGCAGCAGGGACGACCACAGCGCCGCCCGCTCGGCCCAGCCGGGCAGAGGACCATGGCCGAGATAAGCGGCGAGTGGCTCCAGCAGAGGGATGACCATCGCCTCCGTGGTCAGCAGGCCGAGCGGACGGAAGTCGCGGCCGACCACTCCGAGCACGCGCCGGCGTTCGCGCAGCATCCGCCCGGCCGCCTCGTGCAGCGGATCGGCGGCGCCGATCAGGGCGGCCGGTCCCTCCATGAACTGCTCGACCGGAGCCGCCGGATCGGCCTGGAACAGGGCGTCGCGCAACAGCCCGTCGGCATCGAGCAGGCCGGCCACGCGACCCTGGGCGTCGGTGATCAGGCAGGCCGGCACATCGGACTGGCGGAGCGCGCCGACGGCGGCGAGCAGCGGCGTGCCGGCCGGCACGACCGTAGGGTCGGGCCGCATCGCGTCGGCGACACGGCGCGTCAGCCAGGCCAGCAGCGCGCTGGCACGGGGCGCCGCCGCGCCGCCGCCGCTCACCGGTCAGGCCGCGAAGGAGCCGGGGAACAGGGGATACGGCTCCTCCGACAGCACGATCATGTGGTTGCGCACTGCCTTCACGCCGGCAACCCCGTGGGCGGCCAGCTCGAGCGCCCGCAGTTCCTCGCCGGTGGCCACCAGGCCCCAGAGGTGCACGACGCCGTCGGTGACGACGACCGTGTTCTCGGCGCGCCGGCTCCAGGTCTGCCGGCCCAGCTCGGCCAGCAGGGCCTCGCGGATGGCGGTATCGTCGGCGGCGGCGCCCGGGCCGGGTTCGGCGTGCTGGGAAGCGAAGGCGCGCAGCAGGTTCGAGCGGCTGACCAGGCCGACCAGCCTGCCGTCCTCCAGCACCGGCACACGCTTGATGTGTCGCTGTTCCATCAATTCGGCGATATCGCCCAGCGGGGTCGCGCGGGTCACCGAGACCACCTCGTGGGTCATGATGTCGCGCGCGACGGTGCCGCGCGAGCGGACATATTCCTCGGCCAGCGTCGCCGTGCCGGTGAAGAAGGCGCGCCAGCTGCCGCGGCGCTTCTCGGTGCCGATCTCGACGCGGCGCAGCAGATCGCCTTCGCTGACGACGCCCACCAAGCCGCCGTCCTCGTCGACCACGGGAACGCCGGAGATGCCGCGCGAGAGGAGCAGTTGCACGATCTGCAGCACCGGGGTGTCGGGGCCGACCGTCACGACCTCACGAATCATCACGTCGCCTGCGTTCATGGCACCCTCCCGATTTTGCTGCCATGATACCACGACTCACGGCCATGGTGCGGCATTGATCTGGATCAGGGACGACAGCCGTGGACCCGCGTGTTTGACCTGAATCAAGCCCAGGACGCCGTCAACCGCATAATCTGCCACCAGCAGGAGGACCATCATGTACAAATACGTCCTGGTTCCGGCGACCGGCTCCCCTTCGGACGAGGCCGTCTTCGAGACGGCGCTGCTGGCGGCGCGGCTGGATCGCGCGCATCTGGAATTCCTGCATGTGCGCGTGGACGTCACCGATGTCGTGATTTCGATGTCCACCGGCGGGCTGGGCGGCGGCGGCGCGGTGCAGGGAGTGGTCGACAAGCTTGAATTGGAGTCGAAACAGATCGAGACCCGGGCCTGGCAGGCCGTCGAAGATTTCTGCGAGCGCAACGCGATACCGCGGACCGGGTCGCGGATGGAGGAAGGGCTTTCGGCCGAGTTCACGGTGGAGACCGGCAGCGACGCCCAGTGGATTTCGGAATACGGACGGTTCGCCGACCTGGTTGTGGTCGGCCGCGCGCAGCCCGGCCGCGAGATGGCGATGGAGGTGCTGGAGGCGGCGCTGATGGATACGGGGCGGCCGCTGCTGGTGGCCGCGCCGACCGTGCCGCGGACGCTGCTGGGCACCGTCGTCATCGCCTGGAAGGACACGCCGGAGGCCGCCCACGCGGTGGCCGCCGCGTTGCCCCTGCTGGAACGCGCGGAGCGGGTGGTGATCGTCACCGTGGTCGAGGAGGACGATCCGCGCGAATACACCTCCGACCGCGTGCTGCGCAGTCTGCGCTGGCACAATCCCAACACCAGCGTGCGCCAACTCGGCCGCGAGGGGCGCAAGCCGGTGGACGTGCTGTTGCTGGAGGCCAACCGCTTGCGGGCCAGCATGATCGTCATGGGCGGCTACAGCCACAGCCGGCTGCGCGAGGTCGTGTTCGGCGGCTTCACTAACCGGATCCTGGCGGGCGTCGACATCCCGGTGCTGATGGCGCATTGAGCCGCATTGCCGCTATCGTAGGGCCATGCCCCAACTGCCCAATCTGTCCAAGCTGCCCAAGCTGCCCAACGTCCGACTGCTCTGGGTGGTGGCGATGGTCATGCTGGCGATCGTGGCCTTCGGACAGTTCAACTCCCAATCGGTCGAGCAGGTGCCGTACAGCCAGTTCCAGCAATGGCTGGACCAGGGCAAGATCGCCAGCGTTACGGTGACCGGCGACACCATCCGCGGCGAATTGAAGGAGAAGCTGCCGGACGGGGCCATCAATTTCTCGACCGATCGCGTGCCCACGACCATTGCCGCCGAGTTGTCCCGCCACGGGGTGACCTATTCCGGCGCGTCCGGCACGGGCACCTTCGGCCAGATCCTGGGCTGGGTGCTCCCGCCGCTGCTGTTCGTCGGCATCTGGATCGTCGCCACCCGGTTCATGTCGGGCGGGCGTGGCGGCGGCATGCTCGGGGGCGGGCTGCTGTCGGTAGGCCGCAGCCGCGCCAAGCTGGTCGCCGAGACCGATGTGAAGACAACTTTCGACGACGTGGCGGGGGTCGACGAGGCCAAGGAAGAACTCCACGAGATTGTCGATTTCCTCAAGCGTCCCGGGGAATTCACCCGGCTCGGCGCGCATGTGCCGCGCGGCGTGCTGCTGGTGGGCCCGCCCGGCACCGGCAAGACGCTGCTCGCGCGCGCCGTGGCGGGCGAGGCGGGGGTCCCGTTCTTCGCCACCAACGGCGCCGAGTTCGTCGAGATGTTCGTCGGCGTCGGCGCGGCCCGGGTGCGCGACCTGTTCGAGCAGGCGCGCAAGGTGGCGCCCTGCATCATTTTCATCGACGAGCTGGATGCGCTGGGACGCGCCCGCAACGCCTCTCCGGTGAGCGGGCAGGACGAGAAGGAGCAGACGCTCAACCAGTTGCTGGCCGAGATGGACGGGTTCGACCGGTCGGTCGCGGTGGTCATTCTCGCCGCCACCAACCGGCCGGAGATTCTGGACCCGGCCTTGCTGCGGGCCGGCCGCTTCGACCGCCAGGTGCTGGTGGACCGGCCGGAGAAGCAGGGCCGCATCGATATCCTCAAGATCCACCTCGCCGCGCTGACCGTGGCGCCGGGCGTGGACCTGGCGGAGATCGCTGCGATGACGCCCGGCTTCACCGGCGCCGACCTGGCCAACCTCGCCAACGAGGCGGCGGTCCACGCAACCCGGCGAAAGGCCGACGCGATCACGATGGACGACTTCACGGCGGCGGTGGAGCGCATCGTCGCCGGGCTGGAGAAGCGTTCCCGCGTCCTGATCCCGCGCGAGCGGCGGATCGTCGCCTATCACGAGATGGGCCACGCGCTGGTGGCGATGGCGACCCTGGGGGCCGACCCGGTGACCAAGGTCTCCATCATTCCGCGCGGCATCGGCGCGCTCGGCTACACGCTGTCGCGGCCGACCGAGGACCGCTTCCTGATGGGGCGCAGCGAGCTGGAGGCGAAGCTGACGGTGCTGATGGGCGGCCGGGCGGCGGAGATGCTGACGGGGCCGGATGTCTCGACCGGGGCGTCGGACGACCTGGCGCGGGCGACCGACATCGCGCGCGGCATGATCCTGCGCTTCGGCATGGACGACACCCTGGGGCCGGTGGCCTGGGATACCGACGAGGGGCAGTTCCTCGGTCAGCCCGGGGCGTTCTGGCGGCCCCGGCGGTTCTCGGAAGAGACCGCGCGGGCGATCGACCGGGCGGTGCAGACAACCCTGCAGGCCGCGTTGGATCGGGCGCTCGGCGTGCTGCGCGCCAACCGGACGGCGCTGGACGAGGGGGCGGAGCGGTTGCTGGCCCAGGAGACGCTGACGGCGGAGCAGATGCCGCGACCGGTGATGCCGGGCGCGCCGTAGCTGGTCTGCAAGCCGCCGGGTTCAGATATCCGGGCCCTTGATGAAGCACATCACCCCGGTGGCGGGGGTCCAGCAGACCACTGCGCGGCCGGTGGGGTTGTCGTCGCGGTGGAGCACGCGGTCGGGCGGCACGTCGCGCCAGAGGCCCTCGACGAAGGCCTCGTAGTGGTCGTGCGCGATCCGGTAGTCGGCGGTCCGGCAATCGGCGATCGAGCAGCAGGATATGCCGGTGCCGGGCTGGCGGAGGCCCTCGAACCAGGGCGCCAGCGTGGGGTCGGCGTTTTCGGGCGGTGCTGCCTGGACCGGCGCGGCGGTGAGCACGGCGGCGGCAACCATCAACCGAAGCATGGGTATCCCCCTTTCACATGCGCGCCCGACGCTACGCTGTTCGGTGCCCGTTCAGCCAATCAGCGCGACGTGAACGGCGGTTTTCTTCCCGCCGGGGGCGATGCATGACCGGACGCCGGGAGCAGGGGAACATGGCGGACGAACAGGGTTGGCGGGCCGCGAACCGGGCCAACTGAGATGAGCGCGTGGGCGTGCATCGGGCGCGCGGCTATGACCTGACGCCGCTACGCCACGCTCATGCCGCCATCGACGAGGATGTCGGCGCCGTTGATGTAGCGACCCGCATCGGAGCACAGCAGTATCGCCGCGCCCACGAGATCGTCGGGACGGCCGACCCGCCCGAGCGGGATGCGCCGCTCCATCTCCTCGCGAAAGCCCGCGTCGGAGAGGAACATGTCGTTGCGCGCCGTCCAGATCGCGCCGGGCGCCAGATTGTTCACCGTCACGCCGCAGGGGCCGATGTGACGGGCGAGGTTGCGGACCCAGTTCAACTGGGCCGCCTTGGTGCCCGCGTAGATGATCATTTGCGGATGCGGCTTGACCTGCTGGACACTGCCGATGGCGACGATGCGGCCCCAGCCCCGCTGCTTCATCCCGGGCAGCACCCCTTGCAGCAATTCGAGAGGAGCGCGCAGGTTGATGGCTATCTGGCGGTCGAAGTGCTCGGTCGAAACGCTTTCCGGCGGCTCAAGCAACTCGATTGAGGCGTTCAGTACCAGGATGTCGATCGGACCGAATTCATCGTCGAGCCGGCTGGCGAGCCCGGTACCGGCGCCCGGCTCGGCGAAGTCCGCCGCGAAGGCGGTCGCCTTGCCGCCGTGTGTGACGATCGTCGCCACCACATCCTGCGCATCGATCGCTTCCTCGGCGCTGCCCGCGTGGTGGACGGCAACCCGCGCTCCGAGCGCGGCCAAGGCTTCGGCGATGGCGCGGCCGATGCCACGCCGGGCACCGGTGACGAGCGCGCGGCGCCCGTTCAGATCGAACATCGAGAACGGCGAATAGGTCGTTGCCATTTTTCCGGCTTCATCCGTTGCTGTTGTTCAGCGGTAAACCACAAAACCCACCATGGCGGGAGGGTCTCGCTACGGGGTCTTTTCGTGCAGTTCCACCGCGACGTCGATGCCGAGTTTCTGCACCATGGCGACCAGCATGGTGTTCTGGTACTCAAGATGGCGCAGAATCACTTCGATCTCCCGCTCGGCCCTGACATTCACGGCCAGGTCGTTCTCGGCACGTACCTCGCCGTGACGGGCCATCAGGTTTTGGCCAACCATGATCAGCGGCATGAGCAGAATCTGAATCACGTTGGAAATGAAGAGCCAGAACACGAAGGCCATCGGCGGATCGAATTGCCACGCCGGAGGGGCCAGCACATTCCAGCCCAGCCAAATGACCGTCCAGGCGAAAATGGTCAGGAAGAACCCCATCGAGCCGACCCTGAGGGTGATCCAGATTGCCAACCGGTCGAGCGGGCTGAACGCCTCGATGACGTCATCGTGCACGTTGCGCAAGGGACGCCGGTGTTTGATGACCTCCTCTACCGATGGCGGTCGCGGCATGGTCGCGGTCGATGCGGTGCTCATGGCGGAAGCCCCCTTTTGGAACACCAGGACCCGGACTCGATGATCCGGCCTGTCCGGATTATCTTGCCGCCGGGAACAATCCGATCCCGGCGCGGATGGCTGCATGCATGCGGCGGGCGTTACTTGAAGCCGGAATACATGATGGTGCGGATGTAGGTGCGCTGCAAAAGCAGGAACGGCACAGCCGCCACCAGCACCGAGACCGAGGCCGACGCGAACAGCCCGCCCCAGTTGGTGGTCTCCAGGTTGGCGTGGCGGGCGATCGCCACCTGCACCATGGTCAGTTCCGGGCGGCTGGCGGCGACGATCGGCCAGAAGAAGGCGTCCCACTGGGTGACGAACTGCATCAGCCCGGCGGTGGCGATGGTCGGCAGCGACAGGGGCAGCACCAGCTGCCAGTAGATCTGCCACCAGCTAGCGCCGTCGATGCGGGCGGCCTCGTAAAGCTCGCGCGGCACCCCGGCGAAGAATTGCCGGAACAGGAAGATGGCCAGCCCCGAGGCCACCTCTGGCAGGATCAGCGCCCGATAGGTGTCGGTCCAGCCCAGCCCGCGCATCAGCGTGTAGAGCGGCATCACGATCGATTCGAACGGCATCATGAAGCTGGCCAGCACCAGTACGAACAGCACGCGCTGGCCGGGGAAGCGGAACACGGCGAAGGCAAACCCGGCCATCGAGTTCACGCACAGCGCGAACGTCACCGTGGTCAGGGCGACGAACAGCGAGTTGCCGATCGCTCGCGGGAAGTCGCTGTTGATCAGCGCCGCGTAGTTCTCGAGCGTGAGCCGCTCGGGAACCAGGGTGCCGAGGCTGAAGTGGCTGGCATGAAGAAAAATGTCGCCGGCCGGCCGCACCGAGGAGATCATCAGCCAGTAGAGCGGCGCCAGGATCAGCACCGCGAGCACCGCCATGGCGGTATAGCGCACGCCGGCGAGCAGGGCGCGCCGCGTCATGCCTCCTCCTCGCTTCTCGCCAGACGGAACTCGACCACAGCCACCAGCGCGATGATCAGCAGGATCAGCGTGGAAATGGCCAGCGAGCGTCCCTGGTCGAGATAGGAGAACGCCGCCCGGTAGGCCGCGAACATCAGCAGCGAGGTGGCGCCGTTCGGGCCGCCGCTGGTGATGATGTAGACTGGCGCGAACAGGAGGAAGTTGGCGGCGGTGTCGGCGATCAGCACGAACGCGAAGGTGCGCCGCATCAGCGGCAGGGTGATGTAGCGGGTGCGCTGCCAGGGCCCGGCGCCGTCGATCGCCGCCGCCTCGTACGACTCGCGCGGGATGGTGGCGAGACCCGCCAGCATGAAGAACATCCAGTAACCGCAGCCTCGCCAGGAGGCCATGCCGATGATCGTCCACAGCGCCTGGCCCTCGGAGCGGAAGAACGGCTGCGCCCCCAGCCCGAGCGCGCGGAGCAGCGACTGCACCGGACCGATGCCGGGGTCGAGCAGCAGGTTCCACAGCACCGAGGTGAGTGCGATCGACACCGTGATCGGCAGGAAGTAGGCGGTACGGAACAGGCCGACCAGCCGGCCCGGCTTCGCCGTCAGAAGCGCGAAGGCGAACGCCACCGCCACTTGCAGCGGATTGATGACGAGGTTGAACAGCAGCGTCACCCGCACGCTGTTCCAGAAGTCCGGGTCCGCGGCCAGCGACCTATAGTTCGCCAGCCCGCGGAAGACGGTGTCTCCCGTCAGGCTGGTGCCGAATAGGCCGCCGATCAGCGAGATACCGATCGGCGCCAGACGGAAGGTCAGCAGCCCCAGGAGGGCCGGCGCCAGGAAGGCAAACGGCACCCAGGCCGGCGCGCGCACGTCAGCTCCTGTACTTCTGCATCTCCCGGTCAATCTTCTGCGCGGTGTCGGTCAACATCTGCTTGACGTTGCCCGGCGACTGCAGGTCGCGCAGCATCAGCCGCATCAGTTCCTCGAACTCGCGGAAGCCCGGCGTCGACGGCCGCGGCGATGCGGTATTGTCGAGCTCGTAGCGCACGATCCGCCAGGTCGGGTTGTCGAACGCTTCCGGCAGCTTGTCCCACACGCTCGGCAGCACCGGCGGATAGGGCCTGAGCTTGAAGAACAGCACGCCCATGTCGTCGCTGGACAGGAATTGCAGGTAGCGCGCCACGGCATCGCGGTTGCGCGTGCGCGGGTTGACGGCGATATGCCACGATCCGGTCGGAGTTACCGGCTTGCCGTGCGCGAAGTAGGGATGCGGTGCGACGCCCCAGTCGAGGTCTTTGTATTTCTGCGCGAAGGTATCGAGGTCGAAGGTGTTACCGACGAACATCGCCGTGCGGCCGGTGCCGAACAGGTCGGGGGTGATGTTGTTGTCGAACATCCCGGCCGGCGCGATCTTCCATTCGGTGTACATCTTTTGCAGGAAGCCGAAGCCCTCGACGAAGGCCGGGCTGTCGAGATAGCCAGTCGCCTGCAGGCCGTCCTCGCTGAGCGCCACGCCGCCGAGCGACTGGCCGAATGGCAGCAGCTGGTATGCTCGCTCGGCCTGCTCCAGGATGATGCCCCACTGGTTCTTTGCCGGGTCGGCCATCTTGCGGCCGGCCTCCACAACCTGCTCCCAGGTCCAGCGCTTGGTCACGTCCGCGGCTGGCGGCTCGACGCCCGCCTGCTTGAACAGCGCGCGGTTGTAGAACAGCAACTGTGAGGAGGTTGCCTCCGGCATCGAATAGAGCTTGCCCTTGTACGTCCCCGCGGCCGCCGCCCCGGGCGAGAACCGCTTGCGGTCCAGCACGTCGTCCAGCGCCATCGCCTGGTTGCGGACGGCATAGCTGGCGGTCAGCGGGCTGTCGCACGAAAAGAGGTCGGGCTCCGCCGTGCGCGCGCCGAGCCGGATCTCCAGCGTCTGGAAGATGTCCGAGAAGGGGATACGCTCGTAAGACACCTTTACGTCAGCCGCACTTTTCTCGAAGGCATCCACCATCGGCTTGATCTGCTCGTCGGGCCAGCCGATCCAGACCTGCTTGACGGTCGTCTCCGCCCGGGCAGGGCGCCCGCCCAGCAGCAACGCCGAGCCGCTGGCCAACGCTAGCCCACGTCGTGTGATTCGCATGGTCCGCTCCTCCTCTGACGGTCGACTTGACGCGGCCAAACCTCAGTTGGCCAAGAATATAGGCCGAGCGTCCCCCTTACGGAAGTGAACAGAGTGCGAACTCGATTCCTGGTCGACCGCCATACGGGGCACGACGCCGCCGACCGCCACCAGAACATGACCTACCGGCGCTGCGGGCGGACCGGGCTCGACCTGCCCGCCATTTCGCTAGGCCTGTAGCACAACTTCGGCGGCACCGATGTGTTCGAGAACGGCCGCGCGGTCCTCCGCCACGCCTTCGACCGCGGCATCACCCCTTTCGACCTGGCCAACAACTACGGCCCGCCGTACGGCTCGGCGGAAGAGAATTTCGGCCGCATGATGGCGGTGGACTTCAAGTCCTACCGCGACGAGATGATCATCTCCACCAAGGCGGGCTACGACATGTGGCCGGGGCCGTACGGCGAGTAGGGCTCGCGCAAGTACCTCATCGCCAGCCTGGACCAGAGCCTGAAGCGGATGGAGTTCGACTACGTGGACATCTTCTACTCGCACCGGGTGGACCCCAGGACGCCGCTGGAGGAGACCATCGGCGCGCTCGACCACGTGGTGCGCCAGGGCAAGGCGCTCTACGCCGGCATTTCCTCCTATTCGCCCGACATGACACGGCAGGCCGCCGCCATCCTGCGCGGGCTCGGCACGCCCTGCCTGATCCACCAGCCCTCGTACTCGATGCTCAACCGCTGGATCGACGGCGGGCTGCTCGACGTGCTGGGCGAACTCGGCGCTGATCGGCGCGCGCACCGTGGAACAGCTCGACGATTCGCTGAGCGCTCTCGTCAACATCGGATTCACCGCCGAGGAACTGGCCGAGATCGACCGTCACGCCACCGAAGGCGACGTCAACGTCTGGCGCGCCTCCTCGATCGCCACGGCGCCGGTCGCACGGTAACCTTCAGCCCATTCGCCCGGCCTACGGGCGGCGCAACAGCGCGTATGCGACGAACAGGCCCGTCCCTCCGGTCATGCTCGCGCGGCGGCGGCGTGCAGCAACGCGGCCGTTCCCGCACCGGCGACCAATCCTCCTCGTGTAATCGCCATTATCCTCTCCTTGCCTGGCTCGCCTGAAGCGGCTCGCACTTTGTGCGTGGAGCGGCTTGACGCGGCCACCCGCTGTGGCGGCACAATCATCAGGTATTGCGGATCATATCGGCAGCGAACATGATGCGAACGAAAATCCTCATCGACTGCGACCCCGGGCACGACGATGCGGTTGCCATCCTCTATGCGGCAAAGCACCTGGATCTCGTCGGGGTGACCACCTGCCACGGCAACAACACGATCAGCAACGTCACCCGCAACGCGCTGTCCGTGCTGACCCTGGGCGGGATCGATGTGCCGCTGGCTCAGGGCTGCGCCGACCCGTTGATCGGGCGCAAGACCCTGGTGGCCAAGGCGCACGGCAAGACCGGGCTGGACGGCACCGACCTGCCGACGCCGGATCGCTCGCCGGTGGCGGTGCATGCGGTGGACTTCCTGATCGACATGGCGCGGACCCACCGCGATGAGCTGGTGCTGGCGGTAATCGGACCCGCCACCAACGTGGCGCTGGCCCTCAAGAAGGAACCCCGCTTCGCCTCCTGGCTGCGCGAGATCACCGTGATGGGCGGCTCGACGGGACTCGGCAACATCACGCCGGTGGCCTCATACAACACCTGGTGCGACCCCGAGGCGGCCTGCGAGATGTTCGCCTGCGGCGCGCCGATCCGGATGGTGGGCTACAACGTGAGCTCGGTCACCGGCACCAACGAGGCCGACATCGCGCGCCTGCTGGCGGGCGGCAAGGTGGCGCGCCACGTCGGCGAGCTGCTCGACTTCTACCGCGGCCGACAGCGCTACCTGCTCGGCCCCGGCTACGACATCGCCCCAATGGCCGACGTCTGCGCCATCGTGCCCTATGTGCGTGACGGGCTGATCGAGTACCGCCACTGCCACGTCGGGGTGGAACTGAACGGGCAGCTGACCCGCGGCATGACGGTGTGCGACCTGCGCACCCTCACCGTCGAGGGCAGGGCCGAGCGCGGCGTCGGCGAGGCCAATGTGCGGGTGGCCATCCGCTCCGAGGCGCGGGCGCTGATCGACCACGTGATGGAGACCCTGCTCGACTACCCGTAGAG
>Ga0181535_10000716_pt1 | contig 47737 bp, 40 predicted proteins | sample PEATcosm2014_Bin_44_FD_119774 | JGI IMG/M metagenome (GOLD analysis project Ga0181535, IMG submission 119774) | Peatland microbial communities from MTU Mesocosm Facility, Houghton, MI, USA - PEATcosm2014_Bin17_30_metaG | ecosystem: Environmental > Terrestrial > Soil > Wetlands > Peat | place... | reverse complement strand
CGTTCCCTCGCGGCGACGATCCTTTGACGCAAATCCTGACTCAACGGTCGCATAATTTTCTTTCCATAAGAAAAGAATACCAGCAAACACCCGTTGCGTCTATCTAAATAGAAAATGCTCTAGTCCGCCTGGTTGCTAGAACCGGGAGGTGGTGGCGTTTCTGTTCAAGAACGAAGCGGCGGAGTTGTCAAACGTCCGAACCAGGCTCGACCAACGGACAAGCCTGAAATATCGTCAAAAACACGAAGTTTTTGCACCGCTCAACCATGGTCGGAAAGCAGGTTGGGCGGCCCGTCTCTTGGCCTCGTCAAGATGGCGGGAAAGCCGCAAACAGCGCCGCCAGGAATCCAGCCGGTCGGTGTTTTCGCCTGCGTCCGTGGCTCAGGCCGCACCGGGAATCGGATTCTTTTCAATTCTTTGGACTTCCGGCAAGGGCGCGGATGCTCTTAAATGTTGTTAAAATACAAATGTCGTTACGTCAGCTCAAAAAAATCCTGCCCGGCGAAATTTTTCTCGAACCCGCCACGCTCGCAAAATACTCTGGCGACAAATGGTTGGCCGTCCACCAGCCCGACGCCGTCGCCCTGCCCCGCTCCACCAAATCCGTCTCCAAAATTTTGCAGTTCGCGCACGAGAATGAAATTCCCGTCACGCCGCGCGGCGCGGGCCACGGCTATGTCGGCGGCTGCGTGCCGGTGCGCGGCGGCATCGCGCTCTCGACGGAGCGCATGAAAAAAATTCTGGAAATCAATCCCGCCGATTTCGTCGCCGTCGTCCAGCCCGCCGTCAACACCGGCGAATTTCAAGCCGCCGTGGAAAAGTGCGGGCGCTTTTATCCGCCGGATCCCGCGAGCCGCGCCGACAATTCCCTCGGCGGCAACATCGCCACCAACGCCGGCGGCCCGCGCTGTTTGAAATACGGCGTTACCCGTGATTACGTCCTCGGCCTGGAAGTGGTGCTGGCGGACGGGAAAATTGTCCGGCTTGGCGGACGCACGCACAAAAACAAGGCCGGCTTTGATTTGCACCGGCTCTTCGTCGGCTCGGAAGGATTGCTGGGAGTCATCACGGAGGCGACATTGAAACTGCTGCCGCTGCCGCCGTTCCGCGCGAATCTCGCCGTCGGGTTCAACTCCATGAACGCCGCTGTCCGGGCGCTGCAATCCATTTTTGCCGCCGGTTTTCTGCCCTGCGCGGCGGAGCTGGCGGATGAATTCACGCTCGCCGCCGCCGCCAAGCGCACGCGGAGCAAACGGCTGCTCGGCTGCAAGGCGCATCTGATTTGCGAACTGGACGGACAGGAAAACTCCGTGCGCCACGAAATCGCCGCCGTCGAAAAAATTGTGCGCCAGCAAAGACCGCTGTTCGTCGAGCGCGGTTTTGGCAATGAGCAATGCGAGGCCGTCTGGCAGATCCGCCGCGAATTTTCCTACGCGCTGCGCGACACCGGCCTCACAAAATTGAATGAAGACATCGTCGTGCCACGCGGCCGGCTGGAGGCGTTTTTCAAGTTTGCCGCGACGCTGCAAAAAAAATACGGACTGCAAGTCGCCTGTTTCGGCCACGCCGGCGACGGCAACATTCACACGAACGTGATGGTGGATTACGAACAGCCCGGCGCGAAAGCATGCGCCGGGAAATGTCTCGACGAGCTTTTCCGCTGGGTGATTGCGAGCGGCGGCAGCATCACCGGCGAACACGGCATCGGCCTTGCCAAAAAACGCTGGTGGCCGCAGGCCGTTTCCAGTGAATCACAAGAACTTCACCGCACCATCAAGGCCGCGCTCGACCCGCACGGCATCTTGAATCCCGGCAAATTCGTGTAGCCGCCGAAGTCATTTTGCAAATGGTGCCCCTATCCGGAATTGAACCGAAATCGCACGTTTAGGAAACGCGAGCTCTATCCATTTGAGCTATAGGGGCAACCGGTCAAAAATGGCTGATTTTGACAATGGTTTTCCAACAAAAAAAACAGGTGCCTGATAATTAACACCATCAGATTTTGCACTTTCGTGCTGCCGGGCATTGGTGTGTTGCCAGTCAGAGCGACTTGAAAATGCTGATTTCACGGTCAACCGCAAGCCCTTTTTAAGCAGGCTGCCCAAAGTTTTTATCGGAAGCCTGCCGGCAGCACCGCCAATCTCCGAAAGCCGCTGGCTGCCAACTGGCCCAGCGGGCGGATCGTGAATTGAGAAGACTGACACCCGGAAAGCAAAATTTGCGGCAGCAAAAGAATTTGCCGGCAAGACAGCAGGAGCGCTGTTCGCGGGTTGAATTTTCTAACAGCAGGAATGAACTGCTGGTGAAAAATTGTGAAAAAAACGTCCGGTTTGCGCTTCAGGGTTGTGTCAGGCGAAAGAACAAATTTCCCTTGGGCGGTGAATTGGTGACGCTGTTGTTGACGATCTGGCCGAGATAATTGCCCCAAACGCCAGCGGCCAAATTATTGTTGGTTTGCAGCGTCCAGCCGGTTACCGAGGGCGGCCACGAGACGACGGCCTGGTTGCCAAAATAAGTGATGGTCAGCAATGGCGCGCCAGGCGTTTGGACCGCATAAAGCGCCCAAAAACCGCCGGTGACTGCATAGTTGCCGCCGGTCATCGCGCCGCCGGCATCCGGCTGGCCGGTAGTGCCGCTGACAGAATAAACTCCGCCGGTGCTGGTGCCGCCACCGCCGGAGATTTTATACCAGTTGATGCCATAAGATTGGGCGCGAGTGGTGGTGGCAACAATGCCAAGGGCGAGAGCCAAGAAAACAACCATTGCGCCGCGTCCGACGAATGACCATTCTTTAATTTTCATTTCCTTGTTTTCTTCGGCGGATTACGGATTGATGATTAACACGTTGAACGCAATGTTCGTCGGCATGTTCGCCACGTCTTCATTGAGAATCTCCCAATAACCGGAGAAATCATACCACAGGCCGATGGGATGGTTGTTATAGGCAAATGAACTTTGACCGGTGACGTTGTGAGTGACCAGCAGGATGGCATTGGGCTTGCCATCGCAGAGCGGATTGTTAATCCGGACAGCATTTGAGTAAAAGCTATTGGTGCTCGACGACACCACCGTAAAAGCCGCAGTGGGTGTGCCTTTTCCCGCACCCGCGACTTGGAATCCGCCATTGCCGATGGTCAATGCCGGGCCGGAACTGCTGGAGGCGTAAACTCCGGTGCCCGTGCCGCTGCTTCCCTCCAAGGCGGTGCCCGAAGTGCTGGAGCCGTAAACCCCAATGCCGCTGGGCGCGGTGCCGTAAACGCCCCAACCGCTGCCGTTTTGTGAACCGTAAACGCCAATGCCGAGGCCGCCGGTTCCGTTGTTTTGTCCCCGGACACCAGCGGAGTAACCTCCCGGCGAGGCGGAACTTACAATGCCATAGACAGCGTTGGCGGATCCAGTCGTGGATGCCGTGACACCCTGAACGCCAATGGTTGCCGCGCTTTCAACATCCAACTGCGCCGCCGGGTTGGTCGTGCCGATGCCCACAAACCCATTGTTCAAAATGGACATCCGATGAGCGAAGTCGGTGTAAAAGTCCAGGCCATACTGATTAAGGCCCGCCGTGCGCTGCGAGGCAATGCCTTCACCGCTGCCCGTGCCAAAGGTAAGGCCAACCCCGTTGGTGGTTCCGTTGTTGAGCGCTCCGTTATTATAATTTTGCTGGTCAATCGCCACGCCGCCATATTGATCAATAATTACCTGCTTGGCGATCGGGTAACCGCCGCCTTGCTTGGTGTAAAAACTCAAGTAGCCATACCCGTCATTATACGCAGACATGATTGCGCCTTCGCCCGAAGGAATGTAATACTGCAAGCTCAACCCCGTGAACAAGCCCGTGTTGATGGGGGAATAGTTGTTATTTACGATGAAATTCCCGGCGTTGCCGGAAAAAATATTGCTGCCCGTGAAAATTTGGGTGACATCGGTCAGCGCCACGTCCGCCGCCAGCCGCGCATCCGCCACCGTGCCGCCAGTCAACTGTGACGCGTTCAAACTGGTCAGCCCACTACCGTTGCCGACGAACCCGTTGCCCGCATTGTTCAAGGTAATCGGGTCGCCATAAGTGCCGGAAAGCGCGCCGGCAGGCAGCGTGCCGGTCAACTGGCTGGCCGGCACCAAGCCGTCCACATTCTCGGCCGTGATGGCATAAGGGGTGGGTGTCAGTTCCTGCCGCGGGATCAAGGTTGTGAAGGCGGCGGCACCGTTGGTGCGCACACCAAGTTCAAGCCAATAAGGTGAGCCGTTAAACACACCGCCAAAGTCAACGGGTGTGGTGAACAGTCCGTTGGTGACGGCCTGACCGGTCATGGTGATCGTGGTGCCCACCTGGCTGCCGCCGCTGCTGGCGTTCCACAGTTTGAAGGCCAGATCAAAGGTGCCGGTGGCCGGGCCGCTGCCGTCCCGCAGCTGGCCCTGATAGGTAAAAGCGGTGCCCTGGGCGAAAACGGAGCTGACAGCGGCCAGGCAGCCGGGCAACACAACCGCCGTGAAAAGCAGAATTCGGGTCTTCATGATTTTAGTCCTTTCCTTTACATGTCAGTTATTCACCAAAGCACCGCAGGATGATGACAGCACCAAACCGGCATCATTCACACTATTTAATAGTGTAAATAATTAAAGCAAATAACCAATAAAAGTCAATCGAAATTTTCACCGGCGAACCGGCCTGCCGTCAGCCAGCTTTTTGCCTGATGCGCGCTGATGCCGTGTTGTTGCCACGGTTCAATTACGCGGGTTATTTTCTCCAGCCGCGGCGCCGGAATGAACTGGCAATTTTTGGCGGATGGGTTAAAGTCGCGGCACCGACTCTGATGAACGCGTTTCAAATCATTTTCACACCGACCAGCGCCGCCGAGCTCGCGCGGATGCCTAAGGAATTGCAGCTCCAGATCCTCGGCGATTTTCGCGGGCTGCCCCAGCACGTCATCGCCAGCGAGCTTGAGGATTTCGGCAAGCTCGAAAGCGACGGCCACATCCTGCACCGCTTCCGTGTCGGCGATTACCGCGTTTATTTTGAACGCCACCAGCTTGGCGTGCTGGTGCATCGCATCTTGAGCCGGCACACGTTGAAGGACTTCTTTTTCCGCTCCGGCATCAAGGTGGGCGAAGACCAGGCGCTCCAGGAAAATCCGAAATTCTGGGAGCTCATCGAGGCCGCCAAAAGCTCCGACGCCAAATAAATTCGCCTTCCGGGTTGCGCAAAAATAGTTTGAACGAAATTCCGGCAGCCGGGTCTCAATTACTGTTAAGGTGATTGGGTTTGGGTTGAAGAGCCTGACTTTTTATGGTTTTTTAGTCAGGCTCTTTTTCCTTGCCAGCTCCCGGCGGGCTGCCCGGTTTGATTTCAACGGCGCCCGGAATTCCATTCTTGCACGGCGGCATTTTGGCCTTAGAATTGTCATCGCCCATTATGAACTACAAAATCTCCCGTCGCGCCGCGTCGCTGTCACCCTCGCTCACCCTGGCCATTGACGCCAAGGCCAAGGCCATGAAGGCCGCCGGCGAGGACGTCGTGGGTTTCGGCGCCGGCGAACCGGACTTCGACACACCGCAGCACATCAAGGACGCCGCCGCCAGGGCGCTGGCCGCCGGGTTCACCAAATACACGCCGAGCAGCGGCATCCCGGAACTGCGCCAGGCCATCGCCGACAAGTTCCTGCGCGAGAACGGCCTCACTTACAAAACATCGCAAATCATCGTGAGCTGCGGCGGGAAACATTCGTGCTTCAACACAATTTTCGCGACGTGCGAGGCGGGCGACGAAGTCATCATTCCCGCGCCCTATTGGTTGAGCTATCCCGAAATGGTCAAGCTCGCGGGCGCGAAGCCGGTCATTTTGCAGACGACGGACAAAACGGAGTTCAAGGTGACGCCGGAACAATTGCGCAAGGCCATCACGCGGAAAACGCGTTTGTTCATCCTCAATTCGCCGAGCAATCCGACCGGCAGCGTCTATACGCCCGAGGAAACCAAGGCGCTCGGCGACATCTGCGTGGAGAAAAACGTCCTCATCATGAGCGACGAAATTTACGAGCATCTGCTTTACGACGGCGCGAAGGTGAAGAGCGTCGCCAGCTTTTCGCCGGCGCATCAGGACCACACCATCATCGTCCACGGCCTCGCCAAGGCGTATTCGATGACCGGCTGGCGGCTCGGTTTTCTCGCCGCGCCGGAGCCGGTTGCCAAGGCCATTGACGCCGTGCAAAGCCACAGCACGAGCAACCCGACTTCGTTTGCGCAAAAGGGCGGCGTCGCCGCGCTCACCGGCCCGCAGGATCACCTGCCCGTCTGGCTCGCGGAATACGACAAGCGCCGCCGTTACGCGCATGCGAAATTAAACTCCATTCCCGGAATTTCCTGTGTCAACGCGAAAGGCGCGTTTTATCTGTTTCCGAACATTGCCCAAACCGGCCTGAAATCGTCCGAGTTCTGCGCGAAACTGCTGGAGCAGCAGAAAGTCGCCGCCGTGCCCGGCATCGCGTTCGGCGCGGATGACTATTTCCGCCTGAGCTATGCGACCAGCCTGGCGAACATCGAGAAGGGGCTGGACCGCATTGACAAGTTCTGCCGGACGCTGGTGAAATAATTCTCACCCCTGAATCCTGTCTGAAAAGTAGCGGCAGGCCTCCCGGCCTGCTGCGGAGTGGCATCCTGCCGCCCGGAAAAAATCGTCAGACTGGCATTAGGGCATCAATTTTACCGGGCCGTTTTTGGTGGCGCGTTCTTTCCGCCGGGCAGGAAGCCCGGCTCCATGTCAGCCAGGATGGCTGACGTTTTGGGCCGCGAGCAATCGCGGTCTTTGTGCTTTCATCTCCGCTTTAACTTTAACTTCATCGGAAGCTGTCGGAACAGAGACGGCTGAAACGCCTGCATGTCGGTTTGTCGGTTGGAACTGCCCGGACAAGCCACAGGAAGATAAAATATTCAGCATTAAGCAAAAATTGATTAAAGTTCATATCGCGCCCGTCCGATATTACCACTGAAATCGTGGGTTGCGGCCCCAGAGGGCGGTCGTGGTGCTTCCTTGCGGAGTGCCGGGGCTGCTGTTGACGGGCTGTAACCAATGAAATTGAAAAAATGAAAATAATAATGAAAAGCTTGAACTCAAATAAAATCATCGGCATGGTCATAATGATGGCTTCGGTCTCCATTGTGTCCGCGCAAAACATCTTGAACATCTCGCAGCCTGCCGTCAACACGGGCATACCGGTTGACAACTGGGCGTGGCAGTCCATCACCGTGCCGCAGACGTCAACGCTGACCACCTTCGGGTTTGCGTGGAATGGCGGCAGCGGCGACTTGGGGGCCACGGCCACGGTGGATTTGCTGGCGGGCGAGGGAACCGGCGGCGCTTTGCTCGCCTCCACGACCGGCAGCATCAGCATGGTGAACAATGATTCTTACTTCGGAAATGTTTTCATCGCTGATTTCAATGACATTCAGCTCTCACCGGGCCAATACACGGTGTATATCCACAACCCCACCACGGAATTGAACTTGGTCGGCACCATCTATGATTCATACAGCGGTGGAAAATTCGTGGGTGACTATTACGGTGATGTGGGCATGGACGCCACTTTTTTCACGCCATCTCCGGTTCCGGAACCCGGCTCCGTCACCCTGGGCATCATGGGCCTGGCCTGTGTCGGCGGATATCGGGCCTGGAAAAAGCCGGGCCGCAAGTTTTTGAATTGATTCTGCCGGATGCAAACCAATCTTCACCCCTGAAGGGGGCCGCGAGCCATCGCGGCCCTTTTTCTGTTTTGCGCCTGCAACTGGCAAAAAAGGAATGGCAAGAATCGCGCGGATGGATAAAGATAGCTTCATGTCACAAACGGACAAGCCTGCCGTCCCGGTGCCTTCGCTGGAGGAAATTCAGCGGGGTTGGAACGATCTCACTGTGCGGGTGCAGCAGGCGGAAAGAGAATGCACCGCGCTGGCGCAGGAAAACAAGACGTTGCGCACCCTGCTCGAACGGGTCGTGGAGCACCGGAAAAAATCCCACGGCGAACTGGTCAACCTGATCACGACGCTGGTGACAAAGCTGCCGATCAACGATGTCGGCGTGATCGTCTCGCGGCTGGTGGAACACAGCGCGGCGGTCAACGACGTCAGCGCCGCGCTGATCAACGGCAGGAACGAGGAGAATATGCTTCAGCCCGCCATTCTGAAAGCGCTGGACAAGACGAAGCGTGATTTGACGGCGGCCATCAAGCCGCTGGTCGAGGAGCTGATCCGGTTGCAGGCGCCGCTCGACCCGGCGATGCTGCAGGCGCTGGTCACGCGGCCGGAGTCTTTTTTCGCGCCGGCCGCCGTGCGCGCCGGCCGCAGTTTTGTGAAGGGCCAGGTGGCGCGCGAGCAGGTGGTGAAAGACTTCGGCGAGGAGGCGCTGATCTTTTTCAAGGACCTGACGACGGACGCCAAGTTCAACCCGCGGCCCAAGCCGGAGCAGATCATGCTGGCCTTCAAAAGCGATTTTGAAGCGCTGCTGCAGCAGAATCCCGACGTGGCCGCCGCCAGGCGGGCGGAACTGGTGGCGTTGCACAAAAAAATCCGGCAGAGCCGCGCGTCGCGCGCGCAAAAAACCGCGTTCTTGAAGCTTTCGTTCATTCTGGAGCTGCTGCATTACTACGAAAATCAGAGCACGGAATCGCCGGATGTAATCTTCGCCCAGCGCCTGCCGCCGCTGGTGGAACAACTGGTGGTCACCGGCGACTCGGACCATCTCGACGAAAATTTGATCAGGCAGGCGGAAGAGCTGCTGGCCTTCATCATCAACGCCGATTACCGCCAGGCCGTCGTCAACAATTTCGGCAAGGCCGGCGGCGCGGCGCGGACGCTGCGGTTTGTGCTGACGTTCCGCTCGGCAATTTTCACCGAGCACGATCCGGTGACGGCGGAGTTCGTGAAGCATCTTCTCGGCGCGCAACCGCAGCCCAATCCGGCGGCGCTCGCCGCCGTTTTGCGGCTGATCAGTGCCGACGCGCAGAAAACCATCGTGCGCGCGATCCTTAATTCCGACCGCCTGCGCCGCGAGGATGCCGAAGCGCTCGGCAAGGCGCTCATCAAGGAACTGGGGCTGCCGGAATTTCCCGTCACCGCGAAGTCCAAATCCGGTGCCGCCGGTGACAAAACGCAGATGAACGCGTGGGGCATCATCAAGGAACTCATCGCCAGCCGCGCTTCGCCGAACGAGATCACCGAGGCCATCCGCAAGCAGCTTCACGCCAAATATGACGCCGACGAGGTCAAGCAAAGCTGGCTCGTGCTGGCCGAGTCCGACCCGATGTCGTTCGTCCGTGTCTTCTGCCTGCTGCCGTATCTGCCCGACGGCCAGACCGACCCGGTCGCGCGCGCCGTTTTGGAATCGTATGCCAACCGGCTCACGCATGAAAAATATGCGGCCACCTACGCCAAGGTCGTGCATGCGTTGAAAAACCTTTTCAAGGTCAAGGCCGACAGCCCCGCGCTCGTGAATTTCATCACCCTGGTGAAATGGGTGGATCCCGATTCCGCCGCAAAAATCGCGAAAGACATCGGCATTACCGCCTGAGCCTCAGCGGAGAAAATCCCGGTGCAGCCGCGTCATCAAATCGTTCACCGCCAGCATCAATTCGCCGCGCCGTTCGGCAGCGGCGTCGTCTGACAAATCTATCGGCGCGGACATCGCCTCGGCATAGCGATGCGTCAACGCCATCTGCCCGTCGCGCTGGCCGATTGAGCGCAGCAACTCGCGCACTTTCCCCGCCCGTTGTTTTGCGGCGGCAATTTTCTTCAAGGCCGCGCCGGCCGACAGCTCGCCGGTCCCGACCCGTTTCAGCAAACCACACTCAAACAGGCGGCAGCGCCGTGGCCGGTCGCCGTAAATGCCGCAAAGTTTTCCATCGAAGCAGGCGCACGGCTGCGCAAAGGCCAGCTTGCTTTTGGTTTTCTGTTTCAGCGTCAGGCCGAGCTGTTTGAGCCGCTTTGCGTTGTCGCCGACATACAGCTCCACATCGGCGAACAACGTGCTGTCGCAGCAAAGGCCGCAGTTCAGGCAAAGTTGTTCAATCCCGGTCATCGCCAAAAGTGTTTTGGATACTTCCGCGCCAGCTCCGACTTGATCTTCGGATAATGCTCGCGCCAAAAGTTCGCCAAATCCTGCGTCACTTGGATCGGTTTCATGCCGGGCGTAAGAATGTGCACCGTCACCGGCACGCGGCCCAGCGCAATTTTCGGCGTCTGGTTTACGTCGTAAAGCTCCTGGATGCGCAGCGAGATGAACGGCGGACGGCCATTTTCGTAATTCACCTTCGGCGTGCGCCCGTTCGGCAGCGTGAGCCGTTCCGGCGCATGTTTGTCCAGCAGCTCCCGCTGCGACTGCGAGAGCCACGACATCACGACGGGCTTCACCTCGCGTTCCTTGATGTCCTTGTAGCTGACCGCGCCGTGGCACAACTGTTCGATGATGGCTTTCTTGTCCTCGTCCGTGATCGCCGGCAACTGCAAGTCCGCGCACTGCTGGCAAAGCAGATTCAGCCGCGCGAACCATTGCTCGACCGAGTGATCCCAGTTCGGCAGCAATAATCTTCCCGCGAGAATTTCATCCGCGAGCAGGCGTGCCGCCGCGTCGGCAGGCGGCGGGTCAACACGTTTCGCCGTCAGCGCCAGATCGCGGAAACGCAACCGCTCCGCGGCCAAAACCCGTTTCTGCTGCGCGTCGAACTGGACGTGCAAATCGGATTTGACATCCTCGGGAAATAATTCTTTCAGCCAGTCGGCCTCGATGGCCGTCGCGAGCGAGAGGATGGTGTTCACTTCGCGGTCGCGGCCCTCGATCTCGCGGATTTCCGCCGCCACGAACAGCGGACTTTGCCGCATCTTGCTCTCTCGTGCCAGCACGCCGCGCCGACTGTGGACCAGCTCGCAGCGCAACGTTCCCTGATCCATCCGCCGCGCCACGCGGTCGCTGAAGCCAATGAGAATGCATTTCTGCAACGCCTCGTCCTTGACCTCGTTTGGCTTCGTGTCGAGACCTTCGTCTTTGGCGATGCGGAGAAATTGGTCAAACAGCGGGCCAACTTGCTTCGCGGTGACGGCGTGAATGCCCAGCTTGCGGCAGGCGTCCATGCGGAATTGATTATTGAACGCAAAACTCCACGCGCGCATTACAATCCAGAAGTCTGATGACGCCTTCTCGCCGAGCAAATCCTCGCGCGCCGTTTCAACCTCCTTGCCTGTGTTGCGGATGAGCAGGTCGCGGCCTTGCGTCAGCGCCGCGACGAGGCAGGCTTGATACACGCAGCCGTATTCCTGCGCCGCGAGCAGCATCCGCGCGTAACGCGGGTGCAGCGGAAACGCCAGCATCTTGCGGCCGATTACGGTGATTTTCCCATCGTGAATCGCGCCCAAGTCCGTGAGCAGATCCTCGGCGTGCGTCAGCGAAATTTCATCAGGTTTTTCCAGCCAGCGGAAGGCGCGCAGATCCTCCACGCCCGATGCCTTCAACGTCAGCACAACCTCGGACAAATCCAGCCGGCGGATTTCGGGCATCTCGTGCGGGGCGCGCTCGTCATGTTCCGCGCGCGACCAGAGACGGATGCACGTTCCCGACGCGGTGCGGCCGGCGCGGCCCGTGCGCTGGCCGGCGTTGGCCTGCGAAATCTTTTCGATCAGCAAGGTGTTGATGCCGCGGTTCGAGTCGTAGCGGGCGAGGCGCGCGAGGCCGGAATCAATCACCAGCCGCACGCCGTCAATCGTGATGCTCGTCTCCGCGACGTTCGTGGCCACGACAACTTTCCGCTGCTGGTAGCGCGCGACGGCCGCGTCCTGGTCGCGCGGCTGCAATTCGCCGTGCAGCGGCAGCACAATAAAACCTTTGGCCTCGGACGTGTGGCGGATGGCTTCGATGGTCTGCGAAATTTCAAATCCACCGGGCATGAAAACCAGCACGTCGCCCGGTCCGCCGCCGGCGACGTAGCGGGAAAATTCCTCCGCCGCGAGTTCCCAAACCGGCGGCGCGCCCGCGCCAAGCCGGCGCGGCAGATATTCCACCTCCACCGGAAACGTGCGGCCTTCGGACGCAAGGACGGAGCAGCGGCAGGACGCGCAGTCCTCTGCGCGCCGCGACGACGGCGGGCTGAGAACAGCCCGCCCCACCTCATTCAAATATTTTTCCAACTCCCCCGCGTTCAGCGTGGCGGACATCACGGCCAGCATGAGGTCGGGCCGATGCTTTTCCTGCTGGGCAAGCGCCTGGGCAAGCGTGATGTCGCCGTAAAGGTGCCGCTCATGAAACTCGTCGAACAAAATCGCCGACACGCCGCGCAGTTGCGGGTCATCAATCATCTGCCGCAGCAACACGCCTTCGGTGACGAATCGTATTTTGGTCCGGGCCGACGTGACATTCTCGAAGCGGATCTGGTAGCCGACTTCGTCGCCGAGTTTGACGCCCAATTCCGACGCGACGCGCGCGGCGAGCAGGCGCGCGGCGAGCCGGCGCGGCTGGAGCACGACGACCTGCCCGTTGCCGAGCAAGCCATGCTTAAACAGCATCTGCGGCACCTGCGTGGATTTGCCGGAGCCGGTCGGGGCGGACAGGATCAGCCGGCGGTCGGCGCGCAGGCGCGCGATGATTTCGTGCTCGATTTCGTAAATGGGCAGTCGTTCGGCCATGAACTTTCATTCTAGCGGGTTGCGGCCGCCGAGAAAAACAAAACCGGCGCGGCGCGGCGCTTCCCGGCTTCAGGGTTTGGGATAAAATCCCCGGCCAATAAATCTTGCTTTTGGCGGTGGCTTTCTTAAACTATCCGACCGTTTTTCTAATTATGCACTTGAATTGTTTCAGTGGTTTATTGGCGCTCACCCCGCCGCCGTCCAATGGCCAGCCCGGTCAGCAGTCGAACCCCTTGATGGCATTCCTCCCGATGATTCTGCTGGTGGTGGTTTTCTATTTCATCCTCATCCGCCCGCAGCAGCAGCGCGCGAAACAGCAGAAGAAACTGCTCGAAGCGCTCAAGGCCGGCGACAAGGTCGTGACCGCCGCCGGCATCGTGGGCGTGGTGCTCTCGGTGAAGGACAAGACGGTTTCCATCCGGTCCGCCGATGCCAAATTTGAAGTGACCAAGGCGTCCGTCACCGAAATCATCGCCGACAGCGCCAGCACCCCGACCGCCTCCTGATTTGCCATGAATAAGAACAACAACTTGGGCCGTTTCATCCTCGTCCTCGTCATCATCGCGTGGGCGCTGATGGAAGTTTATCCGCCAACCTCGCGCGATCTCGTGAAGGAATTTGCCCGCCGCGCGCAAAACCAGGACGCCACGTTCACGAACCTCCTGGGGCGGGTTGCCGCGTTGCAGCAGGCCGGCACCAACAACGAGTTCGTCGCGCTGCAAATCGCCGCCGGCACGAACGATTTGCAGAATTATTTTAAGAACGTCTATCCGTCCGCCGCCAACCAGATTCATCCGACGACCTACATTTTGAACCGCCTCCAGCGCGACGCGGCGGGCAAGATCAAGCTGGGCCTGGATTTGCAGGGCGGCACGTCCTTCCTCGTCGAGATGGACACGAACGTCCTGTTTTCGGCGGACACCAACAGCATCCAGCAGTCGCGTTCCGAAGTCACCAGCGCGGCGCTGTCACAGGCGGTCGAAGTCCTGCGCAAGCGCATTGACAAGTTTGGCGTGGCGGAGCCGATCATCCAGTCAGCCGGCGGCAACCGGATTTTAATCCAGTTGCCCGGCCTGTCGCAGTCGGACAAGGAAAGCGCGAAAGAGCAGATTCAAAAATCCGCCTATCTGGAATTCCGCATGGTCAATGACAACAGCGACGAAATCATCAAAAACGGCGAACCGGTGCCGCCGGGCTATGTTTTGATGAAACACCTCGAGCAGCGAAACAACAACCAGACCCAGATGGAACAGGTCATCGTGAGCAAGAAGCCGGTGAACGGCCTGGCCGGCGACATCATCAAAAGCTCCATGGTCGTGCGCGGCAATCTGGGTGAGCCGCAGATTGATTTCACGCTCACCGACGAGGGTGCCAAACGATTCGGCGAGACCACGCGCGAAAATGTCGGCCACCGGATGGCCATTGTTTTGGACGGGGAATTGTATTCGGCCCCCAACATCAACAGTCCCATTGAAACCGGATCCGGCATGATTGAGGGATCCTTCACCCCGGAAGCCGCGCGCGAGCTTGCCAACGTCCTGCAAAATCCGCTCAAGGCGCCGGTGCATATTGTTTACACCAGCGACGTCGGTGCGACGCTGGGCAAGGACTCCATCCGCAGCGGCATCAAGGCCTCGGTTCTGGGCGTCGCCTTTGTTTCTCTGTTCATGCTGTGCTATTACTTTTGGGCGGGCCTCGCGGCGAACGTCGCGCTCATCACCAACATCATCATCCTGCTTGGCGTGATGTGCTCGGTCGGCACCACGTTTACGCTGCCCGGCATTGCGGGCGGTGTGCTCACCGTCGGCATGGCGGTGGACGCGAACGTGCTGATTTACGAGCGCATCCGCGAAGAGCTCGCGAAGGGGAAATCCCTGCGCGGCGCGATTGACGCCGGCTACGCCCGCGCGTTCGGCACCATTTTCGACTCGCACGTGACGACGCTCATTTCGTCCATCATCTTGATTTTCATGGGCACGGGCGAAATCAAGGGCTTCGGCGTGACGCTGACCATCGGCGTGGCGGCGAGCTTGTTCACGGCCCTGGTCGTGACCCGGCTGATCTTCAATTTCCTGACCGACCGGAATCTGATCACGTCAATGCCGATGCTGCACCTCATCAAGAGCGCCAAGGTCAACTTCATGGGCATCGCCAAGCCGCTGTTCGTCATGACCTGGCTGTTTGTAATCCTGTCCCTCGGCTTCGGCATCACGCGCGGCAGCAAATTGTTCGGCGTGGATTTCCTCGGCGGCGACAGCACGCGCTTCAGCTTTGTGCAGGGGCAGAAACTGGATGAAAAAGACATCCGCGCCGTCCTCACGACCATCGGCGAAAAAGACGCGCAAATCCAATATCAAAAGGGCGACGCTTCGGAAACGCTGCGTGTGACCACGTCCAGCGGTTCGGCGGACAAGGTCACGGCGCTGCTCGATCAAAAATTCCCGCAGGAGAAATTTGCGGTCGTCGAGCGCCAGGAAGTCGGGGCCACGCTTGGCAGTGAAATCCTGCAGTCGGGCATCATCGCCTCGCTGCTGGCGATGTTCGGCATCCTGGTCTATGTCGCGTTCCGCTACGAGTTTTCCTTCGCCGTGGCCGCCGTCATCGCCGTGCTGCACGACGTTTTGTTCGCCATCGGGACGTATTGCATCGCCAACGCCGTTTCCGGCCGCCAGTTCAACGCCACGGTGGTCGCGGCCATCCTGACCATCATCGGTTTCTCCATCAACGACAAGATCGTCATTTTCGACCGCATCCGCGAAGACTTGAAACTCGGCGTGCGCGGCTCGTTCAAGGAAATCATCAACCAGGCGCTGAACCAGACCCTGAGCCGCACGATCATCACCAGCGGCACGGTGTTGATCGCCACGGCGTCGCTTTATTGGTTCGGCGGCGGCGTCATCAACGACTTCGCCTTCACGTTCCTGGTCGGCATCGTCGTCGGCACCTACTCGTCCATCTACATCGCGAGTGTCATCGTGTTGTGGTGGCACAAAGGCGAACGTCCCAACATCGGCACCTCGCAGGTTTCCGTGCAAAATGCGCCGACGGCAAAGGTCTAATTTTATTTCTTAATCCTGGTTCCAAACATAATCTTAATCCCGTTGGCGACCCGGAAAGCGGATTAAGATGACGATTAAGATTAAGCACGAAACAGCGGGGGCGTTATGACGGCCCTGACTCCAATCATGCCCTGGCACTGGGCGGGCTTCATCCTGTTCGTCCTCGCCTGCATCGCGGTGGACATGGGCGCGTTCCACCGCCGCGCTCGTGTCGTGACTTTCCGCGAGGCGCTCGCGTGGAGCGCGGTTTGGTTTTCGCTGGCGATGCTGTTCGCCGGCCTGCTGGTTCATCTGCGCGGACGCGAGGAGGCCACCGAATTCGTCACCGGCTACCTGATTGAGCTTTCACTGTCGCTCGACAACATCCTCGTCATCGCCCTTATTTTCGCGGCCTTTCAGGTGCCGCCGGAATTTCAGCGCCGCGTGCTGGTTTTGGGCATTCTCGGCGCGCTCGCCATGCGCGGCACGATGATCGGCGTCGGCGCGGCGTTGGTGCAGAATTTCAACTGGGTGCTCTACGTCTTTGGCGTCTTCCTCGTCGTCGCCGGCGGCAAAATGTTCTGCTCGAAAAAAACAGCCGTCGAGCCGGAAAAAAATCCCGTCCTCCGCTTCGCGCGAAAACTGTTTCCGGTCGCGCCCGCGCTGGACGGCCAGAAATTTCTGACCCGCTGCAACGGCGCGCTTGCGCTCACGCCGCTGCTGCTCGTGCTGCTGCTGGTGGAGACGACCGACCTGATTTTTGCCGTGGATTCCGTGCCCGCCGTTTTTGCCGTCACCCAAAAGGCCTTCATCGTTTTCACCTCAAATGTTTTTGCCGTCCTGGGATTGCGCTCGCTGTTTTTTCTCCTCGCCGGCGCCATCGGGATGTTCCGCCATCTCAAGGCAGGCCTGTCCGTCGTCCTGGTTTTTGTCGGCGCGAAAATGCTGCTCGACCCGCACGACCGCGCGCCGCGATGGTTCCAGACCAAAATCCCGACCGCCACGTCGCTGCTCGTCGTCGCGGCAATTTTGGCCGTCGCCATCGCGCTCTCCATCACCGCCGCGCGGCGGGAAAAATCCACCGCCCGATGAAATTCCACTGGACGATCGCGCCGCCGCAGCCGCTGCTCGCAAACCAGCTTGCGGTGGCGCTCAAAATTTCCCCGCTGCTCGCTCAATGTTTGCTCAACCGCGGCTTGAGCGAACCGCCGGTGATTGAAAAATTTCTCGCGCCGCGCCTCAAAAATCTGGCCGACCCGTTTCTGCTGCCAAACATGCGCGCCGCGGTCGAACGGCTTTTGCGGGCGCACGAATGCGGTGAGCCGCTGGTCATCTTCGGCGATTACGACGTGGACGGCGTGACTTCAACCACGTTGCTGCTGGAAGTTTTGCGCAAGCTCGGCTGGTCGGCGGAGGCGTATCTGCCACGCCGAATGGATGAAGGCTACGGCCTGAGCCGGGATGGCGTGGAGAACTGCCTCAGGAAATTCCCGGTGAAATTATTGCTTGCCGTGGACTGTGGTTCGACCGCCCTGGAAACCATTTCCTGGCTGCGCGAAACCGGCGTGGAAGTCATCGTGCTGGACCATCACCAGGTTTCGTCGCCCGCGCCGGACGCCGTAGCTCTGGTGAACCCGCAGCTCGCGCCCGCGCCGGAAATCGGACACCGGAAATCGGACACCGGAAATTTTCAGGAGCTTTGCTCCGTCGGCCTTGCTTTCAAACTTGCACATGCGCTGCTCAAACGCGGACGCGAAACGGGCCTGCCCGGCGCGACGGAGGTTGATTTGAAACCGCTGCTGGATTTGGTGGCGCTCGGCACGGTTGCGGATCTGGTTCCACTCACCGGCGAAAACCGGATTCTCGTCACCGCCGGGCTGGCAAAACTGAGTTCCTCCAAACGGCCCGGAATCGTTGCCTTGAAGAAAGTCGCGCAGTCGCCGGAAAAAATCGGCGTGGTGGACGTGGGTTTTCAGCTTGCGCCCCGGCTCAATGCTTCGGGCCGGCTGGAGACGGCGGAGGAATCGTTGCATCTGCTGCTCGCGGAAACTTTGGACGAGGCGCTGCCACTGGCGCAGAACCTCGACGCGCGAAACCGCGAGCGCCAAAAAATTGAAAGCTCCATCGTCGAGGAAGTCACCGGCGTTGTCCGTTCAAAATTTGATGCTCAAAAGGATTTTGTGATCATCGAGGGCCGGTTGCTCTGGCACATCGGCGTGGTTGGCATCGTGGCGTCGCGCGTGTTGCAGGAATTTTACCGCCCGACGATCATTCTCGGCGGCGACGCCGGCGAATGGCGCGGTTCGGGCCGCAGCATCGCGGGTTTCGATCTCGCGGCGGCGTTGCGCGAATGCGGCGACTTGCTGGTGAAACATGGCGGCCACGCGATGGCGGCGGGCCTGACGATTGCGCCGGACAAGATTGACTTGTTCCGGCAGCGCATGAACGACCTGGCACAGCGCAGTTTGAAACCGGAGGATTTTCAGCCGCCGCTGCGGCTGGACGCGGAAGTCGCGCTGGCGGAAATCGGCCTGGATTCCGTGATGGAACTGGAAAAGTTGAAGCCGACCGGGATGGGAAACCCGGCGTTGCAATTTTGCGCGCGGAATCTGACCCAGAAAAAACCGCTGCAGCGCATGGGCGCGAAACAGCAGCACGTCAAAATGTGGGTGACGGACGGTGCGGTGACGCATGAGGCGGTCTGGTGGAACGCGGACGACGGCCCGCTGCCGGTCGGAAAGTTTGACCTGGCCTTTGCGCCGACGTTGAATGCATTCAACGGCCGGACGACGGTGCGGTTGAAGCTGCTGGACTGGCGGGCGGCGAATTAACGGCTGCGCGCGACTTGTCCGGTCTTCACGCATGGCAAAGGAATCAGGGGCCAAAACCTTCACTCGTCCTGCGGCCACCCTTGGGCTTGCTTCAATCAAGCGGATGAGGCATTGGGCCATTTGCTCATCTCTACCCCAGATTCACCGGATCAATATCCACCGCCAGCGTCACCTCGTCTGGCAGCACCAGCTTCCTGATGATGCTCGCGAGCGACTCACTGAGGCGGCTCATCGCCTGCGTCCGCAGCATGATCTGGTAGCGGTAAAAATTCTCCGCCCGCAGCAGCGGCGCCGGCGCGGGGCCGGCAATGATCAGATCGCGGAACACATTTTTAGCGGGCAGACATGCGCCTCGTGATTCCTCTTTGACGACCTCGTCAAACAGTTCGGCGACGGCAGGGGCGCTGACGATGGCGGCCGGGGCGACGTTGCCCAACAAGCTGTTTTCCAGTTCCCGCTTCAGGTGGTCGGCGGAGAATTTCACCTTTTCCTCGTTGCGGCCCTTGAGCGTGAGCAGCGCAACGCGGCTGACCGGCGGATATTTCAACTGCTCGCGGAATTCTATTTCCTGTTCGTAAAAGCCCACGAAGTCGTGACGGCGCGCATATTGAATGGCCGGATGAAATGGCGTGAACGCCTGCACAAACACCTCGCCCTCGACATCGCCGCGGCCGGCGCGGCCGGCGACCTGCGTGAGCAGTTGGAAGGTGCGTTCGCCCGCGCGGAAATCCGGCTGGTGCAGCGCGGAGTCCGCGTAAATGATGCCGACCAGCGTGACATTCGGAAAATGCAGCCCTTTCGCGATCATCTGCGTGCCGACGAGGATGTCAATTTTCCCAACGCGAAAATCGCCGAGCACCCGGCGGTAATCGTCCTTGCGCTTCATGGTGTCGGCGTCCATGCGCTTGACGCGCGCCCTGGGAAAAAGTTTCGCCAGCACTTCCTCGACTTTCTGCGTGCCGGTGCCGGCAAAACGAATCGCGGGATTTTTGCATTTCTCATTCGGGCAGACATCCGGGACTATTTCATTGTGGCCGCAGATGTGGCAGGAAAGTTTCTGTTCGATGCGATGGTAGGTGAGCGACACGCTGCAATTCGGACACTCGGCGACATAACCGCATTTCGGGCATTGCAGCGAAGTCGAGTAGCCGCGCCGGTTCAAAAATAAAATCGTCTGCTCGCCGCGTTCGAGCCGCTGCGTGATGGCTTCCTTGAGCTGCGGCGAAAACAGCGGCGGGCCTTTGCCGTCGCGCGCCGTCTGCCGCATGTCCACGACGCGGACACAGGGCATCTTCTGATTGTCCACGCGCTCAGGAAGTTCCAGCAGGGTGAATTTGCCGCGTTTGCAGTTGTAAAAACTCTCCATCGAGGGCGTGGCCGAGCCGAGCACGACGACGGCGTTTTCCATCTGGCCGCGCATGATCGCCACGTCGCGCGCGTGGTAGCGCGGCGCTTCTTCCTGCTTGTAAGTGTGCTCGTGCTCCTCATCCACGATGATGAGGCCGAGCGGTTCGACCGGCGCAAAGATGGCCGAGCGGGCGCCGATGACGATCCGCGCCCTGCCCTGCCGGATTTTGTGCCACTCGTCGTGCCGTTCGCCGGCGGAAAGATGTGAGTGCAGCACCGCGACAGGCGTCCGCCATTTCCCGGAACTGAACCGCGCCTTGAAGCGCTCCACCGTCTGCGGCGTCAGCGAAATTTCCGGCACAAGAACGATTGCGCCCTTTCCCTGCTCCAGCGCATAGGCGATGGCCTGGAGATAAATCTCGGTCTTGCCCGAACCGGTGACGCCGTGCAAAAGGAAAGTGCGGGCTGCAGGCTGCGGGCTGCAGGCTGCGTCGCTTGCCGCCGCCGCCGGTTTTTCGCGCGCCACAGCACACGCATCTTTTTCCACATCCATCGCCGCCTTGATTTTTTCGAGCGCGGCGGCCTGGGCGGAATTCACGATGATCGGCTGCGTCGCCAGAATGATCTCGCGCGCATACGGGTCGCGCTCGGAAACTTCCGAGGTGATCGCGACGAGGCCGCGGTCTTCCAATTTGCGGATCGTCGCGGTCGTGGTCGCAGCCAGCGCCACGAGTTCGGATAACAAGATTTCCCGCCGCGCTTCGATGAGGTTCCAGACGTCCTGCTGGCGTTTCGGGAGTTTCGGAATTTCGCCGCTAACCGGCAGCGCGCGGACCAAGAGCCGTTCGCGCCAGCCCGCATCTTCTTTGCGCACGGCTTCGGGCAGAACCGATTTCAGCGCGACTTCCGGTGCGCAGCAGTAATATTCACCGATCCATCGCGCAAGCTTCAAAACCTTTGGCGTGACGAGCGTCTGCGAGCCGATGATTTTGAGGATGGGCTTGAGATTGGCGTGTCCGGACTCCTCGGCGACGGCGGTGACGACGCCGAGAATTTTGCGCGGACCGAACGGCACCTGCACCCGGCTGCCGACATCCACTTGGCCGGCGAGTTCCGGCGGAATCGAATAATCAAATTCCCGGCGCAGCGCGATTTCCAGACTGACGCGGGCGATCATGTTTAATCGCGCGTGATGGCGCGCAGTTCGGCTTCGAGCTGCCGGCGCAATTTCCCCCGCTCCGCATCGCTCGCGTCCGGCGGCACGCGGATTGATTTTCCCACGCACACTTCGCACCGCGCAAACGGCAGCGGGATCTGGAACCGGTCCCAGCTTTTCAAGGAAATTTTCCAGTTCAAATTCAGCGCGACCGGCGCGATCGGCAGGCCCGTCAACTGCGCCAGCGACGTGATGCCGTCCTGAATCTGGTAGCGCGGGCCGCGCGGGCCGTCCGGCGTGATGGTCAGGTCGCGGCCGCGTTCCGCCCACGTCGTCATCTCCCGCAGCGCCTGCGCGCCGCGCCGGCTGCTCGACCCGCGCACCGGCTGGACGCGGAACCATTCGAGGATGCCCGCCAGAAACGCGCCGTCCTTGCTCGCGCTCACCAGGGCGGCCATGCCTGCACCGGAATTATGCGGACGCCGGTGGACCTCCAAAACCTTGATGCAGGTCGCCAACCGGTTGTGCCAGATGCAGAAAATCACCGGCACCGGCGCGCCCGGCAAAAAATATTCCGACGGCGCACGCAGCCGGCAGCGCACCGTCAACAGCAGCACGCGGAGCGAAAGGAAAACCAGAAACGCCCCCAGCCGCTGATGCCATTTGGGCGCGTGCGGAATCACCACCCCGCCGGACTTTCGGGCGGGGCGGGCGTGTGGCATCTGGGAGGCGGCGGCTGACATTTCAACTTTTTTTCAGGCACGTGCGGACGAGCTGTTCCACCGTCGCGGATCCGCCGAGCATCGTCTGCGCGGCACGGACAGCGTCGTGCGCCTCAACCTGCTTGAAGCCCAGCGCCATGAGCGCGAGCGTGGCGTCGTTCGTTTTCTGGTCGTCGGGCGAAAGCGCATGTTTCGCGCTCGCCGCCTCCAGCGCGCCCGTCACGCCAATTTTGTCGCGCAGTTCCACCACGATGCGCTCGGCGGTTTTTTTGCCGACACCGGAAATTTGCGAAAGCGATTTTACGTCACCATTCGCCACCGCGCCGCGAAAGGTCACGACGTTCATGCCGCTCAAAATGTTCAGCGCCGTTTTCGGGCCGATGCCGCTGACGCTGTTGATGAGCAGCCGGAACAAATCGCGCTCCGCCGCCGACATGAAACCGTAAAGCGTGTGCGCATCCTCGCGGATGATGAGCTGTGTGAGCAGCTTCACCGGCTGGCCGGGCGGCGGCAGTTTGTCAAACGACGACAGCGGGATCAGCGCCTCGTAGCCGACGCCGTTGACGTCCACAATGACCTGCGTGGGCAGCGCTTCGACCAGCTTGCCTTGGAGAAAAGTGATCATGCGGGAGTGGAAAACATCAAGCGCCAAACATCGAACATCGAACGTTCAACAAACCTGCGCTGAACGCCCGGTCCGAGGTTCGGCGTTCGACGTTCAATGTTCGATGTCGTCTTCATTTTCAAATACGTTTTGGCGGCGTCAAACCATGCCGCGAATTTTCCTGCGCATGGGTGAGCGCGAGCGCGAGCGCGTCCGCCGCGTCGGGCGCGGGCAGTTCGGCGAGGTTCAGCATCCGCTGCACCATCTTGGCGACGGCGATTTTTTGCGCCGCGCCGTAGCCGACGATCGCCTGTTTCACCTTGCGCGTGGCGATTTCAAAAATTTCCACGCCCGTTTCGGCCACCGTCGCGAGCGCCGCGCCGCGCGCCTCGCCCATGATGATGGCTGTCTTCAAATTTTGCGCAAAGAACAAGCCTTCGACCACACAGACCTCCGGGCGGTGTTCGCGCAGCACGGCGCGCAGCGTCTGGGAAATTTTCGCAAGGCAGCGCGAGCGTTCCCAGTCTTTCGGGCAGGCGATGGTGCCGTGCGCGAGCGCAACCGGATTTGGCCTGCCGGTGCGGATGACGCCGTAGCCGGTGCCGCGCAGCGACGGGTCAATGCCGAGAATGATTTGCGTGACGCCCGACGCGCGACGTGTGACGGGCGTGAAAACCGCGGCGGCGCGCGACGGCCGGCCGTTAAGGCGCGTCTTCATCTGCTCGAATTGCTGCACGGAAATTCCCACGCGAAAAGGTTGCCAGCGGCGGCGAAATTGCAAAAGCAAAAACGCCGGGCCGTTTCCGTCGCGGGACCGGCGAGGCAAACCCGTCAATGATTCTGTTTGTCCTTGTCCGAACCGTGGCCGGAACCGGCGCTGGCATTGTGCGGCGGGCTGGGCACCGGAGCCGGGGCGGATGCCGGCGCAGGTTGCGGCGGCGGGTTGACGCTGCGCGGCGCAGGCTCGGCAATGCTCGGATGCGGATCCACGCGCGGCTGGCTCGGCGCGGTGAACTGGCGCGGAGGCGGTGCCTGGACATGATTGTTATCCATCACCTGCGGTTCAATATGGCGTTGAACCTGATAAACATTCTGGCCACCGGGACTGGCTGGCGGATTCACACTTTGCTGGAGCTGCGGGTTCAAAGAATGATTGGCAGCCAAATGATCGCGTAGCCCGCTAGGCTGTTCTGAAGATTGCGGATGCGATGGCACACCTTGGTTGCCGTTCAGATGCGGCCCCTGCGCCGGCTGGCTCAAATTCGGCCGGAGACTGGCATTGGCTTTCGCATCGTTGTTCTGCTCATTGCGCAGGGCCGGACCGGGGCGGAGTTGGCCGTCACCACTGGAGAAATTCCGGCCGGTATTGTTATCAACCGCACCGTGCTGTGCGGGCCGGTCAAATTTTTCACCGCGCCAGCCCTGCCGGCCAGCATTGGGCAGCGAACCAACGCGAACCGGCTCAATCGGGTGACGGGTCACGCCGCTGATCTGCTGCACGGAAACACCGCGGTTCATAAATGCTTTGCCGTTGACGTTGAAATTATTGATCACCCTGGTCTGATGGAAAATCTCCGCCGCCCGCTGCGGTTCGAGGCAATAGTAGCGAGGACGGCGGTCGCAAAAATGATCCGGCGAGATGAACATGAAACATCCGGCGTCCAGACCGAAATCAAAATCAACGCCCACACTCGCACCGCGATAGAAGAATCCGAGGCCTGGCTGATACACAGCAAGCGGCGGCAACGGCGCCCAACCGCAATAATCACTGTCAGAACGCCAAGTCACCCACGATGGAGCCCAGACGGTGTCTGGAGACCAGCACCAGCCGAACTGCGGATTGCGAAACCAGCGTCCATAGTGAAACGTCACGCCCCACGAATAATCCGAGTCCCAATACCAGCCGTAATCCGTATAGACCCAATGACCGCGGTCGCAATACGGACGCCAGGCCGGGTCATAAATCACCACCGTCGGACGCCAGCAACGGCCATAGCCTTCAACGTCCACCCACGAACCGTAAAGTGCAAGCGTGTCGTAGAAATAATTGACGGTCACCTCCGCCGGCGGCGCGGTGTCGGGAGCAATCGTGGCGGCGCTCACCGGTGCCGGTGCTGGTGCCGGCACAACGGAAGCGGCGTATAAAATTTTGTCGCGCTCCATCATCGCGTTGACAAGGTCGGAAGGCGCGCCTGCGTCTTTCAGGAAAATAATTTTGTCCGCATCCAGGTTGAACGCGCTCTGAGAATTGACGATGTAACTTTTTATCGTGCCGACATCCACGCCGGCCTGAACCATTTTGACCACTTCCGCCAAGGCGCTGCCCGGCACAATGTCGGCCGGCAACGCGCTGTCACCCGCCGGTGGCGGAATTGGTTGTTCCTGGGCCTGGCTGACGGCACAGGCCGCAGCGGCGACCGCCAAGGCCAAGGCAATCAGGGTTTTGGTGTAAAGGAGAGTTTTCACAAGAATGTTTTTTGTTTTTGACGGACAATTAACTTAACAATCAATTCATCCGGAAGTTGCGCCGACCGTTCATAGCCAATCAATTGCTTGAAAAGCATACCACTTAAAACCATGAAAAACCAGCCAAATTCGCCCGGCATGAAACCCCGGACAGCCGGTTTTTCAGCACTGGCGCGGCCCGGTCCAAAGCCCGCACCGGCGGAATTCACCCTGCCGGGTTGAGGATCGCCGCCGCCGCCTGCCGGACGGAAGCCACCAGTTCGCGAGGCTTCAAGACTTCCGCATCGCCGCCCCAGCTCAAGATCCAGCGCTGCACTTCGGCAAGACTGGACAGCTTCATCTTCAATTCCGCTCCGCCGTTTTTTAATTCGCGAAGCTGCTGCGACGGATGCCATTTTTTTTCGCGGATGTAATCGGCGGCGCGCGCGTTGAAACGAATCACCACGTCAAATTCACCTTCGCCGGAGTGGACGCCAAAGCTGTCGCGCAAACGCTTCTCCAAAGAAAATTTTTGCGTGCGCTCAAAAAATTCCCCCGTCGGCTTGACGGATTGAATTCGCGCCGGCACAAACGTGCGGAGGTCTTTGCGCGCGTGGTCGAAGGCGAAGAGATACCATTCGCCGTTGATGTTCGCCAAGTGATACGCGTCCACGATCCGTTTTTCCGCCGGCTGGCCGGGCTTGCGGTAATGCAGTTCCAGTTGCTGCCGCTGCGCGACGGCTTTGGCCAACGTGTCAAAAACCTCCAGATTGAGAATCGGCTCGGCGCGCGTGCGGAAGGAAATGGTCTGCCCGATGTCGGCGAGGTTCAGCGAAATGGTGTCGGGCAGCGCCTGCTCCATTTTTTTTATGGCGCTCAAAAGCGGCTTCTCGAAGCTCGTGCCGCGATATTGCTGCAACGCTTTTTCCGCGACGACGAGCGCGAAAATTTCGCCCTCGGTGATCTGCATCGTGGGAAAGCTGCTGACTTCGCCGTGGTAAAAATAGCCGTTGTTGGCGGGCGCGAATTCAATCGGCAAATTCAGCCGGTCGCGCATGAACTCGATGTCGCGGTGAATCGTCTTGGTGGAAACTTCAACCTCGCGCGCGAGCTGGCTGGCGTTGGGAAATCCACCGGCTTGAAGCGCCTGATGGATGCGCAGCATCCGCTCCAGCGGCGGACGGGAATGCATGGCGGACGGCGGCGGGCGGCGGGCGTGATTTTGGGACACGGTTGGGACGGTCTTTTTACGCATCGCGCCTACGCATCCGGGATTTTTCTAAGCTCCGCTCGCCATCTTCGCCAGAAATTCGTCGTTGGTCTTGAATTTCTTGAGCGCGGCGGTGAGCGTTTCCATCGCCTCGATGGGATTCAAGTCCACCATTGTGCGGCGCAGCTTGCGGATGGCTTCGAGATTTTTCGCCGGAAAAAGCTTTTCCTCCTTGCGCGTGCCGGACTTCGGAATGTCAATCGCGGGATACAAACGGCGGTCGGACAGCTTGCGGTCCAGAATCAGCTCCATGTTGCCGGTGCCTTTGAACTCCTGAAAAATCAGTTCATCTATGCGCGAACCGGTGTCCACGAGCGCGGTGGCGATGATCGTGAGCGAGCCGCCGTTTTCAATCTTGCGCGCGGAGGCGAACATCTTGCGCGGAATTTCCAGCGCGCGGGCGTCCACGCCGCCGGTCATCGTGCGGCCGGAACCGCCATGAACGGAATTGTAGGCGCGGGCGATGCGCGTGAGCGAATCCATCAGCACGAAAACGTCCTTGCCGGATTCCACGATGCGCCGGCAGCGTTCGATCATGAAACGCGAAAGGCGGACGTGCGTTTCGAGTTCCATGTCGTTCGATGACGCGACGACCTCGGCCTTCACCGAGCGTTGAAAATCCGTGACTTCTTCGGGGCGCTCATCAATCAACAGCACCATCGCGTGAACGTCGGGATGGTTCGTGGTGATGGCGTTGCAAATCTGCTTGAGAATGGTCGTCTTGCCCGTGCGCGGCGGTGCGACGATAATGCCGCGCGTGCCCTTGCCGATCGGCGTGACGAGGTCAATCACGCGCGTTTCGAGCAGGTCCGGCGTGGTTTCGAGCTGAAATTTTTCAATCGGATCAATGCTCGTCAGGTTTTCAAAGCGCACGGACTTGGTGTAATCCTGAAACGACATGTCATTGATCTTTTCGACGGATTTAAGCTGCGGGCTGGTGCCGCGATGCGGCGGCTGCGTCGCGCCCTCGACAAAGCTGCCCTCGCGCAGAAAACTGCGGCGGATGGTGTCGGGCGTGACAAAGATGTCGGTCGGCTTGGGATGAAAATGGTTTTGCGCCGTGCGCAGGAAGCCGAAACCCTTCTCGGAAATTTCGAGATAGCCGGCACCATAATTCTGATCATTGGCCCTGATAGCTTTTTCACTAGCCACCAAATGTGCGTCTATCACCTCGCGGTGACTTTTTGAATTAGCGGCTTGGTCGCTATTTGCTTGCGTTTCGCTCATAAAAAATTTGTGGCCGAAGGCTGAAACCCTTCCGAAAAATTGCTGGAAAAGTGAACTTTGGAAAACGCCTGCGCGCCACTCGCCGCAGACTTGAACCTTCGACGGTTCTTTTATTACGGCCAAATGCCGCAAAACGCAACAATTATTTTCAGGCATGAAAAGCAAAAGGCGCGCAAATTCGTCTGAATCGGCGCGCCTCTGAAGCCGGTTAAAACATCAGCCGCCCACTTCCGCTTTCGCTTCCGCCGCGAGGGCGGTGCTCAAATAACGTTCACCCGTCGAACAGGCCACGGTCACGATGAGCTTGCCTTTGTTTTCAGGCCGCTTGGCAACTTCGATGGCGGCGACCACATTCGCGCCGGTGGAAATGCCGACCAGCAAACCTTCTTCCTTCGCCAGCCGGCGGGCCATCGCAAACGCGTCGTCGTTGCTGACTTGAACGCACTCCACAATCTGCGGATTTCCCGCACTGTCTTTCAAATGCAAATTGACCGGAATAAAGCCCGCGCCCGCGCCTTGAATCTTGTGCGGACCCGGCTTGAGCGGCTGGCCGGCGAGCGCCTGGGAAATGACCGGTGAATCTTTCGGCTCCACGGCGATGGCCTGGAATGAAGGCTTCTTCGCCCTGAGGCCTTCAACACAGCCGGTGATCGTTCCGCCCGTTCCGACCGCTGTGACCAAAATATCAATCTTGCCATCCGTGTCCTCCCAAAGTTCAACCGCCGTTGTTTTCTTGTGAATTTCAGGATTGGACGGATTGTTGAACTGCTGCGGAATCCATGAGTTCGGTGTTTCTTTTGCCAGGGCTTCCGCGCGGGCAATCGCGCCTTTCATGCCTTCCACGCCAGGCGTCAAAACCAGTTTCGCACCGAGCATCGCCAGCAGGGTGCGGCGTTCGAGCGACATCGTCTCGGGCATCGTCAAGATGATTTTATAACCTTTGGCCGCCGCGACAAACGCGAGCGCGATGCCGGTGTTGCCGCTCGTCGGCTCAATGATGACGCTGTCTTTTTTGAGGATGCCGCGTTTCTCGGCATCTTCGATCATCGCCACGCCGATACGGTCCTTGACGCTGCCGAGCGGATTGAAGAATTCACATTTGAGCGCGACAGTCGCTGACAGGCCGGCGGTGACTTTGTTCAGTTTGACCAGTGGCGTATGACCGACGGTTTCGACGATGTTGTTGTAAATGCGTCCCATAATTTTATTTGATTGTTTGGTTTAGCTGCGCGTTCAGAAATCTTGGCGAAAAGCAGCGTGTGGGCAAGTTTTTAATTCATCATCGTTCTCAATGACACGGAAGACAACGAAAGGTGAGGGGGATTTTTAAATAATAAATAATAAGTCCCTGCCCAACCTTCCGGTCAGGCAGGGACAAATGGGTATGGGAGTTCGCCACTCTCTCTTTCCCGCACCGGCATTAGGCGCACGCCCTTTCGGGGGCTGCCGGTTTCCCGACGCCATTCTCCACGGCAAGCGGAGTTGTCGGCCTCGTAGCAGGGCCGTCCGGCACCTTGCGATGCGCGGATTTTGAGTGAGGCTTTTCAGCTCGCTTCGGCTGGTGGTTGCGCCACCGGCCTGCGAACCAGGTCAAGACACGCCTGCGATTTTTTTGTTCGCGTCTTGACCACTGGCTCCGGGTCGGCCACCGCTTTTGGCGGTGCGTTCGCCCGATGCCACGGGTCTCGCCTCTGCTCTCTCAAGCTGCCTTTCTTTCACAGTCCAGCGGTGTCGTTTTTAATACCGCCGACGCTTGGAAGTTTTTCACGGAACCTGCCAAGTTCCGTGTTCTTCCCGATGCGTCCGCTCCTTTTGTCCGCCTTTCGGCGTTTTTCGTTGGGCGGTTCCAATTTGACTTGAACCCGCCAGAGCCGTCCGCACCGTGCTGATGCACAGTAGCAGCTTCTCACCCTCTGGGTGACTGCGATTCGCCCGGAACCGAAACTTCTCCGGGCTACTTGACCCGGTTCGGAACGGTTTCTAATCGTCCCTCGCCGCCAAGTCCCTCATTCGCATTTGACGGTGTGCGAACACCGCCAGAGGAACTGGTGAATTCTGCCTCCGCCGCCGCGCCTTGCAGCCCGGTTTATAAGAGGAGCCAAGTCAACCAGCCTGACCTGGCTTTTCCCCAGTCGCCTGGGATTATCCTGAAACGAACAGCTGCAATTTTACTCGCCGCCGCCCGCTTTGTTCTTTCAATGAACTGTAAACAGTATAACACAGCTTTCCGGCCTGCCTACAATTTGATATGCACAGTTTATCCACCAAAAACGCCCCGTGAACAAGGCGTGAACAAGTCAAATCCGGCCATGAAATAAAGGTTCCCGGCGTTTTCGAGCGATGGGTTATTCACCGCAAAACGGCAGAAAAAAACCGGCGGTGAACAAGTCAGCACCGGAGTTTTTGAAAAAATTCACCCCAGATGATTCGCCGCGCCCGCGATGCCGGTGACAACTTCCTCGCGTGTTTTTAGATTGCGGATGCGAACGTAGGCGTCGTTTTCCAGCCGCGCGGTGCGGGCGACCTTCAATTCCTGCGCGCGTTTGAACTGCTTGTCCGGTTTCATCGGCGTGATCGGATATTCCACCGCGTAGCCGGCGGCGCGCAAATCATGGATGAGCTTCAACGAATCGGGGCGCAGCGCCTCGTCCTCGATCAGCACAAACACGTCCATCGGCGAATCAAATTTCGGCAGCAGGCCGCGTTCTTTCAACAGTTCCAGCAGCACCACGTCGCCCATGCCGAAACCGAGCGCGGGCAGATCCACCTTCCCGCCGCTGATGAGCTTCACGAGGTTGTTGTAGCGGCCGCCGCCGGCGATGGCGCGGAACTCGCCCTTGCGGTCAAACGCCTCGAACACCACGCCGGTGTAATATGCCAGGCCGCGGATGACTTTGTAATCAATCTTCACAAAATCCTTCAGCCCGCGCGCGGCGAGATTTTGCAAAATGCTGTCCAGTTCGGCTGTCGGTTTGCCGGACTCAATGAATTCGTTAACTTGCGCCAGGGTGAAACCGAGCGCGGAAAGTTTTTTTTCCGATTCTTCCGGCGAAGTTCGCTCCAGCTTGTCAATCGCTTGGAAAAAATCGTATTCGTGGCCAGCGGCGTTTCCGCTTTCGGCTTTCCGCTTTCCGCTTTCAAAAAAATCGTGCCACGCATTGCGGCTGCTCAGGCGGATGACAAAATCCTCGGCGGTCAGGCCAAAAGCGCGCAGCGTGTCAATCAGCAGCGCGATGAGTTCCGCGTCCGCCGCCGGATTGGTTTCGCCTATGAGATCGGCGTTGAACTGAAAATGTTCGCGCAGGCGGCCTTTCTGCTGGCGTTCGTAGCGGAACAGTTGCGGGATGGCAAACCATTTGATGGGCTTTTTGTAATTGCGTTCGTGCGCGGCGACCATGCGCGCAAGCGTCGGGGTCATCTCCGGGCGCAACGAGACAGCGCGGTCGCCCTTGTCGGTGAAGTTATAGAGCTGGCCGACGATTTCCGCGCCGCTCTTGGTGGTGAACAGCTCCAGCGGTTCGAGCGGCGGGCCGTCGTATTCACGAAAACCGTAGCGTCTGGCGATGGTGCGCCACTTCTCAAAGATGTATTGGCGCGCGTCGGCACTCCACACGTCCTGGTGCGGGAGCGGTTCGGGATAAAAATCGCGGAATCCGGGCAGTCGTTCCATGCGTCCAGAGTAAAGCAAAAACCAAATTAGGAAAGCAGGAAAGAATTTCCCCCGGTGGCGGCCCGGCCGCTTGGATCCTATTTTGCGGCCGGCGTGAGCTTCAAGACTGCGGCGCGCATTTCCTTGCCGGCCTTGAATTTCACCATCGCGCGCGCGGGAATCGGCACGTCGGTCTCCGGCTTGTTCGGATTGCGCCCGACGCGGGACTTGCGGATTTTCACGTCGAAAACGCCAAAGTTGCGCAACTCCACCTTGTCCCCCTTGGCAAGCGCCTCGGCAATGTAGTCCAGGGTTTTTTGCACGACATCAAAAACCTGGGTCTGGATCAGCCCGGTTTCTTCGCTGATGCGCACGACGAGATCACGTTTGGTCAGGGTCATAGTTTTTTGGTTCTGATGATTTTCTGATGATTGAATCACTGGGAATCACTGGACAATACGAATCGTCCAGAAATCGCTGGCCAAATTGTCGTCCGTCATATAGGCGTATGGCAAGGTGAAATATCCTTTCATGCCCCAGCCGGCGCCCCAGGAATTGCGGACGATAAACCACTGCTTCGCGTCGTCATAGCCCACGCCGACGACCGCGTGCCCGCCCACGGTCTGCTCGCCGGATGCGGGCAGCGGCGCGTGGCCGCTCTTCGCAACCTGCGCGCTCTCAGAACTTTCATACACCGTGAAACCGAACACAAACGGACAGCCCGAGGCCAGGCAGCCTCTGAGCTGGCCCAGCGTCTGCGTGACGCGCTGATACGAAACCACCTTGTATTTCAAGGCATCTTGGTAGCAAGACCCCGCCGGTTTGGTTTTGAATTTTGAAATGACATAAGGCCACTCCGTTTCCGGGCAGTCGCCCTGCGCGCCGACGCTCTTGATGCCGTCACGGATTTGCGCCCCGCTGTCCGAGGCCACCGTGTGTTCCATCACGCGTTCGTTGTAATAAATGAACAGGCGTGCGGGCGTGAAATCCGCCAGCTTTTGCTTCAGCCGGTCAAATTGAATCGCGGCGGCAATGGCGTTGGCCGTGCAACTGCCCAACTGACCCTGGTCATAAACCGGCGGACACCCGCCGCGCAAATCCACCCTGGCCGGCACCGGCCCGATGGCCGCCAGCGGCGCGGCGTAAAGATGATCGCGCTGATCCGGCAGGTCCGGTTGCCAGCCGTAGCAGCTCGTGGTGAAGGCTTTTTTAACGCTCATCTTTCTTGATTATAATAATCAATTGCTATTTTGCATGAAATGTCGAGCAAAAAATGCGGCCCGGTTTGCATTGCCTGGGTTTGTGTTTAATCTTTTTCGCATGGCGGACGGCTCTTTCAATGAATTCGTGCTGGATCAGTTGAGCGCGTTGCCGGATTTGCGCGCGAAGGCGATGTTTGGCGCGCATGGATTGTATTGCGGCGGGAAATTCTTCGGGATTCTGGACGAAGGCCGTTTGTTCTTCAAAACGGACGCGCAGTCGCAGGCGGATTACACGGCGCGCGGCATGGGGCCGTTCACCTATGAAATGAAAGGCAAGGTGATGACGATGGCGTATCACGAAGTGCCGCCGGATGTGCTGGAACAACCGCAGGAACTGACGGCCTGGGCGCAGCGCGCCATCCAGGTCGCGGCGGCAAAACCCAGGCACCGCCCAAAACAACGGCAAAAATAATTCCGGCGGCTGGTCAACGGCACGGCTTTCATTTCGCCGATTGCCGCAGGTTAGCGGACATTTGTCCGCTTGACTTCATTTCGCTTTCCCGCCGAAATGCGCGGATGATTACCCGACGAGATTTAATCGTGGCTGCCGTTTCCGTTTTCATCGCCGTCGCGGGCATTGCGCTCGCGGAGTCCGGCGGCAGGCCGGTGATGCATTCGTGCGCCTTCAACTGGGCCGGCCTGAAGGCCAGGCCGACGAACGTGGGCGAATCGCGCGCGGTGTTTGACGCGCCGACGCCGGCGCTGGCGGAACTGGAGTGCCACATCACGACGCTCAATCCGGGCGAGTCGCCGCATCCGCCGCACCGGCACGCGGCCGAGGAGCTGATGATCATCAAGGAAGGCACGCTGGAAGCGGTGCAAAATGGCGTGACAAACCTCGTCACGGCGGGCGGCATCATCTTCGAGGCGTCGAACGAGCTGCACGGCCTGCGCAACGCCGGACCAGACCGCGCGACTTATTACGTCATTAAATTCGCACCGCGTGATTTGGTGAAAGCAAAGTGAAAAGCTTCCGGCGGACAAACACAATTTTCAGAATAATTTCCCAAGCTGAACGCTTTCGGAAAATTTCTGTCCATCTTTGTGGTAATTCTGTCTTTTGTTTTCAGGATTGATACCTTGACCGCGTGAGCGATTTGACCATTGGACTTTTGAGCGCGCTGCTGGCTACGAACCAGTTGCAGGCCGTCAGCAATCTCGTGCAGCAGCAGGCCGGCGTCTCGGTGCCGGTGGTGGACGTGAACGACCCGGTGGAAAAAGAGCTGCGCGACCTGATGATCGCCGACGACGCGGCCATGGCCGAGGTCAATGACTGGATCAACACCAACACCATCGCCCGCACCAACACGCCCGCCCTCCAGGAATTCAACCAGCGCATCGTCGCGCGGTTCGATGTGGTGAAGCACGGCTACGACCGTTTTCTCCGCAATCATCCTGACAGCGCGCACGGCTTTCTGGCCTACGGCAGTTTTCTGAACGACATCGGCGACGAGGACGGCGCGAAGGTGCAATACGAGAATTCCAAGCAGATTGACCCGAAAAATCCCGCCGTCTGGAATCAACTGGCCAATTACTTCGGCGAGCATGGCGGACTGACCAACGCTTTTGCGGATTACGCCGAAGCCATCCGGCTGGATCCGACCGAGCCGGTCTATTACCAGAATTTTGCCACGACGGTTTATCTTTACCGCAAGGACGCGCGGGAATTTTACGGCCTCAACGAGCAGCAGGTGTTCGACAAGGCGCTCGGGCTTTATCAGCAGGCGATGAAACTGGCGCCGGAAAATCTCGTCCTCGCCACGGATTATGCCGAAAGCTTTTACGGCATCCGCCCGCTCCGCACGAATGACGCGCTGGCCGCCTGGACCAACGCGCTGGACATCTGCAAGGATGATAACGAGCGCGAAGGCGTGCTGATTCACCTCGCGCGCATGAAAATCTCCGCCGGACTTTACGACGAGGCGCAGGCGCAGCTCAACGCCGTGACCAACCGCGCCTTTGCCGACACGAAGGCCCGGCTCATTCGCAGCCTGAACGACCACAAGAACCCGCCGACGAATTCCATTCCCGAAATTTCAACGAACCGTCCGGGCGCAACGACCAATCAGTCGCCGGTTTTGACCAACCCGCCGGCATTTTCTCCGAAACTCGCCGCCGTGATGACGAATGTCCCGCCGACGGTTCCCAAAGCATCCGAGCTGGAGGCCGCCCCGCCGCCGCCGCGCGATCAAAAGCCGTAGCCGGTTGCACAAATTCCGGCTTTGTGCCGGCGCGCTTTTGTGGTGAAATGTTGCCATGAGTTTTTACGACAAATTAAAGTTCGACGCCAACGGCCTGATCCCCGCGATCATTCAGGAACAGAAAACCGGCCGCGTGGTGATGATGGCCTGGATGAACCGCGCCTCGCTGGAAGACACGATCAAGACCGGCAAAACGCATTTCTGGAGCCGTTCCCGCAAGAAATACTGGATGAAGGGCGAGGAAAGCGGCAACACGCAAACCGTCAAGGACATCGCCTTCGATTGCGACGGCGACACGCTGCTGATCCAGGTCGAGCAAAAAGGCCCGGCCTGCCACGAGGGTTACAACTCCTGCTTCTTCCGCTCCATCGAGGGAAAAGGCGAGACGTTCAAAACGACCGAACCGCAAATTCTCACACCGGAGCAGATGTATAAAAAGAAAAGTTGAAAGTTTTAGTCGCCGCCGCAAAGCCGGTGTTGAGGATCGCCACCAGCCGTTGTGGAGCGATAAAAACCATTTGTTGCTTCGTATGGCTTTCCGGCCGCGACGATATTTTCTGTGAATGAACGCAAGCAACTTCCCGCCTTCAACGGATGGCGGGCCGTCGCCATCCTGCTGGTGCTTGGGCTGCACACCGAATATACGCCGGGCATGCCACCGCCAGTCTGCCACTGGGTCTTCACAATCTTTGATGGTTTGCTGGGCGTCCGCTTCTTTTTCACCATCAGCGGTTTCTTGATTACATGGCTGATGCTTCAGGAGGAAAACGAAGCGGGCTTTACAAGTTTGAAGAATTTCTATGTCCGCCGGGCCTTGCGCATCCTGCCGGTTTATCTGGCCTGCCTGATCGTGATGGCCTTGCTCCAGGTGGCCGGCCGGGCCGTCCAGAACGGTTACATCTGGCTTCAGTTGCTCACCTTCACCCGCAATTTTTATCAGACGGGCCACTTCGAATGTCCGATCAGCCTCCACTTCTGGTCGCTGGCGGTGGAAGAGCAGTTTTATCTCCTCTGGCCGCTGGTCTTTGTCAGCCTGGCCCGTTCGACGCGCAAAAGAATCTCTTTCCTGGCCGGCACAATCCTCTTTTCGATTGCGTGTAAAATCATCGCGCTGCTGGGCTGCTACAATCGCCATCTCTATTTTCTGTTCGAGGACAACTCCACCCTTCTGTTTCTGGATTGCCTTGCCTATGGCTGCCTCGGGGCCGTTCTGCTGGACACGCGGCCGGCGGGACTGAAACGATTCTTTGAAAGATTTTTATGGCCGGTCTTTTTGCTTGCCTGCCTGTGTCTCCTGGTTCCCGAATGGGCCGGCCTTGGCATGGGCCTGCAATCGTTCGGATTTATCTTTCTGTTGTTGCAGAGCGTCCTGGTGCCGGCCTTCAAGCCGTTTCAGATTTTGAACCACCGGTGGATGGTCAAGATTGGAATTTTATCCTACTCACTTTATATCTGGCAGCAGCTTGTTTTCCAGTTGTGGCCGGCACCCAAGCTGTGGTTCTTGGCGCTGCCCATGACCTTTGTGGCCGCCTGGCTGTCCTACAACTTTTTGGAAAAACCGTTTTTTCCTTTGCGTTCGCGGTTCAGAGCACATTGAAGCCTTTGAACAGCAAAGCTCCAGGTGCATCGCCAGCCGTCCCGTTTGGCCGGCACGCCAAAACGCCGGAAAGTTCGCTGCGGCTTCCTGCTTTTGTTTTCACCGGGCTTCGGCTAAAACTGGTGCCATGTATTCGCCGACGCTGGATGAATTTTTGAAGTTTGCAACGCGGGGAAATCTGATTCCCGTCACGCGCCGCATTCTCGCCGATCTGGAAACACCGCTCTCGGCCTACCGCAAAATCCGCGGCGCGGGCGAATCGTTCCTCTTTGAATCCGTCGAGGGCGGCGAACACCTCGGACGCTATTCGTTCGTCGGCTGCAATCCGCGCGCCGTCATCCGGCAGGACGGCCAGCACGTCCAGATGACCGAGAACGGCCGCGTCACGGAAAGTTTCATGGTTGGAGCGCCGGTCTCCGACCCGGCGGGATCAAAGGATTCTAAACGCGCCGGGTCGGAGATAGGCGCTCCGGCAACCGTCCGCGACGGTCTCGAAGTGGTCGAACGCGTGATGAAAAAATATCACGCCGTGGCGGTGCCGGGTCTGCCGCGTTTCACCGGCGGCGCGCTCGGCTTCATCGGCTACGAATTCATCCACGATGTTGAACCGGTCGTCCCGCGCCCGCCGCACGACGAGTTGAAAACGCCCGTGCTGTATTTTCTCATCGCCGACCAGCTTCTGGTTTTCGACCGCGTGCAGCAGACCATCACGATTCTGGTCAACGCCATTCTCGACGGCACGGAAAGCCCCGCCGACACCTACGAAAATGCGACCAGCGAAATTGATCGCATCATTTCATTGCTTGAACAACCGAGCGAACACATTGCCGTGGCCGTGCCGAACGAAATTCCGCCGGTCGCGTTCGAGTCCAACCAGTCGAAGGAAAAGTTTTTCGCCAACGTCGAGGCGTCGAAGAAATACATCACTGCCGGTGACATCATCCAGGTCGTCGGCTCGCAGCGGTTTTCCGCGCCGGTCAAGGCGTCGCCGCTGGACATCTACCGCGCCGTGCGCAACATCAACCCGTCGCCATATCTGTTTTTGCTGGAGCTGGACGGCTTCGCGCTCGTCGGCGCGTCGCCGGAACTGCACGTCCGCTGCGAGGAAGGCAAAGTCGAAATCCGCCCTATCGCCGGCACGCGTCCGCGCGGGAAAAACGAAGACGAAGACAAAGTCCTCGAAAAAGAACTGCTCGCCGACCCGAAGGAACGCGCCGAGCACGTCATGCTCGTGGACCTCGCGCGCAACGACATCGGTCGCGTGTGCGATTTCGGCAGCGTGCAGGTGAAGGACTTGATGTTCATCGAGCGTTACAGCCACGTCATGCACATTGTCTCGCAGGTCGAGGGGAAATTGTCAGCGGACAAAACGAATTATGATCTGATGCGCGCGACGTTTCCGGCCGGCACCGTCAGCGGCGCGCCGAAAATCCGTGCGATGCAGATCATTTCCGAACTGGAACAGACCACGCGCGGCACCTACGCGGGCTGTGTTGGATATTTTTCCTTCAACGGCAATCTCGACACCTGCATCACCATCCGCACCGCGCTCATCAAAGACGGCAAAGCCTATGTCCAGGCCGGCGGCGGCTGGGTCAACGACTCGACGCCCGAAGGCGAATATCAGGAGACGATCAACAAATCCATGGCGATGCGCAAAGCGATTGCGCTGGCGGAAAATTTTGCAAAAGCGGATTAACCGCTAGCCACGCGAAATACGCGAACCGGGCGGTCAAAACCTTGCGCGCATTTCGTGTCTTTCGCGGTTGAAAAATGGAAGCAAAGCCAGCCAACTCTTCCGAAGCTGCCGCATGTGAACGCTGCGGCAGTTTTGAGGTGTTGGAAATCGCCGGAAAATTTCTTTGCGCGGATTGCGTGATGCTGGCCGGCTGCAACTGCGCGGGCCACGGCGATGATGAAAACTGAATAAGTATCATTTGCAGAAGCGCCGGATTTTGTTAAATTACATTCGGATTGGAAATTTATGCGGCACTGGCGTTTCATCGCGGCGGTTGGAATCTTCTTCAGCGTGGCGGTCAATGCTGCGCAAATTGGACTGATTAAAATCAACGGTGCCATCGGTCCGGCTTCAGCCAGCTATATCGCCCGCGCGATTGACGCGGCCACCGCCCAGAATGACGAGTGCCTCATCATCCAGCTCGACACGCCGGGCGGGCTGGTGGATTCCGCCTCCCAGATCGTCGAGAAATTCTACGCCGCCAAAATTCCCACGGTGGTTTATGTCGCACCGGCACCGGCGCGCGCGGGCAGCGCGGGCGTTTTCATCACGATGGCGGCGGATGTGGCGGTGATGGCGCCGCACACGCGCATCGGTGCGGCGCATCCGGTGGAACTCGGTTCCAGCGGCGAGGTGGAAAAAATTGATGAGGTGATGAAGAAAAAAATGGAAAACGACACCGCCAGCTTTGCCAGATCCATCGCCGAAAAACGAAACCGCAACGTGGACTGGGCGAAATCCGCCGTGCTCGACAGCGCCTCGATCACCGCCGAAGAAGCGCTGGACAAGAATGTCATTGATTTCATCGCCGAAGACATGCCGGATTTGCTCAAGCAACTGGATGGCCGTGAAATCAACGGCAAAATGCTGCACACCGCGAAGGCTGCCGTCGTGGAAATTCCGATGAATCCGTTTGAACAATTTTCCCAACTTTTCCTGCGGCCGGAAGTGATGTTCATTTTGATGCTGATGGTGATCTATGGAATCATGGGCGAACTGAGCAGTCCGGGGGCAATTTTGCCGGGCGTGGTCGGGGTGATCGCGTTGATCCTCGTGCTTTACATGTCGGCGATCCTGCCGGTCAATGTCACCGGCCTCGTGCTGATCGGGCTGGCGGTCATCTTGTTCATGGCCGATGTTTTTTCGCCGACGCATGGCGTGCTGACGGCGGGCGGCATCGTGACGTTTTTCCTCGGCGCGATGATGCTGTTCAGCCAGGCCGGGCCGGGATTTGGCCTGTCGCTGCGCTGGATCATTCCGGCGACGCTGTTCACGGCGCTGTTTTTCATTTTTGTCGTCGGCAAGGGCATCCATGCGCAGTTCAAACCGGCCTGCACCGGCCTGAATGCCATGCTGGGGAAAACCGTGAACGCACTTTCGCGCATTGATTCGGCGGGCGGCAAGGTGTTTATTGAAGGCGAAACATGGAATGCCGTGAGCGCCACGCCCGTCGAAGCCGGACAAGCGATTGAAATTTTCGGCGTCGAGGGCCTGACTTTGAAAGTAAAACCAAAAAACAACTAACGAAGAAAAATTATGGAACAAATTATCGGCGGTCTTATGAGAGTGTTTGGCGCGTCCGCGCCGGTCATCATCGTGGTCGTGGTGCTGGTGATTTTTATTTTGCCGCAATCCATCCGCATCTTGCGCGAATACGAGCGCGGCGTGATTTTCCGGCTCGGCAAATTGCAGGGTGCGAAAGGGCCGGGACTGATTTTTCTCATCCCGATCGTGGACAAGATGGTGAAAATGGATTTGCGCGTGGTGACGATTGACGTGCCCAAGCAGGAAATCATGACCAAGGACAACGTGCCGGCCACGGTGGACGCGGTGATTTATTTCCGCGTCGTGGACCCGAACGCGGCGGTGGTGAAGGTGGAAAATTACTGGAAGGCGACTTCGCTCATCGGCCAGACGACCTTGCGCAGCGTGCTCGGCCAGTCGGCGCTGGATGAGCTGTTGTCCCAGCGCGACATCATCAACCAGAAACTGCAGGAGATCATTGACAAGCAGACCGAGCCGTGGGGCATCAAGGTCACGTCCGTGGAAGTGAAGGAAGTGGCGCTGCCCGACAGCATGAAGCGCGCGATGGCCAAGCAGGCCGAGGCCGAACGCGAACGCCGGGCGAAAGTCGTGAACGCCGAGGGCGAATTCCAGGCCGCCGAAAAAATGGTGCAGGCCGCCGGCTTGATTGCCAAGGAGCCGATCGCGCTGCAACTGCGCTATCTCCAGACCATGCGCGAAATGGCGAGCGAACACAACACGACGACGTTCCTGCCGCTGCCGATTGACTTGTTCAGCGCGTTTTTGAAGAAATAGCGTCATGCCTCTTTACGAATACGAACTGTGCGAGGGCGAATGCAAGGTCTGCGGCGGAAAGTTCACGCTGAACCGCCCGTTGTCCGCGCCGCCGCTGACGAAATGTCCGGCGTGCAAGCAGCCGGTGCGCAAAGTCTTTTCCGCCTTCAGCACGCCGCACAAGCTCAAGCCGCTGTCGGTCACGGATGCGAAGAAATCCGGGTTTCAGGTGTATAAGCGGCTCGGCAAGGGCGAATACGAAAGACAATAGCGGACTGCGGATTAACAGGGAACGAAAACCGCTGCTGGGCCGGCCAAATCGAAAATCTTCCGCAGCTTATCCGCAGCTTATTTTGAATTGATTTTGACGGCGGTTGTCCATTGCTCTAGGTTGTTTGATTGAAGATGAATTTTTGTCCAGCCAGTTTTCTCGCGCGTTGGTTCGGCGTGGCGGCAGTTGTGTCAGCGGCCATGCCGGTGGCCGCGCAGCAGGCGATTCAGTTCACCAGGCCGGCGGATCAGGGTTTTTCAAACCAGCCAAGCGCTTTTCTGCCAGTGAGCACCCACCAGAACTCGGCCAGTGCATTTAATGCGCCGTCGCCGTTGTTCGGGGATAAAACACCGGCGATCAGCTTTGATTTTCTGCCGGGCAGCCCCAGCTTGAACGCCGGTCCCACCGTTAATGCCGTGCAATGGCACAAATTTCTGGAGGGCAAAAGGAACTGGACCTTGATGACGCCGGAGCAAGTGCTTGGCATTCCCACGCCGGAAAAACTTCTGGGGCTGCCCGATCCAAAAGATGATCCCACGCTTTCGGCGGAAGAACGGTTCTTGCAGCGGCAGGACCGGTCGGACGAGACGGGGGTGACGAACGGGTTTCACCACCCGGACGCCTCGTTTTTGCTCAATGATTCGGCGGCGGACCCGTTTCAATCGTCAGATGACCTCCGCCGGTTCGCGCAAACCCTGGGCGGAACCGTTCCCGGCTCGACGAAAAATCCAAACCCGCTTTTCAAGATGAATTCGGAGGCGCCGCAGAATTTTCATCACCTGTCGGAATCCGCCTGGGCCAGTCCGTTCGGCTCGTCCGGGCTGCTGCCCAAACCCACGCCGGAGCAACAGGAAGGCATGGATCGTTTTCGCGCGATGCTGGAACCGTCCGCCCCCCCGGAAAAAGCGCCCGCAGCTTCACGTTTTTCCTATCAACAACCCGCCGCCGAGCCGGATCCAAACATGCAGACCATGCCGATCATCAATCCTGCCGGCCATTCATTCACGGCGCTGGACAGCGACGTCGGCAAACCGAAGGGGCTGACGCCTTTGCCGGGCATCAGCGGACCGCAGCAACTCTCCGCGAAAAAACCAGCCGCGCTGGTGCAATTGCCGCCGTGGCTTTCCGATTCGCCGCAGCCATTCAACCTGTTGCAGCGGGCGTTTTGAAGCGGATCAGAAAGCGGAGGTGGTGATCATGACCTGTTCGAGCGTGGAAATGCCATCACGGGCGCGGTCCAGCGCAACCATGCGGAGGGTTTTCATTCCTTGACTGATGGCGAGCTTGCCCATTTCGCGGGTGCTGGCGCGGGCGATGATGAGTTTGCGGATCTGGTCGCTGATGGGCATGACCTCAATGACAGCCATGCGGCCGACGTAGCCGGAGTTTTTGCAGCGGTCACAGCCGCGGCCGCGATAAAGTTGCACGCCGTCAAACATCCCGGGGTCAATGCCGAGGTCTTCAAACATTTTCGCCGGATAAGTCACCGGTTCCTTGCAGTGCGAGCAGATCCGGCGCATCAGGCGCTGGGCACAGGAAAGAATGATGGAGGACGAAATCAAAAACGGCGCGATGCCCATGTCGTCGAGGCGCGCAATGGCGCCCGGCGCGTCATTGCAATGCATCGTGGACAACACTTGATGGCCGGTGAGCGCGGCTTCGATGGCGATTTCCGCCGTCTCGGTGTCGCGGATTTCACCGATCATGATGATGTCCGGGTCCTGGCGGAGGATGGAGCGCAACGCATTGGCAAACGTAAGGCCAATTTCCTTTTTGGTCGGCACCTGGTTGATGCCGGGAATTTGAAATTCAACAGGGTCTTCAACCGTGACGATGTTCCACTGCGGGCTGTTCAATTCGTTGAGCGCGGAATAAAGGGTGGTGGTTTTCCCGGAACCGGTCGGGCCGGTGACCAGAATCAAGCCGTGGGGCGCGTCAATGGCGCCCTTGAATTGCTTGAAGGTGAACTCGTCGAGGCCAAGCCGGTCAATGCTCGCGGACAAATTGCTTTTGTCGAGGACGCGCAGCACCATTTTTTCGCCGTGAACCGTCGGCAACGCCGAGACGCGCAAATCATAATCCTTGCCGCTGACCTTGACGCGCATGCGGCCGTCCTGCGGCAGGCGACGCTCGGCGATGTCGAGGTTGCTCATGATTTTCAGCCGCGAGGCCAGCGCGAGCTGCATCTGCTTGGGCGGCGGCGTGGCGTCAATCAGCACGCCGTCAATGCGATAGCGCAGCCGCATCACTTTTTCAAACGGTTCGAGGTGGATGTCGCTGGCGCGGTCTTTGATGGCCTGAATGATGATGAGATTGGCAAGCTTGATCACGGGCGCTTCTTCGCTGGAAGCGGCGAGCTGGTCGAGATTCATTTCCTCGACGGATTCCTTGACCGATTCAAGCGTTTCGGCCTCCGCTTCCGCGTCCCGCTTTTTCTCGGCATCCTGAATGATGTCCTCCATGGATCCGCCTGTGGAGGAGTCCAAGGCATTCAGTTTTTCCATGATCGCCTTCTCCGACGCGATGAGCGGGGTGATGTCCAGTTTGGTGATGCGCCGGACGTCGTCAATGGCCAGCACATTCAACGGGTCGGCCATCGCAAGGAACAATTTATTTTCCAGGCGGCTGACGGGAATCACCTTGTGGCTGTGCGCGGTGTCGCGCGGGACGAGTTCCACCACGTCCGGCAAAATATTCAAGCGGGCGAGATTGATCGGCGAGACATTCAGCACCCGCCCCATGCACACCGCCAGATCGTCGGGGCTGACGTATTGCTTGTCCTTGTCCACAAGCAGTTTTACCAGCCGCGCGCCTTCTTTTCGCTGGCGTTCGAGCAGTTCCTCGATCTGGCTCGCGCTCAACAAGCCGTCTTCGACCAGGGCGTCGGCAATGCGTTCGGCGAATGACTTGATTTTGGTCATGGTCAGCGAAACGCTTTGCGGAGATTGGACATCAGGTCATTCGGCACGGCGACATACCACAGCAACCGGTGCGTGGTCGCCTCGGCCAGTTCCTTCGCCGCCTGCTGGTTGAATGGATTCGCCGTCGCCACCAGAACCGCCTTGCTCATCCGGTCGAACGGCAGCACGCACCAGCGCCGGCAGACCGCCGCCGGAAAACCGCGCGCCAGATCCATGTCCACGTCATAGCGATCCAGCGGCAGAAAAGCCAGGCGCGATTTGTCGGACAACAACCGGAGCGATTTGTCTATCAAGTAAATCCCCTTTTCGTGCAAGGTCTGGATGAACGGCTCCACCACATCCGGCGGTGCCACCGTCGAATCCACATTCCGCCAGCACAGGTCGAAATCACCCGCCGTGATGATTCTGGTCTCCACAAAAATTTTATACAGCGACTTGCGCCCGTCGTCCACCTCGTCCGCCGCCGCCGGGCGGGTCTTGGCCTTGCGCCGCAACATGGTTGTTTCGGTCAGGGATGGCATCGCGGCCACATCCGCCGCCGGCTGCACGGCGGCATTGCTCGCCCGGTCTTCGATCTGCTTCAAGGCCGCCCGCACATCCACATCTTCGGGCCGCCGCTGCAGCACCGTTTCGTATTCGAGAATCGCCGACGAAAGCTGGCCCAGTTGCAAGTAGGCCTGCGCGATCCGCTTCGACGTGTGGACGACCTCCTCCTCGCGCCCCAGCTTGGAATAAGCCTCCTTGAGAATCTCCAGCGACTGCGTGTCGCTCGGTTGCGACTGCACAATGACCTCAAACATCTCAATCGTCTGTTGCAATTGAGCGTCTTCACCCGGATTTAATGCCGTCGTCGCCATTTATTAAAAAACTCTGAAAACTTCCTTTGAGGTTAAATCGCCATGGCTGCCAAAGCAATCCAAAGAAAAAGCAATTTATTTTGCGGAAACCGAAATCTGACCCGCTCCGTCCGCAACGAAGCCCGTCGCAACGTAATGGGGCTGACGGTGTTGCCCGCCGAAAAGATTGAGGAGCAACCAAATTTGTAAAATCCTCTTTTCACATGGCCGGGATGGCCGGTCCCATGACCGAAAGCGAACTGGATGTCGCGGGTGAAAAAACCTTCCACAGCCTTCTTGGTTGACCGGGACAGCGCTCCGAGGCGGGCTTGAGACTGCAATTCGCGTAAGCGAACAATGTTTAAGGGGCAGCTCATTTGCAGGTGTTGGGAACACCACCCTCATCCATCCCAGCGCTTATTTTCATTGCAGCCATCCGTATGGTTGGCTTGTCGGTGCCAGCTATTTGGCATCAGGACTTCCCTTGCTGCCGGTGCCACAGGCGCAGATGCCACGCACCCAGCAGCAGCCCGCCAAGCGCCAGCAAAGCTCCGCCCGTGGGTTCCGGCGACACCACCAGGTTGTCCAACGACCAGCCATAAGTGGGGATCTCCACGCTGGTCAGGTCGGTGAAACCCGTGCCGGTGAAAGAAAAAGTCTGAAAATCCGCCAGCGGACCGGTGCCGTCTATGATCCCGTCCGTCGTGAAGCTCGTGGTCACGGTGCTGCCGTCGGGATGATAGCCGATGAATTCCACCGTGAGCGGTTCGTTCGCAAACACCGTGCTGTATTCGGCCAGATCCACGGAAATCAAGCCAAATACCGAACCATTGGTAAAACTAAACATCAATGCGTTTCCCGACAATCCCTGAAGGTAGGCAGAACCGTCGTCTGGATAACCTGAAAGTCCGCCGCCATTACGCACGAGACCATTCACCCTTGGAAGCGGCGCGAACAACATGCCACCTTCAAAATAATTCGTGATGACTCTTGCCGTGCCGGATGGTTGCACAGGCGGACCATCAAAGGTGATCTGAAGCGTTCCCTGACCGTAGGCGGCGGCCAGGCACAAACAGGCGAATAAGGAAACTACGATTTTTGTTTTCATAAGTGGATTATATTTTGGACAGGGACAATTACAACAGCCCGGCATACACAACATTCTGGCCGAGTCTGTAGCAATGCTGGTGCCTCCGTTTTGAGTTTGATAATACCTGCAAATATCGTGTCGGGATAATTTTCGTAGAATAGATGTTTCATAATTGTTAGTGCCACTTGGATGTGGCCGGTTTTTATTGGTGATCAACTATATTAATTGAGACCGTTGCTGGCGGTGAAGTCAGCGTGCCGTCGTTCACTGTGAAGGTGAAGCTATCTGGGCCGGTATAATTGGGATCGTTGGGCGTAAACTTCAACGCCCACCGGTTGGGAACTGGTCACCGTATGTGCGCCACTATTTGTTAAAGTGATTTGCGCCCCGTAATAGCCGCTGGTCCCAATTGGCACGAAGCTAGTGGCTGCCACGGGCGACCCATCCAGCAACGTGTTGCTTATGGCTGAGTGTGCTACGATAAGGTTCATGCAGTGCTTAACGCGAACCAATCCGTTGTTGGCAGCGACGGCAGAAAATGCCAAATAGAAAAACACCACCCAGGCCGAACAGACTTAAAACGCCCGGTTCTGGAATGGAAATGGCGTCTATGGAAAATTGAGCGTAGCCTGAAACTGGAAATGCATACCAGTCCGTAATAGCGCCATTATTAGAATACAAAACACCATAACTGACACGCCAACCACCACTTAAGTTTGGTGGGAATGTGCTATCGCTCCAGTTATAGGACCCCGTGCCAGCCAATGTTTGAGAGGTCACCACTATGTTATAAAAAGTATTTGGTGATAATATGAAGTCCGGGGGTGCGGTATAAACGTAAATATCACTGGTTGAAGGATTGGAAGAGCCGCTAAAAGCGCCAAGGCTGCTTCCGGGATTAACGCCACCTTCACCAACTTGCGTGTAAAGCATGGCTGTAAAACCATTGGGATTACCTGAAGCGTTTATAAGTGCCAATTCAACTGAGTTAAGAACATATCCACTTGCATTGGTTCCTGTCTCGAAATCCGCTGCCAGCCATGAATCACTCCCAACCGAGTGGCTGCCAGTGGAGGTTTGACTCAAGCCGGATACATACACCGTCCCCTGTGCTCCGGTAATTTGCGGAATCAACAGTGCAATCAGGAAGACAATAAAGCCACTAATTACGTTTTTTTTCATATGGGTTTTGTTTAAGTGTATCATATAAATCACTATTTGACTATGCCGCCAAAATAGCCGTAGGCATCGTAAATCCCGAATCCGTAAACTTCAACACTAATTGGCTGGGAACTGGTCACCGTATGTGCGCCACTGTTCGTTATTGTATGTTGTGCGCCATAATAGCCGCTTGTCCAAATAGGCACAAAGTTGGTTGCTGCCACGGGCGACCCATCCAGCAACGTGTTGATAATGGCTGACTGTGCTACGATGAGGTTCATGTAGTGCTCAATGCGAACCAATCCGTGGGGGGGAGCGACGGTAGAAAATACTAAATAAACAAAAGCTGCCCATGCCGAATAGGCTTAAAACGCCCGGCTCCGGAGTGGCTTCGAGCGTCATTAATGTGCCGTCTCCTAATGTCTGTGAAGATGAAGCTTGGGTTCTGAAGGTAAAAACAGCCGGGGTGAATGTCTGCTGGCTCGGAGAACTGACGCTCGTTGCGTATTGTGCGGAAAGCTGAATGCCAGTGAACTCAGTGCCTGGCGTGACAGTAAAAGTGTCAAAAAAACGAACCCATTTCCCGCCAGCACCGATACAGTCCGAAGATGAGGTAAGCGTTGGCGTCAAACCAATCAAGTTTTCGAAGACGGTGGAACTTGAAACGGGACTCAAGCCATAATCGGCACCGGCCGTCCATTCGGCGTCCAATGTAAGTGTGATGTCTCCGAAACCGTCAGGTGCGGCGTTGATGGCAAACATTTCTCCGGCAGGCGCCTCAAAGCTTGTGGCCACCATTTCGGAACCACTAAGGGTCGTGGCAAAACTGGTTTGAGTGAACTGGCCAGCGGCGGCATAGTCCTCAATTGTAGTTGCGGCCCCACCGGGAGCAAAATTGCCATAGCTGTGTGTCAGCCTGGCTATCATGCTGCTGGATATAACAAGCTCTTGAGCAAAAGCACCGTGCGTTCCAATCAGCATCAATATCATTGAATATTTTTTCATATAAGTCGTGGTTAATTTCACTGCATGAATTTTCATTTGACTATGCCGCCAAAGTAGCCATAGGCATCCTCATATCCAAATCCGTAAACTTCAACGCCCACCGGTTGGGAACTCGTCACCGTATGAGGGCCTGGAATCACAAGGACCTGTGCGCCAGAGCAACCGCTGCTGCCGATAACCACAAAGTTGGCGGCTGCCACGGGCGACCCATCCAGCAACGTGTTGCTTATGGCTGACTGTGCCACGATAAGGTTCATGCAGTGCTTAACGCGAACCAATCCGTTGGTGGCAGCGACGGCAGAAAATGCCAAATAGAAAAACACCACCCAGGCCGAACAGACTTAAAACGCCCGGTTCGGGAATAGCGGTGGCGTCTATGGCATATAGACCAAAAGTGCCCTGAGTCGTCTGATT
>Ga0181535_10000715_pt1 | contig 47772 bp, 38 predicted proteins | sample PEATcosm2014_Bin_44_FD_119774 | JGI IMG/M metagenome (GOLD analysis project Ga0181535, IMG submission 119774) | Peatland microbial communities from MTU Mesocosm Facility, Houghton, MI, USA - PEATcosm2014_Bin17_30_metaG | ecosystem: Environmental > Terrestrial > Soil > Wetlands > Peat | place... | reverse complement strand
TCACCGAGAGTACGCCAGATTACCCGGACCCGGGGATCTGGTGGAAGATTGTCGAGGAGTATGGAGTCAACATCCTGTACACCGCGCCAACCGCGATCCGGATGTTCATGAAACTCGGGCAGGAATGGCCGGACAAGTACAACCTCAGCTCCCTGCGCGTGCTCGGGTCGGTCGGCGAGCCGCTCAACCCTGAGGCATTCGAGTGGTTCTACCACGTGATTGGGAAGGACCGGTGTCCCATTGTGGATACCTGGTGGCAGACCGAGACCGGGATGCACATGGTAACCACGGTGCTCGGCGAACCCATGCGGCCGGGGTACGTGGGCAAATCCGTTCCCGGCGTGGTGGCCGATGTGGTGGACAAGGATGGCAAAAGAGTTGAACCGGGGAAGAGCGGCTTTCTCGTGATCCGGCAGCCGTGGCCCTCCATGATGCGGACGATCTGGAATAATGACGAGCGGTACCGCAAGTACTGGGAGACTATTCCCGGATGCTACCAGGTCGGTGACCTCGCGATCAGGAGAGAGGACGGCTACATCATGGTAATCGGAAGATCAGACGATCTTATCATCGTCTCGGGCCACAACATCGGTACGGCCGAGGTTGAGAGTGCGCTGGTCTCCCACAAGGCCGTCGCTGAAGCAGCCGTGATCGGGAAGCCCGACCCTCTCAAAGGGAACACGATCAAGGCGTTTGTTACGCTCCGGGTTGGCCACACCCCAAGCGAAAAACTCAAGAATGAGCTGATCTACCACGTGCGGATAACGCTCGGGCCCATTGCCATGCCATCAGAGATCGAATTTACGGACTCGCTTCCCAAAACCCGGAGCGGCAAGATTGTCCGGCGCATCCTCAAGGCAAAAGAGATGGGCATGGACCCGGGCGATATCTCCACACTTGACGAGTGAGGAAGGCCCCGGGCCTTGTGGCCATCACTTTTTTATAAGAAGAATTTTTTGTACCTGATAACCCGCCCCAAGCCGGATACTGATTTGCCGGTTCATCAGATCCAGAATACTCCTGCAGAGATCTCATTTATGCCAACGGTATCGCAGAAATAAACAATGAGAGGGGCGGTACACTTACGGTCCAAAAAAAACATTTTTCTGACGGGAGATCACCCGATCCGGGTTTTGACAAACACGAGTCTGCCCCGACGTCCCTGCCGTTATACGAACCCCGACAGGTAACCCGATGCATTTTTATATCGTGCTTGCCTTTCTTTATATGCTTTATATACGGGGATAAACGAAAGAGCGGTATCCCCGGCCGTGAAAAGACAACTAATATTGAAAAGGTGATGAATGCCATGAAGGTCAAACCAGAGGATTCCCTTAAGATAGAAAACATCGTTGCTTCCGCAAAAGTGACCGATTACCTCGACCTGCCGGAACTCGCATCCAAGATCGATGGTGCGGAATATAACAAGAAACGGTTCCCCGGCGTCGTGCTGCGCATGCAGAACCCGAAGATTGCCGCGCTTGTCTTTGGTTCGGGAAAGGTGGTTCTGACCGGAGCAAAGAGTCTCGACAGCCTTTCAAAAGGGCTCACGATCCTCGGAAACCAGCTCCGCAGTTTCAACATCGATATCCCCAAAAAACTTACCTATAAGGTTCAGAACATCGTCACTTCTGCCGATCTTGCGACTCCGATTAACCTTAACAAGATCGCGGTCGGGTTTAACCTTGACCGGATCGAGTACGAACCCGAACAGTTCCCGGGCCTGGTCTACCGCCTCGAAGACCCCAAGGTTGTCGTCCTTCTCTTCGGCTCGGGAAAACTGATTATCACCGGTGGCAAGGTAACTGATGACGCAAAGAAAGCCGTGGTGAAGATCCTCGCGGATCTCCGCAGCCTTGGCCTGATGTAATACCTTTTTTATAAGAGTTCTGCCGGATGGAAACCGGTTATTTCAGAGGAGATCTCATGAGATTCGCTTGATATTCTGCCAGTATTTACCAGAATTCCCTGAACGTTAGTATATAAAAGCATCTCTTTTTGTGTATCAATGACAGTTTATATATAATGTTTATAAGATAAATTGTATGGAAACATCAAAGAAAATAAAGTGGAGGAGAATAGTATGCGTACAGAAAATGTAATGTATTTCACCGAGAAGGAAGAAGAATTTGCGAACCTTCTCATTGAGATCGGAACAAAGAAGAACGTGGCAAAGGTTCTGGTATTCTTAGCCAACATTCCCGAAGCAACCTCGCGTGCGATCGAACGGGGAACCGACCTGCGCCAGCCCGAAGTCAGTATTGCCATGCGTTACCTGATGGATCAGGGCTGGATATCCAGCCGCGAGAGCAAGGCCGAGAGCAAGGGACGCCCGGTCAAGATCTACGAACTTGCAAAGCCCATAACGGATATCATGGACAGCATCGAAAAAGAGAAGAAGAAAGAGGCGACCAACCAGCTCGCCATGATACAGAAATTACGAGACTACATCGTCTGATGTCAGTACCGTACACTTTTTTTCATTCCCTACAATAACCGTCGTGTTCCCGGAGAAACGGGAAAAAATTCCGCTCTCAACGACCCCGGGGATCATTGCTATTGCTGCTTCAAGGGCCGCAGGATCTGCGATCTCCTCAAACTGGCAGTCGACAATAAAGTTTCCGTTGTCCGTTATGACCGGGCCGTCCTTTTTTACGGCTTCGCGGATGAACGGCCGGCAGCCAAGGCCCCGCAGCTGCGCCATCGCCGTCTTTGTCGCAAACGGGATCGTTTCAACCGGTACCACCCCGGACAACCGGGGCACCATCTTTGCCTCATCTGCCACAACGACAAACCGGAAGGCGGCAGCCGCCACGCATTTTTCCCGGGTAAGTGCTGCGCCGCGTCCCTTGATCATACGGAACTGCGGGTCGATCTGGTCGGCGCCATCGATAGCGAGATCGAGCACAGGGTTGTCATCCAGCGTGGTCAGGGGGACCCCGTACTCGCGCGCCCTCATTGCCGTCTGGTAGGAGGTCGGGACGCCCGAAACCGAGAGCCCGTCCCTGATCCGGCCGGAGAGGCATTCGATCGTGTAAAAAACCGTGGAGCCGGTCCCAAGACCGATCACCATGCCGTCCTCCACCAGGTCTGCGGCCTGGTATCCCGCGGTACGTTTCGCCGCGGCGACTGCTTCTGTTGTGCCAGCCATGTCAATGATAGGGTTCGGTGCCGGGATAATTAAAACTGGTGAACAGAGTGAGCAGGATGAATTCATGATTCTCACAAATTAAAGACCAACTCGTACAAATCTAACAAGACGATTGTTATCGCACCCATAATTAGGTGCGATGAACGCCGCCGCCCCCGAAGAGACGCCCCCGCGGCGGATCAGTGACGAATAACTATACGAAAATCACATTGGGGAATAATTCCCTGCCCCTCCATGCCCCGGAGGGGCCCTGAGGCGGGGAGATCTCGTATATTTTTACCGGTCGTTAAGAGTTCCAATGAGCGCGTTAATGGTTATGCCTGCATTTTCAACGACGAAAATGTATGTATTGCTATGATACGTTAAGCCCCAAAGGAAGGACTGGATAAAAATAAATCTGCTGTCCCACAGGAAAAGAAAAAATTAATAAAAAAATCCCGGCTATATCGGTGTTTTTTAATCCAAAAAGATCTTCTTTGCCTCGTCATCTGCCGCATACGCAGTGCAGTCAAGGGTAATTGGTGTGATCGAGACGTTCCCCTTCCTGACCGCGTGCACGTCCGTGCCTTCCTCGGCATCCTCGAGGAGCGGGCCGTTGATCCAGAAATAGGGGCGCCCCCGGGGGTCGAGCCGTTTTTCGACACCGGTACGGAAGAGTTTGCGGGCGAGCCGGGTCACCTCGTATCCCCCGCTTATCTTCGATGGGATATTGACGTTGATTACATCCGCATTCGGGCAGAAACCGGATTTCAGCACGCGGCTGACCACGTCCCGCACGACCTTCTTTGCCTCATCAAAACTCTGCGCTGACTGGCCGGGATCGTCGAACTTGTCGCCCTGGTCTTCAACCTGCAGGGAAAATGCGATTCCTTTTGTCCCCTGGTTGGACGCTTCGAGGGCTGCTCCCATCGTGCCCGACGTCATGATGGATTCATACGAGAGGTTCTCACCGATATTTATCCCGCTCACGACAAGGACCGGCGCAAGCTTTAGCGCGTACAGCCCGATGATCACCGCATCGGTGGGCTTACCCGCAACCGCCCATGCGTGAAAACCGTTGATCATGATCCTGTTTGCCCGGATGGGCTCGAAGATCGAGATGGAGCGGCCGACCGCGCTCTGCTGGGTCGCCGGTGCGACCACGGTCACATCCGCGATCGGGGCGAGCGCTTCGTAGGCCGCCCAGATACCAAGGGAGTTCACGCCGTCATCATTGGTAAGGAGGATCGCGGGTTTCATAAACAACGCGTACTCTATAGCGCCGCCTTATCAAATAACTCACCGATCGGGACCGGACAAAGAGCAGGGAGACGGATAGGGTAATTTTATGCAGGTGCAATAGTACTTGCAATGAAAGTCCTGCTCGCCGAGTACACAACTGCCTGCGATCCTGCCCTTGCTCCCGAAGGGGCGGCGATGCTTGATGTCCTGCACAAGAGTTTTACCCGGTGCGACTACGATGTAGTGTTGCCGGGCACCGGTGATTTCTATGATGAGATTGTGCGGCTCGCTCCCGGCTGTGATATGGGTCTTGTGATTGCACCCGACGCCCTGCTTGCAAAATTTACCCTCCCGATCGAACAGCACTCCCACAACCTCGGGTGCGGCAGCATGAACGCCGCGCTCTGCGCAAACAAAGTGACAACGGGAAAACTCTTAAAAAGCCACGGCATCCCGGTGCCGGGAGAGCCCGGTGAAGGCAGGCACGTGGTAAAACCCGTGGCCGGCTGTGACTCCCAGGGTGTACGGCTCACCACGGATGACCCAGGCAAGGGCGAATTCGCCCAAGAGTATATCGAGGGAGAATACTATTCAGTCAGTCTTATCATGAGCCGGGTCGTTGGTGAAGCCTGCCTGTACTTCTCCGGCAATCCGCCGCTTGTCCTGGCCCTCAACCGGCAGTTCGTTACCCTCGGTACCGATGGCGCTTTCACCTACGGTGGCGGGGAGACACCGGTCCATCCGGCACGCGGGCAGGAGATCATCGACACCGCAGTAAAAGCTGCGACCGTGCTCGGCTGCCAGGGATACTGCGGCATCGACGTCGTTGTCGCGGACAAAGTCTATGTCGTTGACGTGAACCCCCGCATCACCACGAGCCTTGTTGGAATTGCAGCCTGCATGGAAGAGGAGATTGCCGCACTTCTTGTGGAATCTTCGCACGGTAACGCGCCACGCGAGGTCCACCTCAACGGGAAAGTCCGGTTCGACCGGTACGGGAAGGTCACGCCGGCATGATAGGTATCGATGTGGGGGGCGCAAACCTCAAGGTTGCAGACGAAAACGGCGTTCACATCCACTACTGCCCGCTCTGGACCGGTGCCCCGATTACCGATCTGCTGCGGCAGTACGCAATCGGAAAGGACAAGGCCGCAGCGGTTGTGATGAGCGGCGAGCTTGCCGACTGTTTCGAAAACAAGCTGCAGGGGATAACATTCATCACCCGTGCGGTACAGGAAGTTTTTCCTGACGCCTTGTTCTACGGCACTGATGCACAATTCCATGATGGCCCGGTGCCGGCGCTCGCCGCCGCAAACTGGCTGGCATCCGCGGATTATTTGCGGGAGAAGTACCCGGATGCGGTGCTGCTCGATGTGGGGAGCACAACTGCAGACATTATTCCCCTCTCCCGGTTTTCTGATCTCGTGGGCCTTTCTGACCTCGCAAGGCTCCAGAAGGGGTACCTCGTGTACACCGGTATGCTGCGGACACCGGTAGCGACCCTCATTTCATCCGTGACCCTCGCGGGAACAGCGACACCGGTCAGCACGGAATATTTTGCCGCGAGCGCCGATGTCCACCTCGTGCTCGGCCACATAACCGCGGATGAATACAGCTGCGACACACCGGATCACAAGGAAAAGACACCCGCCGCGTCTCTCCGCCGGCTTGCCCGGGTGGTCTGCGCAGATTGTGAGGAGATAGGTAATGACGGTGCCATGCAGATCGCAGGGGAGGTCTGGGGCCGGCAGCGGGCGCTCGTTTGCGACACCGTGCGCCGCGTGGCAGAAGAATGCAGGGCCTCATCGGTTATTGTTGCGGGCATCGGTGTGGCGCTCTTTGTACGCGAATGCGGCGGGATCAATCTCAGGCAGGAACTTGGTCCGGCGGCCGATGGGTTACCTGCTCATGCGGTCCGGGAGATATCCTTACGAACGCGGGGAAAATAAGCCACCGGCCGGTGCAGGATTTTCCGGTCCTGCAAACGCTCCCCGGGTGTTACCCGTTTCGTTCTCTTTTCTCTTCACCTGGATCCTGTTCTTCATGTTCAACGTCAGGAACCTGCAGGCGACGTGCTGCCCGGCCCGCAGAGGGGTAATTACAGGCAGCAAGGACCTCTGCTCCGCTGACGGGACTAATCTGTCCGGCCCGGGCTGCAAGTGTGGAGAGTGCGACCACTGACATCGGCATCCTGATACCAAAGAGATCCGATGAGGGGATAGCGTGGGCGTGCTCCTGAACGTACAACCGGCAGCTGGTCCGGTTGACGACAATACCCATCGCATCAAGCCATGTTGCCGTACGGCTCACCGGCATGATGGTCGCAAGAGAGAGGCAGATGTCGATGACCGGTGAACCGATACGGGTGTCCGGATAAAAAGGTTCGTCGGCATTGAAAATGCGGTCGCACTTCCGGCAGTAAAACCGTTTTACCACAACCCTGATGGTGCGCGCCTCTGGTCCTTCGCGGATGATGGCAAACACCCTTTTTTTGGTGTCGTATCCCGATACCGGCCCTCCGCAGACCGGGCAGGCCGTAAGCTCGCCAAAGGTCACGCCATCGACTGCCACAAGCCCTGTCTGGACAATCGTCGAGAGCATCGGTGGAATGCGGGGGGGTTTCATCTCAACGCCCTCCTGCCGGTCCGCCATGCGCGAACCGGTACAGGTACGGGATCTGAAAATCCCGGTATCCTGCCGCTGCACACCATGGAAAGACCGGGTACGGGGCAGCCCACGAGTACCCTGTACCGGCGGCGCGATCCCGGGCCCGCCCACACATTTTTTTACCGGGGGACCTGCACATTAACCCACTAATAATCATCATATTTTTGATTTGTTTGATCAGCATTAAATATGTTCATGACAGACCGTTGTTGTTCGAGGTTAGAACATGGATTTCAAATACGTACCAAGCACCTGCCCGTACTGTGGCAACGGGTGCGGTGTCAACCTTGTCGTAAAAGATGGCAAGTTTGTCGGGATCTCTCCCTGGCACCGCAACCCGGTCAACGAGGGCAAGGTCTGTATCCGCGGGAACAAGTCCTACGAGTTTGTCAGCAGCCCCGACCGGCTCACATCGCCGCTTGTCAAGAAGGACGGCAAACTCGTGGAAGCCAGCTGGGAAGACGCGTACAAGGAGATCGCCGCTGCATTCAAGTCAGTGAAGGGGGATGCAATCGGTGTTGTCGCCTCCGCCCGGAACAGCAACGAAGACTCCTTTGTCTTAAAGAACTTCGCGGCAAACGTGCTCAAGACCGCAAATATCGACTACTGCGGCCGGCGCTGCAATGCCGATGCGGTCAAGGGCCTTTCTGATGCATTCGGCAGCGGGGCTACCACCAACTCGCTTGCCGACCTCTCCGAAGCAAAAGCAATTCTTATCGTGGGCAGCAACCCATTAGAGGAAAACCCGCTTGCAGGCCGCAGGATCATCCTCGCAAAGCAGAACGGCGCAAAGATCATTGTCGCCGACGCCCGTAAAACAGCCACTGCACGGCTCGCCGACATCCACATTGCCTGCAACCCGGGCACCGGTGTGGCGCTCGTGAATGGTATTATCACCGCGATCATCAAGGCCGGAAAAGAGAACAAGGACTTCATTGCAAAGAAGACCAGGGACTTCGAGAAGGCAAAGGCAGCAGCGGCAGCCTGCACTCCCGATGCGGTCGCAAAGGTCGCCGGTATCGACGCCGATGTTGTCACAAAGGCCGCCGAGATGTTTGCCGCAGCACAGCCGGCAGCAGTCGTCACGTCCGCAGGCGCAGGCTCCGGGGACCTGATCCGGGCCCTTGCAAACCTCCAGCTGGTCACCGGTAATGTCGGTAAAGCCGGCGCAGGGGTCAATCTCCTCCGCGGCAAGACCAACGCACAGGGCGCAGCCGATGTCGGCGCAGTCCCCGGTGAAGGGGGCCTCACGGTCCCGGCCATGATCGAAGCGGCAGCAGCCGGCAAGATCAAGGCACTGTATGTTGTCGGGGAGAATATCGCCTCGGCAGGCACCCATGTCGCCGATGCCCTCGGCAAGCTCGACTTTTTGGTCGTCCAGGATCTCTTTATGACCGAAACCGCTGCAAAGGCAAATGTCGTCCTGCCCTCTGCATCCTTTGCAGAGCGCGACGGTACCGTCACGAACGCAGAGCGCCGCGTCCAGCGGATCCGCAAGGCAATCGAACCTGTTGGCTCCTCGAAGCCCGACTGGCAGATCACAAGTGAGATTGCAAAGGCCATGGGACACGACAAGGACTTTGCGTTCAAGGACGCTGAAGCCATCTTTGGCGAGATTGCAAAGGCAGTTCCCGCGTATGCAGGCATCACCTATGCAAAACTCGAGAGGCCCGAAGCCATCCAGTGGCCGGCGGCCGGCGGTGTGTTCGGTACAGCAATCCTCTATGCAGACAAGTTTGGCACCAAAGACGGCAAGGCCGCCTTTGCAGCAGTCGAGTACAAGGCAGTTGAGGCAGCAGCGGGAGAGTTCCCGTTTGCGGTTGCCGCACAGTGGCCGATGGGTACGCTCTCGAAGAACACCCCCTCCATCATGCGCGAGTGGCCCGAGGCAAAAGTCCAGATCAATGCCGAAGATGCAAAGGCACTGGGTTTCCGGGACGGTTCGCTCGTCAAGGTCACCGGTAAGGCAGGCTCGCTTGAGTTTGCAGCCGATGTGACCAAAAATATCAAGAAAGGTGTCGTCTCAATGCCTGCGGCCATCAACGCTGCGGCTGTCAAAATCGAGAAATCCACAGGAGGGAACTAACCATGGCAAAGAAAGGCGACATGCTCTACGCGTGGACAAACGACGCAGAGATCCAGAAGAAAGCCGAGCTCGGTGGTGCGGTCACCACCCTCTGGAAATATGCACTGGAAACCAAGATGGTCGACGCGGTTCTTGTCATCTCAAAGGGTAAGGACCTCTACGATGCAAAGCCGACCCTGATCACCGACCCGGCACAGCTCGCGACAACCGCCGGCTCGCTCCACTGCGGTACGCTCCTCCTCCCGAAGCTCATCAAGAAGTACTTCGATGGCGCAGAAAACATGAAGATCGGCGTCACCGTCAAGGGCTGCGACGCGATGGCATTTTACGAACTTGCAAAGCGCAAGCAGATCAACCTCGACAATGTCGTCATGATCGGTGTCAACTGCGGAGGGTCGGTCAGCCCGGTCCTTGCCCGTAAAATGATTGCCGAAAAGTACGAAGTCGACCCCGACACGGTCCACAAGGAAGAGATCGACAAGGGTCAGTTCATCATCGAGTACGAAGGCGGACACAAGGGTATTTCCGTTGACGAACTCGAAGAGCACGGGTACGGCCGCCGGCCCAACTGCCGCCGTTGCAAGATGAAGATCCCGCGCCAGGCAGACCTGGCTTGCGGTAACTGGGGTGTCATCGGCCCACGCGCCGGAAAAGCGACCTTTGTTGAAGTCTGCTCCGAGAAGGGTGCAAACCTTATCGATGGTGCGGTAAAGAAGGGGCTCCTTGCGACCGAGGCAGCAAACCCCAAGGGTCTTGAGATCCGCGGGAAAGTCGAAGGGGCCATGTTCAAGCTCGGCGACAAGTGCCGGGCGAAGGACTTTACCGGCCTTGGCGAAGGCAAGGACCGGTTAAAGAAGATCATGGAGGAGACCAGCCGGTGCATCAAGTGCTACTCGTGTATCTCCGCCTGCCCGATCTGCTACTGCGTTGACTGCACCACAAAGAACCCGGTCTATGTAAAGCCCGGCGAGGTCCCGCCAGACTTCATGTTCCACCTTATCCGGTTCGCCCACATCGCAGATTCCTGCGTGAACTGCGGCCAGTGCCAGGAACTCTGCCCTGCGGAGATCCCAAACGCGCTCTTCATGCACGCCCAGCAGGTCGAACTCGAAAAGATGTTCGGCCACGTCCCGGGTGTTTCCATGGAACTGCCGCTCATGGCCTTTGTCGAAGAGAGACAGGAACGGGCACGGCTTAAGAATACCGGCAGCGACATGATCTACGAGAACGTGTTCAACCCGGTGCCAAAGTAATATTTTTTTCTTTTTTTTTAATTTTTTATCGGCGGGAAACCGGTTCTGCTGTGTTCATCGTTAGTGACCAAGAGTTCCCTTGTTAAAAGTATCCGGTCAACAACTAACGTATCTGAACTCTGCAAAGGATGACACATTACATGCATCAGTGCTGTTCCAGCAGCACCTATATGGTTACTTTTCCAAAAACCTCATTAAATCCCTGCTGGCTTGCCTGGGCTCTCTCAATGCATTGCTGATGCCATACTTTCAATGCCAGAAGCGTGCAAATCATTTCAAGTTTCTCCCGATCAATTGCTGAGGCGTTATCGGTGGATCCGGGATGCCAGCTGAACCATCCCAGAGTCTTTTTGTTTCTCCTGATCGGAATTCGCAATAATCCTTTATAATCCTTTGAAATATGCCCCTGATTCACCGAATCCGGTTTCTCAAATGGTAATAGAGAAGAGGAGGAATCATCCGACGATTTTAATCCGGTATCGGTCCCGTGTGAGGTTTGTGATGCACACCAGCAATACGAACAACGGAAATCATCCATATCCCGAAGGGATATGTCCAGAATGCATTCATCAGAATTGAGAAGCGAATGCATATACTCCAGTGCCCAGGGTATCAATACTGCGCACGATTCCCTTTCATACATCTGGAGTCGGGTTAAAAGTTCCTTCAGGTAATTATCCCATTCCGAAGATATCTGTTGTAAAAACGTTGTTTCCACCCGTTGGGACGTTGTCTTACGAAGCACCCCAATCACCGCCCGTGAGTCCATATAGGGAATCCATCCAAAGTGGAATGAATAGTTCCCTGCAATTCCCGTTTCCGGACTAACCAGCGTAATATTCAGTGGTGGAGAGGTAGTACAGATTCCTTTACTGATAGATGAAATGCAGTTTTCAAGCGCAAGCGCCGATGATGCCTGAAAAAAACGTTTGATGTTGCACCCTTTTATTGAATCAAGCGGTCTTCCGAGGATCCTGGAAAATGACGGACTGGCATGGACAATATACATATCCTGTAAAATAATGATACAATCATCAGTCTCTGCGGTACTCTCATCGAAGGGTGGATAAGAACAATTCCTTGCTCCCTGGGGAGTTGTTTTGTGGGATCGCGTCGTATACACTACCACGAGAGGTTCTATCCCCTCAAGTGGAATGGGAAAAGCCCGGTAGAGAATCACGGCACTACTTGCATCATCCGTTTTTTTGATTTCATAAAGAGAATGAAGGGATCCCGCTGCCGTTTGTATCCCGGAAAGCCATTGAAGAAATTGCCCGGACTCAAGAACTGCAGACATTTCCTGTGGGAATTGCAGTTCTTCTGTTTGTTCAGAATTTAAACGGGAGATCGAATTTTTCTGGCATATTTTATCAAAGATTAACAGGGAACGGGAAGTATTGATAATAAGAATTAATTCCTGAATATTGTTTCCCGTGTGGCCGGGCGATTCCTTTGAATGAAGGAAAAACTTTTTTGCCATCCCATGATGTATACTTGCAACACTACCGCTCACTACCATTCCATCGAGATACTTTGAAAGCGTATTCCGTGAAATGCCGGTTTTTCGGGCGAGAGCGGAAATTGAAACCGGTTTGTTGGTTGTCTTCAGAAAGGATACAATGATATCCCGTATTTCAGCAGATCCTCTCATTGAATTTAGGATATATATAAAACAAGTATTTAATAGTATTTTCATTGTTGAGCAATTTCTTTGATTTTATCATCTCCAGATTGGTAGAATCCCTGTTATACGATCGTTTCGATCGTAAGAGGGGTTTCGAACATGAAAACAAAACTATTGATTATTGCTGGCCTTCTGGTCATCGCATTTGCAGCGATGATTGCACCGGTGATGGCAGGTAGTACTGCTACAATTACAGGAAATGTAGCGAAAACAATAACGGTCAACGTTAATGGGACCATCACTGATTGGCCGTTAACTTCGGGAATAACTAACACGAATTCAACAAGTGTGACGTTGGATGTGTCATCCAATAGCCCGGGCTGGGTTGTTTCGATCAAGGATGCTTTAGATGGAGGAAAACCCAGCGCAGGACATCTGGTAGACTATACAGGTAGTACTTATGGAACTGTTGCTTTGGGCTCAGCTCTGGGAATTAGCAGTGCAAGTGTTACAGGTTTAACCGGTGGATCTGTTGCTGCATTATCAGGTAGCGATTCGACAATTGAAACCGGTGCGAGTGACTATACTGGTGCAGGCACATTTACCGCAACTCCACTGACCTTTTCACAACTGGTCGCTATTACTGATCCGGTGCTGGAATCTGGCCATACCTACAGGATAATTGTTACGTTTACCGGTACCACTCCGTGATTTATGAGTGTGAAATCATACACATTTTTCACTCCCCTGTGAGCTTCTTTGGTGAGAATGTATGAAAAAAATTTTTCCGAAATTTCATAGCACGGTTACTTACACTGATGCTCATCGAATCAATGATTATATGTACCGGGTTCAGAATGTCCCTTGGAGGCAGTAAATGGGATGTCTTATTCATCAGGGTCTCAGGATATTCCGGATCCTGTCAGTTCTGATATTCGTAGTTCTGGGGAGCAGTGCAATGGTATCCGCCGCGATAACACCGGTTGACCTTGGGACGGCAGGTAATTTCGCGGTTCTGGCCGGCTCTGCAATTACGAACACAGGTCCGACCACCATTAACGGGGACCTTGGATTGAGTACGGGTACTTCAGTGACCGGATTTCCTCCCGGAACCGTGACCGGGACACAACACGTAAACGATTCTGCCGCAGCCCAGGCCCAGATCGATCTGGCCGCCGCATATAACGACGCGGCCGGCCGCACAACATCGCCGACCACGGTGTCCGGTGATCTTGGCGGGCGAACCCTTGTTCCTGGCATCTATGTATCCTCATCAACGCTGGCGATCTCGAACGGGGATCTCACACTCGACGCCGGCGGCGACGCGAATGCGGTCTGGATCTTTCAGATCGGATCCACACTTACAACGGCAGCCGGTAGCAATGTTATCCTTACGGGGGGGGCCCAGGCGAGAAACGTCTTTTGGCAGATCGGTACTTCAGCGACACTTGGAACGGGCTCCAGCTTTAATGGAACTATAATGGCTCAAGATACGATCACGCTGAGTACCAGTGCAGTACTGAACGGGAGAGCTCTGGCACAAACCGGCGCGGTTATATTGGATACGAATACGGTTGCAAAGCCCCGTACCATAAGTATTGCCGTAACAGGGAATATCAGTGATTGGGCATTTACCCCGGGAACAAATACACAAACAGGCACGCTCACGGTAACCTCCGATAGCAGTGACTGGGGGATTACCGCGAGAGATGCTATGGAGGATAACAAAATTTCTGGTACTGGTGGTAGATTATCGGAATACAACGAAACAAGTGACTCCTATATCACCGTTGCACCCAGGATATTTGGCACAGCTATGGCAATAACCGGTACTACCACAGGGTCAATCACCAAAACAGATATCTCATTAACAGGAAGCGATCAAACACTCGAAACCGGATCAGCCCCGGTGACGGGACAAGACATTCCACTTACGTTTAGTCAGGTTGTAGCATATACGGATCCTCATCTGACCAATGGGAACCAGTACAGGATCACGATTGTGTTTACAGCGATAACAGCGTAATCCTCACAGTATCTTACCGGGAAAATATTAATTAAGGTTTATATTAATTTGCTGGATTAGGGGGAGACAATGAGCAGGACTAAAGGGAAATTTCATGCAGGTACACTGGGGATATTGATTATAATATTCCTGCTTCTGTGTATTGCATCGGTTTCAGCTATCAGTGTTTCGGGTACAAAGTATACGGGCAGCATCCTGCCCGGAGGAACAGACACTCATACAATGACTATTAGTATTGGTTCGGGCGAAGATCCAACAGATGTGAACGTGGAAGTGTATGGGTTTGGTCAGAGTATGGGGCAGACATACACCCCTCTCGATCCGGCAAATGATGTAAGTCCCTGTTCTGCCCGATCTTTTATCACGCTCGATAATACTTCAGTTCACCTGGAACCCGGTGTCGCACAGATCGTAAAAGCAAAAATCTCGATTCCCAAAAACGTGGGTTCTGGAGGTCTATACGCACTCATCTATATCCACGCACTGCCGGGTAAAGGGAAGTCGTTCACAACCGCGGTACTTATTCCTGTCATGATCACGATAGCTGGAACCACACCAACCGAGGCCGGCAGCATTACCAACCTTTCAGTAGGGGATGTGGCCATCGGCCAGCCGATCACCGTTATAACTACGTTTAAAAATACCGGGAATTATCACTATTATCATGCCATAAATACAGTAACGGTACGCGATGCGAACGAAAATCTTGTAGGAAACTTCTCAACGCAACCCTCAGTATATGCAAGTATCCCGGGAAACACCATCCAGTATATCGCAACGCCGGACCTGCAAAATCTTCCGGTCGGCACCTACACAGTAGATTCCAAAGTCCTCCTGGAGAGCGGTACGGTTCTTGATGAGAAAACCGCGACATTCACGGTGAAGACGACGTACATTGCCCCGATAACCGAGTCCAACATCACGCTTACCCCGGAAAGTGCGGGAATCCTGACCTCTCCCGATGGCCGGTATTCGGTCTCGTTTCCCCAGGGTGCGGTGCTGGGCGACACGGTGGTTACCCTCAAACCGTACTCCAGCGATAAACTTCAGGCCGCTCCGGCAGGTGCAAAACTGGGGACAACCAGTTTTGAGATCACAGGACTTAACGGACTGCTCAGCAGGGACGCCACGGTCCGGGTTACCTATTCGGCAGACGATCTGGCAGCGGCAGGCGGGGATGCGTCCCAACTGAAACTCTCTTATTATGACCCGGCCCAGGGTGCATGGGTCATATTACCTACACAGGTGGATACCCAGGGCACGACGCTGACCGCCACAACAAACCACCTGAGTGTCTGGGCCGTCATGATCTCCACTTCAACAACCGGCACTACACCTGGAGTGACAGCCACCCGGAGTCCCATACCGCTGGTTGTGATTATTTCATCTCTCATTATCGCAGTTATTGTAACCGGGAAGAGCATCAGGAAAACAAAATGAATGAAAACTAATTTTTTTATTTTGTTTGTCATCGGCTTTTCTCTCTGCCTGACTTCAGGTTATTTTTGGGAGACCGCATACGCAGGAAACGCAGGAGCCGTGGTGATTACCGCAAGGATTTCCCTTGTCGGGTATAATATATCGGCCACCGGAACCGGTACCGATAGCGCCACGATCACCTGGAACACGAACGGCGATGCAAACAGCACCGTTGAGTACGGTACCACATCCAGTTATGGGTCTGTTGGTTTTGACGCGGTAATGGGGGCCGGCCACTCAATAACCCTGAACGGACTGTCGCCATATACAATATACCATTACCGAGTCGTGTCTACCAATCTGGCCGGTGAACGATATACGAGCGCCGATTCCACATTCCAGACATTAGCTCTATCAGGTACCGTTGTTTCTTCGGCCACTCCGTCAACAACCTTTGCCGGGACTACCATCCAGACTATCGGTGGCGTTCAGCAGATCAGCCTCAACGTGGCACTCACTCCGGGAACCATCCTGGTTTCCGGAAACACGGTAACCGTAGAGAATCCCGGTAATGGCTGGTCCCAACTGCAATATGTTGGCTCGAATGTCATTACGGAAAATGGAAATGTCAGTACCGGCCCGATCGAGAGTGTGAGCATGCAGAGCGAGCCGGTCACCGCATCGCTTGGTGGTACCATTGGCACGGTCAGCACTCAGATCGAGATGGGACTGACCCAGGTTGTGTCCGGTGTTACCCTTCAGCAGAGTATCATTCAGGGAGCAAGTGCCACGGTGGCGGATGCCTTCCAGGTTACGGCGACAAACAACAATCTCAATGTGAAGGCAATTGCCTATTCGGTAGAGTTCCAAAACACTGTGCCTTTGGACGCCAACCTGAACTCAGATGGCGTCAAACTGAATTTAAGTATCGATAATGCATGGGTGGTCGCAAATGCCCCGGATGGCAATGTGAATAATGTAAGGATCTTTCGGCTCGGAGACGACGGGACAAAGGAAATCCTCAGTACTACGTATCTCGGCAGTCAGGGCACCACCGATTATTTCGGAGCCACCTCGCCCCACGGGCTTTCCACGTTTGGTATTGTTGCCGTAGCATCAAGCAGCACAACAACTGGCGGCGGGGGGAGCAGTTCCAGTGGGGGGACGAATGGGGGTGGAAACACGGGCGGAGGTGGAGGTGAGAGTGCTGGGGGGAGTGTCCTGGTTGCCAGCCCGCCGGGATCTCCCGCAGCCCAGCAGGGTCAGCCGATACTGGCGCCCACCCAGAACGGACCCACGATAGTACAGTCATTGGCGGTTGCAGGACTGAGCACAATCACGGGATCCTCCGGAGTTCAGACCTTTACCCTTGACACTGCCCTGGCGGCGCAATCCGGTGTTTCAGTAACTGTCGAGAATAACGTGATAACCATTACCCAGCCGGGTCTTACCCAGACGATCGTGACAAGCGGGAACCCTTCGATAGTGAATGGAATAATTTCGGGTACCGTCCAATCGGCCGGCATAACCACAACGCCATCGGTCGCCACCTTAAGTTTTGGTACCGTATCGGTGTCTATCGATGCCTCGCTTGCCACGATCCCGAAAAATGCGGTGATTACGACCACCCTCTCTGATACGGTGAGTCCGGATACACAAAGAGCGTTCCAGCTGGCTGCACAGAACGATAACCGGCAGGTGAACGCGATTGCCTACGTTATGACCGTTGAGACGACCAACTTCGTGGCGACCGGGCCGGCTGTTGTGACCATGACTATCCCCTCAAGCTGGGTTACAAGCCATGGCGGACCTGAATCGGTGGTTATTGCTCGGAGGGGGGACGATAAATCCGCCGTTGAGATGCTGGACACATCTTATAAGGGAATGAATGCTCAGGGCGATATGGTCTTTGAAGGCAAATCTCCTCATGGATTGTCTGTCTTTGGTCTTGTCCAGGTAACAACCCTCCCACCGGTCCTGCAGGAACAACAGCCGGGATCTTCTTTCGGGGCTCTTCTGGTACAGGTAGCCTTCGGAAAGGTGAGTGCTGTTGTCGGAGGAATCGCCGCGCTGATGATGAGCAACTATACTGTTATCATAATTGCTTGTGCAGGTCTCATTACAGGGTGCATTCTGGTCTATGCCGGGTGGTATAACCGAAGGCGTGCACAAAAGAAGCGTGATTAAACCGGTTGATGATTTTTCGGTGTGAATCTGCAAGTCTAGAGAAAAATAGCGAAACATCAGACATTGCGTGATCGTCGCCATCGCATCCTTATAATCCATTTCTCGAAATTGATTGCGACTCTTTTTGCGAGAGAAAAATATTTTTTGTATATCTTTATTGTTCGACCTGAATGTCAGATGGGAATGATCTCTAAAAAATTATTTGTAGACGGAGATAATCTCCCACTTGAGAACATCTCGTCTGGATATTTCAGGTTACCAGCCAAGTTCCGGAAGGCCCTTACCCCTCAACACGGAGTTGATCTCTCGCCGCAGTTGTTCAGCACGTTTCTCATTATCTCTGGTTCTGACGTTAAGATAGTCGACCACCAGCATATCATCGAGGGTACGCAGATCCGCCTGCTCGGGTATACCCCGAGGCACGCGCAGAATATCCAGAATCCTCTTATTGATTGATATGCGCCGGGTAAGTGCCGCGTATTCACAGAGTTTCTCCTTCTCGATACCTACATTCTTGGTTAAGGCCAGTGTCTCCTTTAATTTCTGTTTCCGCATGAGGATTCTATCGATCGCAGTGTAGAGATCTTCGGGCAGGAATGGTTTTGTGATATAGTCCTCCATACAGATATTATACTGCTTTGCCCTCTGGGCCGTGAGAGTGTCACCGGTAAGCATCAGGACCGGGATGGATTTGAAATCAGGATTTTTCTTGATCTGCTCAAGGGTCTGCCATCCATCCATGGGCTCCATACGCACATCGAGAAGTATCAGGTCGGGAATCTGTTTTTTCAGAATATCGAGGCATGCATTCCCACTGTTGGCATTCAGGGTCGCATAGTTTTTTGTGCGAAGGAATATCGTAATAAGTTCGACAATGTCCGGCTCGTCATCAACAATAAGCACAACCGGTTTTTCAGAAGTCTGCATTTTTGTCCTGCGGCGAATGGTCCGGTTTGCTATTCCTATCGCAATAATTAATGAGGCCGAGAACAGTATGGCTGCTAACAAGGCTGTATCAGGATGTGATTCCGCAGATGTTGAAGGCGATACGAGCACAAGACAATCCGGATCCCTGGGATAATCTGTACAGAATGCTGCAACCGGGGGGTTAAGGTCTACCGATACCAACTGGGACCCCCCATCCCCAGTATCGGAAAGGGTGAATTTTTGCATATCCGACAGATATGGAAGGGTAATGGTCATCTCCCCGGAAGAAGAAGTTTCAGTATATCCAATGAGGGTGTTCTCTCTTGGCGGGTCTGATATGATCCCCTCGGTTGTTCCGGGCTCCTGGAATGAGAATGATTTCAATACATTTCCGTTTGAATCCAGGATTACGCCCTTCAGGTTACCGCTGAGGATATCAAGATTGGGGGCTCTTCCATATCTGACTTCCATGGATGATACAGAATACAGCTTATCGACATAATTCAGATGGATCTGCAGGATTTTGTCATAATTGGGAGACAGAGGTTGCGTACCAGTAACGGGTGTACATAAAATACCTGCCAGAAGTATTACCAGACAACCGATCACGATCCCTCTCATAAGTATCCTACTCCTGATTGTGACAATGAAGGTGACGGGCCGCCGGTTCCTAATTGTGCCTGGATGCCGACGCGGGCCTGTGACAGGACGTAGTTGATCCTTTGCGTGGCCGCGTCCCCGAATGTTCCGCCATACGCGCCAGCCATAACATCGGGCATGGGATCCCATTGCCAGAAATTCCTGATGCAGGACGGCGGGGAATCTTCTGACTCTATCTGACGGCATTGCGCCGGATCACGGTCGTGGGATTGAGCATCGGTCTGGCACGACGCGAGCGATGACCAGACATTCGGGTAGGGATCATTCTGCCAGTAATAGGTGTCGCCGCAAAAGGTATCGTCCAGCCCGAATAACGCATGTCCTGTTTCAAGTCTTACTATCCTCTCCTGGTTTGCAGGGGCTTTCATCTGGCTGCGTCCCGGTCCGAAAATCTGAGTACATCCCGTCGGCTGGCAGGATATATTTGCATATCTGCCATAATAGGTGGGGTAGAGGATAACGGTCACATCACTGAATGTAACATTGTCCCAGTAACCCTCAGGGAGGGATCCGGAACATCCGGAAAATGCATCGGCCGGGGAGGATGGATCGTAATAATAATAGAAATTAAAATAGCTCCGGTAGTCGTCCGGGAGGGGATTTGACGGGGATGTGAACTGATCCAGATTCAAATAGGTATTATTGATAACATTCAGTACATCATTCCTGAACAGAGTCTCATTGGTAATATAGTCCGGTGCAGGTAATTTTGCGTTATTTATGCAGCTGTAGGATGTCGATGACGGATAAAAAACGATATTTATTGCGTTTGGTAAAGGACCATCTGGGTTCAGGGAAACAAGCGCTTCCTTTGAGATCAGGACCTCGATGGTCGTTTCAGCTGGGTAAGCAAACTTTGTCGTATTCTCATTATAGCCTGGCCGGGTTACCCGCACAGTATGCGCTCCAGGGTTGACATCCGGGATTACTACGATCCCGGTCTCATTTGTAGAAGACGTGTCGCCCGAATATCCGCCATCGAAATAGACCTGTGCGCCACCCAGATTTTCTCTGGTGCTTGTATCCCTGACAATAACACTCACCGCATTCTGGCCGAATGCTGCCGAGACTGTGAAAGTAAGAGAGAAGACCAGGATAGAGGCAATAATCCATCCGTTCTTTCCAGTGCGGGAGAGACCTGTCATAGTGTAGGGGAATTACCGGGTTTCACCAAGAATTATTTTAGCATTTTTTATCGTGATACTTAAGGGGAGTTCGATTAATTTTCAGTATCTCTAAATATATCTCTATGCCTTTTTGATAGCTGGCAGATAAGAGTAGTTTTGGTATATCCTCAAAAAGTAGATTGAAAAAGCAGGTTCATTCCCATTATTCCCGATTATTACTGCTTATCTTAAAGACTTAATGTTCCACAACGACTTCCGAAATACAATGAAAAAATATTGATGAGTTTGAATCTCGGATATTTGCGATATGTTTCATCTGAAACCTTATGTACTATAGATCTTTTCGGTTTGCGGTACAACCTGTTTTTTGTTTTTGGGTAAATGAGAATATTACAAGAAATGAAATACCCATGACTGCTGCACGGATCCTGATCATTGAAGATGAAAGGATTGTTGCCGAGGTTCTGCGATTGCCCCTTATCAAGATTGGCTATAAAACTGCAGGAAGTACTGCAACTGGTAAGGATGCGGTCAGGCTCACCAGAGGTCAATTCTCATCTGATCCTGATAGATATCACACTTACCGGGAAAATGAAACGGGATCACTGCCACAGAAGAGAGACGGAAATTTCCAAGGATTCCGGTAATTTATCTGACCCTATTATTAACAGATTTCTGTTTGAATTTGACGGAAGTTTGAAGAAAGCATTCCTTTATATTCCCTGCTCTTTTGCAGTGGTTATACCATCCTTATAGATGCAACAGAACTTTACAGGTAATTCTTATCCTTGACACAGAGCACATCCAAACTAGTATTTAATGATATTTTTATCGCTGTGCAATTTCTTTGGTTTTATCTTCTCAAAACAGGGTAAATTTTCTTTTATATTATCCATGAAAAAAATCCCGCCCTGAATGTATGATCCGATACCGGATGATGGAAACAAACAACTGCACCTGGTGCAGGTAAAAGAGTCGGTGAAGTGCATGATCTCGGTTGCTTATATCAATGACAATCATGCCATGCTGGAGTACGGCAGACAATATCTCGAAGGCCGCGGTACTTACTTAGTCGAAACGTTCGATACCCTGAAACACATCCGGGACTGGATCCCGTTTCATACCTATGATGTGATTGTATCCAAGGAATACATTACTGGCATCCGCGTACCCGAGAAGATCCTATCGGTACTTCCGAACGATGATGCGACACCGGTTATTATCCTGCTGGACGTAGTTGGTCCCCTGCAGGCTCCGGAAAAAAGTATACCGCCCCGGCAACCTGTGTTCTCTTTAATGATTCGCCAGGATTATCTGGCATTTTTCTACGAGGTGCACCAGCTGATCAACCAGATTGTATACAACCGGAAAGTAACTAACAGCATTAAATCTCTCGATATCCTTCTCAAACGCTCTGAATTATTGCCGGAAAGCACCGTTGAAGAAAATATCAAAGCCATTGTTGAAACGTGCGGCAGGTGCCTCCCGGCAATTTTCACTGCATATTATCGGAACTCTGACAGAGCAGGACCTCCCCTTGCAGTGTGGCATGCCGGGGAGATGCCTCTCTATTATGTTATGGATGATCAGGCCTGGAGTGAGATCAGGCCCCAACAAATTAAAAAATGCAGAATCTCGTCGGGATGGACAGATTCACCGGACGGCAGGATCAAGCGGGCCGGAAAGGAGGGAATGTTCTCCGTTGTCATGTACCCGGTTACCTGGCATGAGAGGCAGGAAGGCGTCCTCTGCAACGTTCTTCCTTCCAACCATGTGCTGACCAACCATGAATGCCTGATGCTGGAGACTTTTTCGGATATGATAACCTGGAATGAACACATGGCATCCCGGTATCAAAAGAGAAGTGAGTGCATGATATTACCGGGTGACTTCCAGGAGTGGGAAAGATCTTGAACCCGGAAACAAATGATGGGAAAAACCTAAAAATGCGTCTTATTACTCCATCCAGGACGAGCACCATTATCAATAATCACTCCTGCGTGCCAAAGTATGATATAAAAAATAACTCACCTTTACCATTTTCCACCCCGTCGCAGACAACAAAGAACCCGGTATCAGCAGGAATAATCTCCGTGCTGTACGTTGATGACGAACCCGCTCTGCTGGATATAACCCGGCAGTTTTTGGAGAACACCGGAGAATTCAGGGTCGATACGGCGACTTGTGTCCGTGACGCGATGAAGGCGCTCATGGAACGGTCATATGACGCAGTCGTCTCGGATTACCAGATGACGGAAATGGACGGCATCGCGTTTTTAAAACAACTCCGGCACCAGGGAAACATGCTCCCATTTATTATTTTTACCGGAAAAGGCCAGGAAAATATTGTTATCGAGGCACTCAATGCCGGCGCGGATTTCTACATCCAGAAAGGGGAGGATCCGAAGGTGCAGTTTGCCGATCTCGGGAATAAAATCCGGCAGGCTGTCCGGAGGAGCACAGCGGAACGCGCCCTCAGGGAGAGTGAAGAACGGTTCCGGAATGTGGTTGAAGACCAGACTGAACTCATCTCCCGGTTCAGACCTGACGGGATCCTCCTCTTTGTCAACGATGCATTCTGCCGGTATTTTGGTGTACTGCGGGAACATATTCTCGGCCGCCGGTTCGAGATGCAGAGTCCTGATGAAGACGGTAATATCGTGAAATCTCATCTCAGATCGCTGACCCGTCAGCACCCGTTTGCGACCATTGAGTGCCGGGTCATCATGCCGACCGGGCTCATCCGCTGGCAGCAGCGAAATGACAGGGCTATTTTCGATGATACCGATACTCTGATCGAGTTCCAGTCTGTCGGCCGGGACATCACGGATCTAAAAATTGCACAAGAGGCACTGAAAACGTCACTTGTAGAGAAGAATATGCTTCTAAAAGAGATCCATCACCGGGTCAAGAACAACATGCAGGTCGTCATCGGCCTGCTCCAGTTCCAGGCATCGACCGTCTCGTCGCCCGAGATCGCACGTATCGTTCTCGATACCGAGACCCGCATACGGTCAATGATTCTTATCCATGAGCGGCTTTATAAATCAGACGATTTTGTTAATATCAACCTGGAGATGTATATAAAGGACCTCATTGACAGTCTTATATATACATATAGGACGAAAACAGTTATTAATGTGGAGTATAGTATCGATAAAACTCTGATCGATCAGCCTATGCTGATTCATCTTGGACTGCTCATCACAGAAGTTGTCTCAAATTCACTGAAACATGCATTTCCCGACAGGAGTACCGGAACCATTTCCCTGACGTTCCACCGAAAAAAAAATAATTGTCTGATCCTTTCCATTCATGATGATGGGATCGGAATCCCCGATTCCTGCCTGCGGGAAAAACCCACCACAATGGGTTTGCAGCTCATCTACATGCTTGGCCGCGACCAGCTCAACGGGGAAATCCAGATCGAAGGCAACAACGGGACTACATTTACATTCATCTTCAACCCGGCGTTACCGGAGGGGGTATAATGGTTCCGGAGACCTCCCCCCAGGTCACGCACCGTAACAACAAGTTATACCAGATGATGTTCGAATTGTCACGGGATGCGATCCTGACCATTGAACCACCATCATGGTGCGTTACCGCGTGCAATATTGCATCGGTGAAGTTATTCAGTGCGTCCTGTAAAGAGGATTTACTCACAAAAAAATTCCCGCAAATCTCCCCTCAGTATCAACCGGATGGGGAACTGTCTTTGGAAAAAGCCAGGAGAATAATCGAACATGCATTTCAGGAAGGACGCATCGTTTTCGAATGGAGATGTAAACGGTTCACGGGTCAGGAATTCCCCGCATCCATCCTGATTACCCGCATTGAAATAAACGGAGAAAAATTTCTTCAGGCCACGATCAGGGATATCACTGAAGAGCAACATCTCAAAGAGAACCAGCAGGCAACCCAGCAGCAGCTCATCGCTACGGAGGAGGAACTGCGAGTCAGATATAACGAACTCAAACACGTTGAAAACAAACTGCGTGCATCAGAGGCAAAATACCGTACGCTCACAGAAAATACCTCTGATATTATTTATTCCATCGATCAGCAGGGCACAATAACGTATATCGGACCACAGGTTGCCAGGTATGGATTTATGCCAGAGGATTTCATTTCCCATAATATCAGGGAGATAATCCTGGAAGAAGATCTGAGGAGAATCCTCAATGAAGGAAAAACGACGATTTTAACCGGTAAACCGATACGGACGGTATTCCGTACCAGAGATCGCGCGGGAAATATTGTCTGGTTTGAGGACAATAGTTCGTTCCTCTTAGATCCAACGGGAAAAACCGGCGTAAGAACCGGGGTCCTCCGCGATATCACAGAACAAAAAGAGACTGAAGAGCGGGTAAGAAAGAGCGAAGAATTATACCACTCCCTCGCGGAGACTTCGCAGGATATAATCTATATTGTGAATGCACAGGACCGGATCGAATACGTCAACAGCTATGCGGTCGCTGTACTGGGGAGGACGTATGACGAGATTATCCACATGGACCGGGGCGCTGTCTTTCCACCGGAACTTAGTCTGGGGCAGCAGCAATACCTGAACATGGTTTTTGCGACCGGTAAACCGAGCCGGTTTGAAAGCCAGATCCTGCTTTTGGGAGTGACACGGTGGTTCGATCATGCACTCAATCCATTAAAATACCCGGATGGAACCGTCAGGGCGGTTCTGAGCATATCCCGTGACATCACCGATCTTAAACAGACTGAAGATGCATTGAAGGCATCGCTGGAAGCAAAGAACGCACTCTTGCGGGAGATCCACCACCAGGTCAAGAACAACATGCAGGTCGTTATCGGCCTGCTCCAGTTCCAGGCATCGACCGTCTCGTCGCCGGAGATCGCACGTATCGTCCTCGATACCGAGACCCGCATCCGGTCCATGGTTCTTATCCATGAGCGGCTTTATAAATCAGATGATTTTGTCAATATCAGTCTGGATACCTATATAAAAGACCTTGTTAACAGCCTTATCTGCGCATACGGAACAAAAACGTACATCAACGTCAAATATTCTGTCGATAAAATCCAGATTGACCAGTCCACCCTGCTTCACCTGGGGCTGCTCATCACGGAAGTCATTTCCAACTGTATCCGGCACGCTTTTACCGGTCGGAGCATCGGGACCATTTCCCTGGCATTCCACCGTAAAGAAAACAACGGTCTGATCCTTTCCATCCATGATGACGGAATCGGAATCCCCGAGTCCTGTCTGAACAAAAAAGCATCGACCGTGGGTTTGCAGCTCATATCTCTGCTCGGCCAGGATCAGCTTGACGGGAAAATCCTGATTGAACGCGACAACGGGACTACCTTTACGTTTACGTTTGATTACACATCCCAAAAGGAGGAAAAATAATGGTGCATGAAAAGATTCTGATTGTTGAAGACGAAGTCATAATTGCCAAGATTCTCGAGGATCTCCTCGTTTCCCTTGGGTACACCATAGTAGCGCGGGTGAAAACCGGAGAAAATGCAATAAAAGCTGTCGGGCAGTATCATCCGGATCTCATCCTTATGGATATCCTGCTTGAAGGTAAGATGGATGGGATTGATGCTGCAGCTCAAATTAAAAAAAGGTTTGGGATTCCGGTTATTTACCTGACATCCTTCTCCGATGATGTCACGCTTGGCCGGGCGAAAGAGACCGACCCGTACGGGTACCTGGTTAAACCGTTTGTCAAGGAGACAATTCATGCAACGATCCAGATCGCTGCTGCCAAAAAATTATTCGACGAGCGCATACGTACGGCATCCATCTGGCTCAACCGAACAATTCAGATCCTGGATCGGGGGATCATAACAATAGACAAAAACGGAAGAACGATTCTGATCAATGCGTACGCGGAACAGTTGACCGGCTGGAACATCCGCGATGCCTACCTGAAACCGCTTGACGAAGTCCTGCAATTTTATGATGCCATTACGGATCAACCTTTTATTCTTCACATTTCCCCGACACTCAATAAAGGGGTTGTCTCAGTTTTCCCCTCAGATGTGTACATCATCTCCCGGAACGGAGGAAGGCAGTTATTGAAGGACTGCGTGCTTTCTCCGGTAACCGACACAAAAGGAATAATAATCGGTGCCCTCGTGGCGTTTTCTGTTGTCGATGACAGTCGTTCAAAGGGAGAACTGACCAATACCTATCTGAAAATTTCACAAATAGAGCCAACTTCCGAAGTTATTAATGATCAGTCACCAGCAGCGCAAACGGCATTAAAATCGCTCTCTTCGAAACGCATAAACCAGATCCACGAAGAGATCACTGACCTTATGCATCTTGAACAGGCTAACTCGCTCTCTGTCATGGGAAAATTTGAGGATGCAATTCAGGAATACCAAAAGGCCCTGAAGATCCGGGCAAGTAACATCCAGGCCTGGCATAATATGGGCGTTATCCTGGAGAAGTGCGGCAGGAATGAGAAGGCCCTGAATGCCTTTGACAAGGCGCTTGAGATAAATCCCCGGTCTCTTGAAGCACTCCGCCATAAAGGAGATATCCTTCACAAACTCGGAAAGACGACCGAATCGCAACAGATTTTTCATCAGCTGGAGTTGTATTCGAAGTAAAAAATGTGGATGTGATGTTTTCGCGTCGATGGTTGACGGGGTGCATTTCTCTCCGTTAAAATGTTTAAGACCAACCGCCAGCGAAAATGACACCGGCTTTAAACAGAGGGTTACATGGTAACGAAGAACGTGATGTATTTCACTGACAAAGAAGAGGAATTTGTGCACCTCCTGGTTAATATCGGGATCCAAAGGACGGTTGCCACGGTGCTGGTATTCCTGGCAAATACTGCCGAGGCAACGTCCCGCGACATCGAGCGCGGAACCGACCTGCGCCAGCCTGAAGTCAGCGCTGCAATGAAGTTCCTGATGGGTCATGCCTGGATCAAAAGCTATGAGACCTCCTCAGGGAACAAGGGCCGGCCGTGTAAAGTCTACGAGCTGGCAAAGCCAATAACCGGAATTATGGACTGCATCGAGAAAGAGACAAAAGACAAAGCCAATGATCAGCTCGCTCTCTTCACGAAATTACAGGATTACTTTCCCTGATATCATCCAAAAACTAAAAATTAAGTACAAACGATTCAGCTCCCTCGACACATCAGATCCCCCCATGCAGGGATTTTTTACCAGGTTATCCCGGCCCGTATACGATGTTAGCAACTAAAAAATTTTAAAAACAGCCGTTAACAACGAAACCCGGGGCAGGCCGGCGCAAGCGTTCCCCGGGTTCCGGTACGCTCATCGCGTCTGACCCCGGCCACCATCCACCAGATTTTTATAATAAAATCCGAAAGGATCCTATATGGTGGACACGGGAAGGCTCACATGGCCGGTTCAACGAAGGGAGGATTTTCTCCGCATTGTCGTGTATATCATTCTTTCAACCGCACTCATCTTTGTCGTCGATATTATTACGCCGCTCGGCGTGATGATCTGGATCCTGTACCTCATCCCCCTCTTTTTAACAGTGTACCTCAGCTGGAAGTATGCACCGGTCCTGATGACCGGCGTTTTTATTCTCCTTATGGCAGCGAGCCTTTTTTTGTCCCCGCGTGACCTTTCGATAGAATACGCGCTGATCGACCGGATCTTCTTTGCGCTGATCCTCGTCATTGCATCGTTTTTTATTAAGGATTACGTCGCGAACGTCGAAGATATTGTCTCAAGTGAAGAGCGGTACCGTTCTCTTATCGAGTGGCTGCCCGAAGGAATCGTGGTATACCGGCAGGGTGGGATCGCATACATAAATCCTGCCGGCAGCCGGTTGATCGGAATGGACAACGGAAAAAACCTGGCTGGCTGCGACATTGTCAGCATGATCGATCCGGCATTCCAGGCCCTTTTCCGGCAGCGGGTTGACCAGGCCGCCCACGGTGCACGGATGAATCTCGACAAAGTGAAATTGATCAGGCAGGATAACAGCGAGGTTGTTGTCGATATGTTTCTTGGGACGGTATTCTGGGACAACGGGACAGCTGTACAGATTATGATGAGACCGGCCTGAACAGGAAAGGACATGCCAGGGCCCTCATACTTTTAACGGTGCTGCTTTTTTAGTCAGTGATTGATGCCGTGCAGTTTCCGTATCATCTGCACCCGCTCGCGGGCCACGGCGGATGGCTCCGGCACCGGCCCCGTACTCCGCCTCCCGCCCACTGCCCCGAGGATGGCATTGATGGCGGCGGGCTGGGACGGACCGTACCCGCCTTCGAGTACGAACGCAGGTGGCAGGTCGAGCGCATCGATCAGCAGCCCGGCAAAAATGCCGTAATCGGCCGGAACAAGGCCCATGCCGCCGACCGGATCGTCAGAAAGTGCGTCCTGGCCGGCCGAGATGATAAGGAGGTCCGGGTGCGCCCGTTCGAGTACCGGGATAATGACCTCGGTAAAGACGTGCACATAATCCCCGAGAGTACTCTGCTGCGGCAGCGGTGCATTTACCGTGTATCCCCGGCCGGCGCCGGTCCCGGTCTCGGTTGCCGCACCGGAGCGGGGGAAGAACTCCTCTGCGTGGACAGAGCAGTACAGCACCCGGTCGCTCCCGTAGAAGATCTCCTGTGTCCCGTTCCCGTGGTGCACGTCCCAGTCGACGATCGCCACGCGATCTACGGAGTTGAGCGCCTTTGCCGCGGCGATCGCCACATTATTGATGAGGCAAAAGCCCATCGCCCAGCCTGAGGCGGCGTGGTGGCCCGGGGGACGGACGAGTGCAAAGCAGCTCTCTGTGTTACGTGCACGCTCTGTAGCGGCGATCGCTGAACCGGCTGCAAACGTTGCGACCTCGTACGACCGCGGGTTGAGGTAGGTATTTGCATCCAGGAATCCCGGCACATACAGGTTCCCGGTAAAGTACCCTCCGGTGCACCCGTACTCGTCGACCGTGTCGTACGCGGTATGGAGCGTGCACTGCTGGTGCAGCCATGCAAGATAGCCGGGCTGGTGGACACGGCGGAGATCCTCATCTTCTGCGGCCACCGGGTCATGGACCGGGATGCCGGCTGGTACCTGTTCGGTAATTGCACGGAGGCGATCCTGACATTCAATATGGCCCGGGCGGTTGTGGTGTTCAAAGACCGGCCCGGTGATAAGTGAACATTTCATGAAAAAACCCGGCTCATGATCGTAACAGAAGGTTATCGGCCAATTCACCAGATGAAGATTATGGATCTGGCCGGGGCTCGTTTTACAGGGAGGACGAAATACACGGAAACGATCGGGCCGGATCCCGCCTGAGTACCAGTGAATTTCCCGGCACCCGGTATGGCGGTGTCAATCAGGAAAACGCTTTCGTGATCCCGGAAGTCCGGATCCGGTTAATCCGGCGGAAAAGTAAAATAATTATTTAAAACCCGGAAATTTCCAAACGTGGCGCGCATAAGGCCATAACCGGATCCCGGGAAGGTTACGTGCCCGTTCATGAGCGTGCGCGAAACGGGCGAGTCTTCGCTTGAGTCCGGGTCAGCCGGTTTTCCCGTTTTTCGTGATTTTTAAAAGACCGACCCGGCCAAACTGCCCGGATCCGGTACCAGAAAACTGGTTACAAATTATAATCATTCTCCGGCGTAAACCGACCGGAAAGCATTTAGAAAGGTATTAATAACGACAAACGGATGATCAAATTAGCCTATATCGAGCAATAGTCGATACTCTCTGGCTGAAAAACAGCTGTTCCCGGTTGCCCGAGATAGGTTGAAACGTTTCAAAAGAGGTGTGTAAGAGAATGGTGTTTCATCCTCCGGTAGCTGTTGTCGCCAAGGCCGGCGACGCCGGGAAATACAAAGTAGGCCTGCCTGCATGGAACCTGCTGCTCCGTGGGTTTATGGCCGGTGCGTACATCGCGATGGGTGGTGCCCTCGCAACGGTGTGCAGTACGGGGATCATGGCCACTGATGCCGCTGCGCGGTACGGTGCGGCAAGCGCCGGGTTTGCCCAGCTGATACTGGGGTCTGTCTTCCCGGTTGGACTTATCATCATCGTGCTCACGGGTGCAGAACTTTTCACCGGTGACGCGATGCTTGCCCCGATGGCAGCATTCATCCACAAGGTGAGCTGGCCGCAGGTCATCAACCTGTGGATACTGGTGTATATCGGGAACTTTATTGGTTCGATCGTCTTTGCCTACATCATGGCATACGGGCCCTTTGTCTCGTTCGACTCCACGGGAGCTGCAACGGTGACCGCGTTTGGTACCCGGGCGATTGCCATTGCGAGCGCAAAGGTCAGTTACGTCGGAATGCTTGGCATGTGGTCCGCGTTCCTCAAGGCCGTCGCTTGTAACTGGCTCGTGAACCTCGCCATCCTGCTCGGCATCTGTGCCGATGACCTGATTGGCAAGTTCTTTGGGATCTGGTTCCCGATCATGGCCTTTGTCTCGAGCGGCTTTGAGCACAGTGTCGCGAACATGTACTTCATCCCCGCCGGTATCCTTACGCAGGGATTCATCACCGATCCAACAAAGATCAATGCCGGCCTGACATGGGTCACGATGTGGACGAACAACCTGATTATTGTCTCGATCGGAAACATCGTCGGCGGGTTGTTCTTCGTCGGCGTGATTTACTGGGTTGCGTTCCGAAAAGAGATCGCAGCACTGAAGTAGGAAAACCAGCCAACAGATCTTCTTATAATGAAGATCGGTAATGTCGAAGTGAAGGTCTCAATCCTCGCGATTGCGGTCTTTGTGATCTTCACTGTTTTTTTACTGGCTGCTTCCGTGTTCAGCACCGGGGTTCGGTCGCAGCTCATCTGGATGATCCCGGGACTTTTCCTGCTGCTCGTGATCCCTATTGTCCTCAACTACATGAGCCGCAGCCAGTATGCGGATGTTGAGCCGGTCTACGATATCGAGGCGAAAAACGTCCGGGTCAAACTGATAAACGAGAATATGATCGGAAAACCGGTCCGGATCGAGGGCGTTGTAGAGAAGGTGCGGTTCCAGTTCCTGAACCGCCCCCAGTTTATCGTGGCCGACCGGTCGGGCGGGATTTCCGTCAAGATGTTCACGAGCCCCTCCGAGGACATCCACGAACATGACGTGGTGGAGGTCGTCGGCATGGTGATCCGCCGCTATGTCGTTGTCGGCGATCCGGTGATCAACTGCGTCTCGATAAAAAGAATTGAGAAAAAGGCCGGGCCTGCAAAAGATCACTAAACTTCTGATGCCGTTTGCGCTCCCACATGTTTTGAGGTACCATGTCACAACCTGATGTTCACGCCGGAACCAAAGATTTCCCGGCGATATATGATCTTCTGGTCCCGGTGCTCTCGTTTGGGGGAGCGGCGCTTGCGATTCTCGTGTGGACAAACGGGATTGCCATCGACCTGCGCTTTACTGCGGCGGGCTGCGTGCTGGCCTCTGTTGTCCTCGCGTATCTTGCATGGGTCCGGCCAAAAAAGGACATCGTCGCGCTGACGACACCCATCTATGCCCTCATCTTTTTTGCCGTCCCGCTGGACGATGCCGTGGCAACGATCATCCTCGAACTGCTCTACGCGGTCAGCCTCTCGATCCTTCTCGTCCGGCTGAAGTACCGGTTTGGTAAGCCAGCTGCCGCCATTCCTGAGGGAGGAGCGCTTGTCGGCCCGCTCAAAGAGTACGTGGATAGAACGCACCAGGCCTGCGCCCGCATGCCAACCGCCGCGGCGCACCGGGCGGCGCTTGTGGTCCTGCGGTTTACGGCCGGTAACTATGGCGACGTGCCGCCGGAGGCACACGAGGGGATCCGCGAGCTTGAGGGGTCGGGTTGTGCACCCGCGTTCACGAGGGCTTTTGAGATTGTGGCAGAGCAGGCGGAAATCACAGAAAAGTCCCGGCCACGGCCGTCGTTGTACAAAGAGTTTGCCGCGTCCGATGCTGCGCTGCTTGCCCGGCCGTTATTGCCCAAAAAGAAGAACGAAGACGGGTACGACCCGGGCTACGATGCGGCGCTCGACAATGCGCTTCTCCTGCTCTTTGCTGCGGGGTGGACTGCATCGGAAGCGGACCGTCCGCACCTGCGTACGGCAGAGGCGTTTGCGGCAAAGGTGCTGGAAGAGTAACCTCCGTTTCGGGTTCATCAACGCGAAAACCCCCCACGTTGCGGTCCGATTAATTTTCCTTTTTTTATTTATTGTGTCGGGCACGGTTTTTTGTGATCCGGCCGGATCACGGATTTATTGCCGGAAAATCCGGTCCAAAAAACGATCCGGGTGAACCGGTTCTTGTGCACAGTAATGACGTTGTGATTGGGTAACGGTCAAAAAGATGCGCCGGAACCTTTGGGAGGGTACGAATCTCTCTCCAGGTTGTATTACAAAAATTGGAAAGTACCCCAGCCCTTAACTGCACAAACAGGTGATTTGGGTGATAAATAGGGTAGCGTACCCCATGCAATGATACAACAGGCATCTTTTACCCCGCAATCCCGTGTGATTGTATTCGACGTTTTAAAGGGATGAATTGGAATTTGGGAGACCAACAAAAATGGCAAAACAAAAAAGTAAACTGATTGATATTTTCACGAATAACGAACAGGAGATCCTTGAGGACTGGATGCGTGAACAGATCGTTTCGATTACTTACCGAAAAGACCTTCTCACCGAGGCCGAACTCCGTACGCAGTCCGCAGAACTGATGGGTCTGATAATCGCCGCGAGCCGCAGCGGGAATGTCACCGATATCACCACGCTTGAATGGAAACCGGTGCTTGATTTTCTTGCGGCCACCTCAAAGACCCGGGCGGCGCAGGGCTTTACCACCCAGGAGACGGCGACCTTTATCTTCTCTTTAAAGCAGCCGGTCTTTGCGCGCATGAAGTCAGAACTGGGGACCAATGCCTCGGCACTGGCGGAAGAGATCTGGATTGCAACGGTTCTTCTGGACAAACTGGGACTCTTTACCGCCGAAACCTACCAGAAGAGCAGGGAGGATATCATCCGGCGCCAGCAGCTGGAACTCCTGGAACTCTCGACACCGGTCATCAAGATCTGGGAGGGCATTCTTGTCCTCCCGCTCATCGGCACGCTCGACGATTCCCGGACGCAGGTCGTCATGGAGAACCTGCTCCAGAGCATCGTTGAAACGAACAGTGCCATTGCCATCATCGACATCACCGGGGTACCGGCTGTTGACACGCTCGTTGCCCAGAACCTGATAAAAACGGTCTCTGCTGCACGGCTCATGGGAGCGCACTGCATCATTTCCGGCATCCGCCCGCAGATCGCCCAGACGATGGTACATCTCGGAGTGGCGTTTGGAGACGTAGTCACGAAGTCGTCCCTCGCCGACGCCCTGAAATATGCATTCCAGCAGTCCGGGATTACCGTTACCGGATAGGTATAACCAGGTGAGGGCGAGGATGGATAAGATACCCGTACTGAAAATAGGCGACATCCTGTTGATCACGATTCAGGTTGACATGCATGACCAGCTCGCCATTTCCCTCCAGGATGACCTCACGGCCCGGATTGTCAAGGATCATGCGAAGGGCGTACTCATCGACATCTCATCGCTCGAGATGGTCGACTCGTTTATCGGGAGGATGCTGGGGAACATCGCTGCGATGAGCCAGGCCTTGGGGGCACAGACGGTTGTCGTTGGTATGCGTCCGGCAGTGGCGATTACGATCGTAGAGCTCGGACTCCCCATGGAGAATATCCAGACCGCTTTAAATGTCGAGAGGGGTGTCAGGAAACTCAAGAGCGCCATGGATGAATCTGATAAAGGGTTCCAAAGATGAATCAACCGGAGCCCGAAACCGTTGATCTCAAAACAGGTGAAGATATCGTCAGTGCCAGAAAGAAAGTCCGCACCGGTATGATTGAATTGGGATTCACCCTCATTGACCAGACGAAGATGGTGACTGCCGCAAGCGAACTGGCACGAAACACCATTGACTATGGCAAAGGGGGAACCATGCGCATCGAACACCTTGTAAACGGGGAACGGATCGGAATCCGGCTCATCTTTCTCGACCATGGCCCGGGCATCCCGGACATCCAGCAGGCGTTAAAAGACGGCTTCACCACCGGTTCCGGGCTTGGGCTTGGGCTGGGCGGTTCAAAGCGGCTGGTAAACGAGTTTGAGATCAGGTCAGAACCGGGCAAGGGTACACAGGTAACTGTGACGCGATGGCGATGAACGAAAGGGCATGCATCCATATCAGGGAAATGAGCGATGTCATGGAAGCCCGACAGACAGCGATGACGATCAGCGGGGCGAAGGGATTTGGTGTGGTCCAATCCGGGAACGTTGCCGCCATCGTGACTGAACTCGCAACAAACCTCGTGAAGCATGCCGGGGAGGGAGACATCCTCCTCCGTCTCTACACTGATGCAGAAGTTTCCGGGATCGAATGCCTCGCGCTTGACCGGGGTAAGGGGATAAAGGATATCGGCAGGAGCCTCAGGGACGCAGATCCTGCCGGGACCGGGCAAGGAGACGGCCTTACCTCAGTCCGACGGCTCTCTTCTTTTTTTGACTTCTACTCCCAGCCGGAGAAGGGCACTGCAGTCCTCGCGCGGATCGATAAAGAATCGCCAGCACATAAATCCGGTCCACAGCATCCACGGCATACCTCCCGCATTGAGAATGGTGTGGTCTGCCTTCCTCTCCAGCCGGGTGAGCCCTGCGGCGACGGGTGGGAGATAATCCGGTTACCGGGCAGAACCGTCATCCTTGTGGTTGACGGGCTGGGCCACGGGCTCGAAGCATCGAAGGTTCAGGAAGAAGCGATCAGGATCTTCCGGAAGAACCCGACCCGTGAACCGGTAGAAATTCTCAGGATCCTGCATGCCGCGCTCACGGGCACCCGTGGGGGAGCGGTAGCCGTTGCCGTGATCGATGAAAAAAAAGGCATGGTCACGTTCGCTGGCGCTGGCAATATATCAGGACGGATCATCACCGGTCCTGACTCACGGGGCATGGTATCGTTAAACGGGACGGCGGGTATCGAGATCCGGAAGTTTCTGGAGGACTCCCACTCCTGGGAATCCGAGTCCCTGTTAATCCTGCACTCCGACGGGCTTACCATGCAATGGGACCTGGAAAACTACCCGGGACTTAAGCGAAAGCATCCGGCTCTCATCGCAGGTGTCCTGTTCCGGGATCACACGCGGGGAGGAGACGATGTGACGGTTCTTGCCGTAAAAAAGGTTGAGATGAATGTATGAACCCCGTGATCACGAAAGTTGCATTGCAAAATGTTCAGGACATTGTCTCAGCCGGGTTCCGGACACGCATCATTGCAGAACAACTCGGATTTGATAAGGACGACCAGACCCGTATCAGTACCGCAGTATCAGAGATTGCGAGGACCGCGTTTGAGTATACCGGCGGGGGGGAGATCGAATTTTTTATCGATACTGATGTGGAACCCCGGGTCTTTGGCATCACCGTCCGGGACCACGGGAAAGAGGATCCCCTGATTGAAGTACCCGGGAGCGGGGTTACATCAGAAACCGGGATGATGGAGGGCATAAACGGCGCCAAAGGCCTGATGGACTATTTCCACATCGATGCGTATCCAACCGGCAGCACGGTTTTCCTGGGGAAGAACCTTTCACCTGCCACCCTGCAGGTGACCCCGGAACTCATTACCCGAATCGCCGATGTGCTGGTGAAGACTGCCATCCAGAACCCGTTCGAAGAGATCCGGGACCGGAACCAGAACCTCATCCGTATTCTGGAGGAACTGCACGTAAAACAGGTAGACCTGATCAATGCCAACGATGAACTCGACAGCACCAACCGGGGTGTTGTGGCGCTGTACGCGGAACTGGACGACAAAGCCCTCTCTCTAAAAGCATTCGGTGAGGATCTTGAGAAACGTGTAGAGGAACGGACGAGGGAACTCCAGAATGCCAACACGGAACTGAAAAATGCCAAAGAAGAACTGCATATGCAGTTGGATGGACTGGCAGAGCGGGACAGGTTGCTTGGTGAGAGCGAGGAGCGGTTCCGCATCAGTGCACAGAGTGTCAGCGATGTTATCTGGGACTGGAATATTCCTGATGGCAGGGTGGACTGGTATGGCCGTATTGATGAGATACTGGGCTACGCCCCGGGTGAATTTCCCCGGACCCTGGATGCATGGGAGAAGATCATTTTCCCCGATGACCGGGACCGGGTACTATCGATACGGGACAGGCATGTAATGATGCAGACCCCCTATAATGCAGAGTACCGGGTGGTACGGAAAGACGGGGAGATCCGCTCCTGGACCGATAAGGGCACTGCAATGCGGGATGAAAAAGGAAGAGCACACAGGGTGGTGGGTTCCTGCAGTGACATCACCGACCGCAAACGTGCGGAAGAAGCGAAAATTGCTTCCGAGATGCGGTACCGCCGGCTTTTTGAGACGGCCCAGGACGGCATCCTCATCCTTGACGACGTGACCGGCCAGATCGTCGATGTCAATCCCTTTTTGATTGCCATGCTGGGATTCACGCGCGAAGAGTTCCTGGGTAAAAAAATCTGGGAGATCGGGCTCTTTAAGGACATTGTTGCCAACAAAGACAATTTCGAAGAACTGCAACGGAAAGAATATATCCGGTACGAAGATATGCCCCTTGAAACTGCCGATGGGCGGCATATAAACGTGGAGTTTGTCAGTAACGTCTATGAGGTGAACAACAAGAAGGTCATCCAGTGCAATATCCGGGACATTACCGACCGGAAGAGGATGACCGATCTGGTCGAAGCGTCTCTTGCCGAGAAAGAGACCCTGCTTCGGGAGATCCACCACCGGGTCAAGAACAACCTCCAGATTATATCGAGTCTCCTCAACCTGCAGATCCGGAAGATAGACGATCCGAGGACCATTGAAGTCTTAAAAGACGGCCAGGCCCGGGTGCAGTCTATGGCGCTTGTCCACGAACACCTTTACAAGAGCAAAGACTTCTCCCGCATCGACCTGAAAAATTATATTCATTCGCTGGAAATGGAGCTCTCGCAGTCGTACGGAACCGCAAACGAGATTGTCCGGTTCGACCTGAACATCCCTGAGATTTATGTAGATATCAGTACCGCAATTCCCCTTGGTCTCATCATCAACGAACTGATCACCAACAGCTTAAAGTATGGATTTAAAGGCAGGAATGAGGGGAAACTCTCCATTACTGCTACTGAAGATCCTCAGGCACTTACGCTCATCGTGGCAGATGATGGTGTCGGAATGCCGGAGGGCATCACGCTGGAGAACCAGACGTCGTCACTGGGACTCCGGCTCGTAAAATCACTTACCGGCCAGCTCCACGGCACGGTTGCGATCGATCGCACCGGGGGTACGAAATTTATGTTTGTTATTCCCAAACTGACAAAAACCCCGGGGGAGACGTTCACGTGAGGATGATTCAATACCCGCCGGAAAACGAGAGGGATGTTTAAATGGGCCGACGGTCACCAGGTACCCGATAGAGAAATAGTTCAGGAAAAGCCGGTCGAGAGGCCGTCCCTGATACCGGTCTTTTTTTCTTTGTTCAGGTGGGAGATATACACCTCGAACTGGTTGTTTTTCACTGCGAACATACAGAAAATAGACCTCGACCTTTTCATTTTCACCATCTGCCCGGTATATTAATAAGATTTATTCGCGAGAACTCCTCATCGATTAGATGAACAGTAGTTCCTCCAGGTGCACCTCAATGGATTCTCCCCTTTTCGAACATCTCGGCAGATTTCTGGAACGAATAAAAAATGTAGGATTTTTCGAGCGGCTTTTCTCTTGGAGAACGATCGTCTCCCTCAGTTACGACGCCTACGGGGACTACCAGAAAGTCCAGGATACCTTAAGGAAAACGGATCAGGATATTTCAGATCTGACAGGAAAAATACGGGATCTCTCAAAGGATCTTGAAATACAGAAGCAGAACTTCGGGCAGGCACAGACCGATCTGGCAAGAGAACAGGGCCGTGTGCAATCGCTCAGCGATAAGGTGGGGGAGAAAGAAAGCGAGCGGGCAAAACTCGAAACAAGACTCTCCGAAACGATCACCAAAACGGACGAGACGATCCTCAGGCTCAAGGGAGAACTGATCGATCTCAAATCGAAAAATGAGGATCTGACACGAAGGATTGGGGAACGGGAGAACGAGGTTGGCGGGCTCAGAGAATCTGAAAGAAAAAACAGTGAAAATATTCAAAATAAGAAAGAAGAAATTGCGTCGCTTACGACAAAGATCGATCAGCTCAACCGACAATTCACTGAAGCCAAGGAAACGATAGCAAAGTTCAGCGAAAACGAGGAGGAACGCACTCGTATATATGATGCCCGGGTTACCGAAATCAACGCACTCAAAAAACAGCTGGACGATGACCGGCTCCGGGTGCAGGCTGAGCGGGACGCCGAGATCCACCGGCAGTACGAGGCTATGGAGCAGACCTGGAGGAAACACGAGGAAGTCGTCGAGCAGTCACTCCGGTCCATCTGCCAGCGCCACACGCTGGAATACTGCGACAAGGAAAAGTTCCCGGTGGCCGGGAAGAAACCGGATAATGCGATCCTGATCTGCGACCAGTACGTGATCTTCGATGCGAAAAGCCCGAAGAATTCCGAAGATCTCTCCAATTTCCCGTTATATATCCGAAACCAGGCCGAGGCAGCGAAAAAGTATGCAAAAGAAGAGAATGTCAAGAAGGAAATCTTCCTTGTCGTCCCGGCAAACACGGTTGAATACCTCGATGAATTCCACCTGGACATGGCCGATTACCAGGTCTATGTCGTCACCTATGACAGCCTTGAACCAATCATCCTCGCCTTAAGAAAGATCGAGGACTACCAGTTCGTTGATCAGTTAAGCCCGGAGGATCGCGAAAACATCTGTAACGTGATCGGCAAATTCGCGCATGCGACCAAACGAAGGATGCAGATTGACACGTACTTCTTCAACGAATTTTTAGGCCTGCTCCGGTCCTGCGAGTCACTTCCTGAAGATATCCTGAAAAAGGTTGTGGAATTCGAGAAGGCAGAAAAGATGAATCCCCCGATGGAGAAGCGCAAGAAATTGATCCCGACAAAAGATCTTGAACATGAGGTTAAAAGCATTACAAAGAAAGCGGAAGCCTACGAGATCGATGTAACTGCGGTGACAAAAGAGAAGATCGAGACGATCCCGCTCGATAAGTACCTGGAATAAATCCCTGCCTTTTTCTTCCCGCAGAATAACCACATATCATGCCAGCACAGTCTTCCCCTGAGTCATGTGAAGGGGCGGTCGTATACGATTATGCGCTCCCCGGGGAACAGCTGGATAACGTCATCAGCGGTTTTGTATCTGCAGCAAAGGAAGATCCTTTCACGAGCTGGCTCCTTCTCCCCACGGAGAGGCTGGTCCTTCATGTCACCCGGTCCCTGACGGAGAATAAGATCCCGATTGTCTCTTCCCGCATCTGTACGCTCGAAGGATTCTGTAAAATCCTGTTTGAAGAGAACCGGACCATCGACCGGTTCCTGTCAAAGGGCGAAGCGAAGCTGTTGCTCGCGCAGATTCTTGAGAACCTGGCAGCGAATGTCCCGCTCTTTGCAGCACGCGATCATCCGACATCCGGCACGATCGATGATCTTATGACCTTCATGAATGTCATCCTGACACGGAAAGTCCCGTTCCCGGAATGTCTTCTGACACTTGAGAGCGAGAAGAGCGATCAGCTTGACACGATCCTCACCGCATACCGGAACCGGCTTAGGGAACTGGACCTTGTCGACAGCAGTACGATCCTCGAATGGACGATCGATCACCTGTACCGTTCCGGCACTGCCCCGCTCGGGACGGTCTTTGCCTACGGGTTCCACGATACCCTGCCCCTTGAAGAGGATCTCTTCGGGGCCATACGGGAGCGTGCAGAAAAAGTCCATTTCTCCGTTCCCGATGGCATTGATCCGACAATTTTCAGGAACCGGCGTAAAGCGGGAGACCCGCCCGCACCGGTTGTGCCCTCCCTGCAATCAACGATCACCGGTCTTTTTTTAAAAACCGATGCCCTTCAGGCCGGGGAGCGTTTCCGGGTACGTACAGTTCCCACGCGGTATGCAGAAGTAGCCGGCATCGCTGCAGAGATCGGCCGGCTGAACCGCACAATGCCGCTTTCCGATATTGCGGTTGTGTTCCCGGAGATCCGCGAGAATCTCGGACTCATCGAAGAGGTATTTGCCGATTCCGGGATCCCGTGGAACGCGGCAGTCGGGCCCCGGCTCTCACAGGCACCAGTGGTCCGGTTCTTCCTGGATATCGCGGGTCTTGCCGCCACCGGGTATACCCGAGAAATTATTGTCCGGCTGATTGCAAGCCCATTCTTCCGGAAGGGGCCGGTTCCCGGCGGGTCGGGGTACCTGGATGCGGCCGAAGTCGATCTTGTGTCCCGGTATGCCGGGATCGACGGCCCCCACCCACCCTGGAAAAAACAACTGGCTTGGCTCCATAACGAGATGCAGGACGCAGAAAAGGCAAAGAACTTCCCCGGGATCACGGTTCAGTCCGTTGTACGTGTCCAGGAAGGAATGGGGATCCTTCTTGCCGGCCTCGATTATCTCTCAAAAAAGAAACGGCTCAGGGATCATATCGCCGGACTCAGGGAATTTTTGGATCTGTGGAATATCCCATACCTCTTCGGCGCACCGGAGGAGGATCTGAAGGCTCATGAGATCCGGATCGCTACGACATTCCGGTCCCGTATCGAAGCTCTCGCCCGGATTGCATGGATGCCGGCCGATACCCCCATCACCGCGTCGGAGTTTTTCCGGCTTGTCTCCACGGTTGCAAAAGAGCGGGACGGTGCCCTCCGGCAGGATGCCGATGGTGTTGCAGTTCTCGGTCTCCACGAATGCCAGCACCTGAAGTTTGGCGTGGTCTTTATCGGCGGACTCACCGAAGGTGTTGTTCCCCGGCTGACGACCCGGCTTCCGTTCACAAACTCCTTAGAGAACACCCGGATGGGAACCCGTACGCTTGCCGAGGTTCTCCGTGAAGAACAATATTATTTCATCGCGGCCCTGCTCGCCGCAGATCAGACCGTATACCTGAGCGCCCCGCTTGCCGATGGGGAGAAAACCCTGCTCACCTCGGCATTTTTCGAGCGGGTCAGGATGCGAACCGGGGAATGCCCGTGGCCTGCGTCCCCACAAAATCCATGTGTATCCCGGCGGACGGCAGCGATTGTGGCAGGGAACGGGATCCGCGAGGAAAACGCCTGCGGAGTTCTTGGCCTCATCCCGGGTTCGCAGGACATCAGCGATCTTACCCGGCGCATCAACATGGAACGGTATTACCGTAGGGGCGGATGCGATTCGCCGTATGACGGGATCCTCTACGGGGACGATGCGATTAGTGCAGTTCTTGCCGGGCAGTACGGTCCGGATCATGTTTATTCCCCGACAAGCCTTGAGACCTATGCCACCTGCCCGTTTGCCTATTTCCTCAGCCGCGTGATCGGGCTCGATGCCCTGCCTGAGGTGGAGCCGAACCTCTCGGCAAGCGATCGCGGGACTGCCATCCACCATGTCCTGAACACCTTTTACCGGCAGTGGCTGGCCTGCGGCAAAAGGGTCAGCCTCTCCACGCTCGCGGATGCAACGGAGATGATCCTCCGGATCGCAAAGGCCGAACTGGACACGTTTTCATTCCAGAGCCCGCTCTGGGATGCGACAAAGATCCAGATGCTTGGCGATCCCCGGACCGGTCCCGGGTGTTTCGAACGGTTCCTTGCAAGCGAAACGCAGGAAGAGAGTTCACCGCTCGTTCCATCGCGCTTTGAGTTCTCCTTTGGCATGGGAACCGAAGCGTCTGACGATCCCGCATCGTCACCGGAACCGGTTGAACTTGTGTCCCCGGATGGTGCAAAGAACCTGCGGATCCGGGGCCGGATCGACCGGATCGATATCACACCTTCGGGAGAGTTCCTCATCTATGATTACAAATCCGGCTCCACGCATCCAAAGGCAAAGGATATCGAGGCGGGAACTGCCCTGCAGCTGCCGCTCTATCTCTTGGCATTCGCACAGATCACCGGCTCGCACGGGATCGGCGGGGGATACTATACTATCCGGCGCGAGGTGGAGCGAAACATTGTCCTTGCAGATGCATCAGTAAGAGACCTGCTGATCACCCGGTTCAAACCGTCACCGGATTTTGCCGGTACGATCCGGCACTCCTGCGACTGTGCCTTTGCCTACATTGAAGGGATACGGAACGGGCGGTTCCCGCTTCCCCCGGAAGAGGAATGCCCGAATACATATTGCGACTTCAGGCGCATCTGCCGCTTCGATCCGTACCGGATTCTGGAGACCGGGGAGGAGACCTGATATGACAGCGACACCTCGGCAGGGAGAGGCGATCACCTTACACGACAAGAGCATGGTGGTCACTGCAGGTGCCGGGACCGGGAAGACGTACGTGCTCGTCCAGAAATATATCGACCTCCTGAAAACAAAAGGCGTGAGCGTGCCGCAGATCCTCGCCCTGACGTTTACCGACAAAGCCGCGGCCGAGATGAAGGACAGGATCCGTAAGGAGATCCTCCGGGAGGAAGGCCCGCAGTGGGAGAAGGCGGCGGAAGATTTCATGATTGCACCGGTCCAGACCTTCCATTCCTTCTGTGCGCAGGTGCTCCGGGAGTTCCCGATCGAGGCCGGTCTCGAACCCGGCTTTTCTGTTCTTGACGAGCAGCAGGTCTCCCGCATCCACAGCACCGCATACGAGGACCTGATCCATACCCGGCAGGAGGAGCCGGTGAATGCTGCAATCGTCCAGGTACTCGCCATCACCGAGCAGTACAACCTAAAGACGATACTTTCTGTACTGTACGCGAAACGGGAGCGCTATGCCCGGTTCTTCGCGGCCCTTAGTAAGGACGAGAGCCATGTGCTTGCAGTCTGGAAGACCGAGGTCAGTACATTCCGCGATGAGGAGATTAGTGCGCTGCGAAAGGATCCCTCGTTCTCCTCCCGGGTCCGTACGCTGCTTACCCTTGCTGCCGCGTACGATGGCGTGGATGACAAGGCGGCATTCTTCCTCCATGAGATCCGGCCGCTGCTTTCCGTGCTTGAAAATGCCGGTGACCCGGAGGAATTCTGCCGGGCTGCACTTGTACTTGCACAAAAGAGACCGGGCAATGTCGGGAGCAAAAAAGTCTGGAAGCCGGACGATCTTGCGGAGTTCAAAGGCTGCTGGAAAGATCTTGCCGGGATCCTGAACCGGAAGCACTCCCTCTTCCTGATGACCTTTGACGCATCCGATCCGGTCATTTTCGGCTCGGTGCAGTTCCTCAGAGCGCTGTCGCTTGTCTTCTCCCGGTATGCAGAGATTGTCGGCAGCGGGAAGGCGGCACTTGGCGGTCTTGACTTTGCCGACCTGATCCTCCATGCCCGAACATTATTCCTCGAACAGGGCGACCTCGTTGCCACGCACTTCATGCCCCGGTTCCGGTACATCCTTGTCGATGAGTTCCAGGACACGGACCCGTCGCAGGCCGATATCATCCGGGCGATTGTCGGGACACCCTCGCCTGAAACAGACTGCCTCTTTATTGTCGGCGACCCCAAGCAGTCGATCTATCTCTTCCGCGATGCGGACGTGACGCGCTTTAAGGAGGCGCAGGAGATTATCACGGCTGCGTGCAGGGGCCGGAAGGTGACGCTCGACACCAGCTTCCGGAGCACAAAGGAAGTGATCGGCCTTGCAAACATTATCTTCTCCCGACTGCTTGCCTCCGCAGAGAAGCCGTGGGAGTTCGGATACGAGCCGGTCGGGATTGCCGATAACCGGGCCGGTCATTCCGGTTCGGTGGAACTGCTTCTCCCGCCCAAAGGGTGCGATGCGGCCGGGACAAAACGGAGCGAGGCCGGCATGGTGGCCCGGCGGATCCACAGCATCACAAATGCGCAGCCGCTTTCCGTGTACGAAGAACTACCGGACCATTCGTTTATCTCCCGCCCGGCCCGGTACGGCGATATCGCGATCCTGCTCGAAGCGCGGACGAACCTCTCATATTACCTTGCGGCTCTCGGCGAGTACGGGATTCCTTTCTACGTCCACGGCGGGACCGGGTTCTACCACCGGCAGGAAGTGTACGATCTCGCAAATATCCTTTCGTTCCTCGAACACCGGCACGACAGCGTGAGTCTTGCCGGGATCCTGCGGTCGCCGTACTTCGGCCTCCCGGATACGGAACTCTTCCGTATTGTGCAGGAACGCGGGAATACGCTCTGGGACAAACTCGGGAAGTACGCGGAACAGGATGGGCCGGCAGCGCACGCACGCGACCTTCTCGCTTCGTGGCAGCAGTACGCCGGCCATGTGGGGCTCGTCGCACTGCTCCGCCGGATCCTGTACGAGTCCGGTGTCTGCACCGTGTATGCCGCGCTCCCGGCCGGGGAACAGGTCCTCGCAAACATCGAGAAGCTTGTTGCCATGGCCCGGAACCGCGAGGAGGCCGGGCCGTATGCACTCGCCGATTTCACCGCCGATCTCCGACAGGCGATGGACGAGGACGAGCGGGAGGGCGAGGCGCAGCTCGATGCGCTTGCTAAAAACGCGGTCAACATCATGACCGTGCATGCGGCAAAGGGATTAGAGTTCCCGGTGGTTTTCGTGCCTGACATGGGCGCGTCCTTCCGCGAGACCTATCCCCCGATCATGATCGGCGAGAACCCGCTGGTGGTGGGGGTAAAGGTCCCAAACCCTGCGGACAATTTTGCATTGACAGAGAGCGCCGTGCTCCTTACCCTGCGCGAGCAGCAGCGCCAGAAGGAGCGGGCCGAGAGGAAACGGCTGCTCTACGTGGCCCTGACCCGGGCCCGCGATCATCTCTTCATGAGCGGGACGGCCCCGGAGGATCCCGGGCTCTCGTTCGATCTCGCCCGGTCCCGGATCGAGTGGATCGTTCTGGCCCTTGGCGTGACCGGGGATGCGATTGCTGCCGGCGGCCTCGCGCTGCCGGACGGTCCCAGGCTTGCGATTGTTTCGGACCCGGCAGCGATCCCGGCCGAGACCGGGCGGGTCGAGCCTTCTCTTATCATTGTACCGGAGGAATGTGCGGGGAAGTCCGGGACCCGGGCAGAGCCGGTGTACGATGCCGGGCCGGGGCGGGTGAAGGTTGTTTCCGTTTCGGAGCTGGAGCGGGGAACAGCAGAGGGACCGGTGCCGGCCCGGGAGCCCGGTGCATCGAAGTACCTGCCGGGCGTTGAAGGGACAGTCAAGGGCACGATCATCCATGAAGTCCTGCGGGGCCGGGATGCTGCGACCGTGCTCAAAGAGTACGGGGAATTTTCGGAGGAGCATCTCCGGCAGTGCGAGGAGATCTGCGCTGCTTTTTTCTCTTCGGATCTGATGAAGCGGGTGAAACGGTCGTATTGTGAAGTGCCGTTTGTGATCGCGTGGGAGGGACAGCCGGTGACGGGGGAGATTGACCGACTCTGTGAACTCGACGATGACTCGTGGGCCGTGATCGATTACAAGAGCGAGCCGGTTTCTCCGGAAGAGTATGCTTTGGTTGCGGAGGAGTACCGGGTCTCGATGGCTGTTTATAGAGAGGCGGCGAAGCGGCTGGTGTCGGGGAAGGAGGTTGCCGCTTATTTGTACTTCACAGAGACCGGGGAATTTTTGCCGATGAAGTCCTGAAACGATTTGGATCTTTTTTTCTAAACCCGTCGAATTGGACGGGATTAACAGACGAATTTTTCCCCAACCCTATCCTTATTGTAACAGAATCGCCCGGCTCCTGTTCAAAGACAGTTCAGCCCCCTGCAAACACCCTCCCTGGCCGGCCCGTTTACAAAAGCGCAGGTACATTTCCCGGTTAGCTAACTGCACCCACAATTTCGGTTGGATCGGACCTCAACCAGATCAATATGCCCGCCGCTGGTCCGGTAAATGACAAAGGCATTCCCAAACGATCGGTCATATGTGGAGTCCTGGTCGCTGATCTGACCAAACTCTTATTTTCAAGGAATCACTTAATTCCATACAAGGACTATGGTGATCCAGATGCCCGAACAGGTAATCTCCCGAAAGCGGAAAAGTCTCATCATAAAAAAGCTGGAAACCGCAGCACCAGCCATCCGCACAAAATTCGGGGTGAAGCGTATCGGCATCTTTGGCTCCTTTGCCCGTGGCGAACAGACGCGGAAAAGTGATATTGACGTTCTCATCGATTTCCAGCCGGGAAAAGAAACGTACACCAATTTCATGAACCTCGCTGACTTCTTAGAGGATCTCTGCGGCAGGAAGGTGGACATCCTCTCGGAAAAATGGGTATCCCCGCTCCTGAAGCCCTTCATCAGCCAGGATGTGATCTGGATTGAAATCTGACAGGGTTCTCCTCATCCACATTAAAAACGAGATGATGTTTCTCCAGCGAATTGCAAAAGGCCGGACCCTGGACGATCTGGTCCATGACGACTATTTTTCTCATGCCGTAAGAAGTGCGATTGAAGTGATCGGTGAGGCGTCGAAAAATATCTCCCCCGCGGTACGAGAACAATACCCCGCCATAGAATGGAAAAGAATGTCCCAGACACGCGATCGGATTATCCACCGGTATTTTGATATCAACTGGCAGATTGTGTGGGATCTGATCACCATTGAGCTCCCGGTTCTCGAACCAAAGATTTCCGCAATCATCCGGGATCTGGATCGAAATTCTTCTTTGTAATGTCTGAATTCAGCACAGCCCGTTACCACTCTCCCTGTCGTGATCTTCCTTTGTAAAGTTCCTTTGTAAAGCCCCCTTTCGGCAATGACCGACAGACCGTATCCCTAAAAAGCCCGATACGGCCCCGGATTGGCAATCCGGCGATCCCGTTTTCCGGTTCCACAGGAAACGATGTCCACGCCCACGGAAAAAACGACATTAAAGGGGTATTTTCAAAAACCGGGCAAATAGAAGGCCACTTCAACCTGCTTGATAGCGGGCCTGTACGGGCCACGGTTTTCCGGAGGGGTTATTGTATGGGGGCGGGGGCAAAAAAGGGCGTTATTGTCTCCGAGACCTCTGGGCCGGGATGCGGAGACCGTGCTCAAAGAGTACGGGGAATTTTTTTGAGGAGCATGTCCGGCAGTGCGAGGAGATTCGCGCTGCGTTTTTCTCATCCGACCTGATGAAACGGGTGAAGCGGTCGTATTGTGAAGTGCCGTTTGTGGTGACGATTGATGGGAAGCCAGTGACGGGGAAGACTGACCGGTTGTGCGAGATGGATGATGGGTCGTGGGTGGTAATTGATTATAAGTCGGAATCAATTGCATCTAACCTGTATCCTATGATAGCAGAGGAGTATAAAATCTCAATAAGGACATACACAAACGCAATCGAGCAAGTGGTTATGGGGAAGGACGTAGAGGGATTGCTATATTTTACAGAAATCGGCGAATATTCGATAATTTGAAAATTGGATGATAATTCAAATCGTATAAG
>Ga0181535_10000714_pt1 | contig 47780 bp, 43 predicted proteins | sample PEATcosm2014_Bin_44_FD_119774 | JGI IMG/M metagenome (GOLD analysis project Ga0181535, IMG submission 119774) | Peatland microbial communities from MTU Mesocosm Facility, Houghton, MI, USA - PEATcosm2014_Bin17_30_metaG | ecosystem: Environmental > Terrestrial > Soil > Wetlands > Peat | place... | reverse complement strand
TCCAGCAACTGCCGGTCGCGCACCAGGTTGGCCACGCGAAAGTCGGGCAGCCCGGCCTGCCGCGTTCCGAAAAACTCACCCGGCCCGCGCTGCGTCAGGTCGAGTTCCGCCAGCTCGAAGCCGTCCTGAGTGCGGACCATGGCGTTGAGCCGCTCCTCGCCCAGAGGCGAAACACGCTCTCCGGTGATCAGAATGCAGTAGCTCTTCGCCGCTCCGCGTCCCACGCGCCCGCGCAACTGGTGCAACTGCGCAAGGCCGAAGTGCTCCGCGTGTTCGACCACCATTACGGTCGCATTCGGGACATCCACACCCACCTCGATCACCGTGGTGGCTACCAGCACGTCGATCTCGCCGCGCTGGAAGCGGCGCATGACAATCTCCTTCTCATCGGCGTCCAGACGCCCGTGCAACAGGCCCACGCGCAGGCCGGCAAGCGAGCCCGTGCGCAGCTTTTCGTACATTTCCACGGCCGACTTCAGCCCGGACTTCGCGCCGGGATTCGCTTCCTGGGCGGTCTTGGGAAAGAGGTCCGCCGTCTTGCCCTTGCGGACGAGCTTGCGGCTGGATGCCCCAGGTTTCGCTTTTGAGACACGAGATGCGGCGAAAGGCGGCGGCTCGATCCCAGCCTCCGGATCGTCGTGGGAGAAATCCAGCTCCGGCTGGTCCTCCTTGCTGCCCTCGATGACCGGGTAAACGATGTATGCCTGCCGTCCCTTCGCCACCTGCTTGCGCACGAAATCCCACACTTCTTCAGCCATTTCGCCGGGAACGCGGCGAGTAACGATGGGCGTGCGGCCCGGCGGCAGTTCATCCAGCACGCTTACGTCCAGGTCGCCATAGAGCGAGAGCGCCAGGGTGCGCGGAATCGGCGTGGCCGTCATCACCAGCATGTCCGGCTCAGCCTGATTGGGCTTCTTCATCATCTTGAAGCGCTGCATCACGCCAAAGCGGTGCTGCTCGTCGACCACCACCAGCCCCAGCCGGTCGAACTCGACCTTTTCCTCAATCAGCGCGTGTGTGCCGATCACCAGTTGCGCCTCGCCGCGATTGATCATGCCGCGCGTGCGGCGCTTGTTTTCCTCGCTGAGGGAGCCGGTCAGCAGGGCGATTCGATAGTGGCGCGAGGAGCGCTCCAGCAGCTTGCGGAAGGCCAGAAAATGCTGCGTAGCCAGAATCTCGGTGGGCGCCATCAGCGCCGCCTGGTAGCCGTTTTCCATGGCCACCAGCATGGCTTGCAACGCGACAATCGTCTTGCCCGAGCCCACATCCCCTTGCAGCAGCCGCCGCATGGGGCTCGGGCTGCGCATATCGGCCACAATCTCGCCCAGCGTGCGCTTCTGCGCTTTGGTGGGATGAAATGGCAGCACCTCGCGGATTGCCTCGCGCGCCTTGTCTGTTGTGTCAAAACTGATGCCGGCGCGCAGCCTCATGCGCCGGCGCTTGAGTTCCAGCCCTAGTTCCAGAAAGAACAACTCCTCGAAGATCAGCCGCCGGTGGGCTGGCGTCGCCCAACTTTGCAACTGCGCAAAGGGTGTGCCCTCGGGCGGAAAATGCACCTCGCGCAGAGCCGTTTCCCGATCAGGCAAATCGAGCCGAGCCAGCATCGACAAGGGCAGGCACTCCGGCACCGCGCCGTGCATTCCTTCGAGCAGGTGAAAGATCGTTTTGCGCTGCCAACGCGATGCCAGCCGCGCACCGCTCAGCGATTCGTACACCGGCGTGATGCGCCCCACTTCCAGCAGGCGGGTCTCGGCGTCGTCGGTCGCGTCGGGCAGCAACTCGAACTGCGGCTGAATCATTTTGAGGTTGCTGGTGGAGCGCGACGGCTCGACCCGCCCATACAAGGCCACCGTCTGCCCGGCGTGAAACTTGCCTTCCAGATAGGTTGCATTGAACCAGATGCATTTCAGCGCCAACCGTCCCTGCCCCACGGTCAACTCGAAGAGGGGCATTCTGCGCGTCCGCAACAGCGCCGAGCCACGCACCTCGGCAATGACGCTGGCCATCTCGCCGGGTGTCAGCTCATCCAGGCTGCGCGGATTCTGCCGGTCCTCATAGCGGAAGGGAAGGTGGTAGAGCAGATCCTCGGCGGTCTCAATGCCCTTCAAGGCGAGCATCTCCGCCACGCGCGGACCCACGCCGCGCACGTACATCACCTTATCGCCGAGGTTTGTCACACTCCGGATGCTAAATGGCTTCACTGCGAGGGGCAAACCGGGCGGGAGCCTGGAACCGGTTGCGGTTGAACCACGGAGAGCTGGGGTTTGCGGAGAATGCACAACCTTTTCTCCGCAATTCTGCGGAGAAGCCTTACCCAATGCGCCCAGCCGGCCGGGCCACGCTTCTCGAACGCCGCTCCTCACGACTTGGGCAGAAAATAAGCCTCGACGGCTTGCGCCATGGCCGCGTAATCGAGATGCGCTTTCTTCCCTTCGTACCGGGCGGCCCAAAGGACCTGGTTCACAATATCCCTGGGATAGCACTGGCGCAGTTCCTGTTTCAACGTGCCGCGGATGAAATCGATGAGGGCTTGGGGTATGCCGGCGTCAAATCCGACTTGATGCTCGTCGGCAACGCGCCGGAAAATTTCGCAGAATTGCTCGTCTGAAATCGCGCCGATCTTGATCTTGGTTTGAATCCTGCGCAAAAAGCAGGCATCCACCAATTCGGCCGGGTCCATATTGGATGCAAAGACGACCAGCATCTCGAACGGGATCTCAAGTTTCTTCCCTCCCGCAAGAGTCAGGAAATCGATCCTGCGATCCAGGGGCACGACCCAGCGGTTCAGCAACTCTGCCGGGTGAAGCCGCTGCCGTCCGAAATCGTCAATGATCAGAACTCCATTGTTGGCCTTCATCTGTATGGGGCCGACGTAGAACTTGGTAACCGGGTTGAATTGCAGGTCGAGCATCTCGACGGTCAACTCGCCGCCGACCAGGACCGCGGGGCGCCGGCACAGCACCCAGCGCTCGTCCCGGTTCTCGGGTTCCGACTTAGCGACCCGCCAGTGAATCGCCGGATCGTAAACCGTAATGATCTGGCCATCCACTTCGACCGCGTACGGCAGCCAAACTTCATCCTCGGCAACCACCCGCGACAAGGTCTCAGCCACGGTGGTTTTCCCCACTCCCGGCGGACCATAGAGAAAGATTGAACTGCCGGAGTTGAGCGCCGTTCCGAACTGGCGCAATGTCTCGCTGCCAATCACCAGATGCGCAAAGGCGCGCTGAACGTCTTCAGCATGCACCTCTACCCTTCGGACGCTCTGCTTCCGCGTCTGCTCAGTGTACTTGTCCAGCGACACCGGCGCGGGCCCCGCATAGTGATTCTGGGCGAGCAGGTCCATGGCTCGCGACCTGCCCTCGGAGGTGATGGCTATCTGAGGAATATGGCCGTTCATCCCGGTCACCTGGCAAAGGAACTCCGCGCGCAACTGGAAGGACAGGGCCTTGGTTACTTCGAAGCTAAGCCGGATCTTTTCGGATAGCTCGAGAATGGAGAGCGATCCGGATAGATAAAGAATCTTGAGTGTGAGATCCTCCAGAACTGCTTGACGTACGTCAACTTCTTCAATGGACTGGGGCCTGTACGTTGGTCCGTCAGCCGGTTCTGTTTTGAGAAAATCGTAATCGTTCGCAACTAACGAGGTTACCATTCTTGCCCCCACGAAGTTACTATTATCCACCTAGATTGGTTACCTATTTTTGACTCAACGCAGCAAGAGTATCATTCTTTTCTTGCTCCAATCATCAATGACATACGCCATTGGGGTTACTCCTTTGGCACCCCCCATTGACGGCCCTTCCGTCTATCTTCCGTCGCACGTTGTCGCATTTTAGCGTTGGCTTTGACCAATGACGGAGGACAAGAGGAATCGGACCAATCTCGAAAGCCTGGTCAGCGCCTTACAGGAAAAACGGAGCCTACTTAGCTAGTGGCAGAGGCCGTTTTCAACTTGTCCGGCACTTATGCATATTCCGGTGTATTGGGGTCAGGGCGCAGCCTGCGCGATGTGGGCTTTGTTACACTTCATGCAGGCCGGTTCCTCCGGTTTACCTGAAACCAGACTGCAAATTGAGCGCGGGAGAATCCATGCCAGTTGTCGAACTAGCGGGAGTGACCAAGGCCTACGAGAACAAGGTTGCCGTCAGCAACCTGAGCCTATCCATCGAGGCGGGCCAGATGTTCGGCCTGCTGGGACCGAACGGGGCGGGCAAGACCAGCTCCATTCGCATGATGATGGGCATCACCGTTCCGGACTCGGGCCGGATCAGCCTCTTCGGAAAGCCATTCCAGCGCAACAGCCTGGAGCAGGTTGGCTATCTGCCCGAGGAGCGCGGCCTTTATAAGAAAATGAAGGTCCTCGACCAGCTCGTTTTCTTCGGCTGCCTGCATGGGCTAAAAGCAGAAGAAGCGCAAAGGCGCGCGAGCGACTGGGCCAGGCGCATGGAGATTTCCGGCGCGCTGGCGAAGAAGACCCAGGAGCTCTCCAAGGGGATGCAGCAGAAGATCCAGTTCATTGCCACCCTGCTCCATGAACCGCGGCTCATCGTCATGGACGAGCCTTTCTCGGGTCTAGATCCCGTCAATGCCGTGCTGGTTGAAAAGACGCTTCTGGAACTGAAGGATCAGGGCAAAGCCATCCTGTTTTCCACGCATCGCATGGATCAGGTGGAGAAGCTGTGCGACTCCATTTGCCTCATCAACAACGGCGAGGCGGTCTTGAGCGGCAATCTGCGCGAGATCAAGAGCCGTTACGAGCGCAACCACGTAATCGTCGAGTTCGAGGGAAGCAGCGCCTTTTTGGATAGCGCTGAGATTGCGGAGGCCAAAAACTTTTCAGGCCACGCGGAGATCAAGCTCAAGCCGCACGGCGACGCGCAGAAGCTGCTGCATGAAGCCGCGGCGGCCGCGACGATCTACCGCTTCGAGCTCGTCGAGCCTTCGCTGGAAGAGATTTTCATTGAGACGGTGGGAGGCAAGGCTAATGCGTAACACTCTTCTGATCGCCAAGCGCGAGTATCTGGAACAGATTCGCGGCCGTGCCTTCCTGGTTTCTACAGTTCTGCTGCCGCTGCTGATCGTCGCGCTGCTCGCATGGAGTTCGACGACCCAACACAAGGCGGTGAGCGGAAATCATATAGCGATAGTTGCAGACAACGCAGGGCTGGCCGAGCAGGTTCGCCGCGAGATGCTGTACGACAAAGCGGCCAAGTACACCGTGGACGTGGTGGCTCCGGCCACGCCGCAGGATCGGGCGGAACTGCAAAAACAGCTTCGCGCGAAGGCCATTGACGGAGTGCTTGCCCTGGAAAGTTCTCCCACGGGAGAAATCGCCGCCACCTATACCTCGCTCTCCGCCGGCGGCTATGCGGGGATCGGCGAGTTGCAAAATCAGTTGAACCGCGGGCTGGTGCATGAGCGGCTGACTGCCACTAACCTGAAGCCGGCTGAACTCGACGGCATTCTCAAGTGGGTCTCGATCGAGACCCTCCAACTGGACGAGAATGGCAAGACCGCCAAGAGTCAAGGAAGGGCGCCATTCTTCAAGGCCTTCATGGTGATCCTCTTGCTGTCAATGCCCATCATGCTCTATGGCTTGGACATGGCTCGCGCGATCATCGAGGAAAAGACCTCGCGCATCTTCGAGGTCATGCTGGCCATCGCCAAACCGGACGATCTTCTGGCCGGAAAGCTGGTCGGCGTGGGAGCGGTGGGCCTGACCCAGATCGCCATCTGGCTGGTTGCGGCCAGTCTTTTCATGGGTTCATCGCTGGCCGCCTCCGCGCTCACCGGCAACTTCGCCATCCATTTTTCCTGGATGGAGGGCCTGTTCTTTCCGGTCTACTTCGTGCTCGGCTTTGCTCTCTTCAGCGCCATCTTCTCCGGCTTGGCCGCCACCTGCGAGACCGCGCAGGATTTGCAGAAGTTCATGCCGGTGGCCATCATCCCCCTGTATCTCAGCATGGGCCTCCTTTTTGTGCTGCTCAAGGATCCCAACTCCGCCTGGTCCGTTGCGGCAACGATCTGTCCGCTGACCTCGCCTTATGTCATGATTCCGCGCATGGGGATGGAAACGGTGCCGCTGTGGCAGTTGGCCGTCTCCATAGGCCTTCTGATCGTGAGCGTCTGGGCCACGCTCTGGTTCTCCTCGCGCCTCTACCGCGTGGGCATCCTTATGTATGGCAAACGGGCCACGCTGCCGGAGCTCTTGCGCTGGCTGCGCTACTCCTGAGCGGAGTGGTCGGATCTGCGTTTTGGCTGCATTCCAGCTAAAATCGAAAGAGTGACCGCCGAAGCCAAAGTTAAGTTCACCTTCACCCAGCGCATGGTGCTGGCCGTGGTCCCGCGTGTGGTGTGGGCGTTCTTGTGGATCGTCAGCCGCACCTGGCGCTTTGAGGTGATTGCCGAGGAGGGCGTCACGCCCATCCTCTTCGGCCAGAAGTCTCCGCCGGAGATTTTCTGCTTCTGGCACCAGTGCGTGCTGCCCTGCACGGTCTATTTCCGCCACTCCCGCGCCGTGATCCTCATCAGCAAGAGCTTCGACGGCGAGCTAATTACGCGCATTCTCAAATTGTTCGGCTTCGATGCCGTGCGTGGCTCCAGTTCGCGCGGCGCGCGCGAGGGGCTGCTGGGGCTGGCGCACGTCATCCAGACCGGGCGCACGGCCATCTTCACCGCCGACGGGCCGCTGGGCCCGATCTATCAGACCAAGATGGGACCCATCAAGCTGGCGCAAAGAACCGGCGCTCCGATCGGCGCTTTTCACCTGCAACCTGAGCGCGCCTGGGTGATTCGCTCCTGGGATAGGTTTTTGGTGCCCAAGCCCTTCACGCGGATCTGCGTCAGTTGGGCGCAGTGGACGCGCGTCCCCGCCGATCTGGCCGCAGAAGAATTTGAGCCCAAACGCAAAGAGCTCAACGCGGCCATCGAACGCGCGCGCCTGCGCTCTCTCGATTACTTCAGAAAGCCGCGCGCATGACGGAGCTGCAAGAAAAACCCGATGCCACGGCCGGCCTGCGCGTTGCTGATTTCGATTTTGATCTGCCCCCGGAGTTGATCGCGCAGCAACCGCCCGCCCAGCGCGGCCAGAGCCGTATGTTGGTGATGGATCGTGGAACCGGCGCCTTGCGCGACAAAAATTTTGCCGACCTCCCCTCTCTGCTCAATCCCGGCGACCTGCTGGTTCTAAACGAAAGCCGTGTGATTCCGGCGCGCCTTTACGCGCGGCGTACCCTGCTCCGCGACCACGAGAAACCATCAGGCCGCATCGAAGTGATGCTCACCGAGCCCGTGGCGCCACAAACGCTGGGTGCCCCGTTCTTTCCGCTTTCTTCTGCGGAAAGTGTGGGAGACCTTGAACCTCAACCGGCTGCGAGCGGCAACCTTTGGCGAGCCCTCGTCAGGCCGGGCAGGAAGGTCGCGATCGGCGAACGGCTTGTGTTTCCTGCGCCCAACGGCGAGCTTGTGCTTGAAGCTGAGGTGCTGGAGCGCGGCAAATTCGGCGAGCGGCTTTTGCAATTCAAGCCGGTGGACGATTTCTTCGCCGTCCTCGACCGCATCGGCCACATGCCCCTGCCGCCCTACATCCGCCGCGACGATGCGGAGGCGGATCGCGAGCGCTATCAGACGGTCTTTTCCCGCGAACGCGGTTCAGTGGCCGCGCCCACGGCCGGCCTGCACTTTACTCCGCAGGTGCTCGACGCAATCAAGGCTAAAGGTGTTGAAGTTGCGCGCCTCACGCTGCACGTGGGTCTGGGCACCTTCGCGCCTCTTCGTGTGGAGCGCGTGGAGGATGTTCATCTGCACCGCGAGCGCTACACGCTTTCTCCATCGGCAGCAAACGCCATTAACAACGCCGCACGCAGTGCCCGGCGCATCGTCGCCGTCGGCACCACGGTGGTGCGCACGCTGGAACATTGCGCGCTTGAGGCGGCGGGCAGCCCGCTTGAGCCGCACTCCGGCGTGACGGAAATTTTCATTTCTCCCGGCTTCCAATTCCGGCTGGTTGGCGCCCTGCTAACCAACTTCCACCTACCCCAGTCGAGCCTGCTCATGCTGGTCAGCGCCTTTGCCGGGCGCGAACGGGTTCTGGACGCTTATCGTCATGCCGTCCAGCAAAACTACCGCTTCTTCAGCTACGGGGATTGCATGTTTCTGGGCTGATATAGAGTGGGACCTTGCTGTTTCCTGTTTTCTGCTCGCTGACCCCTGATAGACTCTGTAGCGTGACAGCCCAATCCAAGCCGCCCGTTTTCCTGCTCGACACCATGTCGTTCATCTTCCGCGCTTACCACGCGATGCAGCGCAGCCGCCTTATGTCTATGTCCACCAGCTCGGGGCTGCCCACGGCGGCTGTCTTTGTTTTTGTGAACATGATCAAGAAGCTGCGCCAGGATTTCCAGCCGCATTACCTTGCCGCCGTCTTCGACGTAAGCGGCGAGGTTTTCCGCGACGAGCAGGCGCGCGAAATGCCCATGCTGCGCAAGTGGAACGGCAAGACGCAGAGCTTCGACGAAGTGAGCTACGAGGGCTACAAGGCCAATCGCGCGGCCACGCCCGAAGACCTCAAGCGCCAGATTCCCTACATCCGCCGCGCGCTGGAGGCTCTGCGCATTCCCATCCTGGAGGCTGAGGGCTTCGAAGCCGACGATGTCATCGGGACGCTTGCCCGCGAGGCCGCCGAGCAGGAGCATGAGGTCTTCATCGTCTCCGGCGACAAGGACATGATGCAGTTGGTCACGCCCGCCGTGAAAATTCTGAACCCGCAGAAGGACAACCTGATTCTGGACCCCGCCAAGGTGACTGAGGTGCTGGGCGTGCCGCCGGAAAAGGTGGTGGACGTGATGGCCCTGCGCGGCGATGCGGCGGATAACATCCCCGGCGCGCCCGGCATCGGCGACAAGGGAAGCGTGGATCTGATTGTCGAATTCGGCTCTCTGGAAGCGGTGCTCGAACGCGCCAGTGAGGTCAAGCGCAAGAGTTATCGCGAGTCGCTGGAACAGAACCGCGACGCCGTTCTGCTCTCCAAAGATCTGGTCACCATCGACTGCCATGTGCCGCTGGAACTGGATCTGGCGGCCATGGAGACGCAGCCGCCCGACATCGAAGCCTGCCGCGAACTTTTCACCGAGCTTGAATTCACTTCCATGCTGCGCGACCTTGCGCCCTCTGAGTCGGCCCCCGCTAGCAAACTCCTTGAAGAGCCCACCGCCGACGAGATCGACGCGTTCTGCGTTGCGGCGTATTCGCATGGTTTCGCCTTTGCGCTCGATGCGAAGCCGCCCGCGCCGGAAGACGAGGACGAAGCGCCGCAGACGCTTTCGCTGCTCGATCTGGCAGAAGCCGCCGAGAAGCAAATCAGATTCACTGTGGGCGTCTGCGCCGAGCCAGCCGTAGCCCTGTGCCTCTCGCTTACGCCCGAACTGCGCGCCCTGCTCGAAGACGCTGCCGTGCCCAAGAGCACGCACGATTGGAAGTCTGCGCTCCATCTGCTTGCGGTGCAGGGAATTGAGTTGCGCGGAGCAGTGGACGACACCATGCTGCTCTCCTACGCGCTCAATCCCACCCACGCCACGCAGTCGCTGGCCGATGTGGCCGCCCGCCACACGCAGCCCGCGCCGTCCACTCTGGCAGCCGGCGCTGCTGCGATTCATGCGCTGGTTCCGGCGTTGAAGGCCGAAGCAGAAAAGGCTGGCGTCGGGCGCGTTTACGAAATGGACCTGGCGCTTGCTCCGGTGCTCTTCCGCATGGAGCAGGCCGGCGTGCGCATCGATCTCGGCGTGCTGGACGGGCTTTCCAAGCAGTTTGCCATCGAGTTGGAGCGCGTGGGCGAGCGCATCTTCGAACTGGCCGGCCGCCGCTTCAATATCAACTCGCCCAAGCAACTTGGCGATGTGCTCTTTACTCATTTGGGCTTGCCCGCTCCAGCCAGCCGTGGAAAAGGCAAGTCCGTCTCCACCGCGCAGAAAGTGCTTGAATATCTCGCCGAGACCAACGAAGTCCCGCGCATGGTGCTCGAATTCCGCCATCTGTCGAAGCTGAAATCGACATACATCGACGCACTGCCGCTGCTGGCTGACGCCGAGTCGCGCGTCCACACCACGTTTCAGGAGGCCGCGACAGCCACCGGACGGCTCTCCTCCATCAATCCGAATCTCCAGAACATTCCCATCCGCACCGAATTGGGCCGCGAGATTCGCGCCGCCTTCACCGCTGCGCCGGACACGCAACTGCTCTCGGCGGATTATTCGCAGATCGAGCTGCGCCTCTTGGCGCATTTCAGCGGCGATCCGCTGCTGGTGCATGCCTACCAGAACAACGAAGACATCCACACGCTGACCGCCAGCGAGGTCTTCGGCGTGCCCGCCGCGGAAATGGACAAACAGACGCGCAACCGCGCCAAGGCTGTCAACTTCGGCATTGTCTACGGCATCTCGCCCTTCGGCCTGGCCGCGCAGCTAGGCATTCCGATGAGTGAGGCAAAGGCTTACATCGAGCGCTACTTTGCGCGCTACGCGGGCGTGCAGGCGTTCATTGAAAAAACTCTGGAGGAGACGCGCAAGACCGGCTCGGTGCGCACGCTCTTCGGTCGCGTCCGCCCCATTCCGGACCTCGAGAGCCGCAATGCGAACCTGCGTGGATTCGCCGAGCGCACCGCCATCAACACGCCGCTGCAAGGCACCGCTGCCGACCTCATCAAGCTGGCCATGATCGCAATCGACCGCAAGCTCACCGAGCGCGGGCTGAAGACTCGCATGGTCCTGCAAGTGCACGACGAACTTCTCTTTGAAGTTCCAGCAGACGAGGCCGCTGAGATCGAAGCGCTGGTGCGCGCGGAGATGGAAGGCGTGGTCAAGCTCAGTGTTCCGCTGGTTGCCGACCTGAAGTCCGGGAACAATTGGCGGGATATGGACTGAGTTGCGCAACGCGGCTACACGCCGAGTTCGGCGCGAATTGCATCCGCGATAGCGTTGGCGTGGAGGCGCATTGCCTCTTCGCTTTCGGCTTCGATCATCACGCGGGCCAGAGGCTCGGTGCCGCTGTAGCGGATGACGACGCGGCCGGAGTCCTTCAACTCTTCTTCGGCGGCGCGAATGGCGGCGGCTACGGCGGGAATCGACTCCAGAGGCTTCTTCTCACGCACCTTCACGTTGACGATAACTTGCGGGAAGACCTTCAAATCCGCGGTCAGCTCCTCGATGCTCTTACCGGTGCGGGCGATCAGATCGAGGACAACCAGCGAGGTCAGCAGGCCGTCGCCGGTGGTGGCCAGATGCGGCAGCAGGATGTGGCCTGACTGCTCGCCACCCAGCGCGGCGTGGTGCGCCAGCATCTGTTCGAGGACGTAGCGGTCGCCAACCGGAGCGCGCAGCATTCGAATGCCGCTACGCTTGAGAGCCGCTTCCAGACCCATGTTGGACATGGTGGTGGCAACAACCAAATCTCCAGCCAACAGGCCGCGGGTCTTCAGATCACGCGCCACCATCAGCAGAATCGCGTCGCCATTGATGACGTTGTTGCGAGTGCCGGCCAACATGCAGCGGTCGGCGTCGCCGTCGAAGGTGAGCCCAAGTTCCGCTCCGCGCGCCACCACTTCGCCAGCCACAAAATCCGGATGCAACGCTCCACAGCCCAGATTGATGTTGCGGCCGTCGGGAGCGATATTGAGCAGCGTGACTTCACCGCCCAGCCTCCGAAAAAGCTCCGGCGCAACGGCTGCTGACGCGCCGTTGGCGCAGTCGGCCACGATGCGCAAACCAGCCAGCGAGAGCCCCGGCACACAGTCGATGAGGAACTGGATGTAATCGGCCTGGAAGGCCGCGTTGTCGTGGACAGGGGGCAGAGTGGCCGGATCGGGCGCGGCGGATTGCGCCGCGTGATGCAGGATCTCATCCTCCATGGCCAGTTCAACCGCATCGGCGAGCTTGAAGCCGTCGCCGGCGAATATCTTGATGCCATTGTCCTGCCAGGGATTGTGCGAGGCCGAAATCACCACGCCTGCATGAAATCCGTGCGTGCGCGCCAGAAATGCGACCGCCGGAGTGGTGATCACGCCCGCACTTTCGACGCGCGCTCCTGCTTCGCGCAAGCCGGCGGCAAGCATGGCCGCGATCCAGGGGCCTGACGCGCGCGTGTCGCGGCCCAGAATGACTCTGGGTTCAGCGGTCGTCTTGCGCAGCGAGTGACCCAGCGCCAACCCGCAAGCGAAGATCGTGTTTGCGTCGAGCGGGGATTCGCCCGCAACGGCGCGAATGCCGTCGGTACCGAAAAGTCTGCGTGCGTTAGCTGCGGTCATAGGCTCATTTCCTGGTTCGTTGGTTAGATGCCGCGGATTCCACGCGGCTGATGAAGGCGCCGTCGGAGAGGCGCGTGGTGAGCTTGTCGCCGGGCGCAATTTGCGCGGTCGAACGTACCAGCCCGCCTTCAGCGTCGATTACCAGAGCGTAGCCGCGCTCGAGTACGGCGAGCGGCGACAAGGAATGCAGCCGCGCGTCGAGCGAGCCGACAGTCGCGGCGGAGCTGTGCAGCAACCGTTCCAGAGAGCGGTCAAGGCGTGTGCGGCAGGCGGCGAGCCGTTCCCGCGCCAGGCCAAGCTGCTGGCGGGGATCGTGGCGCAGAACGGCGGCTGTGAGGTCGGCGACATTGCGCTGATGCTGCCGGAGCTGCTCGCTGACGGCTGCTTCAATGCGGAAGGAAAAATCGTCCAGGCGCTGTTCCTGCCGATGCAGCAGCGCATTCAGGCGCGATTCGGCGCGGCTGACGGGCAGGCGCGTGAGCCGCTGGCGGGCTTGCAGCAACTGAAAGCGGGCAGCGCGTTCCAGCCGATTCGACTGCGTGGCCAGATACTCGGCGATCTTGTGCTGCGCCTCGGTAATCAGTTCGGCGGCTGCGGAGGGCGTGGGGGCGCGAAGGTCGGCGACAAAATCGGCGATGGTGAAGTCGGTTTCATGACCTATCGCAGAAACGACAGGGAGGCCGCTCGATGCAATCGCGCGGGCAACGCGCTCGCTGTTGAAGGCTGCCAGATCTTCCAGCGATCCTCCGCCGCGGGCGATGACGATCACGTCCACCAAGCCCGAGGCGTTCAGCTCGGCCAGCGCCGCCTCGATCTCGGCCGGCGCGGAATCTCCCTGGACTGAAACCGGAAAAATCAATACGTTCAAGCCGGAGTGGCGGCGGGCTACGATGTTGAGGAAGTCGCGAATCACCGCGCCGGTGGGCGAGGTGACGATGCCCACGGTGCGCGGAAACGCGGGCAGTAGCCGTTTGCGCTCCGCGTCGAAGAGGCCCTCGGCCTTGAGCCGCGCCTTCAATTGCTCAAAGGCCAGTTGCAGCGAACCCGCGCCCACCGGCTCCATGGTCTCGGCCACCAGTTGCATCTGGCCTCGCTGCTCGTAGACGCTGACCCGGCCGCGCACCAGCACGTGCAGGCCATCTTCGGGACGGAAACGCAGAAGTAGGGCCTGGCGGCGGAAGAGCACCACCGGCAGTTGCACCTCGGCGTCTTTGAGCGTGAAGTAAACGTGGCCGGAGGGCGCGGGGCGGAAGTTGGAGATTTCGCCCTCGACCCACACGTCGGCCCACTCCCGCTCGACGAGTTTGCGGACCTGGCCCACCAGCTCGCGCACCGGCCAGATGCGGCGAGCGGATTGCGGCTCCTCAAAGCTGAAGCCGAGTTGAGGCGCGGATGAGTCTTTCCTGATCACTTCTACAAAGTGTAATTGCGAGAGCCTGTCCGAGACTCGCTGGAATGAACGGGCACCCCGGTTTCCTGGCGAAACGATCAGTTATGGAGGTCGGTCTTGCTCAGCATCGCAAGGAACTGGCGCTGGGTGCGCTGATCGATGGCTACCGCTACCAGCTTGCCCTCGCGATTGAAGACAATCGTCTTGGGAAGGCCGGTGATGTGGAAGAGCTTGTGCACCTTGCTGTCGGGGTCAAGCAGAACGGGGGGATGGTAGCCCGTGCGAGAGATGAAGGTGTTGACCTTGAAGGCGTCTTCATCGGTAATGGAGAGGACGACCAGGCCCTGGGACTGGAAGTGGGTGTAGATGAGGTCGAGGCTGGGCATCTCCAGGCGGCAGGGCCCGCACCAGGTGGCCCAGAAATTGACCACCACGATTTTTCCGCGGAGTTCCGAGAGCGTTACCTTCTTGCCGTTAAGGTCCTTGAGGGTAAAGTCGGCCTTTTCAATGTCAGCGTCTTCGTCAGCCAGCACCTGGCTGGCTTTGGCAAAGAGAGGATCGTTCAGGGTTACATTCACGTTCTCGTAGCGGACCAGACTGGCCAGGTCAAGGTACGGCATTGGGGGCTGGTCGTTCTTGGCGGAAACGGGTGACTGCGCCAGCGATTGCGAAAGCGTATCGGCGACAGCCTGTAGAGCCTCGGCTCCCTGATCACCTTCGGTGACCAGATGGGCGAGGCCGTCAGCGAGGCCCACCTTGTGCGGGCTGGCGGGAAGGGCTCGAATGTCGGCGGCGAGCTTGATGGTGGCTATAGGGCGCTGTTCAGCGGAAAGAGAGCGAAGTTTTCCAAGCTGTTGAATGATGGCGGACTCGGTGGCCTGCGCATAAAGCAGCGGTGTGGCCAGAAGGACGGTGGCGGCGGCAAGAAGAGTGCGATGGATCGGGTTCATGAGGTCTCGCTAGCGGGATGAATATTAAGGACATTCCAAGTCGTTGGAATTATATCCCCGCGATTCGAGATTGAGAGGCGATGATGCCCGCGCTCAGGCGGCCAATCCGGGCAGTCGTCCGGCGACAGCTTCGACAATTTGTTTGTGGACCTCATCGATGGAGAGGTCGCCTTCGATCAGGACAACGCGGGCCGGTTCGCGGGCGGCGATTTCGTGGTACTTCTGCCAGACGCGGCGGTAAAATGCGCCCTTCTCCAGCTCGAAGCGGCCTTCGTCCGGGCCGCTCTCTTCGGTGGTGCGCTGGTTGCGGCGGCGCGCGCGGGCGAGCGAGGGCTCCAGCGAGGGCAGCAGCAGCAGCGTCAGGTCGGGCTGGAGATTGGCGGCCAGGAGGCGGTGGAGTTGGAGGACGATCTCGGAGCCCAGTTCACGGCCGCCACCCTGGTAGGCTTCTGTCGAATCCGTAAAGCGGTCGCAGAGGACGATTTTGCCGGCTGCCAAGGCTGGCTTGATGACCTCGGCGACGGCCTGGGCGCGGTCGGCAAACATGAGGCCCATCTCGGTCATGGGCGCCAGACCCGCGGAGCGCGAGTCGAGCACCAGGGCGCGGATGCGGTCGCCGGTTGCGGTGCCGCCGGGCTGGCGGGTGATGAGGGCGCTGTGGCCGCGTTTTTTCAGCCATGCTGCCAGACGGTTGATTTGCGTGGTTTTACCGGAACCATCCAGACCTTCGAAGGTGATAAATAAACCGCGCGGCATGGGCTGAGTCTACCACCCGGACAAACCGAAAGACGAGTCTGCTTCCATTGTGTTACAAGGGAAATAATCGCTAGAAATCACCGGAGGCAGGCGACTGCGCTCCATGGGAGTTGAATCATAGTGAATTTTCGCACCATCCACAAACTTACCGTTTGCGGCTTCCTCGCAGTCGCTTTGCTTACCAACCGGCAACTCAACGCTCAACATTTAACGCTGGAGGGCCAAACCGGCGGGTTCCTGACGCCCACCGCTTACGTTGTTTACACGGAAAAGGGCCACACATTTTCTCACCCCGCTGTCGGCTATCACTTCATTGACGCATCGAAGGTGATCGGCGACGTTCAGACCTTCAGCATCGCGGAGGGATTCGCCAACCGGGCCGAGGTAGGCTATACGCGCAGCATGCATACCGACGGCAACAGCGCAGCCTTCAGCAGCCTGTGGAACTACAACGGGATGAACATCTTCAGCGGCAAGGCCGTGGCCATCAAGGATGGGCAGTACGGCCAGTGGACGCCAGGCTTGGCGGCGGGCTTCGTGGTGCGCACCGGAGACCACTTTGTATCCGGCGCCCTGGATGGCAAGACCTATACCAACGGCGACCTGTATGTGGCCGTCACCAAGACCTGGCTGCATCCACCAGTGCCGTTCCTGGTGAATCTGGGCTGGAAGGCTACCAATGGCACAATCTTCGGCCTCGGCGGCCAGAGCACGCGGTTCGGCGGCCGGTTCTTCGGCGGGTTGGGAATGCCGCTGCCTTTCCTGTTCAAGACGGCCATTGTGCCTTCAGCGGGATTCACCCAGGAGCCAGCGACATCGAAGAACCTGGGCGCCATTCTGTATCCTCCCGGCGGCAGGGCGCATCTGCCCACCACGCTGGATTACGCCGTGCGCATCACGCAGAAGGAAGCTCCGCACTTCAGCTTCGATATGGGCGTCGGACAGGTGGCCGGGAATATCGGCACCACGATGGTTCCAACCGGAGTGCCCTCGAACCCGTATGCTCCCCTGGCGGTCAATCTTGAGGCACGCCACGTCGTGGGCATGGGGCTCAGCTACCGTTACTGATGATCTGATTTTTGAGAATACTGAAGCAGAGAGATCTTCCTGTGCAGTTTTGACCAGAACGGGGGGAGGGCTCAGGGTACGCTCATTCCGGAGTACCCACACCCTTGCCCCGCTCAGGGCAAATCGATTCCCTCAGCGGAGCCGGCACGACAGAACCAGGAGGCTCTTCTCATGCGAATGTTTCACTCCGTGCGTTGGCTCTTGCTGACGCTGCTTCTCTCTCTGATTCCCGCATCAATGCACGCGCAAATCGTCATCAGTGTCGGATTCTCTCCACCAGAACTACCCGTCTATGAGCAGCCGATCTGCCCCCAGCCCAACCTTATGTGGATGCCCGGCTACTGGGCTTGGGGTGACGGGGATTACTACTGGGTCCCCGGCGCCTGGGTAGAGGCTCCCTATGAGGGCGCGCTCTGGACGCCCGACTACTGGGATTGGTACGGTGGCCGCTACAGATTCCACCGGGGCTACTGGGGCCGCCACGTGGGCTACTACGGTGGCGTGAACTACGGCTTCGGCTACGAGGGCATCGGCTTTACCGGTGGCGAGTGGCGCGGTCGCGAGTTTGCCTATAACACCGCGGTCATGCGCGTAGATCAGAACATCATCCACACCACCTACATTGATCGGACGATTGTGGAGAGAAACACAATCGTCAACACGAACCGCGTTGCCTATAGCGGCGGTCCTGGTGGCATTCAGCACGCCGCCACCCCCCAGGAGCGGGCTGCCGAGAACGAGCAGCACGTGGCTCCAACCAAGTTCCAGACACAGCACGTGGAGGCTGCCAAGGTCGACAGGAGTTCCTATGCCAAGGCGAACGGCGGGCACCCACAAAACGTGGTAGTTGCCAAGCCTCTGGGCCAGGAGAAGCGCACTCCAGCTCCAGAGCAGAAGGTTGAACCAAAGGCCGGGCCTCAATCACACGCTGCTCCCGCGCAGCATGCTGCTCCTGCGCAACATGCTGCTCCTGTAGAACACGCAACTCCTGCGCAACATGCTGCTCCTGCTGAACACGCAACTCCTGCGCAACACGCTGCTCCCGCAGAACGCCCCGTCCCACAACAGCAAGCTCGCCCCGTCCCACAACAGCAGGCACGCCCGGCGCCTCAACAGCAGGCTCGCCCCGTCCCACAACAGCAGGCTCGCCCTGTCCCACAACAGCAGGCTCACCCTGTCCCACAACAGCAGGCTCGCCCTGTCCCACAACAGCAGGCTCACCCTGTCCCACAACAGCAGGCTCGCCCTGTCCCACAACAGCAAGCTCGCCCCGTCCCACAACAGCAAGCTCGCCCCGTCCCACAACAGCAAGCTCGCCCCGTCCCACAACAGCAGGCCCGTCCTGCTCCGCAACAACAGGCCCGTCCTGCGCCTCAACAGCAGGCTCGTCCTGCTCCGCAACAACATGCCGCACCTGCACCCAAGGCCGAGCCAAAGCCCGAAAAGACGCCGAGGTAGATACCGCTCTCGCGGAGTTTGGCTCTCCATACGCAAAGACCCACGGTTCGCCGTGGGTCTTTGTGCATTTTGTGGCTGCCAAGATGGTCCGGGTCGCGCAGGACCATGCGGGCGGCTTTCGCAGGCTGCCTTAAAAACGGAAAGAGCCGCCCGGCAACAGGGCAGCTCTTTCCTCAGGGAGAATAGTTCCAACGGAGGCAAAACCATCAGAACTTTCTGGCTGCATAGTAGGAGCGGGGGAAGGGAGTGTCAAGGATAAATCGAGGGAGAAATAAGTGCTTTCAAGTCAATAATTTGATAAAAGCGGTTCGGGAAAGAGACGGGAGCCTCCTTCGACGTCTCTTCGCCTTTTAGTTCCCGTAATATCCTGTCTTTTCAGGGTGTTTCCCTGGGTTTATTCCCTATTTTCTCCGAGTTTTTCCACCCGTTAACCCTTCGGATGCGCCCCCGCGATTCCCGGTGGAAATTCCCCTTCAGTCCCGCAGATTGAGACTGATGAACTCCTCATCGAAGACCGAGGAGGCCGGTTTGCCGCGCGCGACCCGGTAGAGCGCTCTGAAGCCACCCAGGAAAAAAGCCAGCAAAATGGAGGCGCTGCAGAGGATGATCACCAGAAAGGTAATCCCCAGCAGCAGCTTTCCAGTCTTCATCGCCTCGGACTCCGTCGGCTGCGGGACCGACATCAACTCCGACTCAAAGTGCACCGTGGCCAGCAATTGGTGGCTTTCGTCGGGAATGGCGTCCCCGCTCACCAGCGCCACCAGCGGCCCGCTGCGCCGCACCTCCAGCGAGGCCAGGTCGGAGTCCGCCAGCGGCTTGGGCCAGGCTGGCTGGGCTTGCTTGCCCGCCTTGATGTAGTCGCGAATTTTGGCTTCCTGCGCGGCGGCCATCTGCGGCGTTGGATAGTCGATGATGGTCAGCGTGGCCGGGCCGGAGCGCAGCGTGTAGTTGGCGGTCACAGTCTCCGCGCCGCGATCGAAGCCCACCACTTCCGGCGGCAGCACGCCGCCCGAACCGGCGTAGCCCACAGGTCCCAGCGCATAGTGCGTGGTCTGGCCGTCCAACTTGGTTTGCGGCAGGTTGGCCAGGATGGGAGGCGCCAGCGCCTTGCCGCCTTCCGGCACCGGCAACTGGGCGGCCAGTTCGCGCAGTTCCGCGCCCGACATGGGGCCGATGTGCGAGAAATTCGCGTCGACCACGGTGTTGCCCACCCAGAAGAGCACGCGATTGTGGTTCGACGTTGCGCCAGCGCCGATCTCTTCCCTGGGCCAGCCCGACTGGCGGTAGAAGGTATAGGCCCCGTAGGCTCCGCTGGCGTCGTGAAAGCGCAGCGCCCGCAGGCTCAGGGTTTCGCCGCTTCGCTTGTAGCCGGCCAGCGCGGCGTCGGCAAAGTCGTACTCTTTGAGAGCTGTCGCATTAGCCGGGTCGGCCTGGGCCGCATCGGTCAACTTCTTCGGTGCGCCTGTGGCCACCCAGCCGGCAAACGCCTGCGGCAGCAGCGCCTTGGGCACGGGCGGAAGCACCAGGTGCGCGGCGCCCTGCGGAACTGAGGCCTTGGTGGGCGCGGACTGCCCCTGACCAGAGGCCGCGCTGCCAACCAGTGCCACCGAACAAACCACAATTGGAATCCAACGCATCGACACGCTCCCATCTTCAGGGTACACGGTTCTGTGGTTACCGTCGCCGGCGGCATCCCCTCTTTACTTGGACACTGGCAGTGCGCGAAAGGTTCCTGCGGTCAGCTTTCGCCGCCCTGCCAGTGCGTGAGGCGCGGCAGCCAGCGAGGCACATTGCGCTTGAAGAGGGGATAGTCTTCCGGATGGCGCCGGCTGAGGGTTGGCTCTTCATACAGGCGAACGAAGAGGTTCAATCCCAGACAGAGCAGCGCCATTTCGATCACCAGACCCCGATTCCAGAACAGCACTGTCTCGCCGGCCAGTGCGATCAGAACGCCAGCGTACATCGGGTTGCGGACGTAGCGGTAGAAGCCGCAAACCACCAGCCGCTCGGTGGGCACCGTGGGCAAGAGCGTTCCCCGGCCCACATCGATAAAGCGGCGCACGGAATCGAGCCCCGGCGTGAGGCCGGCAAAGATCAACACGGCGGCCAGAAGCTTCTGCCAGAACGGCTCTCCGGCGGGAATGTGGAAGCGCGTGATCCAAAGCGGCAGATAAATCAGCACGATCCCCGGGCCGCCAAAGACGGTGAAGAGAACCGAGACAACGATGTTGCGGCGGTGGGTGGACATTTATTGCGGCCCTTGTTTGCGCTCGATGGTGGTTTCATCCTTCGCATTCGCGTCCGCGTGCTTCGGAAGCAGGAGCCATGTGGCGATTGCTGACAAAGTTACCAGCGCTACAGCCAATCGATCGCCGTGCAGCCCAAAAATCTGTACCGCAATGACGGTTCCGAGGATGAAGCATCCGCCCCAGATACAAAAGCAGGCCAGGCCGCGAACAACCTGCATCACCCACGGATACTCCTCCGTCCATCGCGCAGGGTTACGAAAACAATCCGCGGGATGCGCGTAGAAGTAGCGCGCCATGAAGATCACGCAGCCGCCTAAAACGGCGCGGAAGACCACGGCCATGAAGAAACTGGAAACCGATTGTGCGGGAATCATCATTTCTGCCGCCAAGTTCTATGGCCACATCATCCCACACAATCGTTCTGAATGCTCGCAGGGCTTCTCGCCGCCCACCATGCATCGAAGGCTGCCAGCGAGCGCTCGCACTGGAGGCGATGGCGCTCCTTCTTGTCTCGCACTTTTTTGCGCAGCTCCTCTTCGAGCGGCTCCAGCAGGTCGAAGGTCATGTTGGCCGGTTGAAAGTCCTTGGGGGAGGCGTGAGTAATGTAATGCACCAGTGAGCCGAGAGCGCTGGTGCGCGGCGCTGGCGTGGGTTCTACTCCACGCGCCAGTGAAGCCGCATAAATCCCCGCCAGCAGCCCGGTCGCAATTGACTCCGTGTAACCCTCAACGCCTGATAACTGCCCCGCGAAGAGAAGCCGCGGCTCCTTCTTCAGGCGCAGAGTTTCATCGAGCAGCAGAGGCGCCTGAATATACGTGTTGCGATGAATCTGACCGTAACGCAGGAAGCGCGCGTTTTCCAGGCCGGGAATCAAGCGCAGCACACGCGCCTGTTCGCCAAACTTCAGGTGGTTCTGGAAGCCCACCAGGTTATAACTGTCAGCGCGCAGATTTTCCTTGCGCAACTGCACCACGGCCCAGGGCGTCCTGCCGGTGCGCGGGTCGCGCAGCCCCACGGGCTTCATCGGACCGAATCGCAAAGTATCGCGGCCGCGACGGGCGAGAACCTCGATGGGCAGGCAGCCCTCGAAGTAATCAAGTTTCTCCCACTCTTTGGCCTCCGCGGGCTCGGCGGCGAGCAGCGCATCCAGAAAGCGGTCGAACTCCGCGCGGTCCATCGGGCAGTTGATGTAGTCGGCTGTCCCCTTGTCCCAGCGCGCGGCAAAGTAGACGCGCTCCATGTCGATGGACTCGGCCTCGACAATCGGCGAGATCGAGTCATAGAACGCCAGGCGCCCGGAGCCAGTGATGCGCTCGATCTCGGCGCTCAAGGCGTCGGAGGTCAAAGGGCCGGTGGCCAAAATGGTGCACTTCGTGCCGTCCTCGTCTTGGGTGAGTGAAGCGCCAAGGCTGGTGACTTCTTCGCGGAAGATGCGAATCCTCGGCTCAGCGGCAATTGCCTCCGCAATCCGCCGCGAAAACTCGACGCGATCCACGGCCAGCGCGTGGCCTGCGGGGACAGCCGATTCATCTGCAAGTCGCAAAAGAGCGGAAGCTCCACGCCGCATCTCCTGCTTCAGCAGCCACGGCGCCGTGTTCGGCGATTCGCTCTTCAACGAATTGGAGCAGACCAGTTCGCCGAATTCTGTGGTCTGGTGGGCCGGGGTCAGCCGTGGCTTGCCGTCCACCATCGCGCGCATCTCGTAGAGGTCCACCTCGCAGCCCAGCCGCGCCGCGGTCAATGCCGCTTCAGGCCCGGCCAGTCCGCCGCCGATCACGCGAATCCTCACAGTGCTCCCTCCGGAACCCCGGCCAGCCGCTTCAGCGGCTCGCCGGTCACGCGCACAGTACGCCACTCGTCAAGAAATTCAGCCCCCATCGCCTTGTAGAAGTCGATGGCCAGCTTATTCCAGTCCAGAACCTCCCACTGCAAGCGCAGGCAATCCTTTTCCACCGCGACAGCCGCCACTCGTTCGAGGAGCGCCTTGCCGATCCCCAGGCCGCGAAACTCCGGCTCAACGAACAAATCCTCCAGATAGAGTCCCGGCCGTCCCAGCCAGGTGGAGTAGTTGAAAAAATAGAAGGCAAAACCTGCCGGCCGGCCTTCATGTTCGGCTATCAGGCAGAAATAAAATGGGTTGGGGCCAAATCCATCCCGTTCCAGGTCCGCTTCGGTGGCCATCACGGCCTCCGGAGCGCGCTCGTAGGCCGCCAGTGCGCGAATGAATTTCAGAATCTGCGGTATATCCCCACGGGTCGCGGGGCGAATTGTGATTGCCATGGTTTTATTCTAGGGTGTGATACAGGCCACACGCACAGGCTTGCCGCACAGGGTACCATGGAAAATTGAGCATGGTGGCGTGAGCCAACGTGTGCTCGCTGACGGCAGACAGACGCACCCTGTGGCCAGGCTCCAGGTTCTATGCGGTCACGGCCGGCAAAATATGACTTTTTTGAGCTCGCGGACAGCCTCGTTCGCGCCGCTCCCAAGGAGAAGAACATGAAACGCACGATTCCACTTTGGCTGGGCCTGCTGGCATTCGCCCTTTTGCCCGCGCTTGCGCAAACGCCCGCGCCCACAGTGCCCACGGGCAAGATTCACGGCCACATCACTGGACCGGAAGGCGCCCCAAGAACCTCGGGGTCTGTGAGTCTCTCGTCCGACGGCGGCCACACCAATAAGTTCACCTTCCCGGTCACTTCGACTGGCGACTATGAGGGCCAGGCGACTCCCGGCACCTACATGGCGATCTTCCGGGCGGCCGATACACCTGCTGACAAGATGGTCGACTCCTTCGATAGCGTCAAGATTGTGGTTGGCCAGGATGTGCTCCAGGACTTCGATATGTCCCGCAAGGAGTTCATCGAGAAGAACCTGACCGTGGAACAGAAGAAGCAACTGGAAGAGGTCAGGAAGCACAACGCCGAAGCATTGAAGGCCAACGAGGTAATCAAGAACCTCGTCGCCGACCTGGCGACAGGCACTCAGGACTTCAAGGACGCTGAAAAAGCGCGTGCGACGGCAATCCAGACCCTCGGCGCCACCGCCTCCAGGGCTGATGTCGATGCCAAGGAAGCAGAGATCAAGACCGCGAAGTATACCGAAGTCGAAACCCTCATGCTCAAGGACACGCAGGCCAAGGCCGACGCTTCCGCTCTGTGGGCTGAGTTGGGCCAGGCAGAAGTCGGCCTGAAGAAGTATGACGAGGCGGAAGCCGCGTACAAGAAGGCCGTTGAGGTCGAGGCCGCATCGAAGAAGCCAAATGCTCAGAATCAGGGCGCTGCCCAAGCCGGCCTGGGTGAGATCTATGCGCGCACCGGCAAGGTTCCCGAAGCGAACGCGGCCTATGATGAAGCCGCCAAGGTCAATCCGACGATGGCTGGCTTCTATCTGAGGAACGAAGCCGTGATCTTTTACCAGACGGGCAATGCGGACGCCCAGGCAGCCGCTGCCGACGAGGCCATCAAGGCTGATCCGACCCAGGCTCTCCTCTATTACCTCAAGGGCCAGGGACTCGTCCAGAAAGCCACCGTCGACGCCAAGACGGGACGGTACATCCTGCCTCCGGGTTGCGCCGAGGCCTACCAGATGTATCTGCAACTGGCTCCTACAGGCCAATTTGCCGCTGACGCTGCGGGCATTCTGACCCAGGCTGGACAAAAGGTAGACACCAACTACAAGGCGCCCAAGGCTCCCAAGAAGTAGGTTTGCTTTGTGCTTTGCCGCTGAAGGGCGCTCCCGGTTGCCGGGAGCGCCCTTCGCGTTTCTCCTGGCCCCTTCGTCAATCGGGTCCGGCTAAACCCTCTACAATCCATTCCATGACGTCCGCTCTACCCAGCTATGATCAGGCCGCGGCGCTGGTGGCCGCTTACGCCGAAGCGCCAGGCCGGCTCCAGCCCGCCGTCGAACGTGTGGAACTTGGCCAGGCCTCAGGCCGCGTCCTCGCCCGGCCTCTCTCGGCTGATCGCGATCAGCCTCCCTTCGCCCGTTCCACCCGCGACGGCTATGCCTGCCGCGCCGCCGAGGCCTCGACTCATGCGCCGCTGGCCATCGCTGGCGCTGCCCGTGCCGGCGATCCCCCATCCGGCCCGCTGCCACCTGGTACCGCCTGGGAGATCATGACCGGCGCTCCGGTTCCCGCAGGCGCTGACGCGGTCATGATGCTCGAAGACGTCGAAGCGGCCGGCGCAAAAGTCCGTAAAGTCCGGTTGCTCCCACCCCGCACCGTCAAGCGCGGCGAGAACATTGTTGCCCAGGGCGCTCAGGCCCGCTCCGGAGACGAGTTGCTTCCCGCCGGAACCGTGCTCCGCTTCGGGCAGATCGCCTTGGCCGCGGCCTGCGGTACCACTGCTCTGGAGGTCTTTGTCCGGCCCCGCGTGGCCATCCTGGCCACCGGCGACGAACTCGTTTCTGTCGAATCCTCGCCCGCTCCGGGCCAGATTCGCAACTCTAATGCGCCCATGCTGGCTGCCCTGGTGGCCACTGCTGGCGGCCAGCCCTGGGTCCTGCCCACCGCCGCTGACAACGCCCAGGCGCTCGACGCAGCGCTGGCCCAGGCCGCCGATGCTGACCTGCTGGTCATCTCCGGCGGTGTATCGGCGGGCAAATTCGACCTTGTCGAGCCCGCCCTGGCCCGCATCGGAGCCCGCTTTCACTTCACCGGCGTTCGCATCCAGCCCGGCAAGCCGACGGTCTTCGGAGAGTTGCCCCGCAGCCGCGGCGCTGGCTCGCCGACGCTCCCTTTCTTCGGCCTTCCCGGCAATCCCGTCTCCACGGCCGTCACCTTCCTGCTTTTTGCGGCGCCGGTGCTGGCCGCCCTGGCCGGCATCCGGGAGGCGCGGCCGCGCTTTTGCCTTGCGCGACTGGCTCCGCCCGTGGACCGAAGCGCCAAAGCCGGTCTCACCCGCTTTTTGCCGGCGTATTGCAACTTCAGCGCCTCCGACGGCCAGCCGCCGCAGGCAGCCTTTGTCCCCTGGCACGGCTCCGGCGACCTGGCCGCGCTGGCTCGCTCCAACTGTTTTCTGGTCGTACCGGAGGACGCGCACAGCCTCAAAGCTGGCTCACTCGTTCACATTCTGCTTTTCTGAGGAGTTTAATGCTCGAGCCTCAGCGGCCCCGCAAGCTCTTTGCTCCAGAGACGCAGTTGTGCCCCGGCAGGGCAAAGCGAAGCGGCCAGTCCACGGCCTCGTGGATGCCGATGCGTGGCGTAACCAGCACCTCGGCGGCCACGTAGCCATCGTCGCGCACCTGAAGCGGCGAATGGGAATCGAGCAGGTCGAGGCTGTTGTGCGCCGTCCGTGTGAGGCCGAGCGCCTGGCAAAGGCGGCTTGGGCCGGAGGTAAGCTGCCGGGCCAATTTGCCAGAGGTAAGGCCAGCCGCCAGGAGACCCCGATTCAAGGCCATCTGCTCCGCTCCGGCCACCGGCTCCAGCGCGCGCAGCAGCACGCAACCAGCCCGGCCCTCGGCCTCGCAACTGATGTTCATGCAGAAGTAGCGGCCGTAGATCGAGTAGACGTAGGCGTGGCCGGCAGGGCCGAAGAGAACCCGGTTGCGGGGCGTGGGACCGCGATAGGAATGTGCTGCCGGATCGGGCGGCTGGTTGTGCGGGCCAAGGTAAGCCTCGACCTCCACGATCCGCCCGGCCAACCATTGCGTGGGGCAGTTCTCCGAGCGGCGAACCAGCAATTTGCCAAGGAGCCGCGGGGCCACCTGCTCCGGCGACGCCTCAAAGAAGGCGCGCGGAAGCAGGCGGCCAGGCAGACGCGGAAGTGGCCTTCCTTCAATCGCTACTTGTGTGCTTTCTTCCATTCGTTCAGCAGGGCGAGCACCTCTTCAGCGTGGCCCGCGGGCGTAACCTTGGGAAAAACGTGCAGCAAGGTCTGGTCCGGACCGATCACGAAGGTCGTCCGCTCAATGCCCCACACTTTCTTGCCGTACATATTCTTTTCCTTCAGCACACCAAACTGATTGCACACTTTTTCGTCCACATCGGCAAGGAGCGTGTAGGGCAAGTCGTACTTGGCGCGGAATTTGGCCTGGGCCTGAGGCGTATCGCGGCTGATGCCCAGTACTACTGCGCCGGCTGCCTGAAGTTTGATGAAGACATCGCGAAAACCGCAGGCTTCGATGGTGCAGCCAGGAGTGTCCGCTTTGGGGAAAAAGAAGAGAACCACCGGCTTGCCGGCATAGTCGGAGAGACTTGCGGCCTTGTCTTCGTCGGTTTGCAGGGTAAAGTTGGCGACTTTCTGCTTGAGTTCCATCGGGAAGTACCTCGTATGTTTATTGGAGGCCAGATGATGGCCTTCCGGTTCGATTATTTCCGAACTTTATCACCGGCAAAGCAGCAATCGATAGGATGCGGGGTTGACCCGCGGATACAATGGCGCTAGAAGGGTGGGCGCGTCGCCACTCTTCAAGGGGCTTCCCCCTATGGCTCCCATTGTCACCACACCTGCTCATGAGCGGGCGCCTGAAATCGCAACCTCGACGGCGCCGAACGCAGAGCATCCAAGGCTTCCGGTTCGCATGGGCCGCGCCGCAACTGTGGGCGCGGGCATCAACTGGCCCACGCTGATCGTGATGGCCACCTTCCATCTTGGCGCTCTGGCGGCGCTCTTCTTCTTCACCTGGCAGCGGCTGGCGGTGATGGCGGTGCTCTACGTGCTGGCCATCAATGTGGGCATCGGCATGTGCTATCACCGGCTGCTGACCCATCGCGGCTACCAGACGCCCAAATGGCTGGAATACGCGATGGCCGTCTGCGCCACGCTGTCGCTCGAAGGCGGGCCGATCTTTTGGGTCTCGACGCACCGTGTGCATCACCAGCTCGCCGACCGCGAGGGCGATCCGCACACCCCCCGCGAAGGCGGCTGGTGGGCGCACATCGGATGGATCATCTGGGGCAATGCCCTGCACGCGCAGACCGAGGCGCTCAGCCGCTATTCGCCCGATCTGGCTCGCGACCGCTTTTACGTCTGGCTGAGCCGGTTCCACTGGATTCCGCTCGCGGTGAGCGGCGTGCTGCTGTTCGGCTTGGGCTGGCTTACGGGCGGCGCGGGGAACGCCGTTGGGATGCTGCTGTGGGGCGTCTTCCTGCGCGTGACCCTCGGGCTGCACGCCACTTGGCTGGTCAACTCAGCCACACACATGTGGGGCAACCGGCGCTTTGAGACTCGCGACGACTCGCGCAACAACTGGTGGGTGGCGCTGCTGACGGGCGGCGAGGGCTGGCACAACAACCACCACGCTTACCCCGTCTCGTCGCGCCATGGTCTCGCCTGGTACGAGATCGACCCCAACTACTGGGGCATCTGGCTACTCTCCAAACTCGGCCTCGTGCACAAGATTGTCGTCGCCAAATATGACCGGGCGAATCCCAAACCAGCGGGGCTATGAAGCAGCTTTTGAGCAACTGTCTTGAGTTGCAGCGCACGTTGCCCTTCGTACTGATGGTCAGGTGAATCCATCACTGAGCATTGATGGAAAAGACGTGTCAGGCGTGAACGGAAAAGGCAGAATGATAGGTCACCCTGCCGCTTGGAATTCTTTCAGTCATGGGAAGCGATAAGAAGTATTCCCGGGGAAAGCCTTCAAGAACCAGTTCTGGAATACGCCGGAAACCAAAGCGGCAATAATATGCCGGAGCGCCGACAAGTACGCAGCCTCCAGCGCCTCGTTCACGAAGCGTCTGCAGCCCGGCTTGGATTAACCTTTGGCCGATACCCTGTCGCTGGAACTCGGGCAGCACACCGACAGGCCCAAGGATGAACCATCCACAATCTTGCTCTTCAATCCAGACCGGCGAAAATGCGAGATGTCCGACAACATTTCCGTTGACTTCTGCAACCAGCGAAAGGCTCAGAGCCTTCGCGGCACGCAACGCTTCGACAATCAAGTGTTCTGTTTGCTCGCTGTGAGGATGATCCGCAAAGGCGGCAATTTGAATTTTGCGGATCGATGCATAATCCGCTTCAGTTTCGAGACGAAATTGCATGAATACACCTAATTAACCAGCAACGGACTTCTGAACCTACTTCCCCATCTTCCCCCGCACCCACACTACGGCAAAGACCGGCAGGGCTACGATCAGAACCAGCAGAAAGGCGGGAAAGCCGACATAGCGGTAGGTGTCGGCGTAGCTTACCGCGTGGTGGCCCAGCAGATTCCACGCCAGCAGCGCGAAGATGGCCAGGGTGGTGGAGGCGAAAAACGCGAAGAAGGCTGCCGCAAAAGAAAGCAGCAGGCTGGTAAAGAGGCCAAATCCCCTCAGCGGGAAGCCGAAGACCGTTCCCCCGGCGGGGCGTCCGCTTTGTGCCGATTGCATCAGCTTGAGAGCCTCCGTGGAATAGAATACAAGTTCATGGCGAGCAGCACACAAGTCGATCTTTGGCAGGCGGAGAAAGTGGCCACGCAAGTAACCGTGGCTCAGGCCCCCAACGGAATTCACTACGCGATGTGGGGCGAGACGCGCATCTCGGATGCGGATCTGGAGCGGATGGTGGGCGCTGTGCCGGCCACGCTCGCTGCAGCGCTCGAACACCGTGCCTATTACTTTGTTCCCCTGGCTATTGCCGACACCGACGACACCATGGTCGCGCCCGGCTATACCGTCGAACTGGGCGACCGCGCCATCTGCCATCGCAACGCCACCTTCGGCACTACCGAGGCGGTCTTTCTATCCACACGGCTGGTCGAGGACCGCTTCGGTCTGGCCTTCGAGTTCTTCATCAACGTGGCTCACAACTTTGTCGATGCCGCGGGGGTTCCGGAGAGCTTCTCGTCGCTGGCCTGGTCGCAGGCCGAGGCCCAGGTGCGCGGCGAAACCAGCCAGGACGCCTGGGAGACTCGCCGCCACGCCCAGGACAGCCGGACGCTTGAAGGCCGGATGGGGCCGAAGAGCATCGACGAGCGAGCGCGCAGCGCCTACTTCGAGACGGCCTTCTCGGATTCTCTGGCGATTTACATGCTGTCGCTGGCCGTGGACTTCGATTACCACGACCTGCGCGAGCGCGACTATCCGCTGCTGGCCGCCTCGGCTCTGGCCGAACGCCTGCGCCACGTCGCAAGCCTCTTCCCCGCCAACCAGGGCTATGAGTTCCAGGTGCTCTACCGGCGCAAGGGGTAAGACGGCTCATGCCGCGCTTCGCGGCAATCTCTACTCTTCGCGCGGCTCCTCATCCAGATTATCGAGGGCGGACAGAGCTTCGTCAGGCACGTCCCACTGGCGGAGAATCTTGCGGATTACGCCGGTCGAAAATCCTGCCCCGACCATGCGGCGCATAATCCGCGCGGTCTCCTTTTCGTTTTCCGGCTTGCGAAGGCGCTTGTGTTCCAGGTACTCGCGGGCGAGGCTTTCCTCGTTGGTCTGGCCATAGCGGGCTTCGAGGGTCTCGGCGATCAACTCGGTGTTGACGCCCTTCTGCTGCAAGTCCTGGCGGACGCGGCGGACGCCAAACTTCTCGTTCTGCTGGCGCAGGCGGGCATAAGCCTCGGCATAGGCCGCGTCGTCCAGGTAGCCGTGCTCGCGCAGGCGCGCCAAAGCGGCCGCAATGGCAGCTTCACCCCGCTCGCCCGGCTCGACGCGAGCCTTCATCAGGCGGCGCAGATCGGCCTCCGAGCGCATTTGGCCGCTGAGGGACTTTACCCCGTAGGCATAGAGCCCGGCTTCGCCCAGGAAGGCGCGTGGCTTGGCGGGTTTGTGGCCAAAGGGCATAGTAGTTGCTCTGATTCTGTGGAAGACCGCATAGAGGTGTGTGCTTTCCCAGGTCTCAAAATCGAGACCTGGGGCACCCTGAATCTGTTGCCTATTCCCTATTCCCTGTTCCCTGCTTTGTCCACTCGTCTACCCACTCGTTCACTGTCTTGTACCACAGCCGCGCGTTCTGCGGCTTCAGTACCCAGTGGCCTTCGTCGGGGAAGTAGAGCATCTTGCTCGGCACCTTGAGTAGTTGCAGAGTGTCGAAGATCTGGAATCCTTCGCTCACGTCCAGCCGGTAGTCGAGCTGGCCATGGACGACAAGCATGGGAGTGTGGAAGTTTTTCGCTGAAAGCGAGGGCGACCACTTGCGGAAGGGATTCTCCGCGTCCGGCTTGCCGTAGTAGTCCCACGGATGACCGCGGAACTCCCAGATGTTGAACCAGTCCTCTTCAGTTGTGCCGAAGGCGGACTCGGCGTCGAACATGCCGTCGTGGCTGACGATGCACTTGAAGCGGTTGGTGTGGCCTTCAACCCAGTTGGCCATGTAGCCGCCGTAACTGGCGCCGAGAGCGCACTCGCGGTTCTTGTCGATGAAGGAGTAGTGCTGCTCGGCGTAGTCCAGGCCTTCCATCAGATCGGTGAAAGGCTTGCCGCCCCAGTCGCCATTGACACCATCGACGACGGTCTGCCCATAGCCCGTCGAGCCGCGCATATTGATCATGACGACAACGTAGCCGTTGGCGGCAAAAAGTTCAGGGTTCCAGCGATAACTCCAGTCATCGCCCCACGCGCCCTGCGGCCCGCCGTGGATGAGGAACTTCACGGGGTACTTCTTCGCCGGATCAAACGCCGGAGGCCGGATGAGGAAGCCTTGCAGCTTGGTTTTGTCGGCAGCGGTGAACCAGAAGTCTTCCATTTTCGGCTCGTCGAGCTGCGCGAAGATGACATCGTTGAGATGGGTCACCGGATTAACTTGACTTACTGTGATGGGGCCAAATCCAGCCTTTCCGGGAATACCAGGGATAGAGATTCCGGCTTTGGCATTGGGTGCGCCTGAAGCCGAGACCAGGGCGACGACTTCGTTAGGAGCCTTGACAGTCATGCGAGTAGCGACGACCGTGTGTCCATCAGCAAGAGGATGCAGATCGCCATACGTTCCATTACTGTTTACCGTAGTGAAAGCGCCATCGAGAGTCGTCACAAAAATCGGCGATTCTCCTTTATTACCACCCGTAAAGAAGATCCTCTTTGAGTCGGAAGCCCAGGCAAACTCATCCACCCAGTTCTCGTACTTCGGCAGCATATTCTTGGCCGTCTTCGCCGCGCGGTCGTAAAGGAAGAGCCGGAACTTGTCGGCCTCGTAGCCTGCCCGCTCTTCGGAGCGCCACGCCAGATACTTGCCGTCAGGCGAGTAGGCGGGGTTGAAGTTGCCGCCTTTCGACGTGCTGACTGCCACCGGTTTCGCCGCCGCATTCGTCAGGTCGAGCGTAAAAATCTTCGTGCTCACGCTGGTCGCTGGCTCTGGATCAATGTTCTCGGTAAAGGCCAGTTCCTTCGAGTCGGGCGCAAAGGCGCAGCCGCAGCCGCCGCCTTCGAGTGAAAACGGTGGAACGTCGCGCGGATCGTTGGGCGTCAAATCCCTCACCGCACCCGTCTGCACCGAAGCCAGAAAAAGATGGGTGCGCTTTGCGCCGGTGAAGTGGTCCCAGTGGCGATAGAGCAGGTGAGTGAAGATCTGCGCCTTGACCTTGCTGGCGGCCTGGGCCGCGTCGCGGTCGGCGTTGCATTTATTGCCTGTCGCGCCATCCGCTGCGGTGATAGCCGGGCAATCCGGATAGACAGCGGACGTGAAGAGCACAGAGCGCCCGTCGGGCGACCAAATAGCGTCGCCAGCCTCGGTCGAAATGCTGGTGAGCTTCTTCGGATTGCTGGTCGCGCCGGTGGCCGGATCAAAGTCGGCCAGCCAAACCTGTTGCGAACCACCTCGACCGGAGAGAAAGAGCACGGAGTGCCCGCCGGGAGCAAACTGCGGCCCTGAGTCGCCGGCCTGGGCCACGGCGAGCGGTTTTGCGTCACCGCCGGCGATCGGCTGGATGAACAGCTCCGCCGTCTTGGTGTTTTGCTCCAGATTCACGGTGGTGGCGGAGTAGGCCAGCCACTTGCCGTCCGCCGAAACGGCGGTTTCGCCCAGCCGCTTCATCTGCATCATGTCCTCGAAGGTCATGGGACGCTTGGGCTGCGTGGCTTGGGCGGGGCAAAACGGGGTCAGAACAGAGACGAGTGCAAGAGAGAGAACAAATGGGCATTTGCGCATAGTATTTTCCTATTCGCGCTGCGGAAACGTCAGCAGTGGCGCGAAGGAAAAGTGTACACCGCTCACGGGTATGTCGAGCAGGGGGGCTTCGGACAGGGGTTCAGCGATGGCCGATTTGCAAGGCGCGGCTTACTGGCTCAACACCCGCAGCCGCGCCGGCATCTGATCCCGCGCCAGTTCATGGCCGCACCGCGTACAAAATTGGTCAGAGGCGCGCACCGTCCGGAAGCAGTGTCCGCAACTGGCGGTCAGTTGATAGTCACACTGCGGACAGAAGTGGAAGTCGCTCTGCACCTGCGTTGAGCAGGCCGGGCACCGCGAGACCTCCGGCTGGCGCAGCAGAAAGTAGAGCACCGCGCCGATGCCGCCCGGCATCACCAGGCAAAGGACGATCCAGAAGCGCGCGCTCATCGCCCGCCGCGGAGCGTCCTTGCTGACGTAGCCCACCATCAGGAAGTACACCGAGGCCAGCAAACCCCAGGAGAGATTGAAGTAGATGCGGAAGCCGAGCGGCGGCGGCGGATGGGTTCGCTGTCCGGGCAAAACCAGCCAGAAGTAGTACTCCACCAGCGCAAAGGCCGCGGCGGCTACAATGACCGACCACACCGGAATCAGGTGTGAGTCTTCGTTGACGGTAATGGATTCTGGATTGCGCATAGGCAAACCCTCTCTCAGAGGGCCTTTCAGAAGATTAAGCCGAGCTTAACCCCTGTATGGATGGACGGAAGAGAGAATCGGGAAGTTGCGCGGACTTGTGCGCAGGCTGCACTTTGTTCGGAAACAGGAGGGTCAGGGCTTGCGCCGCGCCCAGCCGGCCAGCACCGCCGCGGCCAGCAGCGCCGCGCTGAAGAAGAAGGTCCACACGCTTAACTGGCCTATCAGGCCGGTCAGGTGCTCTTCTTCAATGAAGGTGTCGGCAATCCACCAGACAAGCGGACCCAGCGCAAGAAGGACGACCAGCGTGGCTGCCAGCGCCATGGCGCGGCACCGCTTCCGCCCGGCCTTCTGCTCCTGCATCACGCCCTGCGAGGCGATCACCACGCGGCGCGTGCGATAGGCCACGGCGCACTCCCGATCAGCCTGTTTTCCGCACAGAGCAGAAACCAGATCGCGGTCAACGCCGGTGCTTTCGCCTGGTTTCATATTGGCCTCAACGTCGCATTCGCCATCTCTGGCTCCATCGCCAGCCCTACGGCAAGTGCCTCCTGCGGGCGTAAGCGGTTGCGATCCAGCTTGGGCTTGATCGCTGCCATGCCGCGATAAAGCCTTGATTTCACGGTAGAAAGTGGCGCCCTCGTCACTTTGGCAATCTCGTCCAGGGACAGCTCCTCGTGGAAGCGGAGAACCAGCACTTCGCGGTAAATCGTGTCCAGTTCCAACAGCGCCCCCGCAATTCGCTCCCGGTCTTCCAGGTTGGCAAAGCGGTCAAACGGACTCGGCTCGCTTCCGGCAACCTCAAAGCTCATCGGCCGGTCGTCTTCGCTGTTGCCCTCAAAGATCTCGTCCAGGCTCGCCATCGTCCGCTTCCGCCGCTGGTCGATCACCAGGTTGCGCGCGATAGTAAACAGCCAGGTGCCGAACCGCGCCTTGCCGTTGAACTGCGCCCCCCGCACCAGAACCCGCATCCAGACCTCCTGGAAGAGGTCCTCGGCCATCTCCCGATTGCCGGTCAGATAGAGCAGATAGCGCATCAGCCGGTGCTGGTAGCTGACAATCAGCTCATCCAGTAGCCCGGCGTCCTGGCGCTTCAGCCCCGCCGATATGGCAAGATTCTCCTGCCGCGCCTGTTCGTCAACTGCGGTGATGGATCTCTGACCGAAAAAAGGGCGAACGGACGCAATTGCACTCATCTCATACCATTAGACGCGATTTTGGCCGCCAAGTTCTGCCGAAAAGGAGCCGTCCCCCAAAAAACATTGCCGGAGGCGGAAACCGAGGGCCAAACAAATTCAAAAGCCGCTGATCTTCTACACTATCCTTCATGGAAGTTCTCTACGGATTGCACCCGGTCGAAGAGGCCGTCAAGGCTGGCCGGCGGCGCTTTGACCATGTGCTGGTGGCCAGCGAGCGGCACGACGAGCGCCTGGAGCGGCTCGTCGCCCTCTGCCGCGAGGCCGGAGTATGCGTTCGCCAGGAATCCCGCGAGCAGTTAACCCTGCTGGCCCAGACCCCCGCGCATCAGGGCGTGGTGGCCCTGGTCCACCCGCAGGAGTTTCTGGCCATCGAAGACCTCTATGCGCCAATCCTGCCCGGCGCCGCCCGCTTGCTGCTGGCTCTGGATGGCGTCGAAGACCCGCAGAACCTGGGCGCTCTTTTGCGTGTGGCTGACGGAGCCGGAGTGGACGGCGTGCTGCTGACTGAGCGGCGCGCGGCCCCTTTGAGTCCGGTTGCCGTCAAGGCCAGCGCCGGCGCGGCTGAGCATCTGCGCATCGCCCGCGTGGTCAACCTGGTGCGCGCCCTCGAAGACCTCAAACGCCAGAATCTATGGATCATCGGCCTGGACGAGCGGGGAACCTGCGACTACGATCAGTTCGATCTGACCGGCAACTGCGTCCTGGTGATGGGCCGCGAGGGCGCTGGCCTCCACGACCTCGTTCGCCGCACCTGCGACCACCTGCTTCGCATTCCCATGGCTGGCGGCGTCAGCTCTCTCAACGTCTCCGCCGCCGGAGCTGTGGTGCTCTACGAAGCCTTCCGCCAGCGCCGCCTGGCCGCGCGCCGCGCCGAAGGCCCCGCTACCGATATCAAAAGTTCAGAGTCTAAACCAAAGAAACAGAAAGGCTTGGGCTCATGAAGCTTTCTCTTGCCCGCATCGCCGCAATCGCCGTGGCCGCCACCTCTATTGCGGCTCTCTCTTGCGCTGCGCAGGCGGTGCCCACCCCGGCAACTCAGCCCTCCAAAGGGCAAGTCATCTTCTCCCGCTCGACCGACGAAAACGGCCAGACAACCACCAAGACCGGTCAGCCCGCCGCGCAGCCCGCAATCCAGACGGCCGCCGCCCCCTCCGCCGAGGACGCCGAGCGCCAAGCCGTCACCTTCACCGCCTTTGACATGGACCTCCGGCTCCGCCCGGCAGACCAGCAGATCGCCGTCCGCGCCCTGGTCACCCTCCGCAACGACGGCAAGACCCCACTCAGCCGCGTCCCGCTGCAAATCTCCTCCTCGCTCAACTGGGAGCGGATTCGCGTCAACGGCCCCGGAGGTCAAGGCAAGGATGCAGCCTTCCAGGTGGCCACGCTCAACTCCGACGCCGACCACACCGGCCAGTTGCACGAGGCTGCCGTTCCACTCGCCCAGCCGCTCGCCCCCGGCCAAAGCCTCCATCTCGACGTGACCTACTCCGGCCAGATCGCCCTTTCCGCCCAGCGTCTGTTGGCCATGGGCGCTCCGGAGGACGTGGCCCTGCACTCGGACTGGGACCAGATCAGCGTCCCCTTCACCGGCCTGCGCGGCTTTGGCAATGTCGTCTGGTACCCGGCCTCCAGCGTTCCCGTCATGCTGGGAGACGGCGCGCGCCTCTTCGACGAGATGGGCGAACACAAACTGCGGCTCGCCGGCGCACACTTCCGTCTGCGCCTCACCGTCGAGTTCCCCCACGGCCAGGCTCCCACGGTGACCCTCATCAACGGCCAATCCGTCCCGCTGGCGGTCACTGAGTCCGGCTCTCTGGATCAGAGCCAGGAAGTTGCCAGCGTGGCCACTGCCGACTCCGGTAGCACAACCCTTGGCTTCGAGGCTCCCAGCCTTTTTGTGGCCATCCGCACGCCCCACCCCGGCGCGAACCTCACCGCCTGGACTCTCGCCGAGGACAACGTCTCCGTGGACTTCTGGACCACGGCGGCCACGGCGGTGACGCCCTTCCTTAAAGGCTGGCTTGGCCGGCAGCCCCGCTCCCCGCTTGCCCTGCTCGATCTGCCCGATCCGCGCGACGCGCCCTTTGAGACGGGAGCGCTGCTGGCCGCGCCCCTCCGCGAAGCCGGCTTAAAAGCCAATCCCGATGCGTTGAACGGTGTTCTGGTTCACGCCCTCACCCACGCCTGGCTCGCCGCGCCCACGTCATCCACGCCTCCTCCGGCCTGGCTCAATGAGGGAGTGGCGGCCTTCATGGGCACCTTGTGGGTCGAGAAGCAACAAGGGCGCGATGCAGCCCTGCGTATGCTCGAAGCCGACCGCGCAGCTCTGGCCTTGGTTGAGCCGGAAAGTCCCGGCCAAAGCGCGGGCCAGCCGCTCCCCACGGCCATCTCGCCCGTCTACTACCGCACCAAGGCCGCCTATGCCCTGTGGATGCTCCGCGATCTGGCTGGCGACCCCGCGCTCTCCGCCGCCCTTCGCGCCGATTCCCCGGTGGCCGGCAATCCAACCGCGAACGGTGTCGCACAGAATCCGAGCAAGGACTCCAGCAAGCCCACCGCCCGCAGCGCCTTCGAAAAACTGCTTGAAGAGGCTGAAAACCATCCCGATCTTGCCTGGTTTTTCGCCGACTGGGTCGATGCCGACAAAGGTCTTCCTGATCTGAGCATCAATGGCGTTTTTCCAACATCCGCATCGGCGGGCAACTGGCTGGTCGCCGTCCATATTGCCAACGCCGGCTACGCCTCAGCCGACGTCCCAGTTACGGTTCGCTCCGGCTCCGGCTCCAGCTTGACATCGGTTACTCAGCGCGCTCGCGTCCCGGCACGTGGCCAGACGACTGCACGCATTCTCATCCAGGGCAAGCCCACTGAAGTCCAGGTCAACGACGGCACTGTCCCTGAAACCCAGGCCAGCGTCCACATCACCAACCTTGACTAGCTGGCCGGATACTCGTCTTTTTCGATACAGGAACAAGCCGAGGGGGCACATCTCGTTTCGTTTCTGAGATTTGGCTGTCCTGGATACTCCATCATCCAGAAGTCTATGGATCTGAAATCGCCGCAATCTCAGCTCTGAAAACCAAGACTTGGGGCTTTCCCATAACGTTAAGTTATCGATTCTTCGTATTGTTTGTGTTTGATGTAATACACTTATCGCGTCATCCAATCAACACAATGCAGATTGCAAAGTTTTTTCGCAACAGGTGGCAGCGCGCATGTTGCGCCTCAAAAACCGCTGCAGTGATCACCTTGTTCGCCTTTGCGGCCAAAGGATATACGGTTGCATTTGCAATTTGGATGGCGGGATCGACCTTCTCAGCGTGGAGTGGGCCAGGAAAGTTCGCCTTTTGGGCTTTTGTAATTGCGATAGCGTTTACGACAGCTCTACCCTTTCTACCCAAAAAGAATTCAAGAAAATGGATTGTTGAGGATATTCGGCGGACAATGGCCACAGGAGTGGCAGTTTCCGAAATATCCTCGGCAATTTGGAACCATTCGCTGAGGCCAGAGCAGCAGCATGGCCTCTTCGTGAGGCTCCTAACGGCGATCAAATCCGAAGTTGAAGGAATCACGGGTGACTATGAGAGCATCTATCTTAATGTGTCGCTCCTGTTAGATGACAACGACGGCCGACTCAGGGTAGTATGCAGGGCAAACAATGATCGAACATTGAATTCCTACCGAAAGGCGGATTTGTTGATTTCCGAGTCGCTGGCAACTGGAGAAAAGTACTATGAACCCGATTGCAAATTGGCCGACAAACCGTACAAAGCGATTCTCGGGATGCCATTGGTTTCAATTCCTGAAAACAGCCGATCACTTGTTCATGGGATTGTAAGCATCGACAGCGCACAGGCCCATTGTTTTGACGGATTACTCGATGAGATTGAGAATCAGACTGTGGTGTACATCAACCTGTTGAAATTGGTCATTATCACTGACGAATCGGTCAGGAACAGAAGAGGGAGGCAAAATGAACGGAAGCGCTAGTCTCAAGGATTCCAACAGCCCCCAGATGGTCATCGAAAAGCTTGCTCGCAAACGGATCACCCAAGCGGAAGCGGAGAAGACCCTTCAGATGCAATGGGGTAGAGCTTACAATACGCCCACAGTGGTTCGTCTCCTTCGAGAGATTTTTCAAAATGGAGGAGGCACTCGGCGCGTTTCAAAATGATTTGCGGGTGGCTCAGTTCTGATCAGCCGTAAGATCCTGTGCCCCAGTTCCCGCATTTGGGACCCGGGGTGTGGAAAGCTTCCATTTGAGCACGGCACGAAGTGCTCTACTCGTCCTTCTTCTCATTTCTCGGCCGCACCTTGAACCAGATCGGTGTCCCCTCGAAGCCGAAGGCCGCGCGAATCTGGTTTTCCAGGAAGCGCTCGAAGCTGAAGTGCAGCTTGATGTCGCGGTCGGTGAAGAGCACAAACGTCGGTGGCGCCACGGCGGCCTGGGTCATATAGAAAATACGAATGCGCTTGGCCATCGGCACCGGCGCCCGCTGGAAGTCAATCTTTTCCAGGAAGCGGTTCATCTGTCCGGTTGACACGCGCTTGCGCCGCTCGGCGGCCACAGTCACCACCTCGTGCAGCACACGGAGCATATTTGTGCTCCCAGCTACCGTCCCTTCCAGAGCGGAGAGAAAGATCACCGGCGCATAGCTCAGGTACTTGAGCACGGTGCGCAACTGCTGTTCAAAAATCTCCCGGTCGGCTGGCGGTTTGCCATCGGTCCGTCCCGTGGTTACCACGTCCCACTTGTTCACCACGATGATCACGCTGCGCCCGCTCTCGTGGGCGTAGCCGCCGATGGTGGCGTCAGCCGCCGTGACTCCATCAACTGCGTCCAGCACCAGCAGCGCCACGTCCGCAGCCTCCAGGTGCCGCCGGGCCATCACCACGCTCATCTTCTCGGCCATCAGGTGCGTCTTGCTCTTGCGCCGGATGCCCGCCGTATCCACAAACCGCAACGTGCTGCCCTCGAACTCCACCACCTCGTCCACCGCGTCGCGCGTGGTTCCGGCGATGGGCGAAACAATGGCCCGGGAAGTCCCCGTCAGCGCATTCAGCAGTGTGGACTTGCCCACGTTCGGCCGCCCGATGATGGCCACTGAAGTTTCATGCTGCTCAAACTCGCCGTGGGTGCGATGAAGTTGATGAGGTTCACCGTCTGGCGTCTCTGCGAGGGTTGCCTCGGCTTTTGCAGCCTCGGCCTCTTCAGCGGCCAGCGTCTCTTTCTCGGTCAGCACAGCCTCCGGCGGCGCGGGAATCGCCTCGGCAATCGCCTCCAGCAGGTCGCCGATGCCCAAACCGTGCTCTGAACTGATGGGAAACAAATTGCGGATGCCCAACTGGCGAAAATTCTCCGCAACCATCGCCATGGCCTCGCCCTCGACCTTGTTCACCGCCAGAAAGAGAGGCTTGCCGCCACGAATCAACATACGCACCAGGTCGTAATCCGGGCTAGCCAGCTCAGTGCGCGCATCCACCACCATCACCAGCGCGTCGGCCTCTTCCAGCGCCACCTGCGCCTGGGCATAGATCTCGGCGGGAATCAGTTCCGCGTCATCGGGCACCATGCCACCCGTGTCCACCAGCCGGAACTGCCGGCCGGCCCACTCATACTCGCCATAAATGCGGTCGCGGGTGATTCCCGGCTCGTCGCCCACAATTGAGCGGCGGCTCTTGGTGAGCCGGTTGAAGAGCGTGGATTTGCCCACGTTGGGCCGGCCCACAATGGCCACCAGAGGAAGCGCGCCCGCGCGCGACTTCGTCGGCACAACCGACTTATGATATTTCGACAAGACTAATCTCCAATCGCCGCTCAGCCCCTTGCTTCCGGGCCAGACGGCATCTCCCTATTTTCTATCTGATTCCGGCCCGCGCGCGCATCCCGCTTTCCAGTGCCGGCCTGGATGGCCAACTCCCAGGGAACCGCGACTGAAAGCACTCATCGGATGAATCGCCGATAAAATCGCGAAGGGACCGCGGCAGAACCTGTGGTTTTGTCACCCGCCCGAGCAGCCTGTGCACATCCAGCGGGTATCTCATTCTGCGAACGGAGAAACCAGCTTTCAGCCAGCAAGCAATAAAAGCCCGCTTACTCCAGTTTCTCATCCGTCAACAGCGAACCTTTGCCTGATAAACGGTATAAACCCTAGGCTAAGTATGCTGAGTCAACTCGTTAAAGTCAATGAGTGCGGGAAGTTATGGGCGGCTGCAAGGTGAGTTTCTTCTTACCTTTCCGGCTGTATCCCGGCACTCAGATTGCTCTCCCGCCCCGCGGGAGGGAACGATGCATATCCACGGGAACTCTATAGCCCTCAACGCGGCCAACTTATACAGTGCTGGGCAGAACGAGAAAACTGCCGCCGCGCAGCGAGCTGCCGATGTCCGCAAGAAACTGCTCAAAGGCGCAGCGGAAACGGAAGGCGCGTCCACCCCCGAAGAATCTCTGCTGATCGGCCAATGGATGGACTCGCGGCACAGCCAAGTCCAGAGCGAGGACCAGTATCGCACCAGCGCCTCTGGCAAGGCCCCGGACTTTGGATGAGGCGCGGAGTTCGAATTTCTGCGAAACTTCACTCCAACCCGCTGATTTTTGTTTCCTGAGTTGAAATCGGCGAGGGTCAGCGAAATGAGCGTCGCGGTCCGCACCGTTCCTGGGGCAAGAGGACGGCTTTTCCTGCCGTATTGCACATGCTTTCAACAGACGCAGATCGTCGCAAGTGACGGTGTGTCTTAAATCTAGCCAATTTCCACCGGTGTCCTTCGGATTTCAGGCCGGAGTTTCGCTTGCTCTTCCCTCTTTTATTCGCCCTCCATCCCCTCTACTCTTGGCCTTCATTGAACGAATTTGACCGGCGCTATTGCCGGTTTTGCCCCTGGCATTATTTACACATCGACCGTGGTCGAAGATAGCCGCCTGTGCATCGAGTGCCGGGTTGCCGCATTGCAAGCTCGCCGTGCCCGCCAGGGCCGTGCGCGCAGCAGACGAGGCAATCCGGCTGCAAGATCAGCCAGGAAATGGCATTTTCGCTTCCGGTCACCGAGCCTCGGAAACTTACGGCCCCCCATCCTGCCACTAGAGCGGGCACAGGCGAAGTGTTCTCAGACGGAACTAAAAAAATTGCACGAAGGAGTCAATTCTCAGATCATGAGGCCGAAAAAAATCATTCTCTGCGTAGACGATAACGAACAAGAACTTTCCGTACTCAAGTTCATGTTGACAACCAACGGCTACCGCGTGGTTTCGGCAAGCAACGGGCAGGAGGCGATCGGCGTCTTTGCCGAAACCCCTGTGGACCTGGTGCTGGCCGACTTTGCCATGCCGCAGATGAACGGCTGCCAGTTGGTGGACCGGCTGAAGCAGATTGCGTCCCATGTGCCCATGATTCTGCTGGGCGACCCGCAGAGGATGGCGGGCGAGATGCACGCCGCAGATGCCCTGCTGGCCAAGAAGAACTGCTCGCCCCAGGAGTTGCTGGAACGCATCAAGGTAATGAGCGCCCGCAAGCGCGGCCCCCGCAAGGGCTCGCAGCGGCAGGTTCCCGTGGTGGAACTGGCGGTGGCGTCGTAACAGTGGTCAGTGGACAGGGAACAGTGGTCAGCGGTGCAACTACACACCCGGATGAGCTGATAATGGCCGATGATGCTCGTATGCCTGTTTACTGTTAGCTGTCCACTGTTCACTGTCCACTGTCTTTCCCTCTTGACGACTCCGCGAACGGGTGGGATACTCCCCAACTAAGCCCAGTCTGGAGGGTTTTTTCCCCTGCCAGCGGGGGTTGGTTTTTATGGACTTAGTAGTGGTTCGTCTTCTTTTTGTGGCCCTTCTTGCCGGGGTCTGTTTTTTCCTTCGTCCATTCGGCATGACAGGATGGATGAGTGCGTGCGCGGGTGCTGGGGCGGCCGGCGCGGTGATTGTTTTTGAGTTTCGTGTTCGGGCACTCAGCCTGAAACGGCTGATCGGCGCCGTGACCGGCAGCGTGCTGGGCATCCTGGGCGCGGCGCTGTTTTGCCTGGTGCTGCGCAGTGCGTTGCCGCTCGGCGCCACCACCGCCGCGCTGCAAATCTTCATCCTGCTGCTGATGACCTATGTGGGACTGCTGGTAGGGGCAAGCAAGGGCGACCTGCTGAACCCGGCGGCGTTGGGCACCGTTTTCGCGGCCGACCGGTCCATCCACCACAGCGCCAAGGTGCTGGACACCAGCGTCATTATCGACGGCCGCATCGCTGACATCGCCGAGGCTGGCTTTATTGACGGCATGATGGTGGTGCCGGAGTTTGTGTTGCGCGAGTTGCAAACGGTGGCCGACTCCACCGACGGGTCAAAGCGGCAAAGGGGCCGCCGCGGCCTGGATATGCTCCAGCGCATGCAATCCAATACCGCCGTCCAGGTGCAGATCGTCCCCGACGACTTTCCCGCCATCCGCGAGGTGGACCTGAAGCTGCTGGAGCTGGCCAAGAAGTGGGAGGCCAAGGTGGTCACCAACGACTTCAATCTGAACAAGGTGGCCCACCTGCACCATGTCGAGGTGCTGAATATCAACGACCTGGCCAACGCCCTCAAGCCGGTCGTGCTGCCCGGCGAGAAGATGACCGTGCTCATCCAGAAAGAGGGCAAGGAACTCAACCAGGGGGTGGGTTACCTGGACGACGGCACCATGGTGGTGGTCGATCACGCCCGCAAGCTGATCGGCCGGTCGGTTGAGACAACCGTCACCAGTGTGCTGCAAACCGCCAGCGGCAAGATGATCTTCGGCAAATTGGAAGAGAACGGCAAGAGCGGCGAACCGGCAAAGCTGGGGACGGTTTAGATGGAGCGCTGATTCCGTGGCTTCATAGGGTTTCAGAATTGCGACCTTGGGCATCTTGCCGGAATGTGAAAGCGGAAGGGCCTTTTCCTGATCAGGAAAAGGCCCTTTGTTTTGGCTTGAAGCAAGATGGGGAGAAGCCCCCTCAGTACTTTTGCATCTGGGGGTCGATCTCGTTGGCCCAGGCTGAAATGCCTCCGGCGAGATTGACGACCCTCGGGTAGCCTTGCTGCTTGAGGAACTCCGCAACGCGCTGGCTGCGGATGCCGGAGTGGCACTGCACGATCACTTCGCGCTCGCGGTCGATTTCAGCCAGCCGCTGGGGAACTTCGTTCTGCGGAATCAGCTTGCCGCCGATCTGCGCGATCCGGTACTCGTAAGGCTCGCGCACGTCGAGAATGTACACGTCCTCGCCGGCATCAATGCGGCGCTTGAGTTCCTTCACGGTGAGCTGGGGGATTCCGTTCTTTACACCCTTCTCCTCTGGAGTTTCAGGCATAATGCCGCAGAACTGCTGGTAGTCGATGAGCTGGGTCACGGTGGGGTGTTGGCCGCAAACCGGGCACTCGGGATTCTTGCGCAGCTTGAGTTCGCGGAAGCGCATGTTCAGCGCGTCGACCAGCAGCAGCCGTCCGATGAGCGATTCGCCTTTGCCGAGGATGAGCTTGATGACCTCAGTGGCCTGGATGACGCCGACCAGACCGGGGAGAATGCCCAGCACTCCGCCCTCGGCGCAACTGGGCACCAGGCCCGGCGGCGGCGGGTCGGGATAGAGGCAGCGGTAGCATGGGCCATCGTCGGTGGCGAAGACGCTGGCCTGGCCTTCAAATCTGAAAATGGAACCGTAAACGTTGGGCTTTCCCAGCAGCACGCAGGCGTCGTTGATCAGGTAGCGGGTGGGGAAGTTGTCCGTGCCGTCGGCCACAATGTCGTAGTCCTTCAGAATCTCCACGGCATTGGCGCTGGTGAGCATGGTCTCGTGCTTGACGATCTTGACGGCCGGATTGAGGGCCGTGAGCTTTTCCGCGGCCGAGTCCAGCTTCTTGCGCCCGATGTCTTTGGTCGAGTGGATGATCTGGCGTTGCAGGTTGCTGGCGTCCACGACGTCGAAGTCTACCAGGCCCAGAGTTCCGATGCCGGCCGCGGTGAGATAAAGGGCCAGGGGCGAGCCCAGTCCGCCGGTGCCCACGCAGAGCACGCGCGCGGCTTTCAGTTTCCGCTGGCCCTCCATGCCCACCTCGGGCAGAATCAGGTGGCGCGAGTAGCGGGAAAGGTCATCTGTGGTCAGCTCGGGCAGTGCGGTGGGGCTAGTCGTAGTCGTCATGGTCCAATTCTCGTCTTCAGGTTTCGGGTTAAGAATGCGGTGGCGATTGATTCAATATTCTGCGCCGAAGGCGTCTCCGCCTGGACGGCAAGTCACACTTCGTCACTCAACTACAGGTTAACAAACGCGAACGGCTCCGTTGAGAACGGAGCCGTTCGCGCAATGCCCGGGGTTGAGCGTGAAGCAAAGCTATGGCATGGTCTTTCTCGCTACATCTCGGGCTTCAGCTTCCAGAACTCCGGGTCGGACTTGACCCAATCTTCTGAAACGTAGCTCTGCGCGGGATTGACCGCATACAGCTCAAACCGGTCGGCATCGATGGCCGCGGCGCGAAGTTCGCGCATCTTGTTCTTGTCGTCATCGCTCAGAACCGCAGTGAATTTTGCCTCCTCCGCGTAGCCTTGGTCGATATCGGCCAGCGAATTGTCGGAGGTGAGGAAGACGTAGGAGCCAACCTGGTCGCCGTACTCCACGCGGTATGCGCCCCAATGGTCGCTGACCCCGGCTTTATCGGCTGCCGCTATCCACAGCTTCACCAGATCATTGAAATCCTTCCCGTGGCCGGGACGAACGTGGAGGATGCGGGCTTCCATGAAACGGCCGTGCGAGACGTCGGTCCTGGGCTTGTAGCTCAGATCGGGAACGTAGCTGAGGATCAACTGCTTCGAGTCTTCCAGCAGTTCGCCATCGGCCACGTTGAGGCGATCCAGTTCGGCCGCGATGGCCGAGCCTTCCAAAACCTTGTTAGCCTTTTGCATCTCGGCAAAGGAGTCGAATTTCGACAAATAGATGGCCCGCCCCTTGCCGGACAGCGAGTTGAAAGCGACGTAGTGTACGGGGAACCTGGCCTTGATCATGGCCTGGACGAAGGCGCCTTCCGTCTTGTCGTGGGCCGCGCCGCCCTTGCCGGGCTTGGTGTACTCCACGGTAATTTGCAAGTACTTGGACGCCGAAACCGTTGGAGCCATTTGATCTTGTGCCGCGGCCACTGAACTGCCAGCAACCGCGAGAGAGAGTCCCAACAGAATGGGGCTGAGCTTGTTCATTTGAAAAACCTCCTTGGTTTGCTCGGAGATCGGACGCGAAGGCGGGGAAAGCCGGGGAGTGCGTACGCTCCAAGTATTTGTGATTAGAGCGCGCGGAGAGCCCGAAAGTAAAGGGGTTTTATGCTTATTTAGATAAATTTTGTCCAATTTTCGTAATATGCATCCCCGCCGCATACCTATTTCCAAATTTGCAGGGGGCGGAGATGTTCAAAAGTCAGTTGCGATCGGGGCCAATGCTCTCATCGTCCACCTGAATCGTCTGCGGCTCGAAGCGTTTGTCCTCTTCGCTCATGCCGTTCAGCAGAAAGGCGTTGGTCTCGGAGGCCTTGCCCTGGGCGACACGCGTAATGAGATGGCAGCAGCCCAGCCAGTGGGCCTCTTCCAGGTCGGTCGGCGACCAGTACGCCGGGTGGTCGGGGTGGGAGTGGTAAAAGCCGGCGATCTCCAGGCCAAGGCGGCGCGCCTCGCGCTCAATCTTCACCAGATCCGCGGGTGCAATCTGGTAGCGGTTGTGCGCGGAATCGGTGCTGGCGTTGCCGGCTCGCACCGCCGCATCAATCCGCCAACCCTCGGCCGTGGAATGCCCCAGCAGCGCTCCGCAGCACTCGTTAGGGTAAGTCTCTTCGCCGTGGGCGCGGATTGCCGCGTAGACCGCCGGGGTCAGCCTGACAAGCTGGACAGGTTGGGCAAGCGGCGTCTTGCCGATGCGCTCGGAGAACAAAGAGCCGGGTTTCGCTTGTGAATCTTTGCTCTTCATGGGAATTGCGGTCAGCGCTCCGGGTATGCGAGATTGAGTGTGCGAGGTTGGAGTTTCAAGAGAATTCTGCCGATACATGCTTATCCTCGCAGACTGGAAGGCAATCGTGAGCCGAAAATCCCGCAATCCGAACTTAGATCAGACTCTGGAAACGCTGCGCGCGCACTCCTTCGATGAGTCGCCGTCCGCTGAAGTTGCAGGCGGCGTGCTGGTGAGCAAGCACGGGGCCGGAGCGGCTCTGGTGGCCTCAGCCAAGGACGCGCCGGTGGCCTTCGCCGTTGCTCCCGGAGTGCTGGTAGGGGGCCAGGTGGCCCGGCTACTGGACCGCGGCCATCAGAAGTTCATTAAAACGCCCCAATCTGAGCTTCCCGCCACGGCCAGCCAATTGCACGCGATTCACCAGTTCTCCGAAGAGTTGAAGCTGTTGACCGGCGCCATTGATCTGTACAACGAGGCGCTGGGGACCACCAGCGACCTTTACGAGTATGACCGCTTGAAGGGCCGCTGAACCGCGCAGCCTGCTCCATAACGCCTCTGGGAACTGGCTGAAGGAGACTGATTCTCTCGGAATGCAGGCGGTGATGGCAATGGAACTGCCAGAAAAGGCGGCAGAGCTTGCGACCGAGCGACAAGACCGCCGGGCCGCCCCCCGCTATGCCGTGGATGAAGATGCCCGTCTGCTGCTGGTGAAATACGGTTCCACAGTTTCTTGCCGCGTCGTCGATATCAGCTTGGGCGGCTGCCGCGTATGCACCCAGGAGCGGTTTACCGCCGGCAACCTGGTCCGTGTCGAGGCGACCTTCAAGGTCCGCGGATTTGCCTTCCGCTTCAGCGGCGTAACGCAATGGACCGATGGCCGGCATCTGGTCGGCATCCGCTTTGTGGATGTGCCCGCGCGGCGCAGGGAAGAGTTGGTCGAGGCGCTCTGTGAGGTCGAGGCAGAGAACGCCGCCAAAGACGCCCAGAAGCTGGATACGCAGGCTGCGATAAAACTCGATTCGGAGGGAGGCGGGGGTTCTAAACCCAGCATAAAGCCAACAGAATCCACGCGGCCTCTACAGGCTGCGGAAAAACTCGTGGAATGTGTTTCAAAAAGGCGTTTTGTATCAGGGCACGACTTCAGTCGTGCCGTAAGTGCAACAGAATCAACGCGGGCTTTAGCCCTTGAAGGATGCTTTTCGGAAGTTCGGATCAAATCCAGCCCTTTTCCCGCAGCCAGTACAGCCCAGTTAGCCACGGAAGAACCTGCCCCTGCCATGGGAGTCGCGGCGTCCACCCTCCGGGAACTAGCCAAACCAGAATCAGCGCAGCCAACCGAGGCGCAGCCTGCCTGCTCGTCGCAAGAAAAGCCAGCCCGTCGCGAACGCCGCCAGCAGTCCCGGCATGAGGTTGATACCTCGGCCGTCATTTTTCTCGTCAACGTCGCTTCCCGGCTGACCGGCCGGATTCTCGATCTGAGTTTGGGCGGCTGCCGCATCTGCACCGATGAACGCTTTCCGGTGGGTATTTACACGCGCGTGGAAACCGAGTTTCGTCTGGAAGGGCTGCCCTTCCGTCTCGGCGGCGTCATCCAGGCCATCCACGACCGGCGCCATGTGGGCATCCGATTTCTGGATATGAGCAGCCGCAAGCGGGAACAGGTGGAGCAACTGGTCGGAGAGATCGAAGAGCTAAGGGAACAGGGAAAAGGGAATAGGTGTGGAGTCTCAAGAGGTTGTTCCGATTCAGACCAGCGCGGGAAGCGGGTGTATTTAGATTGAGGCTAGCATGCGGACGGTGGAAGTTGTAGTCGTGCAGCCAAGCCGTGAGT